>Ga0105053_10001414_pt1 | contig 38424 bp, 33 predicted proteins | sample BON01_FD_78093 | JGI IMG/M metagenome (GOLD analysis project Ga0105053, IMG submission 78093) | Freshwater microbial communities from Lake Bonney liftoff mats and glacier meltwater in Antarctica - BON-01 | ecosystem: Environmental > Aquatic > Freshwater > Ice > Glacier meltwater | place: Lake... | reverse complement strand
GTCGGCGAGCCGCTGAACCCCGAGGCGGTGCAGTGGAGCATCGCGGCGTTCGGCCAGCCGTTCCACGACAACTGGTGGCAGACCGAGACGGGCGGCATCATGATCGCCAACTACGCAGATGTGGACGTCAAGCCCGGCTCGATGGGGCTTCCCCTGCCTGGCATCGAGGCCGCCATCCTGCGCCGCGACGAACGGGGCCACCTCGCGCCGGCAAGTGCCCCGAACCAGGACGGCGAACTGGCGCTGCGCCAAGGCTGGCCGTCGATGATGCGCGGCTACCTCAACGAGGAGGCGCGCTACCGCCAATGCTTCGCCGATGGCTGGTACCTGACCGGCGACCTCGCCCGGCGCGACGCCGACGGCTATTTCTGGTTCGTCGGCCGCGCCGATGACGTCATCAAGTCATCCGGCCACCTGATCGGCCCGTTCGAGGTCGAGAGCGTGCTGATGGAACACCCCGCCGTGGCCGAAGCCGCGGTGATCGGCAAGCCCGACGCGATGGCCGGCGAACTGGTGAAGGCCTTCGTCGCCCTCAAGCCCGGCCACGAACCCGGCTAGGCGCTGCGGCGCGACCTGCTGGGCCACGCCCTGGCCGGCGGCGTCGCCCTGGCCGGCGGCGTCGCCCTGGCCGACCAGATGCAGGGCAATGATGCCGTCACCGCCTGCTTCTTTGGCGAAGGTGCTGTGGACGAGGGCGCGTTCCACGAAACCACGAACCTCGCCGCGCTGTGGCGCCGGCCGGTACTGTTCGTGTGCGAGAACAATCTCTACAGCATGGGCACGACCGTCGCCCATGCCAAGGCGGAGACCGAGATTGCCCGCAAGGCCGCCGCCTATCGCATGCCAGGGCGCCAGGTCGACGGCATGGACGTGGTGGAAACCCAGAAAGGCGCCATCGCCTACCTGCGCGCCAAGGCCTGACAGGCAGGTACTGTGCTGCACAACCGCCGACATGCCGCTTTAGCCGCCCGGGGGCCACCGCGCACCGAAACGTGACCGGTCCAACCCATGCCGCCGCCGTATCCTGGGGCTGCCGGGCCAGCGGCGGTGGCGCCTGCATTGAATCCGCCCCAAGCGCCACCACCTGCAAATAGTCGATACCGAAAGAACCCCCCGCAACACGCCGGCACCGCGTATCCGACCCCGCCCGCCAGGAGACGCCCGCCAAAAGACGCCCGCCAGGAGACGGCAGCATGCATCGGTCCCCGCCCGTCATCGTGCGAAGCGAACCCGTCGTCATCCGGACCCTCGGCCTGGAAGGCACCATCGACGTGCCGGCGCAGCCCGAGGCGGTGATCGTCTTCGCCCATGGCAGCGGTTCCAGCCGCCACAGCCCACGAAACCGCAACGTCGCCCAGGTGCTCCAGCGCGCGGGCCTCGCCACCCTGCTGTTCGACCTGCTGACCGAGGCAGAGGCCGCCAACCGCAAAAATGTATTCGATATCGATCTGCTCGCCACCCGCCTGTCCGCCGCGGTGGCCTGCGTTGCCGCCCACAATGCCACGGCCGGCCTGCCGGTGGGGCTGTTCGGCGCCAGCACCGGCGCCGCCGCCGCCCTGGCCGCCGCGGCCACGCAGCCGGACGACATCGGCGCCATCGTCGCCCGCGGCGGCCGCCCCGACCTCGCTGGGGAACGCCACCTGCAGCGCGTCGCCGCACCAACCCTGCTGATCGTCGGCGGCGCCGACCGCGAGGTGCTGCACCTCAACGAGGCCGCCCGCTCCCTCATGTCATGCCCGAGCGAACTGGAGGTGATACCGGGCGCAGGCCACCTGTTCGAAGAACCCGGCGCGCTCGACGAGGTGGCCAAGCTCGCCGCCGACTGGTTCCTCCGCTGGCTCACCCCCCAGGCCAGCCAAGATGCCCGCTGAAACCGCCGCCTTCTCCGACCGTCACGACGCCGGCCGCCGCCTCGCCGCCCGGCTGGAACCGCTGCGGCACGAGCATCCGATCATCTACGCGCTGCCCCGCGGCGGCGTGCCGGTGGCGGTCGAGGTCGCCGCCGCCCTCGATGCGCCGCTCGACCTGGTCCTGGTGCGCAAGCTCGGCGCCCCCTCCCAGCCGGAACTCGCCATCGGAGCCGTCGTCAATGGGGATGCAGCCGAAACGGTTCTGAATGCCGAAATCGTGGCCCTCACCGGCGCCAGCCCTGCCTTCATCGCCGCCGCCCGCGACGAGGCGCTGGCCGAGATCGAGCGCCGCCGCACGCGCTATCTCGCCGGCCGCCCACGCCCCAACCCGCGCGGCCGGGTGGCCGTGGTCATCGACGACGGCTTCGCCACCGGCGCCACGGCACGCGCGGCGCTGCATTCGCTGCGGCGGCGCGGCGCCTCACGCCTGGTGCTCGCTGTGCCGGTGGCCCCGCCCGACACCGCCGCGGCAATGCGCAGCGAGGCCGACGAGGTCGTCTGCCTGCTCGAGCCCGAGAACTTCTGGGGCGTCAGCAGCTTCTATCGCGACTTCCATCAACTCGACGACGCCGAGGTCATCCGCCTCCTCGACGCCGCGGCGCGCCAGACCAACCCCGACAGCGGCTGACCGGCGCATCCCCCCGCACCATTCCGGGGGCATAGCGTCGCCGGGCCGACAACGAGTCCGTCCAAAACAGCACGACTGCGGGCACCTTTCGGCGCCTGTGGCGTTGCCACCTGGAACGCGTCCGAATCCACGGGCGCCAGGGACGGCCGATGAGCAGCTTCCAGCCTGGGTTAACAACGATCGCCACGCCCCCGTATTGCGGTGCCCCGGCGCTGCCCGAGGATTTCTGGCTCCGCTGGAACCTCGACCCATGGCTGATCGCCGGACTGATCGCGCTGGCTGCGGCGCACGGCTGGGCGGTGGCGCACCGGCGCGGCTTCGGCCATGGCCGGGGCGAATGTTTACTGGCCGGCTGGGGCCTGGCGGCTCTGGTATTCGTCTCCCCGTTCTGCGCCCTGGCGTCTGCCCTGTTCGCCGCGCGGGCAGGGCATCATATGCTCCTGATCGCGGTCATCCCGCCGCTGCTCCTGCTCGCCACCCCGCCAAGGCGGCGGATGCCGGGCGGCGCCGCGGCCCTTGCCGCCCTCGCGGTCGGCCATGCGATCGTGCTCTGGTTCTGGCACGTGCCCGCCGCCTATGCCGCGGCACTGGCCGACACGCGCATCTACTGGCTGATGCAGGCCACGCTGTTCGGCAGCGCCCTGCTGCTGTGGCGCACCGTGCTGGCACCCACCACCCATGCAGGCAGCGCGCTGGCGGCCCTGGCGGGCACCCTGATGCAAACCGCGCTGCTGGGGACGGTGCTCACCTTCGCGCGCGCCCCGCTCTATGCTTTCCACCACACCACCACCTGGCCCTGGGGCTTCTCCCCCCTGGCCGACCAGCAACTGGCGGGCGCGCTGATGTGGGTGCTCGGCGCGTTCCCCTACCTCGTGGCGATCCTCGCCCTGCTGGCAACCCGCATTCTGCGGCCCGCAGCGCCGCCGGATCTTGCCCGATGAGCGCCTATGCCGCCGTCAAGGCGGTTCACATCCTGGGGTTGATCATCTGGTGCGCCGGCCTGCTCGTCATCCCCACCCTGTACCGGCTGCGGTCCCGCATTCCCGAGGGCACGCCGGTCCACGAACTGCACCGCTTCACCCGGGCCATGTACGTGGGTGTCACGTCACCGGCGGCGTTCATCGCGGTCGGCACCGGAACCGCCCTGATCTTCCTGGGCGACGTCTTCACCATCTGGATGTTCCTGAAGCTGGCGGCCGTGGGCGCGCTCGTGGTGCTGCATATCCGCGCCGGCTTCGTCATCCTGTCTCTTTTCGAGCGCGGCCGGCGATACGCAAGCTGGCGCCAGGTGGGCACCACGGCCGCCACCCTGGGCGTGGTCGCCACCATCCTCGTGCTGGTGCTGGCCAAGCCGCATATCGAAGCGAACGTGGTGCCGTACTGGCTGCGCGAGCCGGGCTCGCTTCAGTCGTTGTCCGAAATCATCAGCCCGACGCCATGATGGAACACCAGCTTGCCGCCATGCCACCCGGCCAGGCCGACGAAGATGCTCGCCAGCACCGAGAGGAACAGGCCCACCGGCAGCACCGCCCCCACCGGGTCGTCGATGCGCACCCCCCAGTTGGCCCCGGCTATCGCCAGCAGCATCATCGCCGCCACCGCATGGGTCCAACTGGCGGCCCGCTTGCGGATGCCCTTCACCAGCAGCAGTTCCGCGGCCCCGGCGATGCTGGCCAGAATGCCGAGCCAGAAGGCGAAGCCCCCGGCCCACAGCGCGGCCCGCGCCCAGAACGGGTCGGCGCTCCACCAGAAGAACACGTCGCTGCCCAGGGTCGAGAGAACCAGCGCAATGGGGAACGACACCAGCATCGCATGGATCGGATGCCCGGCAACCGCCACCACCGAGCGGATGTCGTGCTTGTCGAGTTCCTTGACGAACGGGTCAGACATGGTGCGCGCCTCACGGGGTATTCCGGTCCAACGCGCCTCCCGTCGATACGCTCCCTGCGTCCCCTGGCGCCAATCGCGGTCCTGCTCGCCGGCGGCTGCGGCGGCCCGCTCTCCACGCTCGACCCCGCGGGCCCCGGCGGCGCCACCATCGCGCTGCTCTGGTGGGTGATGCTGGCGGGCGCCACGGCGCTGTTCGCCCTGGTGATCGTGCTGCTGTGGCGGGCCTACCGCCCGGCAACCCGGCTGGGCAAGCTGGGCGACCGAACCTGGCTGGTCGGCGGCGGCCTGCTGTTGCCGGCGCTGGTGCTCATCCCCCTGGCGATCTCCGGCTTCGTCATCGGCGAGCGGACGCTGGCGCACCACGGCGAGCCCGATCTGCGCGTCGAGGCGACCGGGCGGCAGTGGGGCTGGCACTTCGGCTACCCCGATGCCGCGGCTCCAAACGGCGACCGCCTGCGTACCACGAACGTGCTGCACATCCCCGCCGGCCGCACCGTGGAGGTGCTGGTGACCAGCGAGGACGTCATCCACTCCTTCTGGGTCCCGCGCCTGGCCGGCAAGATCGACGCCATTCCCGGCCACGTGAACCGAATCCGCCTGCGCGCCGACAAGCCCGGCGAATACCAGGGCGTCTGCGCCGAGTTCTGCGGCCGCCATCATGCCGACATGGGCTTCGTCGTGATGGCGCATGACCCGCTGGCATACCAAGCGGCCCTGCGCGCGGCCGGCAGCGAGGCGAAGCCATGAACGAACGCGCGCCCCCCGCCGGCACCGGCGCCGTCGGCCGCCACAAGGCCCTGCATGCCATCTGGCACACCCCGGGCGGCCTCGGCCGGCTGTCGGCGGTGAACCACAGCATCGTGGGCATGCGGTTCATCGTCACCGCCTGCATCTTCTTCGCCATCGGCGGCCTGCTCGCCATGCTGGTGCGCGCACAGCTGTCCACCTCGCACAGCGCCTTCATGGCCCCGGACACCTACAACCAGGTCTTCACCATGCATGGCACGGTGATGATGTTCCTGTTCGCCATCCCGATGATCGAGGGCTTCGCGATCTACATGCTGCCCAAGCTGCTGGGCGCGCGCGACCTCGCCTTCCCGCGCCTCAGCGCCTTCGGCTACTGGTGCTATCTTTTCGGTGGCGCAATGCTCATCGCCGCGCTGCTGCTGGGCCTGGCGCCGAACAGCGGCTGGTTCATGTACACCCCGCTGAGCTCGCGCCCGTACTCGCCCGGGGTGAACGCCGATGTCTGGCTGCTCGGCGTCACCTTCGTGGAAATCTCCGCGGTGTGCGCCGCGGTCGAGATCATCGTCACCATCCTGAAGCTGCGCGCCCCCGGCATGTCGCTCGACCGCATGCCGATCCTGGCCTGGTACCTGCTGGTCACCGCCTTCATGATGCTGGTCGGCTTCCCGCCGCTGATCCTCGCCTCGATCCTGCTGGAGGTGGAGCGCGCCTTCGACCTGCCGTTCTTCGATCCGCTGCGCGGCGGCGACCCGCTGCTGTGGCAGCATTTGTTCTGGCTGTTCGGCCACCCCGAGGTCTACATCATCTTCATCCCCGCCGCCGGGATGATCTCCACCATCCTGCCGGTCTTCGCCGGGCGCGACCTGATGGGCTATGCCTGGATCGTCGCCAGCATCGTCGCCCTCGGCTTCCTCAGCTTCGGGCTGTGGGTGCACCACATGTTCGTGGTGGGGATACCGCATCTCGGGCTCGCCTTCTTCTCGGCGGCAAGCCTGCTGGTGGTGGTGCCGACGGCGGTGCAGATCTTCGCCTGGATCGGCACCCTGGCGACCGGCCGGCCGCGCTTCAGCGTGCCGATGCTCTACATCATGGGCTTCTTCGCCGTCTTCGTGATCGGCGGACTGACCGGGGTGATGGTGGCGGTGGCGCCGTTCAACTGGCAGGTGCACGACACCCATTTCATCGTGGCGCACCTGCACTACGTGCTGATCGGCGGCTTCGTCTTCCCCGCACTCGGCGCGATCTACTACTGGCTGCCGCTGGCAACCGGGCGCACCGTGCGCTACCCGCTGGGCACGGCGGCCTTCTGGCTCATCTTCATCGGCTTCAACGCCACCTTCCTGGTGATGCACCTCACCGGCCTGCTCGGCATGCCGCGGCGCATCTATGCCTATGCCCCGGCGATGGGGTGGGACTGGCCCAACCTCGCCTCCTCCATCGGCTCCTTCGTCATGGCCATCGGCTTCGCCCTGGTGGCGGTGGACATGATCCTGCAGGCCCGTTTCGGGCGAAAGCGGCGGCGCAATCACTGGGCCGCGGGCACCCTGGAATGGGCGACGCCGACGCCGGTGCCCGCCTACAACTTCGCCTCGCTCCCGGCCGTCGCCACCCGCACGCCGCTGCGCGAGAGCCCGGACCTGCCGGTGGCCCTGGCGCGCGGCGCGGGCTATCTCGCCACCGCCCGGCACGGCTGGCAGGAAACGCTGTGCGTCGACATGACCTCCGGCGCGGTCGAATCCGTCGCCGTGCTGCCGAAGCGCACCTACCTGCCGCTGTACACCGCCCTGGCGACCGGGCTGTTCTTCATGGGGCTGCTGTTCAAGGCCTACCTGATCGCGGTCGTGGGGTTCGCCCTTGCCGTCGCACTCCTGCTGGCCTGGACCCCGTCCAGCGGCAGCCGCCAGGATTGGGGCAGGCTGCCGATCGGCCAAGGCCATGACGCCCCGCCGCATTGGCAAACGCCGCGCCCGCCATCGTGGTGGGCGATGGCCTTCACGCTCGGCGCCGATGCCGCGCTGTTCGCATCGCTGGCCTTCGGCGCGATCTACCTCGCCACCGTCGCACCTGGACGCAGACCGCCCCAGGTGCTGGCCGACGGCCTGCCGGAATCCCTCACCGCCGGCATCGCGCTGGCGGTCGCCGCCATGGCCGGATACCTCGCCGTCCACCTCGCCCGGCGCGCCGGCACAAGTGCTGCGGTGGCCATCGCGCTGCCCGCGAGCCTGGCGGTGGCCCTGGCCGCCCATGCCACCGCCATGGTCGCCCTGGTCCTGCTGGGTGCCGCCATACCGGGCTGGACCGCCCACGCCCACGGCGCCTCCAGCGCGGCACTGGTCGGCTATGCGCTGCTACATGCCGGCATCGGCACGCTGCTCGCCGGATTTGGCGCATGGCGCTACCTCGCCGGCTACGTCGCCGCCGCCCGCACCAGCGACCTCGGTATCGGCGCCCTGTTTCATGCCTACACCGCGGTCACCGGCGCGGTGGCGCTCTTGCTGGTCCACGCGCTTGCCGCCGGCGGTGCACGATGACGCGGCAGGGCACAGCGCCGCTCGACCTCGTCCTGCTGCCCATGGGCTACGTCGTCTGGAGCATCGCCTTCGTCGCGCTCTACGGCGTCCAGGGGCTGGGCTGCGCGAATGGCTGGCACGAGGTCGCCGCGGGCCCGGCCAGCCTGCTGCGCGTGCTGCTCATCGCCATATGGCTGGTCAGCCTCGCCGTCGTGGCAGCGCTGGCGGCCTGGACCCTGCGCCGCGCCATGCGCGAGCCCGGCATGATGCGCCGGGCCGTCGCCGCCACCACCGCCACTGCCGCCGTCGCCGCGCTGTGGACCGGTGCGCCGACCGTCGCCCTCGCCCTGTGCAACTGACCGGCGTCCCGGATCAGTAGCCCCGGCTCAAATCCACCTGGTTCGGCAGCGCCCCTCCCGCACGGGCAGCGCGCAGGTTCTCCAGCAGAATGTCCAGGCTGTCCGGATTATAGGTTGCCGGGCTGTCGGCCGACACATGCGGCGTGATCACCAGGTTCGGCGTGGTCCAGGCGCGGTGCCCGGCGGGCAGCGGCTCGGGCGTGGTCACGTCGATGACCGCACCATTCAGATGGCCCGACTCCAGCAGGTCGCACAGCGCCTCCTGGTCCAGCAACGCGCCGCGCCCGACATTCAGCAGGTTGGCCCCGCGCGGCAGCATCCCCAGCCGCGCCCGGTTCATCAGGTTCTGCGTGGCCGGCAGCAGCGGGCAGGCGAGCACCAGGAACTCGCTCTCCGGCAGGATGCTATCCAGGTCGGCGATCGCCACCACCCGGTCGAAATCCGGATGCGGCGCGGCGCGGGTCCGCACCCCGGTCGTCACCATGCCCTGGCTGCGCGCCGCCGCCCCGGCATTGCCGCCCAGGTCGCCCACGCCGATCACGGTGCAGCGTTTGCCGCGCAGGATCGTGGTGAAGTGGCCGGTCCATTCCTGGGCGCGCTGCTGGGTGGCATAGGCCGGCATGCGGTTGTTCAGCATCGCCAGCGCCATCAGGCTGAACTCGCGCATCTTCGGCCCGTGCGCCCCGCGGTTGTTCAGCAGCGCCAACCCTTGCGGCAGCCAGGTGAACGGCATCAGCTTGTCCATCCCCGCAGCCATCACGAAAATCATCTTCAGCTTCGGCGCATGGGCGGGGAAGCGCCCCTTCAGCGTGCCGGGCGTGCCGATCAGCAACTCCGCATCGGCCATGCCCTCGGCGAAGCCGGAATCGCTATCGGCATAGCTCAGGTCATGGCCCTGGCCGGCATCCGGTCTCCGGGCGGCGGCGTCGTTCCACTGCCGGGGCGTGATGACGAACAGGTCGTCGGGCGGGGGGTTCTGGATATGAATGCGCATGGCCGGATGCTGCCATGAACCGCTTCAGCCAGAAAGGGTGTGCAGCAGAACCGCGGCTGCCTGCGCCACATTCAGGCTCTGGATGCGCCCGGCCCCGGCGATGCGAACCTGCCGCCGGCAGGCGGCGGCCACCGGGGCAGACAGGCCGGTCTCCTCGTTGCCCAGCACCAGCGCCACCGGCCGGTCGCGCGGCAACTCCCCGAGCTTCATCGCCGAAGGATCGAGCGAGGCGCCGACGGTGCGGTAGTGCGGCTCCATCGCCTTGAGCGCGCGCGGCAGGTCGCGGGTGCGCCACAGGGCGAGATGTTCCAGCCCGCCCTCCGCGGTGCGCAACGCGGCATCCGACGGCATGGCATGGCCGATCCCCTCGCCGATCAACAAGGCCGGCACCCCGAAAAACGCCGCACTGCGGGCGATCGCGCCCAAATTGTGCGGGTTGCCGATCCCGTCCAGCACCAGCAGCAGCTTGCCGCGCGGCGGATTGTCCGGGTCCAGGATGGCCGGCACCAGCGGCTTGGCGATGGCGACGATGCCGCCATGGTGCGGCGTACCGGCCACCTTGGCCAACTCCTCGGCCTCCACCATGCGATAGGGCTTCTTCGCCGCCGCCAGGCTGGCGCAGAACCCGCCGGCGGCGATCCGCTGGGCGGGCAGGTAGAACAGCCGCAGCATCGCCTCCGGCCGGCGGGCAAAGGCGGCGGTAACGGCGTTCAGGCCGCAGATGGTATCGGTCTTCATCCGCACGCCTTCCGCCGCCCGCGCCGTGCTGTCAACCTGACCCCGCGCATATAAAGGTGGCGATGCAAATCCCGATCCTCTTCCAGGACCCCCGCGTGGTGGTGCTCGACAAGCCCGCCGGAATGAAGGTCCATCCCGGCCCGGGCGGCGGCCCGAGCGTGGAGGACTGCTTCCCCGCCCTGTCGCGCCGCCGCGACGGTCCCTGGCTTGCCCATCGCCTGGACGCCGACACCGCCGGCTGCCTCGTCGTGGCCCTGCGCCGCGCCGCCTTGCACGCCGCCCAGGCGGCCTTCGCCGAAGGACGCGTGGAAAAAACCTACTGGGCCGTGGTGCGCGGCAACCCCGCCGCCGACAGCGGCACAGTCGACGCCGCGCTGCGCAAGCACACCGACCGCCAGGGCTGGCGCATGGTCCCCGACCCCGCCGGCCAACCCGCCCGAACCGACTGGCAGGTCATGGGCCGTGCCGAGGGCATGGCCTGGCTCGAACTGCGCCCACGCACCGGGCGCACCCACCAGATCCGCGCCCACGCCGCCGTGCTGGCCTGCCCGCTGCTCGGCGACCCAGTCTACGGCGCCGGCGGCGGGCCACTGCACCTGCTCGCCCGCGCCATCCGCCTGCCGCTCGATCCCCCCATCGCGGCCACCGCCCCGGTACCCGCCCATATGCGCGAAGCATTGCGGGCCTGTGGCTGGCACGGAGAATGAAACCGTAGGCAGATCAGAAAAGCGAAGCATCTTCTTTTTCTGAAGAAAAAGAAGCAAAAAGACTTCATCCTGTTTGGCCGAGCCTATCCAGGCAGCACCCAGCCAAGCGGATGAAAGTTTTTGGTTCTTTTTTCAAAAAGAACAACTTCTCTTTTCTGCTCTACCCGATCATGAACCACAGCCGGAACAGCATCTGCTCCGCCCAGGTCTGCCGCCGCAGGTCCGGCAGGCGCAGCGCCCGCAGCCGCCGCAGCTTGCCCCCGCGCAGCGCAAGCTTGATCTGGTCGATTTGCCCCCGCGCGTGCGGGCTCAGCAGGTGGCGCTGCGCATCCAGGGCCGCGACGTTCTGGCGAAGCAGCGCCATGAACGCCCCCGGCCCGCGGCGAATGGCGGCAATGGCGCGGCGGCCCTGCGAGCATGGCGCGCCGACGAGGTTGCCGCCGTGCTGGCGATACAGCACCACCGGTTCGTCATCGATCAGGAAGCACCCGCCGGCCGCGGTGATCAGCATATAGCACCACCAGTCATGCTGGCAGCCCGACGGTGCCTCGCTGCCGGCGACCAGGGCCGCCGCAGCGCGGTTCATCGTCACCGTGCAGCCGGTGGCCAGGTTCTGGGTCAGCGAGGCCGGAAACCCAGGCGGCGGGGTGAACGCGGTGGAAAGTGCCAGCCGCTTCAGCCCGGCATCCACCAGCACCTGCCGCGCCGAATAGATCGCCGGCACGCCCGGGTCGCACCCCGCCAGGGCAGCAACGGCGCGCGTCAGCTTGAGCGGCAGCCACACATCGTCCTGGTCGGCGAAGGCCAGCAGTTCATGCTCGTCCAGCCGCGCGGCCGCGGCCTTCAGCAGGCACATGAAGCTCGCGGCCGCGCCCAAACGCCCGCCCGGCGCCTCCAGGCGTTCAACCCGCCCGGGTTCCAACCCTGCGGCGAAGCCCTGCATCATCGCCACGGTGCCGTCGCACGACCCATCGTCGCGCCACAACAGCCGCCAACCGGCATGGTCCTGGGCCAGGAAGCTGTCGAGCTGCGCGCGCAGGAACCCGGCGCCGTTGAAGGTGGACAGCAGGATGACGACGGAGGGCGCCGGCCCGCGCGGCATCATCGCCGCACAGCCTAAGCCGCGCGATGGACAGCGGCCGTGGCGGGCCGGCCACCAGCCCCCGCATCGGCGCCGTCCTTGCCGAAGGTGCTGGCGCCGAAGATGCCGGCAATGGTGCGGCCCAGCGCATCCTCCCAGGGCGGCAGCCGCAGCCCGAACACCTGCTCCAGCCGGCTGCAATCCAGCCGCGAATCGGCCGGGCGGCGGGTGGGTGTGGGGAATTCCGCGGTGGTGATCGCCTCCACGCGCGGTTGCGGCAGCCCGAACGCGCCGGCCCGCATGATCGCGGCCCTGGCCAGCCCGTGCCAGGTGGTCCAGCCGGTGCCGGCGGCATGGAACACCCCGCCGAACCGGTCCTGCCAGCCCTCGCGCGCCAAAATGTCGGCGATGCCCAGGATGGCCGCGGCCAGGTCGCCGGCTGCGGTGGGGCAGCCCTTCTGGTCCGCCACCACGCGCAGATGGTCGCGGCTCCGCGCCAGGTTCAGCATCGTCAGCACGAAGTTGCGCCCGCTGGCGGCATACACCCACGAGGTCCGCAGCACGATGGCGCGCGGGTAGGTCGCCAGCACCGCCCGCTCGCCCGCCAGCTTGCTCGCGCCATACACCCCGATGGGGTTGGTCGCGTCGTCCTCGGCATAGGGCGCGCCCTTCGCGCCATCGAAAACATAGTCGGTCGAGACATGGATCAGCGGGATGCCGGCGGCGGCACACCACGCCGCCAGCACCGCGGGTCCATCCCGGTTGGCGCGCAGCGCCGCCTGCTTCTCGCTCTCCGCCCGGTCCACCGCGGTATGCGCGGCGGCATTGATCACCAGCGACGGCCGCACCGCGGCCAGCAACGCCGGCAGCGACAGCACCCGGTCGAAATCGCATTCCGGCCGGCCCACCACGCGCAGGCACCGCTCCCCCGCCGCCGCCGCCAGCGCCCGGGCCAGTTGCCCGCTGCCGCCAGTCACGAGAATCCCGCCCTGCGTGCCCCCGGTCATCACCGCACTCAGGCCTGGAACCAGGGCAGGCAGTCGGCCAGGCGCGGCAGCACCGCGTCCTTGTCCGACAGCTTCACCTCGTCCGCCGCCACCGGCCAGGGCAGGGCGAGGTCCGGGTCGTTCCAGATCACCCCGCGCTCGGCCCCGCGGTCGTATGGCGCGTTCACCTTGTAGGCCACCTCGGTGTCCGGCTGCAGCGTGCAGAACCCGTGCAGGAACCCGCCGGGCACCCAAAGCTGCGTGCCGTTCTCGGCACTCAGCACCGCGGCGACATGGCGGCCATAGGTGGGCGAGCCGCGGCGGATATCCACCACCACGTCCCAGATCGCGCCCCTCAGGCACCGCACCAGCTTGCCCTGCACGCTCGGCGCCACCTGGCAGTGCAACCCGCGCACCACCCCGCGTGCGGCGGAAAAACTGTGATTGTCCTGCACGAAATCCACGTCGATCCCCTCCCGCGCCAGTGCGGCGCGGTTCCAGGTCTCGGCAAAGAAGCCGCGGCTGTCGCTGAAGCGGCGCGGGGTGATCAGCGCCACCTCGGGGATGGCAAGGCGTTCCACCTGCATCGCCGTCAGTCCCCCACCCCGCCATCGGCCAGCGCCATCAGCACCTGGCCCAGCTCGGTCTTGCCCAGGGCGCGGGCCCGCTCGCGCAGCGCGTCGGCGTCGATCCACCCCATGCGGAACGCCACCTCCTCCGGGCAGCCCACCAGCATGCCCTGGCGCGCCTGGATGGTCTGCACGAAGGTCGCCGCCTGCAACAGGCTGTCCGGCGTGCCGGCATCCAGCCAGGCGCAGCCGCGCCCCAGCTTCTCCACCTGCAAGGTGCCGGCTTCCATGTACATGCGGTTGAGGTCGGTGATCTCCAGCTCGCCGCGCGCCGAGGGCTTCACCCGCGCCGCCAGCTCGGTCACCCGCCTGTCGTAGAAATACAGCCCGATCACCGCCCAGTTCGAAGCCGGGTGGGTCGGTTTCTCCACGATGTCCAGCGCCCGCCCGTCATCGTCCATGGTCACCACGCCGTACCGCTCGGGGTCGCGCACGTGATAGGCGAACACCGTCGCCCCCTCCTGCACCGCCGCGGCCCGGCGCAGCATGCGCGACAGGTGCTCGCCGAAGATCATGTTGTCGCCCAGCGCCAGCGCGCAGGCCTGGCCCTCCAGCCACTCGGCGCCGATATGGAAGGCTTGCGCCAGCCCCTCGGGCTTCGGCTGCTCGGCATAGGTGAACTTCACGCCCAGCCGCTCGCCGCTACCCAGCAGGCGGCGGAACTGCGGCAGGTCCTCGGGGGTGGAGATGATCATGATGTCGCGGATGCCCGACAGCATCAGCACCGACAGCGGATAATAGATCATCGGCTTGTCATAAACCGGCAGCAGCTGCTTGGACGCCGCCAGCGTCATCGGATGCAGCCGCGTGCCCGATCCGCCCGCGAGCAGGATACCCTTCATCATGGAACTGTAATATCCCTCTCGGCTGGTTGCGCCCGCTTGACTGGCTGTAGCCGCATCGGCTCAGGCCGCGCTGCGCGGCGGGGCCGCCGCCTGGCCCAGCCGCTGGCCGGCATAGCGCGCGGCACGGATCTTCTCCCACCACGCCCGGTTGGCCAGGTACCAGTCCACCGTGCGGCCCAGACCGCTGTCGAAATCATGCGGCGCCCGCCAAGACAATGCCGCCTCGGCCCGCGACGGGTCGATCTCGTAGCGGAAATCATGCCCCGGCCGGTCGGTCACGAAGGTGATCAGCCGGCTGCGTGGCCCCGCCGGGTCGGGCACGCGGGCATCAAGCGCGGCGCATATCGCGTGCACCACCTGCAAATTGGTCCGCGGCTGGCGGGCGCCGATGCCATAGGTGGCCCCGGGCTGGCCGTTCAGCGCCACCAGCAGCAGGGCCGCGGCATGGTCGTCCACGAACAGCCAATCGCGCATGTTCGAGCCGTCGCCGTAAACCGGCAGCGCCTTGCCCTCCAGCGCGTTCAGCGTCACCAACGGGATCAGCTTCTCGGGAAACTGCCAGGGGCCGTAGTTGTTGACCGTGTTGCTGACGATCGTCGGCAGCCCATAGGTGTGGTGCCAGGCGCGCACCAGGTGGTCCGAAGCCGCCTTGCTGGCGGAATACGGGCTGCGCGGGTCATACGGCGTGGTCTCGGTGAACGGCGGATCGCCATGCTCCAGCGCGCCGAACACCTCGTCCGTCGAAATATGATGGAAACGGAACGCCGCCTTGCGCTCCTGCGCCAGCCCCTTCCAATACGCCAGCGCCACGTCCAGCAGCGTATAGGTGCCCACGACATTGGACTGGATGAACGGCCCCGGCCCGTCGATCGACCGGTCCACATGCGTCTCCGCCGCCAGGTGCATCACCACATCCGGCTGGTGGGTGGCGAAGGTTTCCCGCATCGCGCCATGATCGGCGATGTCCGCGCGCACCAGCAGATGGCGCGGGTGGTCGCGGGCCTCCTCCAGCGCCTCCTCCGAGGCGGCATAGGTCATCTTGTCAACGTTCACGATCGTGTGATCGGTGCTGCGCAGGATGTGGCGGATCAACGACGATCCGATGAAGCCACATCCCCCGGTGATCAGAAGCCGCATGGCCACTGGATACCCTCTCAGAATGTATGCGCAAATTGGCAGCATCGGGCCGTACTCGCAACCGCCACCTTCCGTTGCCCCATGAATGCCGAAAATCAGGCACGGCTTCGCGGCCCACGTCGCCCACCTCCTTGCCCTGAAGCGCCGGGCATGCACTAGGTCCTGTTAACGAAGGGCAAACGTCGAATTTGCGACGGCAACGCCCGCGAGGGGGACAGGAATGCAATGATTCCAGGCATCAGCAGCAGCGCGGAGGCGCGTTTGAACAGCGTGCTCGACCCGCGCGTCACCGATGTGCTGGAGCACACCTTCGCCGCGCGCGACTATACCATCCTGGATGCCGGCGAGGCCGAGGCCCGCGCCCTGGGCGTGCACGCCACCGGCGGCGGCATCACCCTGGTGGTCACCGATCCCACCCGCAAGCTCGGCGACATCCGCGTGCAGTCCGGCGGGCGCGACAACACGTTGTTTTTCGACAACGCCAGCTGGGGCGGCTCCTGCTTCGCCAACATCCGCATCCTCGGCTCCGATTCGGTGCTTCTATTCAACGACATCGCCGATGCCTACGTCGCCCTGCCGGACATCTACCTGCGCTCGCACGGCCAGTTCGTGTTCTGGGGCAGGGGCGCCTCGGCGGTCGGCCTGTCGATGGAAATCGAGGGCGAAGGCGTCGGCGTCGTGGTCGGCGACGATGCGCTGATCTCGGCCGGCGTCTGGATCCGCAACCACGACATGCACGCCATGCACGACTTGCGCACCGGCGCGCGCATCAACCGCCCGCCGGTGCAAACCGTCATCGAACGCCATGTCTGGCTCGGCCAGGACGCCATGCTGCTGAACACCCAGCGCATCGGCATGGGCTCCATCGTCGGCACCCGCGCCCTGGTCAAGGGCACCGTCCCGCCGCGCGTGGCCGTGGCCGGCACCCCGGCACGGGTGATCCGCGAGGAGGTAAGCTGGGGCCGTGCCAACGCCGGCATGACGGCCGAGGAACGGATATCCATCGGCCTGCCGGCGCTGCCCGTGGCGTAGCTGCGCCAAACCTGCTGCGGCATCTTGTGAAGTTCCTGCGGCACGGCGGCTGCGATGGTTGCGGCCAGGCGCGGTGTTGTCTATATCCTCAACGAGGGGCGGGTTACAGATCGGCCATGCCCCCCCAAGGAGGTCTGATCTTTGCCGCCACCGTCCTACATCCCGCACATCGAACTGCTGCTGCAGGCGCTGCGCATCAATCGGGACCGTTTGAACAGCCGGTCCAAGGTCGCCATCGACGCCAAGCTTCTCAAGACCCTGCTGCAGGCCATCGCCGCCCGTGCGCCATTTTCCGAGGCATTCTACAAGCAAACCTATCCCGACGTGGCCTCCGCCCATGCCGCCGGCCAGATCCCCGACCTGCACCAGCACTATGTCGAATCCGGCTACTTCGAGGGCCGCTTCGGCGCCGCCCCGCCAGTGGACGAGGCATTCTACACCAGCAACTACAAGGACGTCGGCCAGGCCGTGCTGAGCGGCGATGTCACCTCCGGCGTGGAGCACTACCTGCGCTCGGGCGCCGCCGAGGGGCGACTGCCGAACGAGGAGAGCCGCGTCGAACTCGAGTCCTGGATGTCGGTCCTGCGTGACGACGCGCAGCGCTGATCCTTCGCGCGGCGGCGCCATCGCCGCCGCCGCCCTGCCTGACCTGCGCGTGAGGATGCCGCCGATGGCGTCGTGCCGATGCCGAACCAATCACCGAATCTGCCGGAGCCGCCGATGAGCGAGCTGATGCGCACCCATCGCGCCCTCTGCTCGTCCTTCGTCAGCGACGAACTGTTCCGCCACGCCTTCGGCGCCGGCCGCGCCAATATCGGCACCGTGGCCCGCTACCTCGCAACCCCGATCGCCGACCGCCCGGTGCTGTCCTATTACTTCGACCCCGGCTACTACCGCGACATGCACCCCGACGTCGCGGCGGCGGATATCGACCCACTGCTGCACTTCATCGAAAGCGGCCTGGTCGAGGAACGCACGCCGCACCCGCTGGTCGACATCAAATACATCCTGTCGCAGGATTCCGGCCTGCTCGGCATCCCGCCGCAAATCGAGCTGCTGGTCGAACTGCTGGAATACGACCTCGCCATCCCCAGCCCCTATTTCGACCCCGCCCACTACCGCGCCGAACTCGGCCCCAACGCCCCGTCCAACGCCCTGCTGCGCCACTTCCTCACAGCCGGCCTCTGGGGCCGCCACAAGCCCAACGCCTGGCTCGACCTCTACTGGTACTCCGAGTACCACATCGACTGCCCGAAAGACCCATACAGCGCACTCCGCCACTTCATCCAAACCGGCGACCCCGAAGGCCGCGCCGCCAGCCGCGACTTCGACGGCCGCCAATACCTCCTGCGCAACCCCGACGTCGCCGCCGCCGGCGTGCCGCCCTTCCGCCACTTCGTCACCCAGGGCCGTCTGGAGAGCCGCGAGGCCACGCCACTCCTGGTCCCCGCCGCCCCCGCCCGCAGCGCAGCCCCGCCCGACGTGGGCCTGCCCTTCGCCGTCGAACCCGCCGAGGCCCTGGCCCGTGACGCCGACCTGCGCGCCCGCGTGGCCACCATGCGCCAGGTCCGCAAAGACCACGTGGCCGCCACGTCCCCGCCACAGGTGCGCTCGCTCACGCCCGCCGACGACATCGCCATCCTGGAGTTCCCCGCCGCGCCCGCCCCACGCGTCTCCATCCTCATCCCGGTCTACAACGAACTCGACGTCACCGTGGAATGCCTCCTGGCCCTCCAGCAAGACCTGCCGGAGACGAGCATCGAGGTGGTGATCGCCGACGACTGCTCCACCGACCCTGACATAAGCCGCCTCGCCGACGTGCCGAACCTCGTCTACCTGCGCCAGGCGGAAAACGCCGGCTTCATCCGCAACTGCAACGCCGCCTTCGCCGCCTGCCGCGGCGACTACGTCCTGCTGCTGAACAACGACACCCAGGTCATGCCCGGCGCCATCGACCGCATGGTCGCCGTCCTCGACACCGACGCCACCATCGGCGCCGCCGGCCCCAAGCTCATCTACCCCGACGGCCGCGTGCAGGAAGCCGGCTGCTACATCCGCCCCAACGGCGAAAGCGGCATGGTCGGCCTCTTCGCCGACCCCGCCGAAGGCGGCTACTGCTACGACCGCGACGTGCCCTACTGCTCCGGCGCCGCCCTGCTGGTCCGCCGCGCCCTGATCGGCGAAAACGGGGCCGGCAAAACGGAAGTCGGCGAAACCCTGTTCGACGAAGCCTTCCGCCCCGCCTACTGCGAAGACGCCGACCTCTGCCTGCGCCTCATCGCCGCCGGCCACCGCATCCGCTACGTCAGCGGCGCCGTGGTGATGCACCACCTCAGCGTCTCCTCCAACCGCCAGTCCGTCACCCGCAAGCTGCGCACCATCACCCGCAACCAACAGGTCCTGGCCGAGCGCTGGGGCGATCTGCTGCGCGGCATGGACCAGGTGCGGACGCTCGCCTTCTACCTGCCGCAGTTCCATCCCACCCCCGAGAACGACCTGTGGTGGGGCCGCGGCTTCACCGAATGGACCAACGTCACCAAGGCACGGCCCAGCTACGTCGACCAGTACCAGCCGCATCTGCCCTCCGACCTCGGCTTCTACGACCTGCGCGCGCCCGAAGCCCTGCGCGCCCAGGCCGAACTCGCCGCGCGCTACGGCATGGATGGCTTCTGCGTCTACTACTACAATTTCGGCGCCCGCCGCGTCCTCCACCGGCCGATGGACGTGGTCCGCGCCAACCCCGACATCCCCTTCAACTGGTGCCTCTGCTGGGCCAACGAGAACTGGACCAAGCACTGGGACGGCGGATCGCGCGAGATCCTGCTCGAACAAAGCTACGAGGACGAAACGCTGCGCTCCATCGTCGCCGACGCCGTCGAACAGGCGCGCGATCCCCGCTACATCCGGGTGAACGGCAAGCCGCTCTTCCTCGTCTATCGCGTGCTGCTCCTGCCCGACGCGCCGCACTTCGCCGCCCTCTGCCGCGACGCCTTCGCCCAGGCCGGCTTCCCCGGCGTCCACCTGGTCTATGTCGAAAGCATGGAAGCGGTGGACCGCGGCATCCGCCCGGCCGACCTCGGCTTCGATGCCTGCGTGGAATTTCCGCCGCAGAACCGCGCCGCCCCCTCCGCCGCCCCCGTCGAGATCCTCAAGCAGGACTGGTCCGGCTCGCGCTACGACTACCCCGAAACCGTGCTCAACTTCCTGCGCCGCGACTCCGTGCCCTACCCGCGCTACCCCGCCGTCTTCCCAAGCTGGGACAACACCGCCCGCCAGCCCCTGCGCGGCCACAGCTTCGACGGCGTCAGCCCCGAAGCCTTCCGCGTCTATGTCGAGGAGAAAATCGAGGAAGTGCGCCAGTTCCACATGGGCGGCGAGCGCCTCCTCTTCGTCAATGCCTGGAACGAATGGGCCGAAGGCGCACACCTGGAGCCCGACATCGCCTACGGCCACCGCTGGCTGGAAGCCCTGCGCGACGCCCTCGCCGCCAAGCGCTGGGCATGACCGCCGCCATGGCCAACCCCAACCCCAACCTCACCTCGCCCCGCACAATCGACGACATCGACATCACCATCGCCGGCCACCCCTGGGCGCCCATCGGCATGGGCGAGCAGATGCGCAGCCACATCCTCGCCGGCCAGGCCCTGCGGCTGAACCAGCGCGTGTTCGACGTCTTCCGCTACGCCCAGCGCACCGACCCAGCCCACGGCCGCGTGCTCGACGGGCTGGAGCGCGACAACCTGCCCGGCGGCATCCGCATCTTCCACATCAACGGCGATGAGGTGGAGCCGGTCATCGCCGCCATCGAATCCCGCGGCGGCCGCTTCGAGGACGGCTACAACATCATCGTCCCCGCCTGGGAACTGCCAACCTACCCCGCCCCGTGGGCCGAAAAACTCCGCCGCTTCGACGAGGTCTGGGCCCTGTCCCACTTCATCCAAGGCAGCCTGAAGGCCGCCGGCATCGACAGCCACTACACCGGCCAGGCCGTCGAGCCGGCCCCCGGCCCGCTGCTGCCGCGCCGGCATTTCGGCATCCGCGAATCCGCCTTCGTCTTCCTCACCTTCTTCGACATCTCCTCCTACGCCTCGCGCAAGAACCCCTTCGCCGTCGTCGAACTCTTCGAACGCCTCCGCGCCGCCCGCCCCTACCAGGACATCCAACTCGTCCTGAAAGCCAAGAACGGCGAACGCGGCGCCGAGGAATGGGCCGCCGGCATCCCCCCCAACTCGCAGATGAAGGTCATCGCCACCCCGCTCGACACGCTCGGCGTGCGCAGCCTCATCAACGCCGCCGACTGCCTGGTCTCGCTCCATCGCGCCGAAGGCTTCGGCCGTGGTCCCGGCGAGGCAATGGCCCTCGGCCGCCTCGCCCTGGCCACCGGCTGGTCCGGCAACGTCGACTTCATGACGAAGGAAAACGCCCTCCTCGTCGACCACACCCTGATCCCGCTGCAAGCCGACGAATACCCGCACTGGGAGGGCCAGTCCTGGGCCGAACCGTCAGTCGACCACGCCTTCGAACTGGCCTTGCCCCTGCTCGACGACCCAACCCGCGGCGCCGCCCTGGCCCGGCGCGGCCAATACGACGTGCTGCGAAGCCACGGCAACCGAGCCGTCGGCCTGCGCATCCTCGACCGGCTGCAAACCATCCTCGCCGAATCGCCCCGCTTCAACCCCATCGCCAAACCACCAGCGACGCGGCAACGCCGCAAAGCCAAGGCTTAGGAAGGCGCAAGATCAGAAGGGGCAGATTCTTCTTTTTCTGAAGAAAAAGAAGCAAAAAGACTTTATATCCATTTTGCGCGGTGCTGCCGGCTGGCCTGGGGTGCCAATGGGGAAAAGTTTTTTGGTTCTTTTTTTCAAAAAAGAACCCCTCTCCTTCCCTCCATTGCTCTTGAACACATCCGAACCCGGCCGCAGCACGGCCCGATCAAGGCGCTTGCAGCGGTCGGCGCAGTTAAATATAATATCTTCGTGTTAGTTCATGCCCCACAACCCTTGGCCCGGCAGGTCTGCGGCATTTCGGCCGCGTGCCGTGCCGAGGCGGACCTCCACGCTGCCCGGATGGGGGTGGTTGCGGCATTGCATGCCTTGATCCTTTTCACCCTGGCCCGGTTGCTCGCTCGCCTGGGGCATCTCGTCGAGCTGTGGCAAGCCGAACTGCTTCCAGTTTCTTCCCACGCCGGCCGCGTGCGTCGCGCGCCGATCAAGCCGCGAGTTGCGGTAGGTGGCCGCGCACGTCCGCGGCGCGCTGGCGCGGCTGCCGCGGTGGCGGGGCAGGGCGCGGCAGTGCGGCGGGTCCGCTATTTCGTGCCGGTGATGGTCTCCGCCGGCGGGCGCGATCCCGTCGCCGTTCTTCCGCCGCGCCGGGCTGCCGCGTGGCAGCGAAGTCCCGATGCCACACAACCGGCGAGGACCCGCCTTGCGTCCAATTTGTTACGTTATCGTAATAATAAACCTCATCCCAGCAGCCAGGGCGCACCCGAGGCTTCGGCGATGCCGCGCACCGTGGCCAGCAGGTTCGGCCCCACTGGAATGCCTTCCTGGCGCCGCCGTGCCGCGTTGCGCCGCTCGGGGTCGCCGGCCACCATCACCGGGCGGTCGGGATCGGCGGGTTTCGTTGCCCGCAGCGAGTCGCAGAACGCCGTCACCTCGGCGCGGAACTCGGCGGGATCGCGCAGCAGGCCGGTATCGATGGCCATGAAGAAATGCCCGATATCCATCGTGCCCGGCTTCTTCGTATGGCTGGGGTCGGTCGGGAAGGTGGCGCCAGACAGCCCGGCGGCCAGGATGTTCACCATCGCCGCCAGCCCATAGCCCTTGTAGCTGCTGCTTTCCGCCGTGCCGCCGAGCGGGGTGAGGAAGCCGCCTTTCTGCGCGGCTTCCAGCGGATCGTTGCTCGGCTTGCCTTCCTTCGTCACCACCCAGCCATCCGGCGTGGGCAGTCCTTCGTTGGCCTTGTTGCGGATGCGCCCGGCGGCGACCGTCGTGGTTGCCATGTCCAGCAGGAACGGCTCGCCGTCGCGCGCGGGTGCTGCGAAGGCGATCGGGTCGGTGCCGTACTTCGCCTGCGCGCCCCCGGTCGGCGACACCTGGATGCCGCTGGCCGAGGTGGTCACCATGCCGATGAACCCGGCATCGGCCGCCATCTTGGCGTAGTAGCCGCAGGCGCCGAAATGCGCCGAGTTGCGCACGCCCACAATGCCGATGCCCACCGTTCGCGCCTTGCTGATCGCCAGGTTCATCGCGGTATAGGAGTTGTAGTGGCCCAGCCCGCCGGAACCGTCGATCAACGCCGCCACCGGCTTGTCCACCACCACGCGCGGCTGCGCCGACATGCTCATCTTGCCTGTTTGCCGCCGTTCGTCGTAGCCGGGGATCATCGACATGCCATGGCTGTCGATGCCGTGCAGATCGGCCCAGGCCATGATGTCCGCGGTGACCGCGGCATTGATCGCCGGCATCCCCCAGGCCCGCAATATCAACTCCAACTGGGAACGATGCTGCTCATACGACGCCGGCATGTACGCCTCCAAGGGGGCTATAGTATAGGGTTCCAAGGGCGCCGCCCTTGGTGGGGGTCCAGGGGGCAAAGCCCCTGGCCTTACTCTTCCTGCGTCACCCGGCCGCGCGCACGAACCGATTGCGCAGGGTACCCAGCCCGGTGATGTCGATCTCGACGACGTCGCCATGCTTGAGGTTGGGCGAGGTTCCATCCGTCCCCATCCACAGCACGTCGCCCGGCACCAGGGTGCAATACCGGCTGGTGCGGCTGATGAACTGGGCGATGCTGAACAGCATCTCGTTGGTGGGGAAACGTATGGTCTCGGTCCCGTTGACCCGCACCACGGTCATGGCGGCGGCGAGGTCGAGCTCGGTTTCGATCCACGGCCCCATCGGCTTCCACGTATCGGTATTCTTGGCCCGGAAGAAGGTCCGGTCGCCGCGCTGCCAGGTGCGCTCGGACACATCGTTGCCGATGGTGTAGCCGAACACATGGCTCAGCGCGTCGGCCTCGCTCACGTTGCGTGCCGCCTTGCCGATGATGGCAACGAGCTCGCCCTCGTAGTGCACCTGCTCCGGCGCATCGCCGGGGATCACCACGTCGGTATCATGCGCGGTAAGCGCATTGACGGCGCGGTAGCCGATATCGGCATTCGGCGGCAGCTTCGGCGCCTCGCCGCGCTTGGCCGCACCCTCCTTGACATGGGCGACGTAGTTGAGCCCGGCGGCATAGAAGGTCGGCGGCACCAGCGGCACCTCGATGCGCACTTCGCCCAGCGCGTGGCTGCGCCCGGTCCGCTGCCATTCGCCGAACAGGTCGCCGCTGATCTCGGCAACCGTCTCGCCTTCGATGATGCCGAGGGCGGTGGTGCCCTCGGCGGAGTAACGGAGGAACCGCATCGCCTACTGCGCCGCGATCGAGGTGGCGAACTGCCGCGCCGGCGCGGTGAATTCCGGCTTGAACACTTCGGTCGCCATCACCTGGCAGCGCAGCATCAACCGTTCCTCGTTGGGGCCGTAATCGGCGATGGCCTGGTGGATCGTGCCGATATGGTCCCACACCAGCAGGTCGCGCTCGGTCCAGGTATGCATGTAGCGGAACTGTGGCTGAAGCTGGTGCTGGTACAGGAACTCCAGCATCTCGGCACTTTCCGTCTCCGGCAGTTGGTTGATCCGCATGGCGTAGCCAGGGTTGCTGTACAGCACCTTGCGCCCCGAGATCGGGTGGGTGAGGAAAAGCGGATGCACCGCCGGCGGCCGCTTGGCGCGCTGTTCCGGTGTCATCGGCTTGCGCACGCTGCCGGGGCGGTTGACCATCATGGTCCAGAACTTGTCAAAGTCGTGGGTCACGGTGGCATCGGCCAGCCGCGTCTTGATGTCGGTGGGCAGGTGGTCATAGGCCATCCGCATGTCGGCGAACTCGGTGCCGCCGAGCACGCGCCCGTCGCGCCGCGGCACCTTCACGCCATACAGAACGTTCACAAAGCCAATAACGTCGCGATACGACATGTCGGTGTGCCAGTCCTGCCCGGCATCCGGCAGCCCGATCAACTCGCCGCCCTCGCGCACGTTTGACAGGATGCCCACCTCGGACACCCCGCTCTTGCGCTTCTCGCCGATGCCGCCCTGGATCTCGCCGAAGCGCTCGGAGAAGGCCTTCAGCGTCGCCGGTTCCAGCGACTGGTCGGGGAAGCGCAGCACCTCGTATTCGCCGAGGGCCGCGAGGATGCGCCCGAAGGTTTCGTCGTCCATCGGGCGGCTGGCGTCAAAGCCTTCCACGGTGGCGCCGAGGATGGCGTCGTTCGGTGTGATCTTGAGCATGCTGGTTTCCTCCGGTCCTGGAAACATTCTAGCGCGATCGCGGCGGACCGCTATCCCCGGGCGATCCGCCCCTCGATGGGATAGGCGGGGTCATTGTAGCCGGGCGTTGAGGGGTGGCCGGGCGGTACCAGCCGGTCCACCAGCGCCTCGTCCGCGGCGGTGAGTCGCAGCGACAGCGCGGCCATGTAGTCCTCCCACTGCTCCTCGGTGCGCGGGCCGGCGATCGCGCCGGTGACCAGCTTGTTGTTCAGCACCCAGGCCAGCGCGAAGCGGCTGGCGGTGGTGCCACGCGCCTCGGCATGGTCGGCGATGGCGCGGGCCAAATGCAGGCTCTCCGGCCGCCACTCGGTCTCCATCATGCGCTTGTCCTGCCGCCCGGCGCGGGTGCCTGCCTGGGGCGGCACGTCCGGCTTATACTTGCCGGTCAGCACGCCACGGGCCAGTGGCGAATACGCAAACACGCCGACCCCGAAATGGGCGCAGGCCGCCAGATGCTCCACCTCCACCATGCGGTTCAGCGCGTTGTAGAGCGGCTGGCTGGCAATGGGGCGGTCGATGCCGGCGGCATCGCACAGCCGGCAGATCTCGGCCAGGCGCCAGGCGCGATAGTTCGAGACGCCGAAATGGCGCAGCTTGCCAGCGCGGATCAGGTCGGCGAGTGCCCGCACCGTCTCCTCCAGCGGCGTCGAGTGGTCCTCCTTGTGGAGGTACATGATGTCGATAGTGTCCACGCCCAGGCGCTTCAGGCTGGCCTCGGTGGCGCGTTGGACATGGCCGCGCGAGGCGCCGGTGCCGTTGGGGCCGGTGCCCGTGGGGTTGGCCAGCTTGGTCGCCACTACCCACCAGTCGCGCCGGGCGGCGATGGCGCGACCGACTACCTCCTCGGACTTGCCGCCGTTATAGGCATCGGCGGTGTCGATGAAGTTCACGCCCTGGTCGCGGGCACGGTCGACGATGCGGCGCGACGTGGCCTCGTCGGTCGGCCCGCCGAACATCATCGCCCCCAGGCACAGCGGCGAGACCTTCAGGCCGCTGTGTCCCAGCGGGCGGTATGCGGGAATCGGCTGGTCCATGGCGTTGTCTCCTGCGCGCGACGTTGTCCCGTCAGCATAGCGCCAGACGCAAATCGTGTCCCGCCAGGAGGGCTTTCGTTGCGCCATTCGTTACCCATTATGTTGCAAACCCGATAAAATAACGGTAACGTCAATTATCGATTTGAATGTGAACGTTGCTCCACTAACCTACCGCCATGGACATTTCTCCTGCTTCAGGCTGCAGCTAGCATGTCGTGTCACGCCACCCTCCTCACCCTGCCCGGCCGCCGTCGGCCGTGCGGGTGCGCGACCGGGGTGGCGGCGTGAATGAATTCCCGGTGCACGGTGTCTGGGCCGACAGCGGAGCATGGGCCGCGGGCGGGCCTGCTGCCAGCGAACCCGACCACTCCGAGCTCCAGGCCAGCGGGCTGGTGGACCCCGCCTGGTACCGCGCAGCCTATGCCGACCCCGAGGGCATCGATCCGGTGGCCCATTTCCTCGAACACGGGGCGCGCGAGGGACGGTTGCCCAACCCCTATTTCGCCACCGACTGGTACCTGCGCAACAACCCGGGTGTCGGCATGCTCGGCCAGAACCCCCTGCTGCACTACGTGCGGCGCGGCGAGGCGGAATGCCGGGCGCCGGCGCCGCATTTCGACCTGGCGTGGTACCGCACCCGCCACGCCGCCGCACCCGGACAGACGCTGCTGCGCCATTTCCTCGACCATCGCACCGGCGGGCAGGTCAGCCCGCTGCCGGAGTTCGACCCTGCCTACTACCTGGAGATCTATCCCGACATCGCCGCGGCCGGCATCGATCCGTTCGAGCACTATCTGCACACGGGCTATTGCGAGGGGCGCAACCCGTCGGCCGGCTTCGACACGCAGTACTACATCCGCCGCTACCTCGACGGCGACCTGTCTGAGAACCCGCTGCTGCATTACCGCCGCATCCGCCGCCTGCTGCGCGTGCACCCCGCGCCGCCGCAGAGCGAGACCGGGGTGTTCGACATGGTGCGCCGCAATACCCGGCCGGGGCCGGATTTCGAGGCGGTGCAGAAGCTGCCGCCCGGGGCGCGGCGGCGGGCCAAGGTGCTCGCCTATTACCTGCCGCAGTTCCATGCGGTGCCGGAGAACGACGAATGGTGGGGCACAGGCTTTACCGAGTGGACGTCGATCGCCCGTGCCCTGCCGCGCTTCGAGGGCCACTACCAGCCGCGGGTGCCGCGCGACCTGGGACACTACACGCTGGACGGCACGGCGACGATGCGCCGGCAGGTGGAACTGGCGCGCGACGCCGGGCTGTTCGGCTTTGTCCACTATTTCTACTGGTTCAATGGCCGCCGCCTGCTGGAGCGGCCGATCGAGGCGATGCTCGTCGATCCGGAGGTGGATTTTCCGTTCTGCCTGATGTGGGCAAACGAGAACTGGACCCGCCGCTGGGATGGCGGCGACCAGCACGTGCTGATCGGCCAGGACTACCGGCCGAAGGACGACGCCGACCTGGTGGACTGCTTCGCCCGCCACTTCCGCGACCCGCGCTACATCCGCCTGAAGGGCCGCCCGCTGCTGATGGTGTACCGCCCCGCGTTGATCCCTGATACCGCCGCCACCACGACGCGCTGGCGGCAGATGTTCCGCGAGCGCCACGGCGAGGACCCGCTGCTGGTGATGGCGCAGAGCTTCGACGCCATGGACCCCCGCCCGCTCGGCTTCGATGCGGCCATCGAATTCCCACCGCACAAGCTGGTCACCGGCCTGCCGATGCGCAACGCCGAACTCACCTATTTCGACCCGCGGGCGACGGCCCAGGTCTTCGCCTACGACGACGTGGTGGCCGCCTCGCTGGCCGAACCGGCGCCGGAGTTCCCGCTGATCAAGACCGCGGTGCCGGCCTGGGACAACGATGCGCGACGGCAGGGCGCGGGGCTGGTGCTGCAGGGCGCCACGCCGGCCAAGTACCAGGCCTGGCTGGCCGAGCTGGTGGCCCGCGCGCCCGCCGCGCGCCTGGCGGGCGAGGCGCTGGTGTGCGTCAATGCCTGGAACGAATGGGCCGAGGGCGCCTATCTGGAGCCGGATGTCCATTTCGGTGGTGCCTACCTCAACGCCACCGCGCGCGCGGTGACGGGCATGGCGGGGGCCGCGGCCGGGCCGGGGTTGCTGCTGGTCGGTCACGATGCGTTCCCGGCGGGCGCGCAAATGCTGCTGCTGCATCTGGCGCGGCAGTTGCAGCGGGCCGGTGGAGTGCGGCTGGAGATCCTGCTGCTTGGCGAGGGCGCGCTGCGTGCCGAGTTTGCCGCCGTGGCGCCGACCACGGTGCTGGCCGACCCGGCAAGCTGGCCGGCGCATCTGGCCGGCTGCACGACGCGCGGCATTGTCGCGGCGATCGTCAACAGCGCTGTCTGCGGCGCGGTGGTGGTGCCGCTGATGGAGGCGGGCATTCCCGCGACCCTGCTGGTGCACGAACTGCCACGGCTGCTGGCCGAGAAGGCGGCGCTGGCCGCGGCCCGCAGCGGCACCGCGGCGCGGCGGATCGTGTTCGCGGCGCCGGTGGTGCGCGACGCCTTTGCCGCCATCGCGCCCTTCGATCCCGGCATTGCCCTGGTGCTGCCGCAGGGCAACTACCGATGTGTCGCCTACGACCCCGCCGCCCGGGCGCGGCTGCGCGGCGATTTGGGCATTCCCGAGGGCAGGGTGCTGGTGCTCGGCGTGGGCTATGCCGACCTGCGCAAGGGGTTCGACCTGTTCCTGCAGACCTGGCGCGCCTTCGCCCGGCGCCGGCGCGATGCGGTGTTCGCCTGGATCGGCGAGATCGACCCGGCGCTGCTGGCCTATCTCGGCCCCGAAATTGCCGCGGCGGAGGCCACGGGGCGATTCCTGCGGCCCGGGCATCGCGACGATGCGGCCGACTGGTTCAGTGCCGCCGATGCCTTCTGCCTGACCTCGCGCGAGGACCCGTTCCCTACCGTGGTGCTGGAGGCGCTGGCGGCCGGGCTGCCAGTGGTGGCCTTCGAAGGCGCGGGCGGTGCCCCAGGAGTGCTCACCGATGAGCGGGGCCTGGCCGTGCCGATGGCCGATCCGCCGGCCATGGCCGCCGCCCTCGCCAAGCTGCTGGGCCGCCCGCGCGACAAGCTGGCCCGCCCGCAGGCCGCCGCCCAGGCGCAGGCAGCGTTCGACTTCCCGCGCTATGCCGCCGCCGTGCTGGCCGAGGCCATGCCGGACCTGCCGCGCATCGGCGTGGTGGTGCCAAGCTACAACTATGCCCACCACCTGGAGGCACGCCTGGACTCGATCTTTGCCCAGAGCCATCCGGTGGCCGAGGTGCTGGTGCTCGACGACGCCTCCACCGACGACAGCGTGGCCGTGGCCCGCGCCGTGGCCGGACGCTGGTCACGCGACATCACGCTGATCGAGAACCCGTGCAACTCGGCCAGCGTCTTCGCCCAGTGGCGCCGCGGCGTGGAGCGGGTGCAGGGCGACTGGGTGTGGATTGCCGAGGCCGATGACGAAGCCGCACCCGACCTGCTCGCCACCCTGGCCTCCCGCCTGCGGGCCGGGGCCGACGTGGTGGCCGTGGCGTGCGACAGTCGTGCCGTGGACGGCGAAGGCGCGGTGCTGTGGGAGAGCTACCAGCCGTATTTCGCGCGCGGCGGAGCGGCGGTGCTGGCGCAGGACGGGCTGTTCGCCGCGCGGGATTTCGCCGCCCGGTTCCTGGCCGAGCGCAACCTGCTGGTGAATGTCAGCGCCATGCTGTTCCGCCGCACCGCCCTGCTGGCGGCACTGGTGCGCTGCGAGGCGGCGCTGCTGGAATACCGGGTGGCGGGGGACTGGCATCTGTATGTCGACCTGCTCGGCCACTGCGACGGCGAGGTGGCGTGGGTGGCCACCCCGCTCAATACCCATCGCCGCCATGGTGCCAGCGTCACCGGCGGGCTCGATCCGTCGCGCCATGTCGCCGAGATCGCCCGGGTGCAGGCGCATGCCGAGGCGCTGCTAGGGGGCGGCGGGGAACTGGCCACGCGGCAGCGCGCCTATCTCGCTGAGGTCGCCGGGGCGCTCGGCGTGGTCCCGCCATCCCCGCCGCGCCGCCGCCGGACCCCTGGCGGCAAGTCGGGCCTCGGCGCCAAGCCAGGCCGCGGTATCAAGGGACTGGCCGCATTGGCACACGGCGAGGTGGTGGGCAGCGGCGACCGCCCCTGATCATTGCCTTGTCCATGGCGGGCGGTGGCGTGGCGTGCACGATGTCGCAGTGCATAAGAAGGCCCCGCAATGACCCCAGCGCCTCCCCGCCGCACTCGCCGGGCCTGGTCGACAGCTTGCGGAGCGCCCGCCGCGCGACGGGCTGTGCGCGTGCGCCCTTGCCGGCTCGGGGTCAGGCCGCGGGCCCTTCGCCGCTGCGCGCCTTGAGCACCGCCTTGGACAGCAGGTGCGCGCTGACCGGTGCGGTGATGAACAGGAACACCGAGATCGCCAGTTCGCGCAGGCTCAGCGTGCCGTTGGTGGTGCTGGAATGGACCAGCCCGGCGAGCACCACGGCGCCGACGCCCAGCGTGGTCGCCTTGGTGGGGCCGTGCAGCCGGGTGAAGAAATCGGGCAGGCGGGCCAGCCCGATCGAACCGACCAGGGCGAATCCGCCGCCGATCAGCACCAGCAACGATATCGCGGCTTCTGCCAGCATCGCAGCCTCCCTGGAGCGGGATGCGTTCGCATGCGCTCCAGCTCCTTGTTGAAGAACGCACATCCTGCGATCGGGTGAAGCGACCCGACCGCATAGTGCTCTATTCGATGATGTCGCCGCCGAGCAGGAACTTGCACAGGGCGGCGGTGCCGACGAAGCCCATCATGGCGATCAGCAGCGCCGGCTCGAAATACACCGTGTTGGCCAGCAGCATGCCCAGCAGCATCACCAGGGCGATGGTGTTGATCGTCAGGGTGTCCAGCGCCAGAATCCGGTCCGGCGCCTCAGGCCCGCGTACCAGGCGGTAGAGGTTCAGCGCCATGCCCAGGGCGACCATCCCGACGGCGGCCATCATGGCCAGGTTCAGCATTGGAAAATCTCCTTCAGCGGGGCCTCGTAGCGTTGCTTGATGGTGGCGATCATCGCCTCGGGGTCGGTCACGTCCAGCGCATGCACCAGCAGGATGCGGCGCTCCCGGTCGATGTCCACCGAGACGGTGCCGGGGGTGAGGGTGATGATGCTGGCGAACACGGTGGCGACGAACGGGTCGTCGATGTCCAGCGGGATGTCCAGGAAGTGCGGATGCAGCCGGTCGAGCGGGCCTAGCACCAGCCGCGCCACCTCGATGTTGGCGACGATGATGTCGCCGATGACGCGCAGGAACAGCAGCACCGCCGCCACCGGGCGGGCGATGCGCGGGCGGTCGGGCCAGAAGCCTTTCGTCACCCACGGGATGGCCAGCGCGATCACGCCGCCCAGGATGAAGTTCCCGGCGCTCATCGAGGGTGCGAGCACCATCCACAGCCCCAGGATGGACAGCGAGACGAAGGGCTGGGGCAACAGGCGGCTCATGGCCGGCGCTCCCGCTGCACGTCGGGCTGTGCACCCAGCACGGCGTGGAGGTAGGGAGTGCGGGCGTGCAACTGGTCGGCGGTGGCGCGGGCATAGGCCGCCACCGGTGCTGCCGCCAATGTCAGCACCGGGCTGCCGGCGGCCAGAAGCAGCAATGCGACGATGGCGCGCCGGCCGGTGGCAGACGGGGCGACGGCTTCCGGCGCGTTCTCGGCATTGCCCGACTCCCAGAACAAGGCGCTGGCCGCACGCGCCAGCACCAGCGCGACGACAAGGCCGGAGACCAGCAGCGCCGCCCAGGTCCAGGCACCGTAGCTGGCATCGCGCAGCGCCTGCATCACCATGATCTTGCCCAGGAAGCCCGACAGCGGCGGCATGCCGCTCACGGCCACGGCCAGCACCAGGAAGACGCCGCCGAACAGCAGGCGGTGGGCGAAGAAGGGGCCGTTGTCGATGGTATCGCCGATGCTGCCGCGCACGCGTGCCAGGGTGCCCGCCAGCAGGAACATGCCGGCCGCGACCAGCGTGGTGTGCGGCAGGTAGTAGAGCGCCGCCGCTGTCGCGGTGGCATCGCCGGGCGCCAGGGCTACGAGCAGGGTGCCCGTCGAAATCAGCACCAGGTTGGCTACCAGCACGGCGAGGTGGTGTGCCGCCAGGGCTCCCATCGTGCCGAGGGCGATGGTCAGCAGGGCGAGCACCGGCAGCCAGTCGTCGAGCAGGCCGGTGGTGGCCGGGGCCTCGCCGAAGCTGGTCACCGAAACCCGCAACAGCGCATAGATGCCCACCTTGGTCATGACGGCGAACAATGCCGCCACCGGAGCACCGGCCGCGGCATAGACATGCGGCAGCCAGAACGACAGCGGCAGCAATGCCGCCTTCAGCAGGAACACCGCCACCAGCAGCGCCGCCGCGGTGCGCACCAGGGCCTGGTCCGCCGGAAGGGTGCCCGCCATCACCACTGCGATGTCGGCCATGTTCAGCGTGCCCAGCGTGCCGTAGATCAGGCCGAGGGCGATCAGGAATAGCGCCGATCCGGTCAGGTTGAGCACTACATAGGCGATGCCCGCCCGCGCCCGCGCCCGCCCGCCGCCATGCATCAGCAGGGCATAGGAGGCGAGCAGCAGGATCTCGAAGAACACGAACAGGTTGAACAGATCGCCGGTCAGGAACGCCCCGTTCAGCCCGGCCAGCTGCAACTGGAACAGCGGGTGGAAATGCCGCCCGGCACGGTCGACCGACGCCGCCCCGCCGGATGCGGCGTGCAACAGCGCGGCCAGCCCGAGCACCACGGTCACCGCAACCATCAGTGCGGAGAGCCGGTCGAGCACCAGTACGATGCCGTATGGCGCCGGCCAGTCGCCCAGGCGATAGACCCGGATGGCGTCGTCGCCGGCCAGCATCAGCAACACGACGGCGATGGCCGCCTGCATCAGCACCGCGCCCAGGCCGATTGTACGGCTGTCGGCACGCCGCAGCACCAGCATGGCCACGGCGGCGAACAGCGGCACGAGGATCGGCAGGATGACCACGTGGTTCATTCCCGCTCCTGCCCATCGACGTGGTCGGTGCCGGTCTCGCCCTTCGCGCGCAGGGCCAGGGCCACGAGATAGGCGGTCATGCCGAAGCCGATCACGATGGCGGTCAGCACCAGCGCCTGGGGCAGCGGGTCGGCGATGCCGGTGGCACCGGGCAGGGCGAGCGGTGCCGCGGTGGCATTCAGGCGGCCGCCAAAGAAGATCAGGGCGTTGACGGCATAGGACAGCAGGGTGATGCCCAGGATGACGCTGAATACGCGCGGGCGCAGCAGGAGGTAGAGCCCGCACGCTGTGGTGAGGCCGACGCCGGCCGAGACGATGATCTCCATGCTGCCTATCCCCGGCCCTTGCCCGGTGTGTCTCGTGCCAGTTCGCGCCGGCTGAGCATGCCGATTTCCGTCAGCGCCAGCAGCACCGCGCCCACCACCACCAGGTAGACGCCGAGGTCGAAGGCCATCGCCGTGGCTAGCTCGAACTTGTCGATCAGCGGCGGGTGGACATAGCCGTGCGCGCTGGTCAGGAAGGGCCGGCCGAACAGCCAACTACCAAGCCCGGTGAGGGCGGCGATGCCCAGGCCGATGCCGGCCACCCGGGCATAATCGAGGCGCAGCCGCGCCTGGGCGAAGTCGATGCCGCCGGCGAGGTATTGCAGCATCAGCGCCACCGCGGTGATCAGCCCGGCGATGAAACCGCCGCCCGGCAGGTTGTGCCCGCGCAGGAAGATATAGACAGAAACCGCGATGGCCAGGGGCAGCAGCGGGCGCATCAGCATGGCCAGCATGACCGGGTGCTGGTCGGACTCGCGGCGCACGGCGTTGGTGTGCGGCACCAGGCGCAAGCCGTCGAGCAGGGCATGCAGGCCCAGCCCGGCCATCGCCAGCACTGCGATCTCGCCCAAGGTATCGAAGCCGCGGAAGTCGACCAGTATCACGTTCACCACGTTGGTGCCGCCGCCGCCCGGCACAGAATTGGCCACGTGGTAGGCCGATATCGTGTCGAACGGCCGGGTGAGCATGGCATAGGTCAGCGCACCGGCCCCCAGCCCGCCGAGCGTGGCCAGCATCGCGTCGCGCGCGCGCCGCAGGCCGCCGCTCTCGGCCGGCGCCGTGTCGGGCATGTAGCGCAGCGCCAGCAGCAGCAGCACGATGGTGACCACCTCCACCGACAGTTGCGTCAGCGCCAGGTCGGGGGCGGCGAAGCGCAGGAAGGCGAGCGACACCACCAGCCCCACCAGGCTCATGAAGATGACCGCGGTCAGCCGCCGCCGGTGCAGCATCACGGTGCCTGCAGCGCCGATCGCCAGCGCCACCAGGGCCGCGATGCTGAGGATGTCCGCCGCCATCCACGGCTGCGGCCCGCTCAGCGATGTGGCGGGCGCGCCGGCCCAGGCCCACACGCCGAGCGCCAGGGTGAAGCCGAAGAACAGGGCGAGGTAGCGCGGCAGTGAGCGGTTGTCGGCCAGTGCCATCAGCCGGATGGCCGCGTTCATTGCGATGAGGTAGACGCGCTCGAATGCGACCGCGCTGGCCACCCGCGGCAGATAGCGGTAGTGCAGGTCGAACAGGTGGTGCCGGCGCGAGTAGTGGATCAACCCACCGCCCAGCGCCGCCACGCTCATCACCAGCGGCAGGTTGAAGCCGTGCCACACGGCCAGCTTGAAGGCCGGCACCTCGCCCTGCAGCACCGCGCCGGACGCCGAGGCCAGGATCGTCCCCACCGAGAACTGCGGCAGCAGTCCGACCAGCAGTACGAGTGCCACCAGAATTTCCACCGGCAGGCGCATCCAGCGCGGCGGCTCATGCGGGGTGCGCGGCAGGTCGGTCGGTTCGCCGTTGAAGAACACCTCGTGGACGAACCGGGCGGAATAGGCCACGGACAGTGCCCCGGCGATGGTGGCGAAGATCGGCAGGAGGTAGCGGGTGGAGCCCACGAAGGCCGGGTGGCCGATGGTCTCGGTAAAGAACATCTCCTTGGACAGGAAGCCGTTCAGCAGCGGCACCCCGGCCATGGAACCGGCAGCCACGATGGCCAGCGCGCCTGTCCAGGGCATGTATTTGAACAGCCCGCCCATCCGCCGCATGTCGCGCGTGCCGGTTTCGTGGTCGATGATGCCGGCGGCGATGAACAGCGACGCCTTGAAGATGGCGTGGTTCATGATGTGGAACACCGCCGCCACCGCGGTCATCTGCGTGTTGAGGCCGAACAGCAGCGTGATCAGGCCGAGATGGCTGATGGTGGAATAGGCGAGCAGGCCCTTCAGGTCGTCCTTCAGCAGCGCGATGTAGGCGCCATACACGAAGGTGACCGCCCCGGTTCCGCCAACCAGCACCAGCCACAGGTCGGTGCCGGAGAGCACGGGGTACAGCCGCGCCAGCAGGAACACGCCGGCCTTCACCATGGTGGCCGAATGCAGGTAGGCGCTGACCGGCGTTGGCGCCGCCATCGCGTTGGGCAGCCAGAAATGGAACGGGAACTGGCCCGACTTGGTGAAGGCGCCCAGCAGCACCAGGGCCAGCACCACGGGGTAAAGCCAATGATCGCGCAGGGCGTCGCCGCTGGCCAGCACATCGCTCAACTCGTAGCTGCCGACGATATGCCCGATCAGCAACACGCCGGCCAGCAGGGCCAGGCCGCCGCCGCCGGTCACCGCCATGGCCATGCGCGCGGCGATCCGCGCGTCGCGCGCCTCGTACTTGTAGGCGATCAACAGGAACGAGGTGAGGCTGGTGATCTCCCAGAACACCACCATCAGGATCAGGTTCTCGGCCAGCACCACGCCGAGCATGCCGCCGGCGAAGGCCAGGAGCATGGCGTAGAACCGCCCCAGCCGGTCCTTCTCGGGCAGATAGTAGGCCGCGTACAGCACGATGAGCACGCCGATGCCCAGGATCAGCAGCACGAACAGCAGCCCCAGGCCGTCCAGCCGCAGCGCGAAGTTCAGGCCCCATTGCGGCAGCCACGGCACCGTCAGGGTGAGGGTTTCGCCCGCCAGCACCGCCGGCACCATGGGAGCGGCCAGCACAAGCCCGGCCACCATCGCCGCACCCGCCGCCCATGCGGCCGCGCTGCGCCGATATTGCTGTAGGATCACGACCACCGGCACGGCGACGAACGGAGCCAGAAGAATGAGGGCAAGCATATGCGGTGCAATACCAGAAGAAATGGCAGCCGTCCTACAGGGAACAAGCGGGCAGGGCGCTCGCGAGCGTCAAAACCGCACACCCGCTGTGCCGTCAACGGCCACTGATGCAGGGATGAACGTCGATACAGGTGTCACCCGGGGGCGGCGGGGGCAGCCTCATGGACGGAACGTAATGGTGCCGGCGGTCAGGATTGAACTGACGAACTACTGATTACAAATCAGACGCCGGGGCAGTATTCGCCTGTGCCCCCGAGCAATTATACCGCAAAAAAATGGCAGAATATCGACGCTGGCCACTGACTCGCGCCGCTGGTAGTCTCCCGACGCCGCGCCGTAATTGTGCCCCCGCTGTGCCCCCGTTGGCGAGTCAGCCGATTTTTGGGCGCTATTTGGGGGCACAAAGAATCAGGAAGGGCGCGGCGATGGAGGCACCATGCAATCCGACCTGACCGACGCCTATCTGCAATCGCTGCCGCTGCCTGATGAAGGCGCCCGGCTGGAGTTGCGTGACAGTCGCGTGCCCGGCCTGGTGCTGCGGATGACCTCGGCCGGCACGGTAACATGGAGCGTGCGCACCCGCACGAAGGATGGAAAGCAGACGCGCCCCAAGCTGGGCACCTGGCCGGCGCTGTCCATCGCTGCCGCCAGGCGTGCCGCCCTCAAGGCCCTCGGCAGCATTGAAACCGGCGCCGATCCGGTGGGGGAGAAGCGCGAGGTCCGGGCCGCCCGCAAGGTGAAGGTTGCCGCCGGGGTGACGGTGGCAAAGCGGTTGGCCGAGTGGCAGGGCAGCCGCCTCGCCGATCCTGCCGCCGCATGGTCCGACCGATACGCGGCCGAAGTGTCGCGCATCGCCGCACGCGAGATTGTGCCGAAACTCGGCGCCCGCGCTTTGGTCGACACCACCCGCGCCGACTGGACCGGGCTGGTGGCCGCGAAACGCAAGACGGCGCCCGCCATGGCCTCGGCGCTGTATCGCGTCGCCGCATCGTTCCTCGGCTATGCCGAGGCGAACGGCTGGATTGCCGCGCCGCTGCTGCCCCGCAAGGGTATGGCCACGCTGGCGCCCCCGCCAGCCGCCCGCGAGCGGGTGCTGACCGATGCCGAGTTGCTGGCCGTGTGGAAGGCTGCCGACCGCGAGGCGCCGCGGCTGCGGGCCTTCGTGCGGCTGCTGATCCTGACCGCGGCGCGCGAGCTTGAGGTTGCCGACATGACGGCCGGCGAAGTGGACCGCGACGCCGGCCGGTGGACCGTCTCCGGCGCCCGCACGAAGAACGGCGTGCCCTACACGGTGCCCCTTGCTGGCCTCGCCCTCCGCGAGCTGGCCGCCGTGTGGCCGAATGGCGAAGCCGAGCCGGCGCACCTGCTGCTTGGCCGCAACGAGGGCGGCGGGTTCCGCGGGTTCTCCAAGCTCAAGGCCCGCCTGGACGCGGCGAGCAAGGTGAAGGGCTGGCGGTTCCATGACCTCCGCCGCACGGCGCGAACCGGCATGACCCGGCTAGGGGTGCCGCGCGACCATGCGGAGGCCGCAATCAACCACCTGAGCGGGCGGAGCAAGCTGGAGCGCTTATACGACCGGCACGACTTCGCCCCCGAGGTTATCGCGGCGCTGGCGAGATGGCAGGGGCACGTGGCCGGCCTGGTGGGTGCCGCGGCCGAGCTGGTGCCCCTGGCCGAGCGGCGCGCCGCGAAGTGATCCCCGAGCGCGAGGGAGGGGGTAGCGTTTCGCGACCCCCTTGCAGGGTGCGCCCCGCGCGCGCGGGCTTCCTCGGGGGTGATCGCCGCTAATTTGGATTGATACCAACCGCCGTCAAGAACAATCCTTCGTTAGGCAAGGCCATGGCTTCGCCCTGGACCCACCAGGGCCAAGCCCCTGGACCTTAACTATATGATAATAAAATTGTTTCCAAAGGCCGCCGGCCTTTGGTGGGTCCAGAGCAAAGCCCTGGCCTTGCCTTTGTACATCGGTCAATCAATAGGGCGGTTGGTATGATTCGACTAGATTGCGAATTTGCCACTGTCCGCCGGGTGGTGGCTTTATTCCCATCGCTTTCATTGCATGGGCGAACGCGGTAGCCGCCGCAATCGCAAATCGCCCGGCGTATCCTGCCAATCGGGCTTCAGGGCGACCTCAGGCACTGTACGATGCGAAGTTAATCCGGCATCTGCCAAGCCTTTCCGATGCCATTTTCGAGCTGAGATGGCGAAGTGAGCATGCCCCTGGAGCTTCACGGCGCGCCCCGAAGATGACCGAGAGGGCGCTTCGGCAAAGGGTAGAGCGTGCCGAGAACGCGGGCGGGTTTCGGCTGCCACGCTCGCTGCCCTTTGGAAGGAAACGATCGAGTTTAATGCAATAGCGTGCATTCGGACTGTTCGCGATTAGTGGCGACACGCAGCCCCTTGGAGGTTCCCCGTGTCGCGACGTGCCACCCTCAACGCTTCCAGTGTCCTTCCGAATCCGGCGCCTGTGGTCGAACTGCTGACTGCCGAGCAATCCGCCGATGCGCTGGGGTTGTCCCTGGCCGCCCTGTGGCCGCCGACCGTCTGCCGCTTCCCGTCTATCCCGCCTCGCGCGCGCCGCGCTGGTATCGCCACGAGCTGCACGCCGCCCTTGAGGTGACGCGGGCGAAGCCGCGCGAGGCGATGGCCGCCCGGCGCACGGCGAAG
>Ga0105053_10001413_pt1 | contig 38426 bp, 19 predicted proteins | sample BON01_FD_78093 | JGI IMG/M metagenome (GOLD analysis project Ga0105053, IMG submission 78093) | Freshwater microbial communities from Lake Bonney liftoff mats and glacier meltwater in Antarctica - BON-01 | ecosystem: Environmental > Aquatic > Freshwater > Ice > Glacier meltwater | place: Lake... | reverse complement strand
GTTGGGGGGGGGGGGGGGGGGGGGGGGGGGGGGGGGGGGGTGGGGGGGGTGGGGGGGGGGGGGGGGGGGGGGGGGGGGGGGGGGGGGGGTGAGGCACGCGCAGAAGAAGATTGCGCGAACTCTCCTCCGACAAAAAGCCGCCCCCGCCTGAAACCGTCAAAAAACGCACAAATCACAACAAAAGACACGAAGACAACAAAAAACTCGTCAGTCAGATCACGTAGTCAAGCGTGAACCCGGCCGTCTGGTCCATGTCCGCGACGGGCTCGAGCGCCGCCCCGCCCACCTTCACCACCCGCGCGGGCACGCCCACCGCCACAGAGTGCGGCGGCAAGTCGGCGACGACCACGCTGCCAGCGCCCACCTTGCACCCCGCGCCCACAGTCACCGGTCCGAGCACCGACACGCCCGCGCCCAGCAGCACGCCGTGCCCGACCGTGGGATGGCGCGTGCCGCGCCGCGTGCCCGAGCCCCCCAGGGTCACGTGGTGCAGCATGGAGACGTTGTCGCCCACCACGGCCGTCTCGCCGATGACCACCCCCGTGGCGTGGTCGATCATAAGCCCCCTGCCGAGCCAGGCGGCCGGGTGGACGTCGACGTGGAACGCCTCGGAGACGCGGCTCTGCAGCGCGGCGGCAAGCGCGCGTCGCCCGCGCGCCCACAGGTGGTGCGCGACGCGGTGGCTCTGCACGGCCGCGTAACCTTTGTACAGCAAAAGGCATTGCGCGTACTGCTCGCACGCGGGGTCGCGGTCGTAGGCGGCCTGCAGGTCGGCCGACGCGTCCTCGACGAGCGAGGGGTCGGCCGCGTAAGCGTCCCCGACCACCTTCATCAGGTGCGTGGAGAAGAGGGTGGGCGACGCGAGCTTGTTGCCCAAGACAAAGGCCAGAGCGCGCTCGATGGTCGGGTGCACCAGGACGGACGAGTATAGGAAGCTGGCGAGCGCGGGCTCGGCGTCGGCCCAGGCGCGCGCCTCGGCGCGGATGCGCGCCCAGAGCGCCTCCTTGGTCAGGTGGTGGGGCGCGGGCCGCCAGCCCAGGGAGGGGTGCCAATCGGCCGCGGCCGACGCCGCCGCGCCGTCGCCGCCGGCCGCGCTGGCCGCCGCGCCGTCAGCGGCGGCCGATGAGGAGGAGGAGGAGGACGGCGTGGGCGGGGGCGCGGCGGCGGCGGCGAGGCGGCGCGCGACGTTGTCCGGGGAGGTGGGCGAGTAGGGCGAGGGGCGGCGGGTGGGAAAGGGGGAGGCGGGAGCGGGCGGGGGGGAGGAGGGCGGGAGGCCGGCGGGGGCGGCGGCCGGCGGCAGCGGCGGCGCGGGCGGCGCTGCGATTTCGGCTGCTGCTGCTGCGGCTGCTGGCGCCGGCGCTTCTCGGCGCAGCTGCTCGGCCTCGTCGACGGTGGCGGCGAGGCGGGCGGTCAGGCGGGCGCGTAGGGCGTCCAGGTCGGCCAGGCTCGTGAGGGGGCCGGCCGCTGCCGCCGGTGCCGCTGCTTCGGCCGTCGCGCCCGACTCGCCGCCGGCCAAGGCACGCGCCGCCGCCGGCGACGGGCCGCTGCCGCCGCCGTTGCCGTTGTGGCGCGCCGCGGCCGACGGACCGCCGCCGCCGCCGCCGCCGTTGCCGCCGCCGCTGCCGCTGGCGCCGTGGCCGCTGCTGCTGCTGCTGGCGCGCTCGGGAGAGGTCGCGCGAGCACGCACGAGCATGGCGCGCCGTGCTGCCGATGCCGATGCCGCTGACGCTCGGCGGGTCGCACATAAAGTGGCCGTCGTCGGAGTCGTCGTCGTGCTCGCCCGCGTCCCCCTTTCCAGGCCAGTCCGGGCCGCCAAGGAGGACGCGGGCGGGAGCGCGAGCCCGCGCATCGCCATTGGCTGCCACGGGCGCTCGCGCTGCGTGTCGCTCTCCTTCCGGTCGTGCGCTCTCTCCCTCCGACCCGAAGCTTGTCTCGGTTGCGTGTGGGGAAAAAAGTTGTGCTGGTCGTTGGTCGCAATCGGTTGTGTGGGGCTTTGTGAAGTTGGTTGTCGGGGTTGTGGAGTGTCGGGTCCGGGGGAAAGAGATGCGAGGGATGGACGGGCGACGACGAAACCTTTTTGTGCGGCCGTCGCGTCGCGTCGCGGTCATCCGCCGGGGAGCCCGGAAAAGCGCGACGGCCTTTTTTTCCACACCCGCAGAAAAAGCTTATTTCTCTCCGATTACGAGGACGGCCGGTTTCACATCCATGCGGTCCTGGCCTCTACGCCCGCTAGGATCATCAGGGTCCGGCGGCGGGAGCGGAGGGGCGAGGAGGGCCGGCGGCGGCAGACGGCAGCAGCAGAGGCGCGGCGGCGGCGCCAGCGGCGGCGGCGGCGGTGGCGGCGGCGCCGGCCGGCGCGGCGCCAAAGCCAGAGTGCTGCTGCGCGTTCCATCCCATCGGCTGCGGCGCCATCATCATCGCCGGGTACTGCTGCTGCATCGGGTGCTGCTGCTGCTGGTAGTACATCGGGGTGGGCGCGCCGTAGGGGACGTAATACTGCGGGGGCGGCGCGTGGCCGCCGCCGCCGCCGCCGCCGCGCCCGCCCGGCCCCGCCATCGGATGCTGCTGCGGCTGCGGCTGCTGCTGCTGCTGCTGCTGCGGCTGCTGCTGCTGCTGCTGCGGGTAGTAGCCCCCGTGCAGTTGCGGCGGCGGCTGCTGCGCGTACGGCTGCTGCTGCTGCTGCTGCTGCTGGGCCGGCGGGGCGTAGTAAAAGTAGCCGCCGCCGCCGACGCCGGGCGCGCCCTGCGGCGGCGGCCCCGCTGCTGCTGCCGCCGCCCACGCCGGCGCGCCGCCGCCGCCGCCGCCCGCGGCTTGCGGAGGCGGGAAGAAAAACGCGGGCGGGCCCGGCCGCTGCTGCTGCTGCTGAAACTGCTGCTGCTGCTGAAACTGCTGCTGCTGCTGAAACTGCTGCTGCTGCTGAAACTGCTGCTGCTGCTGAAACTGCTGCTGTGGCTGCTGCTGCTGCTGCTGCTGTGGCTGCTGCTGATATTGGGCCGGCGGCCCGGGGGGCGGGCCGCGGCCGTAGGCGCCGCTCGGTCCGCCGCCGCCGCGCCCGCCGCGCCCGCCTCCCCAGCCCTCGCCACCGCCTCGCCCTCCGTCCCGCCCGCCCCGCCCGCGCCCCCCGCCCCGCCCCCCGCGCCCGCCCTCCCAAGGAGGAAGAGGCGCCGCGCCCGCCCCCTCAGAGTGCCCGCCGCCGCGCCCCCTCGCGCCGCGCCCGCCGCCGCCGCGCCCCCCGGGAGCGCCCGTCCGCCGCGCCGCCTGCTCGCCCCACGGCCCCCCCTCGCGCCCGTAGTGGTGCTGCCCCCCTTGCTGCCCCCCCGCCTCGTGCGCCCCTCCCGCCGCCTCGCGCCCGCGCTTGTCGCCGCCGGCCGCGCGCGTCTTGGCCGCGCGCCACGCCGCCTCGGCCTCGTCGTCGGAGAAGTAGACCTCGCCGTCCGAGCCGGCCTCGAGCTCCGGGTCGTCGTCGCCGTCGCCGCCGTCGCCGCCGAGGCCGGCCGTGGCCAGGGCCGCGCCCGCGGCGGCGGCGGCGGCGGCGAGGCCGGCGTCGCCGCCGGCGCCCGCCCTGGCCGCGCCGCGGCGCCGGCCGGCGGCGGCCCCGGCCGCGGACGGGAGGAACGACGCGCGCGCGGCGACGGCGAGCACGGGCGCGCCCCGCTTCAGCAAGCCCGCGGGCGGGGGCTCGGCGCCGATCCACCGCACGACGTAAGAGGGCCCCGTCACGGGGCCAAAGACGTCCTCGACGCGGCCGAGCGGCAGGACGGCGGCCGCCTTGGTCGTCGCCGCCGTTGTTCCTATTGCTGCTGCTGCTGCTGTTGCTGTTGTTGCGGCGGCGGGGGTGGTGGTGGCAGGAGGGCGAGGAGGGGCGGCGGCGGCAGCGGAGACGGAGCCGGGGGCGGGGGCGGCTTCGGCGTCGGCCCCAGCGGCGCCGGCGTCCGCGGCGGCGGCGGCGGCGGCGGCGGCAGCGGGCGGCGGCGCCCCTTCCTGTGCCGCCGCCCGCTCCACCTCCTTGTCCTCCACCGCCGCCGCCACCTCCTGCCCCTCCTCCGGCCCCTGCTGCGCCTGCGCGGGCGCCTCCCACTCCATGCACAGTAGCGACCCCTCGGCCAGGGCGCGCGCGTTCTGCAAGCCCTGCACCACCACCAGCCCGTCCATTACGGCCGTGATGTGTCCGGCGGGCTGCAGCAGCGCGGCCGCTGCTGCGCCTCCCGTCGCCGTCGTTGCCGCGGTCGCCGCCGCCGCCACCGCCGCCGCCTCGCCGGCGCCGCCGCCGGCGTTTGCTGCTGCTGCTGCTTCGGGCCCTGCTGCCGTCGTGATCGTCGCCGCGGCCAGCGCCACCAGCTCCTCCTCGGTCAGGGGCGACACGAAAGCCGGCAGGCCCAGGTCGGCCGCGGCCACGGCGGATGCGGGGCGGCCGCGACGCTGCCGCTGCGAGGGCGACGCCGGGCCGCTGTCGTCGTCGTCGTCGTCGTCGCCGCCACCGCCGCCGCCGCCGCCTGCCCCGTCGTCCTCGTCGTCCTCTTCGTCCGCCTGCGCGTAGGCGGTCGTGATCATCTCGCGCATCTCGGCGTAGTCGAGCACCATCGGCGCCTCGCCGTCCTTGTCCTTGTCGGCATCTTGCTCTCCGTCGGACCCGGCGGAACAGGAGGAAGTGGCGGGCGACGAGGCGGCGGCGGCGGCGGCGGCCGAGGGCGAGGGCGGGCGGCGGTCTCCTCCCGCTGCCGCAGCCGCCGCGGCGGCGTCGGCGGACGGGCCGGCCGCGCCGTCGGGGCCCGCGTCGAGCGCGCCCAGGCGCGCGGCCACGGCGTCTTTTTCGTCGTCGTCGTCCTCGCCGCCGTCGTCGCTGCTCGGGTCGCTGCTGCTGCTGTCGCTTGTGCTGCTGTCGTCGCTGTCGCTGCTGCTACTGCTGCTGCCGCCGCTGCCGTCGCTATCGCCGTCTGACGACGACGGCCCCGCCGCGCCGGCGGTGCCGCGCGGCGCAAACACGTCGAGCGCCGCCGCCGCCGCCGCCGCGACCTCGAGGTCGTCCACGGACGGCATCTCCTGCGGCGAGGCGTCCTTGTACGCGTTGTACGTGCGGCGGTCGACGGTTCCGCTGTGCGGGTTGTGGCGGTGCGGCGGCGGCGGCGGCGGCGGCCGCGCGCCAGCGGCCGCGAGCGGCGGCGCCTGGCCGCCTCGGCCGCCTCCTTTGCCTTTTGTGTTGTTGTTGGTGTGTGTGTGCGTTGTGTGTGTGTTCGCTCAGGACCGACGCTTGTGCACGTCGCGCGTTCTTTGCTCGACTCTGCGCCAATGACTGGGGCTGGGGGGCGGCGGGCGGGCGCAGAGAAAAAGGCGACGCAGAAATCTCACCACCCGCATGTCCCGCCGCGTAGGCCAAGTCAGACATGGTTCTCGGCAGTTGAATGGTCACGCTTGCTAATGACAGCGACAGAAGAGAGTGCCGGGTCACGCGGGGCGCGAGCTCAAAGGAGCAGAGAGAGAGGCGCGTTTGTGTTTGCGGGGCGGCTGTCGATTTCTCGGGATCGAATCGCCAAACGGAAGAGAGGGTTCCAATTGATATGGGCGCACCACAGCGGATCCGTGATGAAGCGATTGCGATTGGGGGTTGCGCTTGGTGTGCGTGTAAATTAAGCCCGCCGACCTGTTGTCGACGGCGAAATCGACTCGACGTCGGCTCCCAAAAGCCGCGCGCGCGCCGACGCTTTTGCGATCAGCTCAACTCAAAAAAACAAACCGAATGAACGACCCGCTTCACCACGACCCGGTCGGCACGGCCATCTCGCAGCTGCAGACCGCGGAATGGCCGCGGCTGCCTGCCCCTCTGCACGAGCGAGCCCATCGCCAGCAGAAGCACCCGCATCAGCAGCATCACCCCCACCACCACCACCCGCGCCTGTCGGAAACCGACGGCCTGTTGTCCGTCGACGAGCGCAACGACGCCCTCCTGTGCGAGCTGGTCCACCGCTTTGATGAGCTCGGCCACCTGGCAAAGACCCGCTTGGTCCTGGCCGCTGCGCTGGCCGCGGCGCAGGCCGGCGATCACTCGGCGGCGGCGGCGGCCGAGGCGACGGGGGCGGCAGCGACAGACGGCGGCGACGGCGCGAGCGCGCTGCTCTCGCTGCGACTAGAGGAGCTGGCCGCGCTCGCGCGGGCCGACCCCGACGCGTGGGTGCGCGCGGCGGCGGCGGCAGCCCTGCCGACGCACGACCAGCGGGAAGGGCGCGTCGCGGGGCGCCTGTCGCTGCGGGCGCTGGCCGAGGTAGAGCCGCGGGCGCGGGCGGCGCTCGAGGCGGCAGAGGCGGCGGCGGCGGCAGGGGCGGCCCTCGGGCCGGCCGCCTCGGCGCGCTTCCCTCCCTTGGAGCGCGTGCTGCTGCGCGGGCCCGCGGAGGGCGGGCACGGGGCGCCGGCCCCGGCGCCGCTCTTCTCCGTGCGCCCGGGCGCCCCCGTCGTGCCGCTGCCCCCGCTGGCGCCCTACTGGCCCTCGCGGCAGCAGCGGCAAGAGCAGCAGCGGCGGCAGCAGGAAGAGCAGCAGCAGCAGCAGCAGGACAAGCAGCAGCAGCAGCAGCATCAGGGGCAAGAGCAGCAGCAGCAGCAGGGGCAAGCGCAGCAGCAAGAGCAGCAGCAGCAGCGCCCGCCCGCCCCCCCAGGCGCTGGCCCCTCGCCGGCGTCCCCCCGCTCGCCGGGAAACGGGCGGGTCGGGGCGGCGGCGGCGCTTGGCCTCGCTCCGCCCCCCGCCGCGGGCGCAGCGCTGTCGCCGCGGCCGAGCCTTTCTCTGTCGCGCCGCGCCGCCGGGACGGGGGCGGAAGCGGGGGCGGCGGCGGTGGGCGGGGCCCTCTTCCGCCCGGCGCCGCCGCCGCTCCGCGCCGCGCTGCCGCACCCGCCGTCGCTGGCGTCCCAACCCTCTGCCCAGGTGGGGGCGGCAGTGGCGCTGGACGACGACGAGGGCCTGGAGCTGGCGCGGCGGGCGGCGGCGGCGGCGGCAGGCCGGGGGGGCAGGGGGGGCGGGCGAGGCGGGCGGCGTGCCGGCGGCTTTGGGAGGGGGAGCGGCGCTGCGGGTGCTGCGGCAGCAGAGGCGGCGCATGAGGCTGGAGTCGCTTCTGCCGAGGCAGAGGGACCGCCAGAAAAAGCGGCCGAGCAAGAGGGCGACAAGGCGGCGGCGGAAAACAGCGACGAGCCGACGGCGGCGGCGGCGGCGGAAGCTTCCGCCGCCGCCGCAGAAGCAGCAGAGGGAGAGAATGCCGCGGCGGGAGAGACGGCGACGTCGGAGCAGGCTCAGGCTGCGGCAACCACGGTTGCTGGCGAGCCGACGACGACGGAGGCACGGGGTGGCGACGTCGAGGAGGCGGAGAAGCAAGATGCCGCCGCCGCCGCCGCCGCCGCCGGAGAGCGAGGGCGAGACGAAGCGTCAAAATAAAATAAAATAAAATAGAATGAATTTTGTGAATCCTCGTTTTACGGCGGCTCTCTCACTCGATCGACCCCAGAAGAAACGCCAGCGCCAGGACCTCCTCCCCGCTGTCGGCGCCGGAGGCCGCAAAGGCCGCGTGGCCGCCGCGCGGCAGCGTGCGAAGCAGGACCGTCGACGAGGCGGCCGCCGCCGCCGCTGCCACCGCCGCCGCTGCTGCCGCCGCGCTTGCGCCTGCGCCCCCCGCCGCCGCCGAGCGCGCCCCTGTTGCTGCCGCTGCCGCGACCGCCGCCTCGACCCTCAGCCGCCGCACGCGCGCCGCAAAGCACACCGCCTCCCAGAAGCCGACGACGCGGTCGTCCAGGGCCGTGCGCAGCAGGATGCGCGTCTCCGGGCACGACGAGGCCAGGCGCGCGGCGCACGCGGCGTACGGGTCCCAGGGGCGGCGCCGCTCCCCGCCCTCCTGCCCCTCCCCCTCCTCGGCCGTCTCTCGCCCCTCCTCCGCCCCTCCTCCGCTGCCGCCGCCGCGAGAGCCAAGCTCGGCCGCGTCCGAGGCCGTCGCGGCGGCGCCGAAAAGAGGGCCGGGCGCCGCGCCGCCGCCGCGCGCATCTTCCCACTGCGCCCGAGCCTCGTCCGACGGGCAGAGCGCGGGGACGGTCAGCAGCAGGGCGCGAAAAGGAAAGAGGGCGGCGGCGTCGGCGTCGTCGGCGTCGGCGTGGTCGGCGGCGGCGGGCACGGCCACCCAGGCGCCGGCGCTGTCTGCCGAAAGGCACACGCGCCGCGGGTCCGCCGCGCCCTGGCCGACCAGGTGCCGGACGGCGGCCAGCACGTCCTCGACCCCCGCGCGCTTGCGCTCGGCCGTCCGTCCGGCCGCACGCCACGCGCTGCTGCTGGTGCTGCCGCCGCCGGTGTCGTCGTTGTCGTCATCGTCGTCGCCGCCGCCGGCCGCGGGCGCCGCCGCGCCCGGCAGCCGCGCGCCGCACGCCCCCGCGCCGCCGCGCACGTGCGCGACGGCCACGGCCCACCCGCGGCGCGCGAGCGCTTCGTGGGCTGGGTCGAAGGACGCGCCGGGCTCGCGGGCGCCGTAGGCGCCGTAGGCCAGGATGAGCAGCGGGAAGCCTCTGACGCGGCCAGGCGAGGCGGCGGCGGCGGCAGCCGCGGCGGCGTCCGAAGCGGCGGCCTCGGCCCCCGCGCCGCCTCCCGTCGTCGTCGTCCCCCCTAATAATGACAGCGGCAGGAGCACCGTCACCGGCACGCGCGCGCCGTCTCGGGAGGGCGCGACCGTCCGCCAGAGGCGCGGCCAGGGCCGCGACGCCGCGGCCTCGGCCCACCAGGGCGGGCTGGCGGTCGAGGCGAGAACGCGGGCGGGGGAGCAGACGAGCGACCCGCGGCCGGCGCCGGCGCCGCCGCCAGCGCCGCTGCCTGGGTCCCCCGCCGCCGGCGCCGCCCCCGCCGCCGCTGCCGCCGCCGCCGCCGCCGCCGCCGGGAGCGCCAGCGGCAGGACCACCCGCCGCGGGGGGGAGCCCATCGCGCACACGTCCGCGCGCACCTCCTGCGCCTCGGCGTCCCAGACCGCGTTGGAGAGGCGCCACGCGTCGGCGCCCGCGGGATGCCAAAGAGAGCCGTCGCGCAAAAAGGGAGGAGGCAGAGGGGGAGACAGCGCCGCCTCTGGCCCCGCGCTCGCCTCGGCCCGCGGCGCCAGGCCCCACCGCCCGGCGGCGGCGGCGGCGGCGGCGGCGCCCGTCTCCGCCCCGGGCGGCAGCAGGTCCAGCCGGCGCGCGACCAGCTCGGAGGACAGGCCCGCGGGCGGCAGAGGGCGCACCGACAGGGTGACCAAGTAGGGCGGAGGAGGGGCCGGCGGGGCGGGGGGAGCACGGGCGGGCGGGCCTTCTTTTCGCGGCAAGGGAGACGGCGGCGGCGGCGGCGGCAGCGGCGGCAGAAAGACAGCCTCGAGCGTCTCCCCTCGCGCCGCGTCCGGCGGCGGCGCCAGCGGCGCCCACGGCGCCCAGTGCGGCGGCTCGGCGCTGACCCGGCCGAGCATCAGCTCCGGGGCGAGGCCGTGGCCCCACCGGCGGGCGACGACCCAGCAGCTGCTGCTGCTGCTGGATCGGGGGGAGGACGGCGGCCCCGCCCAAACGCTCAGGGCGACGCGGCGGCGGCTCGCTCCGGCTCCTCCGCCCGTCGCCTCGTCGTCGGCCTCCTCCGCAAAGCGCAAGGCGGTCCCTGCCGCTCCGCGCGGCGAGGGGGGCAGGACCAGGTGCGCGCCGGCGGGCGCGCCGTCCGGAGCCCACCCGACCGCGAACAAAGGCCCCCCGCCGCGCGGCTTGGCCAGCGCCGCGCGCGCCCAGCCGCCGCAAGCGGCGGCCGGCAGGCAGACGGCGGCGGCCGGGCGCGACGACCCCGCCCCTGCCGTTTTGCCACTACCGCTGCCGCTGCCGACGCTCAGGCGCTCGACCGTCAGCCCTCCGCCCTGCGGTTCGGCGTCCAGGAAGAACAGGTGCTGTCCCCGGTCGCCGTCGTCACTGCCGCCCCACCCGGGGCTCGCCCACGCCAACGAAGCGTCCAAGGGAAGGACGCCGGCGGATGCCGCTGCTGCTGACTCAGCGGCGCCCGCCCCGCCCGCCTCTGCGACGGTCTCGCCCGTCTGGGCGCACAGCACCGACACGCGCAGGGGCAGCAGCAGCGCCAGGAAGCGGCCGCAGGGCGACAGGCACGCGTCCCGCGGGCGCGCGGACGCGGGGCCCGCGTCAAAGGCGGCGCGCCGGAGGCAGGCGGGGCCGAGCCGGGCGCCGAGCGCGCGGCGCGCTCTCTTGCCCGAGAGCGGCGGACGGCCGCAGAGGGCGGCGGCGGCGGCGGTGTCGCCCGGAAAGGAGGGCAGGGGCGGCGCGTCCGGGGGCGTGGCGCGGGAGGCGGATGCGTCCGCGTCCTCAAGCCCGCCGACGGCCGCCGAGAGCGCCCACTCGCCCAGCTCGCGCGCGAGGGCGTCGGGGCGACAGGAGGGCGGCGGCGGCGGCGGCCAAGGCAAAAGGAGCGGCGGCCGAGGCGGGGGCGGCGAGGGCGGCGGCCTGCCGTCAGCCCGGGTGCCGGGCAGCACAGTCGCCGCCGCAAAGCTGTTCTCGGCGCTCAGGTGGGGCAGCAGGCGCTGACGGTCGTCGCGGGCGGCGCGGCGCACCCACGCGTACTCGCCGTACGGCGCGGCGGCACCCGGCCCTTGTTCGTCGAGCGCGAGGGGGGCGGGTGCTGCCGCCGCCACCGGGGCTGCTGCGGGCGGCTCTTGCGACGACCGAGCGGCGAGGCCGGACGCCGCCGCCGTCGACGCTCGTCGCGGCACCTGTCTCTGGCGGCAGTCGGGGCGCCGCGCCTGCTGCTGCGCGGCGCCGCGCATATCGTCGCCACCCGCCAGTCAAGCACGGATGCTCCCTCTCCTCCTCGCCGTTGTCGTTGTCGTTGTCCCCATTGGTGGTGGCCCAGGCGAGAGGAGGGCGCTCGATTTAGCGCTCGATGGCGCTCGATTCAGCGCTTCCGACGAGGGGATGGATGGCGCGCAGGATGTGAAGAATCGACGGTCGAGAAGCGTTCGTAGTAATGCTTAAAGTGCTTGCGGGGGTGGAATAGGCTGATTATTTGAGAGAAGAGAGCAAAGGTCACGACTTGAAATCGGGCCGTCGCCGCTCGCCGCCGTCGCTCGCCGCCGCCGCCGCCGCCGACGCTCGCCGCCGCCGCCGCCCATCGCCCAAAGCCTCGCCCTCCCTCTTGAACGCCTCTTTCTCCGCATCTCCAAGCGTCCCGTTCATTCGACTCCACCCTGCACCTCTTCGTCGCCGCAGCGTGAAGAGAGATAGCCCAGTCAGCGCACAGCAGAAGAAGGGCGGCGTTCCCCAAAAAGAGAGGAAGCAGCAGCCATCATGGGTGGAGAGCAGGTCCGTTCTTTTCTCTCTCTCGAGCGCGGCGTCCGTGCGCGCAGATGCTGCTGCGCGGCCACCGTTTCAAAGAGCTCGCCGAGGCGGCCGAGCGAAGGAACGAGCTGGCGCTTGAGGAGGAGGAGAGAGGGGCAGCAGTGCTTTGCTGCTGCTGCTTTCCCCTCTTTCGCCGCCCGCCATCCTCCCGCTTCTTTGCAAGCTCGGCCGATCGCGGGGGCCTCCGCACCAGGTGGAACGGCGGCGCGCCGAACCGTCGGATCACTTACCGGGGCCCGCGCGGACCTCACCGATCAGGAGGTCGGAGAGAGAGGGGGCCGCCCCCCTTTTTTTTGCCTCTCTCTCTCTCTCCATTCCTTGGATCGCCGCCGCCGACGGCCGCGGACGAGCGACCACGGCCGCAACGGGGTCGTGCTGCCGCCCCCTCCCGCCCCCCTCTCTCTGCCGGTGCCCCCTGCCCGGGTCTACCCCCCGCACCTGTCGACACACCCTCGCGTCGACGGCCGACCACCACGAACAAACGCACTCGTCGACCCTCACACCCACATCCTCCCCTCCCAAAAAAAAACCACGCGCACCAAACAAACACCCCCCCGACACAAGACACAGGTCCGCCTCTTTGTCAAGGCGCAGATCCTCGGCTACCGCCGCTCCAAGGTCAACCAGACCAACCACACCGCCCTCCTCCAGCTGGACGGCGTCGTCACGCGCGCCGAGGTCCCCTTTTACGCCGGCAAGCGCGTCGCCTACGTCTACAAGGCCACGGTCAAGAAGCGCGGCTCGCGCTACCGGGTGCTGTGGGGCCGCGTGACCCGCGCGCACGGCAACGGGGGCACCGTGCGCGCCAAGTTTGCCAAGAACCTGCCGGCCAAGAGCCTGGGGGCGTCGGCGCGGGTGATGCTGTACCCGTCGACCATCTGAAGGGGCCGGGCTGGGGGTCGCTGGCTCGCTCGCTGGGTCGCTCGCCTTTTTGGGGAGGGGGAGAGGGCCGACGAGGGCGCGAGAGGGGGAGAGGGCCGACGAGGGCGCGAGAGGGGGAGAGGGCCGACGAGGGCGCGAGAGGGCGGAACGAGCGGGGAGGGGGGGGCGGCCATGCCTTTCCTTCATCTCTCGCAAACCCGCCGCCTGGCGCCTCTCTCTCTGTCCTCCCTCTGTCCCCTCACCCCCGACGACTCGCCCGCCTAATGGATGAGATGTAAAAATTGCCCATCCGAAGGCCCCTTTCACAGTCGTCCGAAGCCGTCCGAAACCGGGTCTTTGGGTGTTTCAGCAGAAGGCGCGACAGGGCGTCTTGGACGGACTTTGAGCCCTGGGCGTGCGGAGAGAGGGCGGGGAGGCGTCCGGGTGGCAGCGGCGGCGGCGGCCGGGGATGCGGGGGGGGCGGGGGGGCGCGGGGGGGCCGCGGCCGTGCCCGCGCGATCGCCGCGGCGGCGGCGGCGACCGCCGCACTGCAAGCGCACTTGCGCGCGCCAACGCGGTGGGCCCGAGTCACTCCAGCATCGACGGGTCATAACGAGGCTGCTGACAGTGCAACGACCTGCTCGCTCGGGACAGGCACACGATGATTTTGTTTAAAAGATAAAAGCGCCGCGGCCGCCGGCAAAAATTGCACGAAAAACGGCGCAAAAAAGAGACAAAAAAATGCCTCTTTGTCTCTCGTTCGCGCGCATGCTCAGCACCGCGGCGCGCCGCTGCTCGCGCACCGCGTCCCACTTCAGGGTCGCCCACTTGCCGCTGACCACCACGGGGTCGTCCTTGCCGTCCTTGCCCAGGCACACCGGCTTCTGGCGCAAGAAGGGCGCGAGCCCCGGGCGGTAGACGCGGATCTGGGCCGAGACCGAGCGGCTGTCGCTCTCTCTGGCGGCGGCGACAGAAGCAGAAGCGGCGGCAGCGGCAGCAGGAGCAGCAGCGGAGAGGGCGGCGCCCGCGGGGCGGCGGCCACCGCCGCCGCCGCAAGCGCCCCCTTCCTCTTCCCTCCTCCGCTCCCTCGACCGCCTGCGCCTCGCGCGCGACGCCGACGTCCGCCGCCTGCTAGCCTTGCGCGCTGAGGCGGGGCGCGAGGCCGCGCGGGCCGAGGCTCCGCCGCCGCTTTGACCGGTAAAACGTGACGCTGAGCGCGTGAAGAGCGTTTGACGACGCCGCGCCCGCCGTTCAAGGGCGCCGCGCCGGATCGCGCACCACCGCCCAGCCTGCCCCTCCTCATTGCCCCCCTTTGGCCCCCAATGCGCGCCCCTCCCCCTGATTCTCTGTGATTGTTGCCCAGCCTGCGATGCGATAGCTGCTAGAAACCGCCGCCGCAGTGTCATGACGGTCCCAACCCCCAACCCAATCCGTTGATCGGATGCTCCCCCTCCCTCCATTCGACATAAACTCAATTGATGCTCGCGCAGCGGCAGCGCCCCACCGTCGTCGCCGCGGACCCGCGACGAGGCGGCGGACTCGCGGCCCCGCGACCGACCGCGAGCGCCGCCCTCGTGGCTGCGGCCGCGTGCCTAATCGGCTTCCTTCTCCTCCCGCTGCCCGTCCCCGATGACCCGCTGACGCTGCCGAAACGGTACGCGCCGGCGGGCGTGCCGATGCTCGTGGCCGAGTACGACCAGCTGCGCGCCGCTGGTGCGACGACTGAGATGTTCCGCGAGGCCCTGACGCTCAGCATCGTCCCTCTCGCGCTGGGCGTCCCGCCGCCGCCGAGAATCAAACGCGGCGCCTCGTCGTCGTCCTCCTCCTCTCCCGGCCCTTCTTCTTCGTCGACGACGGCCGCCGCGGCCGCCGCGGCCGCCGTGGCCGCGCTCGCGAGGCCGCCCCCTCCCCCCGAGGAAGGTGGCGGCGGCGGCGGCGGCGGCCGCAGCCCGCTCGAGGCCGGCGTCGCCGCGTTTGCGCGGGCGGTGGTCGCCGAGCTGGACCGGCCGCACGGCCTGGCGCGCTGCCCGGTCTGGGACGCGTCGCTGCCGCGGCCGCTGCGGCGCCCGCTGCGCGCGTCGGCGCTGGGCGGGGCGGCGGGCGGCGCGGGGGGGCAGAACGCGACGCTGCCGGTCGAGGCGCTGCTGCGGGAGGAGCAAAACGAGCGGGAGCGGGAGCGGGAGCGGGAGCGGGAGCGGGAGCGGGAGCGGGAGCCGAGGCCGCAGCGGCCCTCGCGCCCGCCGTCGTTCGTGCTTGCGAGCAACCAGTACAACTCCGAGGCGGTGATGCCCAACTTAATCGCGCAGCTCATGCACCTGGCGCTCGGCAACGAGGCGATCTTGGCGCCGGGGTCGCCGTCATCGTCGCCGTCAAGGACCGGTGGCCGCGCCGGCGCCGGCGAAAAGGATGACGGCGGGGAGGACGACGGGCAGGACGCCGGCCCCAGTGGCCGCCGCCGCCGCCGCCGCCGCCGCGCCCCCGCCGGCCACCCGCTCATGTCGGCGCCCGGGCAGCTGCGCGTCTCCGTCTACGAGTCCGGCTCGACCGACTCGACGCCGCAGTGGCTCGAGCTGCTGGAGCTGCTGCTCGAGGCCGCCGGCGTCCCCTCGCGCGTGGTCGCGGGCGGCGCGCTCGGCCGGCGGCGGCCGGGCTCGGACCGCATCGCCTTCCTCGCGCTCGTGCGCAACGCCGCGCTGGCCGTGCTTGCGAGGCCGCGCTTCCCGGCGGACGCGGCGGGCGGCGGGGACCCCGCGGCGGCAGAGGAGGCCGAGGCGGCGCTGATCGCCCGGCGGGTCGGCGGCTTCAGCCCCCTGCGCCGGCGGAGGCGGCTGCAGGCGTCGGCGGCGTCCGCGGCCTTGGCGGCGACCGGCGGGGAGGACGGGGGCGCCGCCGCGGCGGCTCGGCGGGGGACGGGCGAGGAGGACGCCGGGGAGGGAGCCAAGGGGCGGGACGCGCGCGAGCGCGAGCGCAGGCGGCGGCGGGCCGCGGCGGCCAAGGGCGGCGGCGGCAGCCGGGAGGGCGGGAGAGACGCTGGGGGCGACGACACCGCCGCCGCCGTCGTTCCGGAGCGCGACGCGCGCGCAGATGACGCGCGCGACCGTCCTCCGCTCTTCCCCACGACGCCCTGGGCAGACGGCGGCCGCCCGCAAGACGACGCCGACGCCGACGCCGTCGACGCCGCCAGCGCCGCCGGCGCCGACGCCGCCCCCGCAAGCACCGCCGGCTGGCGCCCCGACTACCTCGTCTTCGTCAACGACGTCTTCTTCTGCGCCCAGGACGTCGCCCGCCTGGCCTCGCACCGCGCCGACGCCGCCTGCGGCCTCGACATATCTCGCTTCTGGACCGGCGCGCCCTGGGCGACAAGAACTTTTTCGCCTCCTTATCAATTCTACGATTTCTGGGTCAGCCGCGACGCCGACGGCCGGCGATTCGACGCGTCCCCGCCCTACGCGCCCACCCGCGCCTCGGCCGACGCGCAGAGGCAGGGGCTGCCCTTCCGCGCGCAGTGCTGCTGGAACGGGCTGGTCGTGCTCGACGCGGCGCCCTTTATGGCGGGCGGCGGGGGTTTGGCGGGAGGCGAGGGCGGCGCCCTGCGCTTCCGCGCGCGCGTGCTGTCGCCCGAGTTCGAGGCTTCGGGCGTCGCGGCCGAGGCGTCCGAGGAGGGGGACGAGGCGGCGTGGGCGGAGGAGGACAGGGCCCGCGGCGCCGCGGGGGGGGAGGGCGGAGGAGGAGCGGCCGAGGCAGAGGGGAAGCAGGACCGCGACAGCGGCGAGGAGGACGACGGCGCCCCGGACGCTACCGGCCAGACCAAGGCCGGCGGCGCCGAGGGCGCCGGTGCGGAAGGCGGCGGCAGCAGCGGCAAGACGGGAGGCAGCGGCAGCGGCGGCGGCGGCGCCGAGTCGCCGGGCGCGCGCCGCCGGCGCCGCAAGGCGCGCGTCGAGCTGCGGCGCAGCGCCCAGTGGGCCGCCTCGCGCCCGCCCGCCGGTGAGTGCGACGCGAGCGAGTGCTCCCTCCTGTGCGACGACCTCACGCGCCTGGGCCGGCGCGACGTGGTCGTGGACCCGGGCGTGCGCGTCGCCTACTTTTGGGAAGTGTAGCGCGAGCTGGCCGAGCGCGGCGGCGGCGACCAGTGGCGAGAGACAACCTGGGCCGACGTCGCCGCCACGGCGGCGGAGGAGGAGGCCGGATTTGAGGCGGCGGCGGCGGCGGCGGCGGCCGGAGAGGCGCCCCTTTCTTCGCCTGTGGATCCTGCGGCCGCGGCGGGCGGTGGCGGTGGCGGCAGCGGCGGCCTCGCGCGGCCGGCGTGGCGCCGGCGCTGGCGCGGCGGCGCCGGCGGCGGGACGCGCCACTGGCGGGGCACGGCGGGCGGCGCCCAACAGCAGGCGGACGGCGGCGGCAATGGCGGCAATGGCGGCGGCGGCAGCGACCGGACCGAGTGCTGCCCGAAGATCGGGCCGCACTTCGTCCCCTTCGACAACTGCTGGATGGAGCCCCTGCGCCCGGGCGCCGCGCCGGTCGCCGGCGGCCCCGACGCGTTCGTCAACTACACGGCCGCGGCCATGGAGCAGTGGTGGCGGGTGGCGGCGGCGGGCGTGCCGGGCGCCGGCGCCGGCGCCGGCGGGGAGCCTTCTGCCTCTGCCGCGCGGCGCGCCACGCCGCTGCCCGTCCGAGACGGCGGACTAGGGCTGGTCGAGGCGGCGGCGGCGGAGGAGGCCGAGGCAAGGCTGCACCGGGCGACCGGCGAGACCGACTCGCGCGCCCCTTGAGGATCACCAAGCAACACCACAGACCTTTTTCTTTTGGAGACACTTTTCTTTTTCCGTTCGACGACGCGCCCAACCCACCCCCCCCCCCTTCCCCCCCTCGAATTACAACGACACGAATCCCGCAACCCCCTCGCCAAGTGGACGATGATGAACGTCCACAACCCATTTCCCCGCCCGCCGCGTGCATACGATACCCATTAACGTTGCCATCGCCACCCCCTTGAGAAAACGAAAGAAGATTGAAAAAGGCTCGAGGCGCGCGCGCGCGCACGGATCCGACCGCTGCCGCCGCCGCCGCCGCCCCCGCTCCAGCACACAAGACCAAGGCTCGGATTCTCTGTCTTGCGCTTTGTAACACGCGGTGAAGAATGCGCAGCAGTTGGGAACGGCTGTCGTGTGGTGCGGATGGCATGTTTTTGACCTTTTGGAGCAGCAGAGGAAACAAGGAGGCGGCGGCGGCGGCGGTCCGGCTCGCTCGCCCCCCGGCGCCCTCCTCTCTCCTCCCTCTCCTCCCTCACCCCTCCTCCCCCCCTCTTATTTCCTCTCCCATTCTTCCCGCCCCTCTCTACCGCTTGTTGCGCGTCCCGTGCCCCGGCGTCTTCCCGGCCAGCTGCCACTTGATCTTCTTGACCGAGATGTGCCGGTCCGACTCGCCCTGCCGCCCGTGCTGGTTCATCCGCGCCTGGGACTTGTCTGCCATCTTGAACGCGCGCCCCGCCTGGCGCTCGGCGACGCCGGCGCCGATGCGGCCGGCGGCGGGCGCGGCGCTGGCCGAGCGCCCGCGCGACATCGACCGCGACTTGGACGAGTGCACGCGCTTGGCCGGGGCCTCGTCGGCGCCGTCGTCCGCGCCGTCGCCGTCGGCGCCGCCGCCGCGGCTCGCCGAGCGCGCGCGCTTGCGTCCGACGCGGCTCTCGTCGCGCGCGCGCCGCGCCGCCGCCGAGGCGTCGACGCCCATGGCGCCGAGCGCCTCCTTCATGCCGCGCGTCGACAGGCGCTGGCGCGGCGCGGTGGCCGCGCGGCGCAGCGCCCCGCCCACGGTCACGGAGCTGCCGGCGCGCGCGGCCGCCGACGCCCGCGCCTTGTGCGGCAGCGCGGCCTTGTTGCCCTTTTTGAGCCGGTGCTCCGACACCAAGGCGCGCTTGCGCAGCGCGATGGCGGCCAGGTCGGCGCGCTCCTCGGGCGTGAGCGGCTCGCCCGCCGCCGCCGCGTGCTCCGCCATGAGGGCCTCGTGCTCGGCCATCTCGGCCGCCTCCTCGCGCTCCAGCTCCGCGAGGCGCTCGTCGATGTCCGGGTCGACAAAGTCGGCGACGTTGTGGCCGAGGTAGATCTCCGGCGCGACGTCGTGCCGCCAGGCGTCGTCGGCCAGCAGGTAGCGCGCGCGCTCGTCGGCCGAGTAGACGCCCGCGCCGCCCTGCTCCTCCTGGGCGTCGCGCTCGGTGCGAGGCTTCTCGGCGGCGCGGCGGGCGCGGGCCTCGGCCAGGCCCGGGGGCAGCACGGGGGGGCGGAGCGCGGCGCCGCCGGCGGCCGGGCCGGCGCCGCCGCCGCTGCCGGCATAGCCCGGGCGCGGCCGGGGCATGGCGACGTGTAGGCGCGAGGCCACCTCGCGCACGCGCGCGCCGGCGGCGGTGGCCACCTTGAGCTCGACGCGGTGCGACAGGAGGCGGCCGCACGCGATGCGCTTGACGGCGGCGACGCCGTCCTCGCAGAGCGCCGACATCGGCAGAAAGGCGACGTCGTTGCTGCCGCCGCCGCCGCCCGCGCCGCGCTTGCCGCCCGCGCCGCCGCCGCCGCCGCCGCTGTCCACCAGCCGCTCCTGCTCATCGTCTTCCTCCTCCTCCGGCTCGCCCGCGCCCGATCGCGCGCGCGCCAGCGCCGCCGCCAGCCCCGGCGCGCCCCGCATCGGGCCGGACGTCGGCCCGTCCTCCTCCAAAGACGCCGCGCCGCCGCCCGCCGCGCCGCCGCCGCCGCCGCCCCCCGCGCCGCCGCCGCCGGCCGCCGCCGCCGTCGCCAGGCCCGAAAGCCGCCGCGCCTCGCGCTCCATGCCGGCCAGCGTCGCGAGCTCCTCGTCGCGCAGGTCCGTCAGCGGCCGCGCGTCCGTCTTGTTCGCCACCACCATGACCGGCTTGTTGGCGAACAGCGGCTTGACGCTGTGGAACAGGTCGGCCTGCTGCGCCAAGGTAAAACCGCACTGCTCCGACACGTCGACCAAATACAGCGCGCACGCCCTCAGGTGGGCCAACGCGGTGATTGCCTGCATCTCGATCGTGTTGCGCTCCTCCAGCGGGCGGTCGAGCACCCCGGGCGTGTCGATGACCTGCCAGCGCAGGTACCCGTGGTCCATGTGGCCCACGTACAGCGCCTTGGTGGTGAAGGCGTACGGCTGCACCTCGACGTCCGCGCGCGTCAGCTTGTTCATGAGGCTGCTCTTTCCCACGTTGGGGTGGCCGCACAGCAGCAAGGTGCGGGCGGTCGGGTCGATCGACGGCAGGCGGCTCATGTGCTGGCGCACCTGCTCGAGGTACTTGAGGCTGTCGTCCTGCCGCTTCATCAGGGTGCACATGCGCCCGAGGGCCGCGCGCTTGAGCTCCTTGCACCGGTACAGGCTGTCGCCGTACTTTAGCAATCTCACGTAATCCTGCGCCACGCGGTCCACAAGGACGCGCGCCGTGCGCAGCTGCCCGAGCGCCAGCTTGTAGTGGTCGCGGTCGTAGAGGACGTTAAGGAGGTCGCCGTAGAAGGGGTGGATGTCCTCGATCTGGATTTTAGTGGTGGGGGGGTGTCATTGTGGGCGTGTTTTTTTGGGGGGGGGCGGGTTGTCAGCGCGCGAGCAAAAGGAGAAAAAAACGGCGGGCGCGGGGCGGCGGCGGCGGCGGCGGCGGCGGCGGCGGGCGGCGGCTCGTCCCCCCGCGCGTTCGGCTCTCACCTTTGGAAAGTCGTCGAGGATCTGCGTGAGGCGCTCGTGCCAGTTGGACGCGGTGAACTTGACCTTGCGCATGTAGAACTGCCGGATGCGCTGGATCGACCACCCGTTGTGCACCACCGTCGGCGTGCGCCGCTGAGTGTTGGACAGCACGATGTCGATGAACGACTTTGCGGGCGGCACCGTGCGCATGTTGGCGAACGTGACGGGCGGCATCTTGGGCGACGCGTGTAAAGAAAGAGGAGGCGGTCCGGCGGACGGGGTGGACGCCTGTGTGGCGGCGGCAAGGGGGGACGGGCGCAGCAGCGGGCGAGGAGGTGCAAACACTCGCGCCGCCTATTTGATCGAGTGTGCTTGCTGGGGTCTCTCTTTGGTTTGGTTCGTGCGCGCGCGCTGGATGCGCGTGGTTGCGTTGGCAGTGAGCGGGTTGTAACCAACGTAGGAGACGGAGGGAAGAGAGAGAGAGAAGAGAGAGAGGGGGAGCTCTTTTTACAAGACTGGCCGGTGGCGCCGCCGACGCGGACGGCGCGCATCCCGGACGGCGCGCCGCCTTGAGAGTCACACTCCCACCTGACGACAAAAACACAGGCGCGGACGTCCGCGGGTCCCCACAAAGACATACGCCCAAGAAAAAGGCACGGCGGGGCGAGAGCCGAGGGCGCCGCGGCCGGACATCCTCGAAAAGCAAGATTCCTCTACTCCTTGTCACTGCCCTCGGCGTCGTCGCCCTCCTGCGCCACGTCAAAGTACTTGAGCTCGTACGCCTGGCGGTCCTTGGGCGACGCCACCACGTGCAGCCAGTCGCGCACGTTTTGCTTCTTCAGATACTTCTTGGTCAGGTACTTGAGGTAGCGCTTGCTCAGCAGCGCGGCGCCGCTGTCGGCGCACGTAACAGTGACCTTGGCCTTGTCGTGGCCAACGACGACGCCGTCGCCCAGCACGCCGGCCTTGCCGTTGACCTTGATGCGCTCCTGGAGGAACTTCTCGAGGGAGGAGATGTCCATGATCTTGTCGTCGACGGGGCGGGTGCTGTATCGTTTGTTTTGTTTTTGTTTGTTTGGCGGGTGGGTGGGTTGGAGTAGGAAGGGGACGATGAGAGGAGGAGAGGGCGGCGGCGGCAGCGGCGGCGGCGGCGGCGGCGCGAGCGATCGAGCGAGCGCCTCGGCCGGCGCGTCGCTGTCTTGGGGAGAGGGGCGCGCGAGAGAGCAAGCGACGGCCCATCGTGGCGCGCGAGCGCGCGCGATCGACAGAATCGCTCTCAGTCGCGCTTTGCGCGCACGCGTCGGGAAGCATGCCGCCCCCTCGCGATCGAGAGACGCGATGAGAAGCTGCAGCCCAGACAGGGGGAAGAAATTCGGTGGGGTGCGCCTGCGTACGCGCGCCCCGCCGCGCCACTCTTGTCTGCGCTCCCGACCCGCGCGCACGCCACGCGGTCCCGCAGTTGGATCACGGCCGACAAAACAAAACGCACCAGTCGATCGTGAAGACGACCTTCTTCGCCTTGGCGGCGGCCTTGGGAGCCATTTTTGGTGCCCGCGGGGGGGGTCTGTGGGACGCGGATGTTGAGCCGCCAGCCACTTGACCGGGTCAGAGAAGCTTGCTGTTCCGATGGGATGAGTAAGAGAAGAGGAACAGGCGGAGCCTTGCGCGAGGGGGGGGCGATTTTGGGGTGCGCCGCATCGAGGGGCGAGAGAGGGAGAGGGCGCGACGAGGGCAAACGCCGCCGCCGACTCACCCGCTCGGAAGCCGCGACGTCCACGCCCTTCGGGGTCTCACGCGAGCAACCCTCACCCGACGACGGCATCAATCGCGCGCAGGCCTAGTGACCATCACTCAATCTTGATAGTTCCATATCCTCTCTCGTTGCCCAAGACGTCAGCAGACCAATAAACAGCCAGCCGCGGAGCAATTAACCAAAAACACTTGAATTTCCGAAACGGGACAGTTTCCGATCGCCAAGGCAGAGAGCGAAGATGCAACCCAAGCAGGAGGACGACGACGCAGCGCTACTCGAGTCCGCCGCGACAGACCTCGTCGCCGCCGCCGTCGGCCGCTCCTCCCTCGACAGCAGCAGCAGCCCCGACGACGCAGTCGTCGTGATCGCGCCGCGGCCGCCGTCATCTTCGGCGTTGATCCCATCGCGCACGCACGCCTGCCGCCCGTCCTACCACGTTTCCGCGGAGGGGGGCTTCTGCTCCGACCCCGCCGGCCCCCTCTACTGGCGCGGCTGGTACCACCTCTTCTTGCAGCACCACCCGCACACCTGCCAGTGGCACTGGGGCCTGGGCTGGGCGCACGCCGTCAGCCGCGACCTCGTCCGCTGGTGCCGCCTCCCCCCGGCGCTCACGCCGGGGCCAGAGTCGGGCGCGCCCGACGGCGCGGGGTGCTTTTCCGGGACGGCCGCGGTCGACCGCGCCGCCACGGGCGGGGGGGGCGTGCCCACCTTGATCTACACGGGCGTGTTTTTGCGATCGGACGAGGCGGCGGCGCGGCGGCACGGGGGGCTCGACCCACCGCACGGCGCCGCCCCTGTCACGCGCTTCGTCGAGAGCCAGCTGGCCGCCGTGCCCGCGGCGGTGGCGGCGGCGCCTGCGGCGGCCGCGGCGGCGGGCGAGGCGGGTGAGGCGGACGCGGCTTTAGAGGCGGGCGCTGCGGCGGGCGCCTGGAAGGACCAAGACCCGCTGCTGGTGCGCTGGCAAAAGGTGCCCGAGCCCGTCGCGCGCTGGCCGCCGTCGCCGCTCGAGGCGGGCTTGCTCGGCGGCGGGGGGCGGCGGCAGAGGGCGGGGGCGGCGGCAGGCCGCAAGCTAGCGTGCTGGAGGGACCCGTGGCTCATGGGCGGCGGCACCAGCGGCGACGGGGACAGCGACCGCGCCCCCACGCTCCTCCTGTGCTCGGGCACCGTCGACCGCTTGACCGAGCGGGCCGTCGGCGGCGCCGTGCTCGCCTTCTCCGCGCCCGACGGCCTGACCCGGCCCTGGCGCTGCCTGGGCCTGGCCGCCGACGCGGGCGCTGCGGCCCCGTCCTCGGACGAAGAGGAGGCGAGGGGAGGCGAGACGGGTGCCGAACAGGAGGGCGGCCGCCCCTTGCTGCCCGGGCGCGTGTGGGAGATGCCGCGCATCGCGTGGGTGCCGCGGCGCGACGCGGCCGGCGGGGCGGCGGGCGCAGCGGGCGCGGCGACGGGCGCGACAGCGGCGGCATCCCCGCCGGGCATGCACGCCCTCATCCTCTCGCCCGATTCGTGCGACCAGCCGCCCGTCTACGCGCTCGGGCGGTGGGACGCGGGGCGCGCGCGCCTGAGCCTCGAGCGCGGCGCTGCCGCCGGGCGGGCGCTCGACCTGGGTAGGACGTTCTACGCCGCCACTGTTTGGGAACAACCACCAACAACCAACAACCAACAACCAACAACCAAAAACGTTGACGGCGACAATGGTGGGGGTGGCAACAGCGGCAGCGGCGACGGCGGTGGCGGGTGGGGCGTCGCGGGCCGCACCCTGCTGTGGGGGTGGCTGCAGGAGCACAGGCCCGAGGACCTGCCGCCGCCGGCGCTGTCCGCCGCATTTGACCACGCCGGCTGCCTTTCCCTGCCGCGCGTGCTGACGCTCGTGCCGGCGCAGAGGAGTGGCGGCGGCGGCGGCGGCAACGGAGGCGAGCGCGGCGAAGGCGAGGGCGAGGGCGAGGGCGAGGGCGAGGGCGAGGGCGAGGGCCGCGCGCCGGCGCCCGACCCGCGCGCCTGGCGCATCTTCCAGGAGCCCCTGCCGGAGCTGGCGCGCCTGCGCTCGCCCGCCGCGCGCTGGTCGATGCCGCCGGGCGAGACGCTGCTGGCGCCCGGGGCGCCCCCACTGCGCGTCGGCGTGGTGTCGGCCGCGGGCGGAGGGGAAGGAGGAGGTGGAGGGACGGGGCCCGCCGCCGCGGCCGTCGTCCGCGGCACGCACCTCGACATCGAGCTCGAGGCCGAGCTTGTCGCCGCGCCGCGAACCACCTTAGACGCCGCATCCGACGCGGACGTGGCGTGCAGCCGTGGCGGCAGCAGCAGCAGTGGCGGCGGAAACGGCCCCGCCCCCGCCGTCCTCGCCATCGCCTTCCGCTCTTGGCGCCACGACGGTGCGGGCGCCGGCGTACTCACCTACGACTGGGCCTCCTCGACGCTCGAGTTTGCCTTCGACGAACCGCAGCCGACGGCCTACGACGAGCGCCCGTTCTCGCCGCCGGACCACGTCGCAGCCTCGCGGCGGCGCGTCGGCGGCCGCGTCGCGCCACCCGGGCCGGGCGGGCCGCTGCGGCTGCGCGTGCTGGTGGACGGCTCAGTCGTCGAGGTGTTTACGGGCGGCGGCGAGGTGCTGAGCACGCGCGTCTACCGGGGAGACCCGCCGCCTTTCCTCTCGGAGGAGGACAAGGAGGGCGGCTCGGCCGAGGACGCAGCGATGGCAGCGGCATTGGCGCCGGCTGTTGTCGTCGCCGAGGGGAGGTGGCGCCGCCGCCCGCAAAGCAGCCCGTGCGCGTGTGCCTGCGGCGTCGAGGTGTTTGCGTCGGGCGGCGGGACCGTGCGCCTGCGCCGCCTTGAGGCGTGGGAGATGCTGCCGGCCTGCCTCGACCCCCTCGCGTCCGAGCTGCCTCTGCCGGCCGCGACGGCGGTCGGCGGCGGCGGCGGCGGCGGCGCCGCCGCCGATGGCCCAACGCCCGCCTACGTCGCGCGCACGGCGATCGCAGCCATCGACGCTGCGGAGCAAGATGCGGCGCGATTGCTAGATCTGGCGGAGGCACGGCGTCGCGAGAAGGGGGGGGCGAGCAGGGCGCTGCCCGGCGAGCTTCCGCTGCCACTGCCGCCCCCCGCAGCCGACGTCGCCGGGGGCCTGCGCTCGCCTCCGCCTTCGCTCGGATCGTCGTCTCCGCCGCCCCCGCCAGAGCGCCGCGGCCAGGGTGCGTCGCCCGCGCTGGTGCCCAGCACGCCCGAGATCTCCCCGGTCTTTCTGGCGGCGCTCGACCTGGGCGAGGCCGCGCGCGAGGAGGCGGCGCGGCGCGCGACCGAGGCAGCCAATTGTTGTCGTTGACGGGCGGCAGCAGTAGCGGCAGCCGCCGCCGCCCGAGCAGCCGCCACCGCAGCTGCAGTAGTGGTCACTGGCGACTGCCACGCTTTGCACGAGCCTCACTGTGAGTGACTCAGGAGTCAAATCTGTTGAGGTCCTCTTTCGAGGGCCAGTTTTATTTCGATTCATCAACCCCTTGGTCACAATGTCAAAACAATTTTTGTCTTTTCTCCACCGAAAAAAGCGCCCGTCCCCCGTCCTTTGTCCGCGGCCGCTGCCGACCACCGCCGCCCTCCGCTTCATCCTGCTTGCTCTCTTCACTGTCTCAGCCGCGCCACGACCTCGGCGTACTCAGGCCCCGTGTCGGGCCCGACGAACCCGTGCCGCACCAAAAAGTCGATCATGACCACGGCCACGTTGGGCTTGAAAGGAGGGTAGGGCGGCGGAACCGCGTCGGCGGCGTTGCCGGCGTCGCCGGCGGCGGGCGGCCCTGCCGTCGCGAGCGCCTCTCGGACGCGCGCGACGCTCCACAGCTCAAACGCCTCCACCTCGCCGTCCTGCGGCTCGGGCACAAAGTCGGCGGGGAGCTCCAGGTCGAACACGAACAGGGTGTCGGGCTTGAGCCCCTCGGACGACAGGCCGCGGTACGTGACCGTGCCGACGGGCCTCAGGCCGCCGGCGCCGCCGTTTCCGCCGCCGCCGCCGCCGCCCGGCGCGCAGCACATCTCGCGCGGCACGCCGGCCTCCTCCCACGCCTCTTTGACGGCGTTCTCCGCCGCGCCCATGCCCGCCGGCTGGCCCCCGGCCGCCAGGTGGTCCAGCATGCCCGGCCACGTGGGCTTGCTCCTGCTCCGCCGCGCCACCCACACCGCCGCGGGCCGGCCGCCGCCGCCGGGGGACGCGACGTAGCCGTTGACGTGGACGCCAAACGCGCGCGCGCCCAACCAAGGGACGACGGCGCGCTCGACCTCGAACAGCGGGCCGCCGCCGCCGGCGCCGGCGCCCTCCCCGTCGCCGGCGCCGGACGACGGCGACCACGCGGCGCCGTCGCCAAAGATCGGGTAGGGCTCCCCCCGCCACCCCGACACCACGCCCCGGTCGCGCAGGGACGCGGCGGTCTTGGCCATGGCGGCCGTGCGCTGGCCGGGCGTCGCGAGGCTCGGGTGAAGGGCGATGGATGCAGGCGGGCGGCGCGGCGCGTCTTTGCCGCTGCCGGCGCCGCCGCCGCCCCCGCTCGGCACGAGCGCGCCGCCGCCGCCGGTCGCCGGCGCGTCGGCCGCGAGCAGCGTCGGCAAAAATTCCGGGCGCACGTGCCCGACGACCGCGTCCGCGGCCCCTGCCGGCTGGGCGACCACCAGGCGCACGAGGCCCTCGCGCTCGATGGCGCCGACGCCCTTGTTGACGGCGGCGATCAGGCGCAAGAAGGAAGGGAGCGGGTTGGTCGATTGTCCAGAGACGCCGAGCGGCGGGAGCGGCGTCGCCGCCGTCGTCGCCGTCGCCGTCGCCGTCGCCGTCGCCATTCTCCTCTGCTTTCCAAACAAGGTCCTGGTGACTGCGCGTCCGGTCGTCGTCGCGAGGGTGAATCGGCGGGCGAGCGGCGCGGCGCCGCGGCCGTGCATTGGCAGACGGAAGAGAGAGAGGAGGAGGGGGGGGAAGAGGGAGGAGGGGAGGAGGAGTTCTCGGGGCGCGCGCACAGATAACGGAGCAGGAGCCGCTATGTGCGGGTGGGTGAAGGACGGCGACGGATCGACGGTGGCTCAGTGATCGCGGTCGCGTTTCATTGCGGCATTTCGGGCGAAGCGGAGAGCGCCGCTGCATCGAGCGACGCGCGCCGGCTGCGCGAACACTCGAAATCTTGATCGCTTCTGCGATTCGACATGTCGCCTTCTCTCTCGATCAAAAACTCTTGTCATCGTCATCCGCAAATGGCAGCGGGCGCAGCAGCAGCGGGCGGGGCACCGCCTCGAACCCGCGCGCAGAGTGACGCTCATCTCTATGAGCGCGATTATAGAGTGGGACCCGGCTCATTCGTCGTCCTCCAGCAGCTCCAGGTCGCCGTCGTCGTCGACCTGCGCAGCGGCAAGAGCGGCAGCGGCAGCCGCAGCGGCAGCCGCGGGCCTTGCCTCCACCGCCTCGATCCGCAATCCGCGCCCGTCGGCCAAGCGCATCGCGCTGCCGCCGCTGCCGCCGCCGCCCCCTCCTGCCCCCCCTCTCTTCCAGCGCACCGAGTCGACCACCACGACGGGGATGCCGCTGACCTCGCCGATCGACCTCCCGCCGCCGCCCGCTGCGGCGGCCACCGCAAACGGGGGGACGCCCCCGAGGGTCGCCTGCTGCGCCACCAACTCGCCCTCCTCCTCCTCGCCGCCGCCCTCGGAGACGTCGCCGAGCGAAAAGCTCTCGAGGCTGTCGCCGTCGCCGCCGCCGCCGCCGCCGCGCCGCGCCGCGCCCGACGCCGCCCCCGGCTGCTCCTCCCCCTGCTGCTCCTCCTCCTCCTCCTCCACCTCGGCGGCCATGCGCGCGAGCCCCTCGTAAAAGAGCGCCTGCCCGCGCCGCAGCGCGGGCAGCATCCCGTCCGCGGACACCACGCCGTACCGTGCGAACGCCGCGCCGTACCAGCCGAGCGTGGCCTCCTCGGCGCGGCCGCGCGCGGCGTCGGCGCGCTTGGCCGCGCGGCGGTCGAGCACGCCACCCGCGCCGCCGCCGCCGCCGCCGACCGCGCCGCCCCCGCCCGCCCTCCGCCCGACCCCGCCGCCGCGCCGCGCAGCGCGCGCGGCCGCCTCGGACAGCACGCGGGATGCGCCCGCCTCGCCCATCTCGTCCAGGCGGGCGGCCAGGGCGACGTGCGCCTCGCCGCCCGGCGCTGACGCCGAGGCGAGGTCGACCGCGCGCCGCAGCTTTCGGGCGCCCTCGGCGTCGGCCTCGTCGCCGCGCTCGCCCGCGCGCGACGCCGGGTCCTGCGCGGCCTCGGCGGCAGAGAGGAGGTCCTCGAGGCGCCAGTTGAGGTCGTAGGCGTCGAACGCCGCGGCGGCCAGCAGGTCGAGCGCGGGGACGCCCGTGGCCTGGGCGGCCGCCTTGGCGGCGGCGGCGGCCTTGGCGGCGACGGCGGCGCGGGCGTCGTCTTTCTTGTTGTCGTTGCCGTCGGGCCGCGGCTCTGCTCCGCCCCCCTGCTCCGCCCCGGGCCCCTCCTTGCCGGCCGACAGCACGTCCGTCAGCGCGTCCTCGAGCTCCTCGAGCGCCGCGTCCACCTCGTCGGCCAGATCGCGCAGCGCGGCCGCGTCGCCAGAGGCCAGTGCGGCGTCGTGGCGCGCGCCCCACTCGCCCGCGGCGGGCGCGGGGGACAGGCCGTAGGCGTCGTCGTCGGCGTCTTGGTCGTCGCCGTCGCCGTCCGCCGGCCCCATCTGTCGCGGCGCGCCATCCGCGGCGGCGGCGGCGGCCGGGTAGGCGGCCGCGTGCAGCGCCTCGAGCCTCGCGCGCAGCGCGCGGGGCAGCGCGGCCTCGGCCGCGCAGCGCGGGCACCCGCACGGCCGCCCGCCGCCAAACAGCTCGCGCGACCGGCGCGCGCGCGTCGACAGCGGCGCGCCGGTGTCGCGCCCAAGCCGCCCGCCAAAAGTGGCCTCGGCGCCGGCGTCCACGGTGCGCGCCGCGTGCAGGAAGAGCCGCCCGCCGCGCAGCGCCACGGCCGAGACGTTTGGCGCGCACGAGTGCCGCAGCAGTGCCAGCTCCGGCCAGAGGCCGGCGTAGGGCCCGGGCGCCTCGCGGCGCAGCTGGCTCGCCCCTGGGTCGTGGAAGTCGTCCGCGAATGCGCCGCGGCCCAGGAGCGCGGCCAGGCGGCGGCGCGGCGGCGGCACGGGAAGCGGCGGCGCCGCGCTCGCGACGGCCGCGCTGCCGAGGCGCGCGCGCGTGGCGATCGCCTGGTTCCACCGGCGCGGGTCGAGCGCGCCGAACGTGACCGGGTGGGTGCGCGGGTCGGCGTCGGCCGCGACGGTCAGCTCCCGCGAGAGCTCGGCGTCCACGGCGGCGCGCTGGGCGGCCTCGCCCGCGCTCGCGGGCGGCAGCGGCATCGGCGCGAGCGTCAGAGCTGCGGGGGCGGCGGCGGCGCTGGCGCCGATGTCGGTGCCGATGTCGGCCTCCCCCGCGCCGCATAGGGCGCGGTCGAGGACGGCCAGCGCGCACCGCGCCCCGGCCCCCATCGCCCCGGGCGCGCCCGGCGCGCCCGCGGCGAATGCCTCGAGCGCCGCGTCGAGCAGGTCGCCCCGCGTCGTCGGCGGCGGCGCGCCACCCCCGTCCTCGTCCTCCTCCCCAAACTCGCCCTCGACGTAGAGCAAGGGGCCCGAGGCGGAGGCGAGGAGCTCGCCCGGCATGAGGGCCGCGCGCGCGACGACGCGGACCATGGGTGAGGCGGAGAACGGGGGGGCTGGCTGCTGAGCGGGGGGGTCCGCCGGGGAGGCGGTGGCGGCGACGGCCGCCGCGACGGCCGCGGCCGCCTCGGCTTCGGCCGCGCGCTCCTGCGGCGACGGCGCGTCGACGCGCAGCGAGGGGCTGACGAAGCGCGGCGCCTTGTAGGAGCGGCGGAGGTAGGCGCGGTAGATGGGCAGCGAGTCGTCGCCCAGGAGGGCCGCGTCCTCCTCGGCCTCGGCCGCGGCCGCCGCCTGCGCCGCGCGCTGCTGCTTGAGCTTGCCTCCGCCGGCCGCGGTCGCGGAAGAGGACGGGGGCGCGGCGACGGCGGCGGCGGCCGGCGGACCTCGCGGCGCTTTGCCAAACCCGCCCGACGAGGACGACGGCCGCTCTTGCTTTTTGCTGTTGGTGCTGCTGCTGCTGCCGCGCTCATCCGGGCTCTCCCTGCTACTGCCGCGGCGCGCCTTGACCTTGGCGTGGGCAATGGTGGTGGTGGAGCGGGCGGCGCGATGATGCGTTGGTCTGGCGGGTGAGGCGAGGGGAGGAGTTTCACCGCTTGGAGCCCCCGCCTTGGCCGCCGCAGGCGCGCGCATCATGATGGGGAGGCGCGTGCGGTGCGTGTGGTCGCGAGTACTACACGAGAGGGTCGAAATGAAGGTCACCAGGATTGGGGGGACATTGGGCGCGGGGGCGTAGAGGGTGTGCGGGAAGAAGCGGCGTTTCGGAGAGGCGCCTTTTCTTGTTGTGTGTCAATCGTCGGTGATGGGATTGGTTGGGTAAGCGCGCAGCTTTGTGATTAGGTTTGATGCGATTCGCGAGGATGGCGCTGTGTGGACGCGTCTCGCTGAAGACGATGGGTCAAGCGATGGGCCTCGGGCTCGAGTCGCGAGCGGCCTATCGTCGGCGGCGGCGGAGCGAAACGACGACGACGACAACGACCGCCAGGCGCCGCCTTGTCTTGTACGCGCCCTCCTTCCTCCACGCAGACTCACATGACACCAACACACACACATATTTTCAACCACCGGAACAAAGCAAGACCCCAAAGTGTCTTCATTTTCCTTCCAGTTCAAGTCGTCGTCACTTTTTCTCACGCGCACGCGCGCTCCCCATCGTCGATCGCTCTCCACGCGAACGGTACTCGTGCCCGAGACGCCTGTTCCCACGCATCGGCCGCAGCTCAACGCGCGGTTGTCGAGAGCGCAGCGCTGCGCTTGACGCTTGTTCTCGCAAGAGAACACACACACCTGAGGCGGCGCAAAAGGAAGACTTGCGTGCTTCTCTCCCCTCTTTTCGGAGCCCCCGAGTAACACGAAGGAGGGCGGCCGCCAAACGCGCACCGAGTCCCCCTCTCTCTCTGCGGTGGGAGGCGCGGAATCTTCAAGGTGAGACAAAGAAAAGGGCTAGGAGCGTCGCCGTCGCCGTCGCCGTCGCCGTCGCCGTCGCCTGATTCAGCTTCCGTCGTCGGCGGCGTTCCGCGGCGCTCGCTCGCCCCCGCGGCGCTCGCTCGCCCCCTCGGCGCTCGCTCGCCCCCGGCCGTCCCTTTGCTCACACAAATACATCCCTCCCGCCCGGCCATCCTCCGCGATCCAACCCGCCCCTCTTCCCAACGCCACCAAAGCCAGACAAGTCTACCCATCTGAAGGTCTTCTTTGAAAAGTCAAAAACCCCCAACCAACCAAAAAAAAAAAGCTATGGCCACCCGCTGCCAGTTTGAGTCGTCCTCGGACGTCGGGGTCTTTGCAAAGCTCACAAACGCCTACTGCTTGGTCGCGCCGGGCGGGTCGGAGAACTTCTACTCGGTCTTCGAGGCCGAGCTGTCCGAGCACATCCCGGTGGTCAAAGCCTCGGTCGCCGGCACGCGCCTGGTCGGCCGCCTGTGCTGCGGCAACAAGAACGGCCTGCTGATGCCGAGCGGCGCCACCGACCAGGAGCTGCAGCACGTGAGAAACGCGCTTCCCGACGAGGTGGTCGTGCAGCGCGTGGACGAGCGGCTGTCGGCGCTGGGCAACGTGGTCGCGTGCAACGACTACGTGGCGCTGGTGCACCCGGACCTGGACCGCGAGACCGAGGAGATCATCGCCGACGTGCTCGGCGTCGAGGTCTTTCGGCAGGCCGTGGCCGGAAACGCGCTGGTCGGCTCGTTTGCCGCGCTCAGCAACCGGGGCGGCGTCGTCCACCCAAAGACGACGGTCGAGGACCTGGACGAGCTGAGCTCCTTGCTGCAGGTGCCGCTGGTGGCGGGGACGATCAACCGCGGCAGCGACGTCATCGGGGCGGGCCTGGTCGTCAACGACTGGGCGGCGTTCTGCGGCGCCGACACGACGGCGACCGAGCTCTCTGTCGTCGAGAGCGTCTTTGCGCTGCGCGGCGGCGGCGGCGGCGGCGGCGGCGGCGGCGGCGGCGGCGCTGGCGGCGCGCGCGGGGTCGCGGCACCAGGGGGCGCGCCCGGGGCGGCCATCGTGGGGGACATGCGCGCGGCGCTGATCGACACGATGGTCTGATATGGGGGGGCGGCTTGGTTTTTCGTGGTCGCATCGTTTCAGTGTAATGAATTTCCGCGGGCAGAACCAAGAAAGGCGAGAGGGCGGGCCGCCGACAGAGGGAGGAGGGAGGGCGCCGCCGTCATCAAGGCGGTGCGATCACTACCCCACATCCCCCGGACTTTCTCTATTTTTCGGACAACATCGATCTGAATCCAACCCGAGAGGATGCATCGTCAGCAGCCGGGCCTGCTGCTGCGCAGGGCGGGGCTGCTGCGCGAGCGGCTGGCGCGCGCGAGGAGGGACGGCGAGCAGCAACCTGTGGTCTCCTCCCCGTCACACGCGAGAATCACGACCGTCGCGCGCGCGGTCGGCGTGGAGATCGAGACGCCCCCGGGCGACGCGCGGCCCCAGGGCGCGATGCTGATGCGGGATTTCCTGCGCGCGTCGCTGTACGACCCGGTGAGGACATCGTCGTGGCCGCCGCGGTGCCGTTGTGCGAGAGAGACGTTGGCGCCGGACGGCCGCCCCCCACCCTTCGCCCCCTTCCCCCGCTCACAAACCCTCCTTCGAAACCCAAAACAACAGGACCGCGGCTACTTCTCGCGTCCCGTGCCGCCCGTCGGCCGCCTCCCCGAGCCCATCGAGTTTTCCAAGCTGGTGGGCCAGGCCGAGTACCGCGCCGTGCTCGCGCGCGCGCACTCGGCAAAGGCGGCGGCAGCGGGCGACGGCGACGGGAAGCAGAGCGACGGCGGCGGCGACAGCGGCGCGTCTGCGGCGGCCGGGCCGGCGGACGCGGGCCGGCTCCTGGGCGGGGGGGACTGGCTGACGCCCGCGGAGATCTTCCGGCCGTGGTACGGCGCGGCGGTGGCGCACTACGTGCTGGAGGCGCACGCCTTGGAGGAGCGGGAGAGGGGGCGGCGGCGGCGGCGGCAGCTCGAGAGGCGGGCGCAGGCAGGGGCGGCGGCGGCAGCGGGAATCAGCAGTAGCAGCGGCAGGCGAGTAGGGCAGCAACAGCCGCCGCCGGTCGTCGTCAACAAGAAGCTCACGCCCATGGTGCACCACGACCGCGCACCGCTGACGGCGACGGCGGCAGCAGCAGCGGGCGCCGACCCCGCCGCGGCAGAGGCGGCGACGCAAGACGGCGCGGCCGCACCGCCACCGCCGGCGGCCCCCAACAACAACAACAGCAACCAACAACAACCATCCTCCTCCCTCGAGGAAACCCCGCTCTACATCGTCGAGATCGGCGGCGGCACGGGCGCCCTGGCCCTGTCCGTCCTCGACCACATCCGCGACGCCGGACCCCCGGGCGTTTACGCGCGCACGACCTATGCCTGCGTCGAGGTGTCGGCGCCGCTCGGCGCGCGGCAGCGCAACGCGGTCGGCGTCGAGGGCGGGCACGGCGCGGCGTTCGTGTCGGTGCTCGGGGACGCGACGGAGCGGTTGACGTGGGACGCGGTGGGCCGGGCGGTCCCCGGGATGCCGATCGTGTTGAGCGCGGGGGCGAGGGCGGGGGAGGGCGGCGAGGAGGCGGGGAGGCGAGCGGGTGGCGGGGGCGGCGGCGGCGGCGGCAACGGCAGCGGCCTGCCCTCGTCGTCCTCGCTCGGCGACGACGCTGCTCGCGATCCCCCCCCGCGCGTCTTTGTGCTGGCCATGGAGGTCCTGGACAACCTGCCGCACGACCGCATCGAGCGCGCGGCGCCCGGCCAGCCCTGGCTGCAGACGGCCGTGGCTCCCAAGCCCCCCCGCGCGGCGGTGCGCCTCCCGAGCAGCAGCAGCCGCGGCGGATGGGCGGGCGGCGGCGCCGGCGGCGGCGGCAACAGTGACGGCGGCGAGCGGGAGCAGCAGTGGCGGCAGGTGCTGCAGCCCGTGACAGACCCGCTCGTGGCCGACTGCGCCCGGGTGGTCCTGCCGCTCTTGGCCTCGGCCGCGGGCGGGGACGCGGCGGCGCCCGCCGTGCTTGCGGGCATCGGCGGCGACGAGGAGGACGAGGGCCAAGGAGGAGGAGACGATCGCCGGGCCGCCACGAGCGAACCAAGCGTCCCACCCGCCGCCGCCGCCGCCCCGCCCGGCCCCTCCGCTCCCTGGGGCTGGGACCCCGCCACCTGGCTGCGCCGCCTGCTCGCGGCCGCCACGGGCGAGCAGCTCGACCCAGTCGCCGCCTGGCTGCCGACGGCAAGCCTGGCGCTGCTGCGGTGCGTGCACGGGGCGCTGCCGGGGCGGAACACGCTGGTGGCGTCGGACTTTGACGCGCTGCCCGGGGTGCAGGTGGAGGGGCACGGGGCGCCGATCGTGTCGGGCAGGACGGTCGAGGGGGAGGGGGAGGAGAGCGAAGGGGAGGAGGAGGGCGGGGGCGGCGAGGGCGAGGGGGGCGAGGAGGGCGGTGGAATGGGGAAGCGGCGGCGCGCTCCCTCGCGGCGCCGCCTCGTCGCGCGCGACCACGCGGGCGTGCTCGTGCCCTGGGGCACGGCCGACATCTTCTTCCCGACCGACTTTGACGCCCTGCGCGCCCTGTACGTCTCGGCCGCGACCGGCGAGGCAAACGAGGCCCCAGGCGGCGGCGGCGGCAGCGGCGGCGCGCGTTTGGCGCCCGCGCCCGTCCGTCCCCGCGCCCCCTCCTCCTCCTCCCCCTCCCCCCCCTCCTCCCCGCCGCTCGCTGCCGTCCGCGCGGCCTGCCAGCACATGCCCACGGCCGACTTCATGGCCGCGTTCGCCGAGTCCAAGCGGACGCGCACGCTCAGCGGGTACAACCCCCTGCTGCAGGACTTTAAGAACACGCGACTCTTCATCGGCGAGGCGAGGAGAAAGGGGTCGGGAGACGTCTAGCATTAGGAGTGTTGATTGTTTTGCCGTTATGCCGCCTTTTGGGAGCCTCCGCCGCTCAACTCTTGTTGTCTGAACCCCACCCCTGCCCCGTCCCTCACGCGAGCAGCCCGTCGGGATTGATCCAAGCCGCGGCCACGTCCAGGCCCCCGCCGCTCGCCGCCGCTGCCGCCCCCCCGCCGCCGCCGGAAGGAACGGCGCCCGTAAAAGGCACGACCATTGCGGCGGCGCCGGAGCGCGCCAAAGGGTGGAAGCGCCACGGCTCGGCGGGCGACGCCGGCGGCGCGTACCTCCCGCGGCGCCCCGCCGAGGCGCCGCACGCGACGACCACCGCCGAGCGCGGGGCGGCGGAGGCCCACGCGCACGTGACGCCGTAGCCCGCGTCGTCGGCGATCAGGAGCACGAGGCAGCAGGGCGTCGTTGCTTTGGCGGCGGGCGCGGCGAGGGCGGCGGCGGCGGCGGCGGCGCCCGGCGGGATTGGCTTCTGCTGCTGCTGCTGCTGCTGCCTCTCTTGCTCCTCTTGCTGCTGCTGCTGCTGCTGCGAAACAAAGGCCGCGAGGTCGCTCAGGAGCGCCATGTCGGCCGACTGACGCTTGCCCGTGTTGGTGACGACGAGGTGCGGGCTGCAGCAGGAGGGGCTGCCGCCGCCGCCACCGGCACCGGCGCCTCTTCGTCCCCGCTCCTCGTCGTCGCCGCCGCCCTCATCCGCGAGCGTCGCCGCGTTGCCGTAGGCCGTCGCCTGCACGACGCGGCATCCGGCGTCGCTCAGCTGCTGCACGAGGTCGGCCAGGCCCCGGCGCACGGCGACCGCGCGCGCCCGTGCGTCACCGCCCGACGGCCGCACGTTGTCGGCGTCCCAAAAGACGGCGGCGGGCAAGAGGCGCGGGAGCCGAGGCGCGAGCAAGGCGAAGAGAGGGGACGGCGGCGGCGGCGGCGCTTTGTCGCCGCGCGTCTCGACGGCCGCCGCTGCCGACGCGGACGCGTGGCCGCGGATTCCAAGCGGTCCGCTCGGTGGAAGGCTGACTCTTCGCCTGCTGTGTGCTGCTCTCTCGTCTGGTCGCCGCCTGGAGCCCAGGAGGCTGCCGCCGCGGGCGGAATGCATAATGTCTTTTCCGTCTGGTGGTGGTGCTGGTGAGGGGAGGCGGTGCCGTCGTCGCCGTCGTCGGTGCCGTCGTCGTCGGCCGGCGGGTCGTCGTTGCGCCTTGGTGGAGCGGGCAATCGAGCTGAAAAGACGTAGGGGCGCGCGCGCGATCGCGCCAAGAGCTAGTTTTGCTTTACTGCGTTCCTCGTTCCTTTCACCCTTTCTTCCCCGCCCCTCACGTCGCCCGGAGCCTTCCCTCGCCCCTCCTTCCTACCAGCCCGCCGTTTGAATCGTACCGGCGCATCCGGCCCGAGCTTGCGCGCTTTCGACACATCAGACCCGCGCGCACCCAATCCCGGCGCCCCTTCGTCAAGTCGCGCGCGAGACGTCCCCTTTTTGGCCCGCAAACAGGCGCACGTGGGTGTTTTTTCCGTTTCGCCTCTCTCCTCCTCCTCCTCCTTCTCTCTCCGTGGTCCCGCCCGCAGTGATCAGGGCAATCCCTGCGAAAAGTCTTCACGTCAAGGTGAGGCCCCCCTGACGCACATGGCGCGTCGGAGGGGCGGCGGACCAAGCCCCACTGCCGTTGCGGCCGCCCCCCGCTTCGCCCCCCGCCCCGCCGCTGAGGGGAGGCGCTCCCTTTGGCGAGGGTGCCTCTTTCGGCGACGGCCCCCATGTGACGCGCCTTCCTTCATCCTTAACCCTCCCTCCCCCCGATCACTCACACACACAACCAGCTCGCCGACGACGCAATCCTCACGTCAAAATCGACCACACACAACAGAGCCCGCGCCACGCAAACGCAAACACGAAGAGAGGACTCCCACTCCTGTTCTCCCGACGGAAAAAAAAAAGGCCCCTCGATCGTCCGAGTGCCTCTCCCGCATCATGAAGGCCGAGGTGAGAGGCCGCGACACGCGCGCGAGCGATGGAGCAGAGGTCGCGATACGGCGCGCGCGCGCGTCACGTGGGCCGAACACTCGCGGGATTGTCGCGCGCGCGTCGCGTTTCTCGAGGAAACGGAGGCACCCTTTTTTCGGCGACGACGACCAAGGGGGCGCGACGGCCTCGAGCGAGCGCCCTCCTCCCCCCACCCCCGCCCTGCGTTGTGGCTCCCCGACGCGGCCCGCGCGCCGCCCGCCTGCTTTGACGCGCCCAGGCAGGCCAGCCGTCGACGGGGCCCGAGCGACCCAAACTTGGCGCGGGCGACGATCGACTCGACACACGACAAAAAAGGGGGGGGGAGCGCTCCCTCCCCTCCTCTCAGCGCTCCCTTGCGCGCCCGCGGGGGTCCGCCGGAAATAAAAAACACAATCGTCGTCGGGCTCACATTCCAAACCCGCCCTTCCCCCCTCCCTTCCCCCGCCAACCCCACCCCCCCTAACCACACCAAAACCAAATCATCCCCTCAACCACGCCCCAACCCCGCCAGCTCGACCCCAAGGCGGCGCTGGCCGTCGACGCCGTCGCCGGCTCCGACGGCAGCACCCAGGACCGCGCTGTTAACTCTGGCTTTTGCTACCCGGTCGACTCGGAGCACAAGTCGCGGGTGATCAAGCCGTGGTCGTTCCGCGGCCCGCAGCACAAGGCGTTCCAGCTCAGCTGGCTGGCCTTTTTCAGCGCGTTCGTCTCGACGGTGAGTTGCTGTTTTGGGAACCTGTGCTGTGTTGCGAGGTCGAGGGCATCGGACGCGCGGCGTTGTTTTTCTTCCCTCTTGCCTGTTTGTTCCTCTTGCGCGCGCGCGCGCACGGCTCCCTTTCGCTCTCTCTCTCGCCTCGAGGCGACCGACGACGACGCCCGCTCACGCCCCCCCGCCTCCTCCCCCCACACATACACAAAGCACCAAACAACAACCCCCCCCCCTCCCCCTAAAAAAAACAGTTTGCGCCCGCCGCCCTGCTCCCTGTGATCCGCGACGCCATCGACCTCTCCCGCACCGACCTCGGCAACGCCGGCATCGCCGCCGTCTGCGGCTCCATCTTTGCCCGCGTGGCCATGGGCAACTTTGTCGACAACTTTGGCCCGCGCTACGGCATCTCCCTTTGCATCGGCCTCACGGCCCCCGCCGTCTTTTGCATCGGCCTCTCGACAAACGCCGCGGGCTTCATCGTGAGCCGTCTTTTCATCGGCTTTTCCCTCGCCACCTTTGTCGCCTGCCAGTTCTGGTGCACCAGCATGTTCACCACGCGCATCGTCGGCAGCGCCAACGCCTTTGCCGCCGGCTGGGGAAACATGGGCGGCGGCTTTACCCATTTCATCATGCCTCTGATCTTTGACGGCATCCGCGGCAGCGGCGTGCAGCCCTTCACCGCCTGGCGCTGGGCCTTTTTCGTCCCCGCGGCCTTCCAGACCGTGCTGACCGTCTGCACCTTGGCGTTCGCGCAGGACATGCCCGACGGCCAGTACAAGGACCTGCGCGCCACGGGCGCCATGGTCAAGCCCATGGGGTGGCCCGTGTGGAAGGCGGCGCTCTTCAACTACCGCACGTGGGTCATGACCCTCACTTACGGCTACTGCTTCGGGGTGGAGCTGGTGAGTTGTGTGTTTCATTGTTTGGTTGTTTTTTGAGTTGGTTGGTGTTTGCCTTGTCTTGTTGTTGTCGGTTTTTTTTCCTTTCGGTGTCTCTCGAGCCGTTTTTTTTTTTGTTTCTCGCTCTTCACTCATTCCCCCTCCCCCCTCATCAACCATCTTACAAATCTTCACAACCCT
>Ga0105053_10001412_pt1 | contig 38433 bp, 34 predicted proteins | sample BON01_FD_78093 | JGI IMG/M metagenome (GOLD analysis project Ga0105053, IMG submission 78093) | Freshwater microbial communities from Lake Bonney liftoff mats and glacier meltwater in Antarctica - BON-01 | ecosystem: Environmental > Aquatic > Freshwater > Ice > Glacier meltwater | place: Lake... | reverse complement strand
TTCACCAATTCAGGAGATGCTTCTGTTGGAGCAATCAGCAGCTTTTTATTTATCTTGATTTGTGCTGGTTCTTTCCATTTTGGATACGTAATATTCATTAAAGACACGAGATCTCGGGGATCTGTAATTTTTCCTGTAAGTGAAGAAGCTGCCGCAGTTTCCGGGCTACATAGGTATACTTGGTCATCGAGTGTACCTGAACGTCCTGGAAAATTACGTGGCATTGTTCGGATACTGATCGTATTGGTGGCAGGAGCTTGTCCCATACCAATACATCCCATACAACCCGATTGATGCAAGCGTGCGCCAGCAGCAATCAACGGTCCAAGAGCACCCATTTCTGTTAAATTTTCTAACACTTGGCGAGATGAAGGATTGATATCCAAAGAAACATCAGGAGAAACAACTTGACCTTTTACAATTTGAGAGGCGATCCAAAAATCACGTAATCCGGGATTTGCAGAAGAGCCAATAACAACTTGTTGTATTTTTAATCCACTAACTTCTCTTACAGGAACAACATTGCCTGGACTACCAGGAAGTGCAATTAAAGGTTCTAACTCAGATAAATTAATTTCTATATTATGATCGTATGTTGCGCCCTCATCGGCTTCCAATTTTATCCACTCGTCTTCCCTTCCTTCTTGTATGAGAAATTCACGAGTGATTTCATCGGAAGGAAACTCCGAAGTTGTAGCGCCTGTCTCTGTTCCCATATTAGCGATAACATGACGGTCCCAGGCACTCAGAGATTTCAGGCCTGGTCCATAATATTCTAAGATATATCCACGTCCTCCAGTTACATCATACCTGCGAAGCATTTCTAAAATTACATCTTTAGCGCTTACCCAATCGGGTAACTTTCCAATGAGTTTGATACCCATTACTTTTGGCATTTTAACAAAATAAGGTTCACCTGCTGAAGCAAGCGCTACATCCAATCCACCCGTACCGATAGCAAGCATTCCAATACCACCACCGGCAGGAGTATGGCTGTCTGAACCCAATAGCGTTTTACCCGGTCTACCAAACCGCTCCATGTGTACTACATGGCTAATTCCGTTTCCTGACCTACTAAACCAGAATCCAAAACGTGCCGCTGCCGACTGTAGAAATAGGTGGTCATCCATATTCTTATAATCCGTTTGAAGCAGATTATGATCTACATATTGTACCGCGACCTCTGGTTTGATTTTATTTAAGTCAAATGCTTCCAATTCCAACATTACCAATGTGCCTGTGGCATCTTGTAACAATACCTGATCAATTTTCAACCCGATTTCGGTTCCAGGATTCATCTCACCTGAAATAAGATGAGAGCTGATTAATTTTTGACTAACGTTTTGTTGTTTCATTCTTGATAAAATTTACGTCTACTCTTTTTTATTCGTGTAATTCAGCATGTTATTAACTATTAATCCTGAAAATTATTATTCTTGTGCGAACCATCGCAATACGGTTTATTCTGTGAATGTCCACATCGACACAGGAAAGATTTTTGCTCTTTTGTTTCTGAACTACCATCCTTTTTTACTACTGTAATGCTTCCTTCTACTAATAGTGGACCGTTTGCCAGCACAGTTACTTTAACATTTGTGTTTTCCATCTTGTCGGTTTCTTATTTCAGTTACTTATTGAATCTGTTTAGGCAGTTTAGGCTGTTTGTATAAAGGAACCATAGAACAAGCTTCTCCATACATAATACTTTTTGCAACCGGGCGTAAAAGACTGGTAATCTCAACATAAGCCGCTTTAGGCACAGGCAAATCGCCACAACCTTTTATAACGATGCGGGCATCTTTATAAGCATTGATATCTAACTTATTAAGTATCTCAGTATACAAAACTGTTTCAAGTGTTTCTAAATCACCGAACACCACTTTCTTTACAAAAGGGGCTAAGTGTGTTACCAATAGCATATATGCCCAGACTGGAACAACAGCATCTTCTGAACAAATAAGAGCCACGTATTTATCTGTGTATGTACTCCAGTTTTCATTCTTAACAAACTCCCTAAAGTCTTTTTCTTTCAAAATCAAACCTTGAAATAAGTGCTCTTTTATGTCAAACAATACACGATCTCCCTGAGGGTAAAACTCTTCAAGATCGATAGTGATAATACCACTTAATGCTACTTTATTAATTATTTCCTTTTCCATTTTACATAAATCCTAATTCGAGAGTCGCCTCTTCACTCATCATTTCTTTTTCCCAGGGTGGGTCAAAAGTCATTGTTATTTTTGCTGATTTGACTCCTTCTATTTCACGCAATTTTTGCTCTGTTTCAGGTGGCAATGTTTCAGCTACCGGACAATTTGGTGATGTTAAAGTCATTATCATCGTGAGGTTGTTCTCTTTATCAATATTGAGTTCGTAAATCAATCCCAGTTCCCAAATATCAACAGGTATTTCAGGGTCGTAACAAGTTTTAAGTGTATCAATAGCCTTTTGTGTAAGCTCCGTATTTTGTGTAATTATTATTGCTGCCATTTTTTTTAGTTTAAAGTTGTTAAGTTCAACCATTGGACTTTCAATACCACTGCATCTAATTTCATTTGTTTTATCATACTTACTAAACCATTACTACGGGTAGGCGAGAGGTGCTCTATTAATCCTATTTTATTAATAAATTCAAATTGAGCATTTATAATTTCATCTGCTGTATGCTCTGATATGACTCTTATCATTAATGCTACAATTCCTTTTGTAATAATTGCATCGCTGTCAGCTGTAAAAACAACTTTTTCGTCTTTCAACTCTGAGTGTAACCAAACTTTGCTCTGACAGCCCTTTATCAATCTGTCATCGGTTTTGTATTGCTTGTCAATCAATGGCAGGTTTTTTCCCAAATCAATCAAATGCTCGTACTTACCTTCCCAGTCATCACCAAATAATTCAAACTCTTCTACTATTTCATTTTCTATCGCTAATATTCTCATTTATATGTTTAATGTTTAAAAGTTTAATGTCCAATGTTATAAAACTTAGTCCTGCAGACTTTGGCCTTTCTAACTTTCAACTTTGGACTTTTTGTTATAAAGCTTAGTTGAACTTTGTTCCTTTTAATTCAGAGTTTTTTAAATAATTGATGAATCCGCTTATCATCCTGCTTGTGTCAAGTACAAGCCCATTGAGCTTTTCAAACTCTTCTTTTGTTAAATACTCTAAATCCAAAGCAACATATAATTGTGCTCTAACTTCTCCGGCTGAGCCTTTGGCAATTGATAAAAATTGTTTAAATTTTTTACTCCCATTTCTTTCAAAACCTTCAGCAATATTTGACACAATAGAAACACTTGCTCTTCTGATTTGATCCCTTAATCCATAGTCCTTACTAAAAATTCCACTATTTGAAACTTTATAAATTTCTTTATTCAACTCTCTTGCTTTCTGCCATGCTTGAATATCTTCAAAACTGTTAATTTTAGCCATGTTTTTTAACTTTTAATTTTGGACTTTCCAACTTCGGACTTATTTCTATTTCAACATTTTAATTGCTTTCTGTATTCCATTCACCAGTACATCAATTTCTTCTTTCGTATTGTAAAACGCTAATGAAGCACGTATGGTGCCTGGCAATCCAAAATACTCCATCAGCGGTTGTGTGCAATGGTGTCCTGTGCGTACAGCAATGCCTTGTTTGTCTAATAAAGTTCCAATATCCAATGGATGAATTTCTTCAATTACAAAAGAAATAACACTTGCTTTTTCTTTTGCTGTGCCTATAATTCTCAATCCTTCAATCGCCAACAATTTTAAAGTGGCATATTCTAAAAGTTCGTGCTCATACCCACCAATATTTTCTAAGCCAATTTCATCTACATACTCAATTGCTGCGGCTAATCCAATACCACCAGCAATATTGGGAGTTCCTGCTTCAAATTTTAAAGGCAGATCGGCATATGTTGTTTTTTTAAACGTAACCGTTTTTATGATACCGCCTCCCACTTTATATGGAGGCATTTCATTCAACCACTTTTCTTTTCCATACAGTATTCCAACACCTGTTGGCCCAAATAATTTATGTCCGCTAAAGCAGTAAAAATCTGCATCTAAATCTTGTACATCTACTTTTACATGCGGCACTGCCTGAGCACCATCAATCAATACCGGAATATTTTTTTCATGTGCAAGCGCAATCATTTCTTTTACAGGATTAATGGTTCCAAGTGTATTTGAAACATGCGTAACCGCTACTATTTTTGTTTTACTGTGGAGTAGTTTTTTGTATTCATCCATACGTAATTCTCCTTTTTCATTAATCGGAATTACTTTTAATATAGCGCCTTTTTCCTCACAAAGTACCTGCCAAGGAAGTATATTGCTATGATGCTCCATTTCGCTAATGATGACTTCATCACCGTCTTTTATATATTTTTTTCCAAATGAGCTTGCTACCAAGTTGATACTTTCGGAAGTGCCGCTGGTAAAAATAATTTCTTGCGACAAGGCAGCATTCAAATGATTTTGAACAGTAGCACGTGCATTCTCATACGCAATTGTTATCTCTTGACTCAATTGATGTACACCACGGTGTATATTGGCATTTTGTGTTTGATAATAATTGCTAATGGCATCAATTACCTGTTTAGGCTTTTGCGCTGTTGCCCCACTATCCAAATACACTAGGGGTCTGCTATTAACCTTTTTGGAAAGTATAGGGAAATCCTGTCGAAGTTTTTGAATATTGAGAGTATTGTTTTTTGTGATTGTTTCCATTTTTATTATTCAAATGTTTTGGAAATATTTTCTTCAATATATTCACGTAAAGCTTCAATTTTTATCCTATTTATAACTTCCGAAGCAAATGCGTGCATCAATAATTTTTTAGCATTTATTACACCTATCCCACGCGCCCGTAGGTAAAATATTTTTTCTTCATCCAACTTACCTGTTGTTGTCCCGTGCGAACATTTTACATCATCGGCATAAATTTCTAATTGCGGTTTTGTATTAATTGTTCCGTCTTCACTTAGTAAAATATTTTTGTTTGATTGAAACGCATTTGTTTTTTGCGCATCTTTTCTAACAAATATTTTTCCATTAAAAGTAGCGGTTGACTTTCCGTCAATAATACCTTTGTAAAGCTCGTTGCTATTGCAATTTGGCTTGCGATGATCTACCACAGTGTGGTTGTCTACAACTTGATTCCCTGTCGTTAAATACAATCCGTTCAAATGCGATTCAATGTGTTCATCATCCAACACTAACGTTAAATTATTACGTACTAAAGATCCACTCAACGTAATTGTATTGGTAGAAAATACGCTTTGTTTTTGCTGAATTACTTGTGTAGTATTCACTAAATAACCTAACTCTTTTTCATCCTGAATTTTATAATGGTCAACAATAGCATTCTTATCAACTACAATTTCTGTTAATGCATTACTAACTGTTTTTGCGGTAGAATCTACCGTTTCAAATGATTCGATGATTTTTGCTTGTGCATTTTCATCAACAACGATTAAATTTCGTGGATGAATAATGGTGTTTTCGAATGCTGTTGAAATATGAATGATGTGTATCGGTTTATCAATGATCACATTTTTTGCAATATAAATAAATACTCCGTCTTTAGCCATAGCTGTATTTAAAGCAATGAATGGATCCGTTTTTACATCCGCATATTGTGCATAATGTTTTTCAAAAAAAGGTGAATTGCTTTTTACTGCATCTACTAAACTGCATATTGTTAATCCCTTTGGAAGGTTTTGCAAGTTTGATGCCCCTTCAACAAAAATACCGTTCTCAATAATTACAATATAGGCCTCTTTTAAAAATTTTAGTTGCTCAATTTGCGCATCACTACAGTTTTTATTTGTCGAAAAATCAAATTCTCCTTTCAGCATCAAATCCACACGGGTATATTTATATTCTTCGTGCTTTCGTGTTGGAACACCTTGTTTGTAAAAGCTTTCCATAGCTTTATCACGAAGTTGTGTATTGCCAAATAAAAATAATTTGGAGTTTTCAAATTCAAAAATCAATTTATCTTTTATCGTACTGGTCTTAATAGCTGTTTCCATTTTGTAATAAATTAAGCTTCTACTACTTCTTTAATATGATCATATCCTTTTTCCTCCAACTCTAAAGCCAATTCTTTTGATCCTGACTTTACAATTTTTCCGTTGTATAATACGTGCACAAAATCGGGTATAATATAATCCAACAAGCGTTGATAGTGTGTGATGATAATAGTTGCGTTCTCTTTTGATTTTAATTTATTTACTCCGTTTGCAACAATGCGTAACGCATCAATATCTAGCCCACTATCTGTTTCATCAAGTATGGATAGTTTCGGTTCTAGCATTGCCATCTGAAATATTTCATTCCGTTTTTTTTCACCTCCGCTAAAACCTTCGTTTATAGAACGACTGACAAGTGTTCCGTCTATCTCAACTAGCTTTTGCTTTTCTTTCAGCATCATTAAAAAATCTTTTGCTTTCATAGGCTCCAATCCTTTGTAAGCACGGATTTCACCAATAGCTGTTTTTAAAAAATTAATATTGCTGACTCCTGGTATTTCAACGGGATATTGAAATGCAAGAAAAACGCCTTCTCTGGCTCTGTCTTCCGCCTCTAATTCTAACAGATTTTTACCGTTATAGAGTACTTCACCTGCTGTAACGTCATATTCGGAACGTCCTGCAAGTACCGCTGCCAATGTGCTTTTTCCTGAACCATTAGGTCCCATAATAGCGTGTACTTCTCCAACTTTTATTTCTAAATTAATTCCTTTCAGAATTTCTTTTCCGTCAATTGACGCATGTAGGTTTTTTATTGATAACATTTTTTAAATTTTGAATTATGAGTATTTATTTTTATCCTACAGAGCCTTCCAAGGAAACTTCCAATAATTTTTGTGCTTCAACAGCAAACTCCATTGGCAATTGACTTAAAACGTCTTTGCAATAGCCGTTTACAATTAAACCAATCGCTTTTTCATTATCAATACCTCGTTGTTTGCAATAAAAGAGCTGGTCTTCACCAATTTTTGAAGTTGTTGCTTCGTGTTCTACAACAGCAGTATTGTTTTTTATTTCGATGTATAGAAATGTATGTGCTCCACATTGATCCCCCATCAATAAACTATCACATTGCGAAAAATTACGAGCATTTTCTGCGCCTTTTGCAATACGAACCAATCCTCTATAACTGTTGTTGCTAAAGCCTGCCGAAATCCCTTTTGAGATGATTGTGCTTTTAGTGTTTTTCCCGATATGGATCATTTTTGTTCCCGTATCTGCTTGCTGATAGTTATTTGTAACTGCTACAGAATAAAATTCCCCTATTGAATTGTCACCTTTTAAAATGACCGATGGATATTTCCAAGTAATTGCAGAACCTGTTTCTACTTGTGTCCAAGAAATTTTAGCATTTTCTTCCATACAAATACCACGTTTAGTAACGAAATTGAAAACACCTCCTTTACCCTCTTTATCTCCTGGATACCAGTTTTGCACGGTGCTGTATTTTATTTTCGCATCTTTATGTGCAACAAGTTCTACAACGGCTGCGTGCAATTGATTTTCATCACGCACTGGAGCGGTACACCCTTCAAGATAACTCACATACGAACCTTCATCGGCAATAATTAAGGTACGTTCAAATTGACCAGTACCTGCCGCTTCTATTCTAAAATACGTTGAAAGTTCCATCGGACAACGAACGCCTTTTGGAATATAACAAAACGAGCCGTCAGTGAAAACAGCGGAGTTTAGTGCCGCATAAAAATTATCAGTATATGGAACAACAGAACTCATGTATTTTTGTACTAATTCTGGATGTTCTTGAATTGCTTCTCCAAACGAACAAAAAATAATTCCTTTTTCGGCTAACGCTGCTGTAAATGTTGTTTTTACCGAAACACTGTCCACAATAATATCTAGTGCTACTCTATTTTCTACCCCTGAAAGGCGTTCTTGTTCTAAGATTGAAATACCTAGTTTTTGAAATGTTTTTAATAATTCAGGATCCACCTCATCTAGACTCTTTAATACTTTTTTTGGCTTTGGAGCTGAATAATAAATAATATCCTGATAGTCTGGCTTAGGGTAAGAAACATGAGCCCAGTCTGGCTCCTCCATTGTTAACCAATGACGGAATGCCGTTAATCTATAATCTAACATCCATTCTGGTTCATTTTTTTTAGCAGAAATAAATTGAATAATATCTTCATTCAATCCTTTCGGTGCGTTGTCAGAATCAATATCGGTAACAAACCCGTATTTGTATTCCGTGCTGATTTTTTGTTCTAAAACTTCATTCATACTATTTAAATTTTACTATGTATTATTCATTGGTACATCCAAATTCCAATAGTCATCTGGATTAATTTATTAAATGTAATGTGTCTTTTTTTGCAAATAATTCTTCTTTGCTTTCACGCCAATTGTCATCATCCACACAACAGTCTACTGGGCAAACTGCGGCACATTGGGGTTCATCATGAAAACCAACACACTCTGTACATTTATCGGCGACGATATAATAAACTTCGTCTGATATAGGTTCTTGCGGTTCATTTGCATCGGCAGTCAATCCACTTTTTGAGGTAAACATTCCTTTTACAGATGTTCCGTCAGAAAAACGCCATTCATCACCCCCTTCATAGATGGCATTATTATGGCATTCCGGTTCACAAGCGCCACAATTAATACATTCTTCTGTAATTATAATTGCCATTTTTTTAGTATTATTATATTGTTAGAACGTTGGAAAGTGGAACGTTCAAAGTTCAACGTTTTGTAAAAACAAGTAAACTATTTTACACTCCAAATGACTCTCCACAACCACAAGTTCTACTTGCGTTCGGATTGACAAATACAAAGCCTTTTCCGTTTAATCCTCCTACATAATCCAGTTCTGTACCTATTAAATACAAAAAGCTTTTTTTGTCAACGGCAATCTTTATTCCTTTGTCTTCAAAAATCTTATCGCTTTCTGTAATAATAGTATCGAACTCGAGTTTGTAGGTAAGACCTGAACAACCACCACCATCAACACCTACACGAATAAATGTTCCTTCGGGGCTGTTTTGGTCTGTTATTAAACTTAACGCGTGTTGTTTTGCATTTTCTGAAACTGTTATCATTCTATTTTTTATTAATTATTATAATAATTTTCAATTCTCTGTTGTTATTTCTTCAAATAAACTTTGAAAGGTAACCGTCGCTTCTTTTTCACTATTCGATAAATCGGCTAGCGTTATATTATCTAATAGCTTATCAATTGCGGATTGCACTATGGTCCAAAGGGAACGAATAGAACAATCTGTCGAATTGCTGCATATTTTCATTACGCCAGTATGATTGATACAGAATTCTTTATCAAACAACCGTCCACTTAAAGCTTTCAAAATATCGTTTACAGTTATATTAGCAGCAGGTCTGGCAAGTACATATCCTCCAACATGTCCTTTGGTACTATTGATCAATCCCTCTATACGAAGTATTCGGGTTAATTTAGAAACATTGGGTTGTGATAGCCCTTCCAATTCACTAAGCTGAGGGATGCTTAAGCCAGCATTACCCTTACACTTTGAAATCCGTACCAATATTCTTAAGCCATACTCGTCTTGTGCTGTTATTTTCATTGTTTAAAAGTTTTAATACTAGATTTTATGGGATGTAAATAAACCTACAAGGCAAAGGTATACATTGTTTTTTAATCTATACTAAAAAGTCTGTATTAATTTATACATAAAAGTATAAATTAGATTAGTTGCGTATAAACCAACAAGAAAAGAGTTACTCATCAAGGAAACCCTTTTAATCCTTTACTATCCAATATCCAATATTATTTTAGATGAATTAGACCAAGAATTAAGCCTAGAGGATTTAGTTTTGTTCGCTATGCCGATAATGTAGGAATACTGGTAAGCATTCAAAAGAGTAGAGGCTAGCGTTTATAATATTAAGAAAATAAAGCGCAATTAAAAAATATTACCTGTATTAGTTCCTAATTTTAGTTATGGTAAACCTCCTGTTAATATCGGTATAGTGAATAGTAGAAACTATTCTATAACCTGCTTCACACTCCCACATTTTAGCATTGCATCACCATAATACGGATTGAATATTTTTTCCTCTAGACTCAACCAATAAGCACCTTTATTATTATCTACCATTGGACAAAACTCTACAAATATTTTTTCATTGACGCCAAATAATTGCACTGTATTAATTAAATGCGATGATAGATGTTTGAAATGGTTCCTCTGCTCTTTGATATTAGATGTTTTTGAAATTAATGTTGCCGATGCTTTTATCTCTTTTTCTAATGACATCCAATGCTGATGAGTCTTTTTATCTGTTAATAGCTTCATATCAATTTTAGACAAATTATCTAATAGCCTTTTTGATTCTGTAACTACATTATTTGAAGCATCTTTTACTAAAGCATTTTTCAATTTGATATAATCATTAAAAGATGCTTTTAATTTGTTTTGAAAAGCCTTTGATACATTCACCCTTTCATTCATATTGAAATGATTCTCATTGGTAACTAAAGCATTCTCTTCCAGACCAAGATGTCCCTCGTGACCAGTCATCACTTTGCCACCTACTTTATTCATCATTGATTTTTTTCCTTGTAATTGAGCCGCTGCATCAACAGTAAACGTTCCATTTGTTACTATTTCATCTCTATTATTTAACCCTTCTAACACCTCGTAATTATCTCCAACCTTATTGCCTAATGTGATTTCATGCATTTCAAAAATAGCTTTATTTGGGATTGCTTTAATGTAAACGACTGAACGTGTTCCTGTCCATAAAATAGCCGTAGATGGAATGGTTAAAACTTCTTCTTTATTGGAAGAAACACCTTTTATTTTTCCTTCTACAAACATTCCTGGTTTAAAAATATCGTTCTGATTATTTAACACCACTCGTAAGGTTACTGTTCGTGTTTTGAGATTTAAAATTAGGCCTATAAAATCTACTTTTCCTTTAAACTCCTTATTTGGATAAGCGTTTGTAATTATCTTAATGTCTTGTCCTTTTTTAAATTGGCTGATTTGATTTTCATACACATCAAAATTAGCCCATACAGTATTGAGGTTTGCAATTTTAAGTAAAGGTTGACCTTGCTTAATATAATCGCCCTGTTCTACCAACTTTTCTGATACTGTACCTGAAACTGTTGCATATATAGGAAAGTTTTCTTTGACTTTACCAGTTTCCTCAATCTGTTTAATCTGACTTTCAGAAAGCTTCCATAATTTCAACTTATTACGAACTGCGTTATATAATGCAGGCTGTGATTCTTTTAAAGATAAAGAGGTAATGAGTTCTTGTTGTGCTGCATATAATTCTGGTGAATATATGGTAGCTAATAATTGTCCTTTTCTTATTTCTTCGCCTGTAAAACTAACATTTAACTGTTCTATTCTTCCAGAAAAATAGCTGACTTGAACTGCATTGGCTTCTTCATTTTCTACAATCTTACCTGAAAGTTTAATTCTACTGCCTTTTCTATTGTTATTACCAACAATTGACGTTTGAATATTTGCTAAAGCAATTGCATTCTCGGTTAGCTTGAATTGGTTTGCCATTAAACCATCGCTATTGCTTTCTGCTGGAATTAAATCCATGCCACAGATAGGACAATCACCTGCTTCAGGCTGCATAATCTGTGGATGCATAGAGCAGGTCCACATTTGATTTTTTTCGGTTGTTTCAGAATGATTCTGTTCTGTTTTTTCATTGGATGAATTACCAAAAAGTACCCACCCTAATAATAGCCCGACGACCAATAAACCTGAATAAATTATATATTTTTTCATAATTAACTTTTTATTTTAAATTTGAACTTCAGAGATACTTTTTCCCAAGTCAACGAAATTGAACCTTCCTCTTCGCTAACCTTACTCACTTTATATTCTAAATGCTCTGTTATTTCTTCTGAAAGAATTGGTTTCACCTTAAGTCTAAGTACATCATCTTTTTCATCATAATCATCTTTACCATGTTGATCCCAATTTTTATTAATCATGATCGTCCAGTCTTCCTTTGAAGGGATTGTAAAGAATCCATATTTCCCAGCCGGAAGTATGTTTCCATCAACGATCAAGTCTTTATTGGTTTCTATCCAAGTGGCTCTATGTGCTCCTGCTTGCCAAACATTGTTGTATCCTACCAAACCACCAAATATGATTCGATTTCTAACACCAGGTGATGAATAGTCTATATGTATGTGAGCATCACCAATCATTGCCATAGCAGATGTATGCGGACTTAATACTTCCTTTTTTACAGGTTCAACTTGCTCATTCGTATTTTTGGAATGATTATGTTCTTCATTTTTTTCGCTTTGATTTTTACAACCAACAAATAAAATAGCGAGACATATTATCGTTAATAATTTTTTCATAAGGAGTTAATTTAAAACATGTTTAAAAGCATTAATACAGCCATTACAATCATAATAGCATTCTCAATAAAAGTTGCTTCCGTCATCGGTAACTTTAAAGCAGTTCCCAGACATGCGCAACGTATAGATCTTTTATCTAAAAGGGTTTTAATTACACCTAGAGTTGTAATACTCAATATTATAAGTGTGATAATGAGTGCTATTGTAACTTCAAAGCGCATCAAGATCATCAATCCTAAAATCGACTCAATAAATGGGTATATTTTACCATACACAGTAACTTGTTTGGCTAATGGATCGTACATTCTGAAAGATTCTGTAAACCCTTTTAAATCTAGCATTTTGAAGAAACTAAACACTATATAGAATAAGCCCATAAAGTCAAGCATAAATTCGCTCCAAGACCAAGCTTTATAATGAAGTAATACACTTGCTATTGTGATATAAAAGAAGATGAGCAATAATGGTTTTAGCTGCTGTAATTTAGTTTTTTCAACTTCTATTTGTTTAATATTTATGTCTGAAGTAGCGAATACATTTTTTTCCTTATTCTCAGTGATTCTATACTTTATAGGTAAAGCTTCTTGAAATATTTCTATAGGAATATGAGATTCCATTTCGATAGTTGCTTGTGCAGTTTCTAATTCAACTGTAGCTTTAGAAACACTTTTTACTTTTGAAAGTATTTCTTCAACGTGACTACGACAACCGTTGCAGGTCATGCCGTGTATGTGATAGGTGTGTTTCATAATCTTATAAACTATTTTTTAATTGTGTTATATATTGAATTATTTCCTGTTTTTCAGCTTTAGAAAGTATAGCATTTCTATGAATTAGTGTATACGAACTCAAAGGCATTTCGTCATTTTTTATCTGCTTTATAATTGACCGAAGTTTACTTGCTTTTCTTCGGTTTGATAATGAGCCCCATTCACTAAAATTCAATTCTTTTTTACCGTCTTTAATATGGTTTTCCATAAACCAGGCTCCTGGTTGAATTTTACTATACCAAGGATAAGTGGTATTGTTGCTGTGGCAATCATAGCAGGATACCTGTAACTTGTTTTTAATGCCATTCGGAACTTTGTTCACCAACATAAAATCGGTTTTTGGAACAACATCGCTTTGGTTTCGTTTTGTGGGCACAAATTGTATGCCCACAAACGCTACCATTAAAACCAATGCTATGATTTTAATAAATTTCAATTAGTTAATTTGCTTCTCAACTTCTCCACAAGTCATCATTTTACTTCCGTAAAAAGGATTTTTAATGTCTTTGTTCATACTTAACCAAGCACTACCACCATCATACATAGGGCAAAATTGTTGATACAAAGTTGTGTTTGTTCCTATAATTGCAACCATATCTATCATGTCTTTGCTCAATATTTTGAAATGTTCACGTTGGTGACTCATTTCACTTTTACCAATATGCTCAGCGTGTTCTTTTGCATCTGTAATGATGTCATTCAATTCTTTTTGCTGTTCAGGGGTATAGCTACTCACGTTAAAACTGCTTAAGCTACTTTCTAATTTTTTACCTGCAGTTGCAGATTGCTCTTTATTGGTTGCGACCAAGGCATCTTTCAGCGTCATATAATCTGCCAATACTAATTTTACGTCAGGGTTTTGAGTGTTTGAATCCATCTTATCATCAGAGGCATTCATGTTGTTGTGGTTCATTTCAGGCTTTACTGTATCAGTTGGAACCTCTTTTTTACTTTCTTTACAAGACATTACTGTTAAGCTAATAAAAGCCATTGCTAAAATTGTTGTTGTTCTTAGGTTTTTCATTGTTCTTAATTTTAAATTATACTTGTTTTTAGTTACTTAAATAATTGATAATTGTTGATTGTTTATAATAGGTTTTAATAGATTCTATTTGTGTTATTTGAAACTTTAATTGTAATTCTTGAATATCCAAAACATCCTTAAAATCAATCGTTCCTGATTCATAAGTTTTTATTAAAATTTTTTCAGCAGCATCAGCTTGTTTTAAATTATTTAGTTGTGTTTTGTAGCTAATTACTGCGGATACTCTGTTTTTTATTGCTGTGTCTAAAACAGTTTCTAAGTTGTTTAATCGCATTTGCTTCTGTGCATTTATTTCCTGCTGCATCAACACATTTTGTCTAGTTTTTGATTTGTACTTCTTGTTGAATATCGGAATCGATACTGATACCATTGGCATTAGAATATCTTTGCCATTATCACTAAAATTCATATTTGGTCTTTTATCAACATTCACATAATCCAATCCAAAACCAATCATTGGTAGACTTTCTTTTTGATTTAAAACTTCAGACTGTTCTATAGAATGGTAGAGTTTGTCATATTTAATCAATTCAGGATTTAGGGATAAATTTTCTACATTAACTAAACTGGTTTCAGAAGGAATAATCAATTCGTTAACAACGTTAACTTCTGTTAATTTATCTCTATTTAAAAGTTTATTGAATGCTGTTTTTTCCGCCAAATATTGTTGAACCAATATTTCTTTCAATTGTATCAACTCATTTTGACGCATTTGCAATCTTAATACATCTACAGCTGAAGCTTTACCAACCTCAACAGATGTTAACACTAATGTTTCATAGGTTTTAAGAAGGTTTATGTTATTAGTTAACACCATTTGTTTAGCTGTATTTGCATACAGATTGTAATAAGATTGAGAAACTGAGGCAACCAATTTTCTTTTCGCAATAACGATATCTTCATACTTAGCATCCGCCAAAGAGTTTATGTAATTTTTTCTTGCAGTAATAGCACCAAACCACGGCATCATTTGTTTCGCAGAAATTCTAAAGCGTTGCGCTCCTGTTCTGGTTTCGGGCGAGGTAACAAAGTAGCCTAAACCAAATTCAGTATTAGGAATCGTGTTTGCCTCGTTTACTTTTTCCGAAGCGATGTTATATTGCAATTCAAATTTTTGGATTTCCGGACTATTTTTTAGAGCCTCTTCTATAAGTATTTCCAATTGTTGTGCATTTCCTTTAAGAACAAAGAGAAAAGAACAAAGAATAACAATTGCTTTTATATTCAATTTTTTATATTTCATTTTAGTGTTTTTTTAAGTTGAAGTTCTGCTTTCCAGCTAAATAATACTGGCACTACGAATAAAGTAATTAGAGCGATTAACATTCCGCCAAAACTTGGTATAGCCATAGGAATCATAATATCACTTCCACGACCTGTTGATGTTAAAACAGGTAATAATGCTAAAATTGTTGTTGCGGTTGTCATTAGACACGGACGAACACGTTTTTCACCTGCTTCGATTATAGAAGCTCTTATTTCTTTTTTGTTTTCTGGTGTATTTCTATCAAAGGTTTGCTTTAAATAAGTCGCCATTACAACACCATCATCTGTTGCAATACCAAATAATGCAATAAACCCAACCCAAACAGCTACACTTAAATTAATAGGATGCATTTGGAATAAGTTTCGCAAGTTTTCTCCGAAGAAATTAAAGTTTAAAAACCAATCTTGACCATATAGCCAAATCATTATAAAACCACCTGAAAATGCTACTGCAATACCTGAAAACACCATTAAAGATGTTGATACAGAACGGAATTGAAAGTAAAGTATTAAGAAAATAATAAGCAATGCTAATGGCACAACAACAGAAAGTGTTTCTTCTGCTCTTAATTGATTTTCATAGGTTCCTGTAAACTTGTAATTGATTCCTTTTGGAACTACCAACTCACCTGAATCAATTTTTTGCTGAATTAAGGCTTGTGCATTTTCAACGACATTTACTTCCGCAAAACCATCTAATTTATCGAATAAGACATATCCTACTAAAAAGGTGTCTTCACTTTTAATGACTTGCGGACCTTGTTCGTAACGAATACTCGCTAATTCACTTAAAGGAACAGGGTTACCTTTCTCAACAGGAATATATATTTGTTTTAAATCGGTTGGATTAGCTCTTAATTCTCTTGGATAACGTACACGCACACCATAACGTTCACGACCTTCAACTGTTTGAGTCAATACTATTCCACCGACAGCAACTTTTAATACATCTTGTACATCCTGTATGGAAATACCATAACGTGCAATTTTCTCTCTGTCAATATCAATTAACAAATAAGGTTTACCAACAATACGGTCTGCAAAAACAGCTTCTTGTTTAACACCTTCAGCTTGTTTTAAAATATTTTCTAATTGTATTCCAAACGCTTCAATTTGTTTTAAATATTGCCCTTTTACTTTTATACCCATTGGTGCTCGCATTCCCGTTTGAAGCATTATTAATCTTGTTTCAATAGGTTGTAGTTTGGGTGCAGAGGTTACACCAGGTAGTTTGGCAACTCTAACTATTTCGTTCCAAATATCATCTGGTGATTTAATTTCTGGTCGCCAATTGCGGTAAAACTCGCCATCATTATCTTCAATTAATTGTTCCTTTGCATTAAGAGATTGCCACGCTTCACGTTGTTCCGCTCGCAATGACATTCCGTTTTTTAATACATATTCGTCATTATCATTGACTTTATAACGTTGACGTTCTCCGTTTTCATTCAGCATATATTCAGGTTTATACTGAATCATATTCGCATACATAGATAATGGTGCAGGATCTAAAGCAGATTCTGTTCTACCTGCTTTACCAACAACGGTTTCAATTTCTGGAATACTGGCTACCGCCATATCCAATTGCTGCAATACTCTTTTGTTCTCGGTAACTCCAGAATGAGGCATCGATGTAGCCATCAATAAGAATGAGCCTTCATTTAAAGATGGCATAAACTCTTTTCCTATATTTTTCATAATGATAAAACCAGCAATCACAATAGCTGTTGGTATGGATAGAAAGAGAAGCTTATTATCTAAACACCATCTTAAAATACGAGTGTAATAGTTTCTAAATAAAGTAAAAACACCTAATAGTCCGAAACAAATAATACTCACAAAAATGAGATTCCAAAAAATGCTTTTATCGACTCCTAAAGGTCTCCAATATTCAGCCAATAGAAATACAATTGCTAACATTGAAGCTATTATATTGATGAGGTTCACTCGTTTTTCAGTTACTTTTCCTTGAAGTTTCAATAATGCTGTAGCTCCAAAAGCTATCAATATCAACCCCAACAAGTAGCCATAGAAAACAGCAACGATACCAAATCCGATTAAAACACTATTTAAAGCATAGTTAAAGGGCTTTTTAATACTTTTCTTTCTGAATAAAAAGGCTGCAAACGGAGGAATTAAAAATAAAGCAACAATTAATGATGCAGTTAAAGCAAAGGTTTTTGTAAAGGCTAATGGTCTAAATAATTTTCCTTCTGCACCAATCATAGTAAAGACAGGAATAAAACTAATTATCGTTGTCATTACTGCGGTTAGAATTGCACCAGAAACTTCTGTTGTTGCATTATAAACGACTGTATTTATGGGTAGTTTTTTATCGTCTTCATCGAGATGTCTAATAATATTTTCTGAAAGTATGACACCTACATCTACCATTGTCCCAATAGCAATAGCAATACCAGATAATGCTACAATATTAGCGTCAACATTAAACAGTTTCATAGCAATAAACACCATTAACACTGCTACAGGTAATAATCCAGAAATTAATACCGAAGCACGAAGATTAAATAACATAAAGATAATTACTAGAATGGTTATTAAAATCTCTAATGTTAGGGCTTCGTTGAGCGTGCCTAACGTTTCTTTAATCAGTTCTGTTCTATCATAAAAAGGAACAATTGTCACTTGTGAAAATGTTCCGTCTGCTAATACTTTTGATGGTAAACCAGCGCTTAATTCGTTAATTTTTTTTTTAACGTTGTTGATGACTTCCATCGGATTAGCTCCATATCTTGCAACAACTACAGCACCTACAACTTCAGCACCTTCTTTATCTAAAATTCCTCTTCGTGGTGAAGGTCCTAAAGACACTTTTCCTATATCCTTAATTTTAATTGACGTATAATTTTCAGAAGTAACTACCGCATTTTCTATATCTGAAATAGACTTTACATATCCTAAACCACGAACTAAATATTCTGCTTGGTTAATTTCTAATGTCTGAGCTCCAATGTCTTTATTACTCTCTTTTACTGCTTTTACAACTTGACTTAAACCAATGTTGTATTGACGCATTAATTCTGTATTCACGTCAATTTGATATTCTTTTACGTAGCCACCAATAGAAGCGACTTCAGACACACCACTTGCAGACGACAACGCATATTTTACATAATAATCTTGTATACTTCTTAATTCTTGTAAATCCCAACCTCCAGTTACATTTCCTTTTTTATCACGTCCTTCTAATGTATACCAAAATATTTGTCCTAAACCTGTTGCATCTGGACCCAAAGCAGGATTAACTCCTTCAGGAAGTAAACCACTTGGTAACGAGTTTAGTTTTTCCAGAATGCGACTTCTGCTCCAATAAAACTCAATATCTTCTTCAAAAATGATATAGATACTTGAAAAACCAAACATAGAAGAACTACGAATCGTTTTTACTCCAGGAATACCGAGTAGGGAAGTAGTTAAAGGGTAGGTGATTTGATCTTCAATATCTTGTGGCGAACGACCATCCCATTTTGTAAATACGATTTGTTGGTTTTCACCAATATCTGGAATAGCATCTACAGCAACAGGATTTCTTGGTAAAAATCCTGTATCCCAATTGAAAGGTGCATTGATAGTTCCCCATCCAACAAAAAGGACAAGTAGTAACACTGCAACGAGTTTGTTTTCTATTAAAAATTTGATGCTTTTATTTAGCATTAGCTTTGATTATTAAATAGTTAGACATTGGTGTAAGGAAAACACCGAATACAATCAAATTATCCTTATAACATTAAAGTCATAGGATAATACAGACTATTGTTTAAAAATCAAATTAAATAAGTCTCGTCAAACTTGTAGATTTGCTTTACGACGAGTGGTGGTTCGTACTCTTCGTAAGAAGATACATTGTTGTCTAAACCTTTAAAAGTGTTGTTATAAGTGTAAACAAATGAAGCGATAAATACTTGCTGTCCAAAAGAAATTTTATCAACTGAAAGTTGTAGTTCGTCTTGACCATCAACTATTAATTGTTCATCATTACAACAGTTCTTTTTGATAATAGCACAACCTTTGGTTGAAGGATTTTGCATTTCCATTCCGCAACCTTTTGCTTTTTGAAATACAGCAGTTTCAATTAAAGTATCTCCACAATAATGCATGCTTATTGTAAACGACATAGTAGAGAACAACACTACTAAGGCCATTAACATTGATGTTATTTTATGGAATACTTGTTTCATACGAATAGCAAAGATATAAAACTTTAACTATTAAATTTTTTTTTGACAGATTTTTAAAATAATAATGAGTTAATTATAAGTTAAATGGATGTTTGTTGGTCATAAAAGAGACTACACAAACCAATTGGTTGCATAGATTACCGACAACAAAACTGATTAAAATACCAAGAATAAATTTAACTTTTAGAACTATACTTATTTAAAGAATCCGTTTCTTTGTAGAAATAGTTTAGCACTTTTGGAACATAATAATCAACAATCCACAAACCTTAATAAGTTTATCAGCAGCACAGGAATTTGCTCTCGTAGAGAAGCAGAAAAACTAATTATTGCTGGCAGGGTTACTATTAACGAAAAACCAACAGAACTTGGTAATCGAGTTTTTGATGGTGATGTTGTTAAGATTGATGGAAGCGCTTTGCAGCCGAAACCAAAAACACTATATATTGCTTTTAATAAACCAGCCGGAATTGTGTGTACTACAGATTCTAAAGAAAAAGACAACATTATAAGTTATATTAATCATCCAGAAAGATTATTCCCAATCGGGCGTTTAGATAAACCTTCTGAAGGATTAATTTTTTTAACCAATGATGGTGATATCGTTAATAAAATTCTTAGAGCAGGAAACAATCATGAAAAAGATTATGTTGTAAAAGTTGACAAACTAATTACGGATGATTTTATTCAAAAAATGAGTAATGGAATTCCGATTCTAGGAACTGTAACCAAAAAATGTAAGGTTACAAAAATGAGTACAAATACGTTTCAAATTGTGTTAACTCAAGGCTTAAATCGTCAAATTAGAAGAATGTGCGAATATGTAGGATACGAAGTGTTGAAATTACAACGAACTCGTATTATGAATGTAAAACTCGATTCTCTAAAAATTGGTGATTGGCGAGAACTTACAGAAAAAGAAGTATCAGAAATTAATGCAATGGTTGCAAGTTCATCTAAAACAGAAGAAGCTTCTATAGATAAGCAAAAACCAAAAAATAAAGCATCAAAAAAACCAATAATAAAACCAAACGAATTTACCAAGAAAAGTGCAACTTTTAGAAAAAACTCACCAAAATCTAAAAGAAATTTGAATACACCTTTCAAAAGAAAAAAGAGATAAATCCTACCATTTCTTTAACAATTCAATTCTTAAATAACTGTATCTTTGCCAGCAATGAAATTTGACTTAAAAATAACAGACCCAAAAAGTAAAGCTAGAGCTGGAGTAATGACTACTGATCATGGCAAAATTGAAACTCCAATTTTTATGCCAGTTGGTACAGCTGGAACCGTAAAAGGAGTTCATCAAAGCGAGCTGAAAAACGAGATAAATCCTGATATTATTTTAGGAAATACCTATCATTTATACTTAAGACCAAAAATAGATATTATAGAGCAAGCTGGTGGTTTGCATAAGTTTATGAACTGGGACCGTAATATTCTTACAGATTCTGGAGGTTATCAAGTGTATTCTTTATCAGGAAGAAGAAAAATTAAAGAAGAAGGCGTAAAGTTTAAAAGTCATATTGATGGTTCTTATCATTTCTTTTCACCAGAAAATGTGATGGAAACTCAACGTTCTATCGGTGCAGATATTATTATGGCTTTTGATGAATGTACACCGTATCCGTGCGATTACAATTATGCAAAAAGATCTATGCAAATGACGCATCGTTGGCTAAAACGCTGTATTACACATTTAGATAAAACACCTTTAAAATACGATTATAACCAAACATTTTTTCCGATTGTACAAGGAAGTACGTATAAAGATTTACGAAAACAATCAGCAGAATTTATTGCTTCTGTAGAAGCTGAAGGAAATGCTATTGGAGGTTTATCTGTTGGAGAACCTGCAGAAGAAATGTATGCAATGATAGAAGTTGTTACAGCAATTTTACCTGAAGACAAACCACGTTATTTAATGGGAGTTGGAACGCCAATTAATATTTTAGAAAATATTGCATTAGGAATTGATATGTTCGATTGTGTGATGCCAACTAGAAATGCTAGAAACGGAATGTTATTTACAGCTCACGGAAGCATAAACATTAAAAATAAAAAGTGGGAAAATGATTTTTCTGCAATAGATGAAATGGACATTACTTTTGTTGATACCTTATATTCTAAAGCATATTTACGTCATTTATTCGCAGCTAAAGAATTGCTAGGAAAACAAATTGCAACGATTCATAACTTAGGTTTTTATTTGTGGTTGACAAGAGAAGCAAGAAAGCATATCTTAGCGGGAGATTTTACCGAATGGAAAGACAAAATGGTAAAGCAAATGGATAAAAGATTATAATTTGAAAATTATTGATTCTTACATATTAAAAAGATATTTAGTAACCTTTATTTTTACGTTATTAATCTTAATACCAATTGCTATTGCTATTAATATAGCAGAAAAGATAGATAAGTTCTTAGCTTCAGATACCATAACTTTATTTGAAATTATAAATGATTATTATTTAAATTTTATCATTTATTATGCAAATACATTTATGCCTTTGGCATTGTTTGTTGCCGTAATTGTTTTTACTTCTAAACTCTCTAATAACACAGAAATTGTAGCAATCAACAATGCTAGAGTTTCATTTACACGTTTTTTATATCCCTATTTTATTGGAGCAACATTGGTAACAATTTTGGCGTTGGTAATGAATCATTTTGTGGTGCCAAATAGTAGTAAAGTTCGTAGGAAATTTGAAAAAACTTATTTTGAAATTTCGAAATATGGCGATAATATGGTCAAAGACTTTAGTTTGCAATTAACAGATAGTACGTATATATTTATTCAAAGTTTCGATTTAAAAAGAAATACTGGGTATAACTTTTCTACGGAAGTTTATGATGGGAATAAAATCAAATCTAAACTAACAGCAAATTATATTAGTTGGAATGAAAAAGACAGTACGTTTAAATTATCTAATTACAAAATTAGAAGAATTTATAAAAAGAGAGACAGTATTTTTTCAGGAATCAATATAGATACTGTATTTGCCTTTACGCCAAAAGATTTAGTTTATAGAGCTGCTTTAGCACAAGAAATGCCTTCAGATGAATTAATTACATTTATCAATCTTTCTAAAAAAAGAGGCGTAAAAAACTTAAATGCACATTTGGTAGAATTATACAAAAGAACAAGTTTGCCAATATCATCTTATATTTTAACAATTATTGCAGTTGCGTTGGCGTTTAAAAAACGTAGAGGTGGTACAGGCGTTAATTTAGCGTTAGGTTTTGGTTTAATGTTTATTTACATATTTTTCTTAAAAGTTTCTGAAGTTTTAGGCGCAGTTGCCGGAGCAAATTCATTGTTAACTGTTTGGGTGCCAAATTTTGTTTTCGGAACTTTAGCTCTATACCTTTTCTATAATGCCAGAAAGTAACCTAAAGCATTTTTACAACTCCATCTAATTGTATTTATCTGGGGATTTACAGCTATTTTAGGAGCGTTGATAAGTATAGACTCTGTTCCGTTAGTTTGGTACAGAATGTTATTGGCAGTTGTTTTTGTTTTGATTTATTTCATCATAAAAAAACGTCGCTTTTCTATTGATGTAAAATCACTTTTTAAATTCATTTTAACCGGAACTATTATTGCACTGCATTGGATAGCTTTTTTTGAATCGATAAAAGTTTCTACAGTTTCTATTGCTTTAATAACGATGAGTACAGGAGCTTTTTTTACTTCGCTTATAGAGCCTTTGTTTTTTAAAAGAAGAATTAAAGCCATAGAAATAGTATTAGGTTTGCTTGTAATAGTTGGACTGTATATTATTTTTAATTTCGAATCTAAATATTCTTTAGGTATTCTATACGCTCTAGTAGCGTCATTTTTATCTGCTTTATTTTCAGTTTTAAACGGAATATTTGTCAAAAAAACAGATGCAGAGGTAATCTCATTTTATCAATTACTTTTTGGAGTTGGATTTGTAACGATATTTTTATTTTTTACAGATTCATTTTCTGTAGCGTTTTTTACATTAAAGCCTTCAGATTGGCTTTACTTACTTATTTTAAGTAGTGTCTGTAACGCTTATGCATTTATGGTTTCAATTAAAATCATGAAACATCTGACTCCTTATACGGTGATATTAACGATGAATTTAGAACCTATTTATGCAATAATTTTGGCGTTGCTTATCTTTGGTGATAAAGAAAAAATGAATCCTGAGTTTTATTATGGTGCATTTATAGTATTATTTGTTGTGCTGTTAAACGGAATTATAAAAAATCGCAGCTCTATTCATCAAAAATCGAAAAAGAATAAAAAGTAAAAACTAGACAACAAAAACAAATTTTATAGTAAGTTTGTAGCCTTGTAATTTCAATCAATTTAAAATTGATTTAGTTAAAATTAAGCAACTAATATATGGAATATTTAGATTTTGAACAGCCAATTAAAGAGCTCGAAAACCAATTAATAAAGTGTCAGGTTATTGGAGAAGAGAGTGATGTGGATGTCACTGCTACTTGTAAGAAAATTGAAAAAAAATTAGAAAAAACTAAAAAAGAAATCTATAAAAATTTAACGGCTTGGCAGCGAGTGCAATTATCTCGTCATCCAAACAGACCTTATACTTTAGATTATATTAGAGCACTTGCCGGAGAAACTTTTATGGAATTGCACGGAGATAGAAACGTGAAAGACGATAAAGCGATGATTGGTGGTTTAGGTAAAATAGGAGATCAATCTTTTATGTTTATTGGTCAACAAAAAGGATACAATACCAAAACACGTCAATATAGAAACTTCGGAATGGCAAATCCAGAAGGTTATAGAAAAGCATTACGATTGATGAAAATGGCAGAGAAATTTAAAATTCCTGTTGTTACTTTAATTGATACTCCAGGAGCTTATCCAGGATTAGAAGCAGAAGAACGCGGTCAAGGAGAAGCTATTGCAAGAAATATTTTAGAAATGACTCGTTTAAAAACACCAATTATTGCTATTATTATTGGAGAAGGAGCTTCTGGTGGAGCATTAGGCATTGGAGTAGGAGATAAAGTTTTAATGTTAGAGAACTCATGGTATTCTGTGATTTCTCCAGAAAACTGTTCTTCAATTTTATGGAGAAGTTGGGAGTATAAAGAAAAAGCCGCTGAAGCCTTAAAATTAACTGCAGAAGACGGAATTAAATTAAAAATTGTAGACGGAATTATTAAAGAGCCTTTAGGTGGGGCGCATTCTGATAGAGAAGCAACATTTAAAGAAGTAGAAAAAGTTATCTTAGAATCGTATGCATCTTTAAAAGAGCTAAATGAAACAGATTTGGTAATGCAACGAATGGATAAATATTCTACAATGGGAGTTTTTAAAGAATAAAAAAATTCATATGAACTAAAAAAGCAGGAATTAATTCCTGCTTTTTTTATGATTAATTTTTAAGAGAATTAAATTTCTAATTCTTTAAATAAGATTTCTAAATTTGGGTCAGATGGTCTTGGAGCATTTGCATTTACAATATTACCTTTTGGATCTATTAAAATAAATCTTGGAATTCCTGTTATCTGATAATCTTCCATGAATGTTGTTTTTTTTCCTGCAAATAATTGAACTCCAGATAAGTTTTTACCTTTTACCATTTGTTTCCATTTAGAGAAGGCTTTATCCCAAGAACCTGCAGAATTTTCATCATCAATAGAAATACTTATAAACTCAATTTTTTTACGAGCGTACTTTTCTTCTAGTTTTTTCAAAAAAGGAATTTGTGCAATACATGGTTTACACCAAGTTGCCCAAACATCTATATATACATATTTTCCTTTAAAAGAATCTAATGAAGTTTGACCACCCTTATAATTTAAATAGTTGTTAAATTCTGGAGAAGGTTTTCCTTTTCCTAATAATTCTTCTGTTTTAATTTGCTGTAAAATTTTAACACGTTGAGAATCATAATTTTTTTCTAATAAATTAAATAATTCAATATTTTGTTTGTTGTTTATCCTAACAATCATGGTGTCTATTTCTCCATGAAGTTTCTTTAAACTATCATAACTATATTTTATGCTATTTAGTTTTTTTGTAAAAGCATCTTTTTCTAGCATAAACATTTTATTTGTGTTGCCTAAAGCCAAATTATATTTATACTGATCTATTAAGTAATTAGTTGTATTTGCACCAACACCAGAATATTTTGTAGTTTGAAAAAACAAATTATTATCTGCAGTAAGTTTTAGATCGAAGCCATTTCTTAAAAAGACAAAACCATAATTTTTATTATCTAAACCAAGGTATAAGAACCTGCTTCTTTTATATTAAGCGTATCTTTAAATGTTCCGTTATTAGTAATCTTGATATCTTTTGAATATTTTCTGCTTTTTATAGAAAGAAGAGTATCATTTTCATTCATATTGGTCAATTCACCCAAAAAAGAAACAAAAGGTTGTGTTTGATTTTTACATGAAATAAATCCTAAGAATAAAAGAAAGACAAACGTAATTTTTTTCATTATAATAATTTTATAATTTATTGCAAATATAAGTAAATGATTAGTCCTTTTTTAGTGATGTCAATGTTATTTTTTTTATTAAAAAACCGAGCAATTTGCTCGGTTTTTTTATTATTCTTCTTTTTGCTCTTTTCGTTCTTTTATCACTTCAGGAACTTTCTTGCCTTTTTTAATTTTTATTGTAAGTGTATTGTCTTTAGAATTTAAATCCATTAAAATTGTATCTCCTTCAGATAATTTAGAATTTACTATTTCTTCAGCCAAAGCATCTTCAATATACTTTTGAATAGCTCTTTTCAAGGGTCTTGCTCCATACTTTTTATCAAATCCTTTGTCTGCTATATAATCTTTGGCTTTCCCGCTTAGCTTTAATGTATAGCCTAAATCAGAAATTCTATATAGCAATTTATCTAATTCAATGTCTATAATTAAATGAATTTGCTCTCTTTCTAGCGCGTTAAATACAACGACATCATCAATTCTATTTAAAAATTCGGGAGCAAACGATTTTTTTAAAGCATTTTCAATAATTCCTTTTGCATTTTCATCGGCTTGAGCAATTTTAGAAGAAGTTCCAAATCCAACACCAGCACCAAAATCTTTTAATTGTCTTGCCCCTATATTAGAAGTCATAATAATAATGGTATTTCTAAAATCGATTTTTCTACCTAAACTATCCGTAATAAAACCATCATCTAAAATTTGCAGCAACATATTAAACACATCTGGATGTGCTTTTTCAATTTCATCAAGTAGAACTACAGAATACGGCTTGCGTCTCACTTTTTCAGTTAATTGTCCGCCTTCTTCATAACCAACATAACCTGGAGAGCACCAATTAATCTAGAAATAGCAAATTTTTCCATGTATTCACTCATGTCAATTCTTATTAAAGAATCTTCAGAATCAAATAATTCTTTTGCTAAGACTTTAGCTAATTGTGTTTTCCCAACTCCAGTTTGACCTAAAAAGATAAATGAACCAATTGGCTTATTAGGGTCTTTTAATCCAACTCTATTACGTTGTATAGCTTTTACTACTTTAGTAACTGCTTCATCTTGTCCGATTACTTTTCCTTTAATCAGGTTAGGTAATTCACTTAGACGATTGCTTTCTGCTTCTGCAACTCTATTTACAGGTATTCCTGTCATCATAGAAACAACTTCAGCAACATTATCTTCAGTTACAATTTCTCTATTTAATTTAGAATCTTCTTCCCATTGTTTTTGAGCTGATTCTAAAGCGGCTTCAATATTTTTTTCATCATCTCTTAATTTTGCTGCTTCTTCATATTTTTGACCGCTAACAGCTTTTGTTTTGTTTGCTCTAATTTTTTCTAATTCAGCTTCTAGAGTAAGTACTTGTTGAGGTACCACAATATTTGTAATATGAATTCGAGAACCAGATTCATCTAAAGCGTCTATTGCTTTGTCTGGTAAATAACGATCTGTCATATATCTGTTGGTTAATTTTACACAAGCCTCAATTGCTTTATCAGTATAATCAACATTATGATGTTCTTCGTATTTTTCTTTAATATTATGTAAAATTTGAATTGTTTCTTCAACAGTTGTAGGTTCTACAATTACTTTTTGAAAACGACGTTCTAACGCGCCATCTTTTTCAATATTTGTTCTAAATTCATCTAAGGTAGTCGCTCCAATACATTGAATATCACCACGAGCCAACGCGGGTTTTAACATATTCGATGCATCTAAAGAACCAGTTGCTCCACCAGCACCAACTATAGTATGAATTTCATCAATAAAAAGAATGATGTCTTCATTTTTTTCTAATTCGTTCATCAACGCTTTCATTCGTTCTTCAAACTGTCCACGATATTTTGTGCCAGCAACCAAACTTGCTAAATCTAGAGAAACAATACGTTTGTCAAATAAAATTCTAGACACTTTTCTGTTTACAATTCTTAAAGCCAAACCTTCTGCAATGGCAGATTTACCAACTCCAGGTTCTCCAATTAACATTGGGTTATTTTTTTTTCTTCTACTTAATATTTGAGAAACACGTTCAATTTCTTTTTGTCTACCAACAACAGGATCTAATTTATTAGCTTCTGCCAATGCAGTTAAATCTCTGCCAAAATTGTCTAAAACTGGAGTTTTAGATTTTTTTGCAGAAGCAGCACCTTTTTGAGGTGGTTGACCGTAAGGATTAGATTTTTCTTGATCAAATTCATCATCAGAAGGAGTTTCTGCAATTGGATCTATAGAGATTTCTGATTCATTTGTATGTAATTGTTTATAGAAAGCTTTTGCTTGATCATAATTAATATACATTTTGTTTAACAATTTTGTTGTTGGATCATTTTCATTTCTTAAAATACATAACAATAAATGTGCAGTGTCAATAGCTTCACTTTGATATAGTTTAGCCTCTAAAAAAGTTGTTTTCAACGCTTTTTCTGCTTGTCTAGTTAAATGGAGGCTTTTTTTCTTCTCGCCAACATCAGTAAAACTAATTGTTGCAGGGTTTAATTTTTCAATTCTTTTACGCATTAATTCTAAATCGACATCAAATGCAGTCATTATGTCAATTGCTTTGCTTTCTCCTTTTCTAATTAAGCCTAATAATAAATGTTCTGTTCCAATAAAATCATGACCTAAACGTAAAGCTTCATCTTTACTAAAGGTGATTACATCTCTTACTCCTGGTGAAAAATTATCGTCCATATATTTGTATATCTAATTGTAAATTTAGTAGATTTTTTATGAAAAAATTACAAAAAAAGTGCCAGTTTAAAATAATTGTCAAATTGTCCTAAAAAAATAGATGAGAAATGGTTGAAAATCAGCAGTATAAACCTTGTTGAAAAATATTAAAAAATGTTGATAACTCTAGTTAATCTGGCAGTATTTTTTTTTGAGTAAAAAGGTAAAAATTGTATCTTGCTCGTTTAAGAAATACGTATAAAAATTAATACATAAATATATATGACAGACGGAGAAAAGTTGATTCCGATTAACATTGAGGAACAAATGAAATCTGCGTACATTGATTACTCAATGTCGGTTATTGTTTCTAGAGCATTACCAGATGTAAGAGATGGTTTAAAACCAGTACATCGAAGAGTTTTGTTTGGAATGCATGAGCTAGGTATAAAAGCTACAGGTTCTTATAAAAAATCAGCAAGAATTGTTGGAGAAGTATTAGGAAAGTATCATCCACACGGAGATACTTCTGTGTACGACTCAATGGTGCGTATGGCTCAAAATTGGAGCGTTCGTTATATGATGGTTGATGGACAAGGAAACTTTGGTTCAGTTGATGGAGATAGTCCGGCTGCAATGCGTTATACCGAGGTTAGAATGCAGAAGATTTCTGAAGATATGTTGTCTGATATTGAAAAAGATACTGTAGATCATCGTTTGAATTTTGATGACACGTTGCTAGAACCAACGGTATTACCAACTAGAATTCCGAATTTATTAGTAAATGGTGCTTCTGGTATTGCTGTAGGTATGGCGACAAACATGGCGCCACACAATTTAACTGAAGTTGTAAACGGAACATTAGCTTATATAGAAAATAGAGATATTGATATTGATGAGTTGATGGAGCATGTTAAAGCTCCAGATTTTCCAACTGGTGGAATTATTTATGGTTACGAAGGAGTAAAAGAGGCTTTTCATACAGGTCGTGGACGTATTGTGATGCGTGCAAAGACTGTTATAGAAGAAGTTAAAGGACGTGAGTGTATCATCGTTACCGAAATTCCTTATCAAGTAAATAAAGCAGAGATGATTAAAAAAACTGCTGAATTAGTTAATGATAAAAAACTAGAAGGAATCTCTAATATTAGAGATGAATCTGATAGAAACGGAATGCGTGTTGTGTACGTTTTAAAACGTGATGCAATACCAAACATTGTTTTAAATAAATTATATAAATATACAGCACTACAAACTTCTTTTAGTGTAAATAATATTGCATTGGTAAATGGAAGACCAGAGCAATTAAACTTAAAGCAGTTAATTCATTATTTTGTAGAGCATAGACATGAAGTTGTTGTTCGTAGAACAAAATTTGAATTAAAGAAAGCTGAAGCAAGAGCTCATATTTTAGAAGGATAAATTATTGCTTCTGATAATATTGATGAAGTAATCAAAATTATTAGAGCTTCTAATAATGCTGATGACGCTCGTGAAGCGTTAATTACTCGTTTTGAATTAACAGAAGTTCAAGCAAAAGCGATTGTAGAAATGCGTTTGCGTCAACTTACAGGTTTAGAGCAAGATAAGTTACATATTGAGTTTGAGGAAATCATGAAAATGATTATTGATATAAAAGATATTTTAGAAAACGAATCAAGACGTTATGAAATTATTACAGATGAACTGATTGCAGTTAGAGATAAATATGGTGATGCTCGTCGTTCTCATATTGAATATGCTGGTGGAGATATGAGTATCGAAGATATGATTCCTGACACTCAAGTTGTAGTTACCATTTCTAACGCTGGATATTTAAAAAGAACAAATCTTGACGAATATAAAGTTCAAAATAGAGGAGGAAGAGGTCAAAAAGGAGCAACCACTCGTAATGAAGATTTCTTAGAACATTTATTTGTTGGTACAAATCATCAGTATATGTTATTCTTTACTCAAAAAGGAAAAGTTTTCTGGATGCGTGTGTATGAAATTCCTGAAGGTGGAAAAAACACCAAAGGGAGAGCAATGCAAAACCTTATCAATATTGAACAAGACGATAAAGTAAAAGCATTCTTAGTAACTCAAGATTTAAAAGATGAGGATTACATAAATAACAATTATGTAATTATGGCTACTAAAAAAGGTCAGGTTAAAAAAACATCTTTAGAACAATATTCTCGTCCAAGAACAAATGGTATTAATGCCATTACCATTAAAGATGGGGATGAATTATTAGAAGCTAAATTAACCAACGGAAATAGCCAAGTTATGCTAGCCTTAAAATCTGGAAAAGCAATTCGTTTTGAAGAAAGTAAAACGCGTCCGATGGGAAGAACAGCATCTGGAGTTCGAGGAATTACACTTCAACATGATAATGATGAGGTAATCGGAATGGTTGCTGTTAACGATAATAAAAGTAATATTTTAGTAGTTTCTGAGAAAGGATATGGAAAAAGATCTAATTTAGAAGATTATAGAATTAATAATAGAGGAGGGAAAGGTGTAAAAACTTTAAATATTACAGCAAAAACAGGAAATTTAGTAGCTATTAAAAATGTTACTGATGAAGATGATTTAATGATTATTAATAAATCTGGAATTGCAATTAGAATGGCCGTTGCAGATTTACGTGTTATAGGTAGAGCAACTCAAGGAGTTAAATTAATAAACATAAAAGAGTCTGATAGTATTGCTGCTGTAGCAAAAGTTCAGCACGAAGAAGAAGAGGAAGAAGCAGAAGAAAATGAAACTGACACTACTGACACTGACACAGAAGTTGATAATGACACAACCGAAAGTCAAGAATAATAATAATAATAATAATAATAATAAAATTTAGAATGAAAAAACAAATACTATTAGTAGCGTTAGGGTTGTTTACAATAACATCATTTGCGCAAAAAGACGAATTGAAAACTGCAGAAAAAGCAATAAAAAATCAAGATTTTGCTGCAGCCGTTACTGCAATTAATTTGGCAGAAGGATTAATAGATAATGCAGATGAAAAATTGAAATCTAAATTTTACTTCCTAAAAGGTCAAGCTTTTGGTGGTAAAAAAGAATACGAAAAAGCTGCAAAAGGATATAATGATTTATTTGAATTCGAAAAAACTTCTGGAAAAAAACGTTATTCAGATGATGCTTTGCCATTTTTTAATCTTTTAAAAGATGAAGTAAATAAAAATGCGTTTGCATTTAATGAAGCTAAAAATTACAAAGAAGCTGCACAAGCATTTTATTTAAGATATACTTTAGATAAAAGAGATACTTTGTATTTGTCTAATGCTGCTCAATTAGCTTTACAATCTCAAGATTTTGATGCTTCTTTTAATTACTACAATCAACTAAAGGATTTAGGTTACACCAGTGTTGTACAGGTTTATGGTGCAGTTGATAAAGATTCAAATCAAAATATAACATTTAATTCTAAAAATGAAATGAATGTAATGATGAAGTCTGGTAAATACATCAATGCTTCTACTACAAATTCACCATCAAAAAGAAATGATATACTAAAAAATTTAGTAACTATTTTATCAAAGCAAAAAAAGTTTAATGAAGCGATTGCTTTAATTCGGCAATTACGTAAAGTTGAGCCAGATAATTTACAGTTATTATTAACAGAAGCATTTATTTACAATGATTTGGAACAGCCTGAAAAGTTTGTGGAATTAATGAAAGAAGCTACAGAAAAAGACCCAACAAATCCAGATTTATATTTTAATATCGGAATTGTAAATTACAACGATAAAAACATTGAACAAGCTGAGAAATATTTTGCTAAGGCTTTAGCAATTAAAGCTGATTATCCAAAAGGAAATTGGATGTTGGCAAATACGATTTTATTAAAAGATGCTGATTTGGTAATAAAAATGAATGCTTTACCAATGTCAGATACAAAAGGGTATAGCAAGTATGAAGCAGAACGTAAAAGTTTATTTACTAAAGTTTTACCACTTCTAGTTAAAGCTGACAAAGTAGAAAGAAGTGCAGCAACAGTACTTTTATTAATTGGAGTTTATGAGCAATTATCTATGACAGATAAAGCTTCTGAATTAAGAAAGGTATTAGATACGTTAGAGTAATTTCAACGAAACCAAATAAAAAAACCGAAACAATTGTTTCGGTTTTTTTATGCTATATAATTTTTTTGATAACTCTGAGTTTGTGTGTGTGTCTTTTTGAATCAACATTATAAATACCGCTATGATCTAATCTGTCTATTCTAACTTTTCCATGAGCATGAATAATGTAATTATCTTTCATTATAATTCCTACATGTGTAATAATTCCTTCATTGTCATCAAAAAAAGCTAAATCTCCAGGTTCACTTTCTTCAATAAAACTTAAGACCTCTCCTTGAGTTGCTTGTTCTTTTGCATTTCTTAATAATTGATATCCGCACAGTTTATATACCATTTGCGTAAAACCAGAACTATCTACACCAAAAGGTGTTTTTCCTCCCCAAAAATGGGGCGTATTTAAAAACAAGAAAGACGTTTTTAAAATGTAATTTTTCTCAAGTTTTTTATTGATAATTGAGCCTTCGTACCTGTATTCTTTACCACCAATTAAAGCTTTCTTATTGTTGAAAAAGGGTAACGTAGCACCAATAGGTATTGTAGCTAAATTTCCGTTATCTTCAGTAAGAAAATCGATAAGTTCGCCCGATAAAGTTGCTCTTGAATTAGATAATTCTATATATACTTCTTCAGTAATTTCTTCAAATTGTTTATTGTCTATAAAACCTTCACAAGAATCAAAATAAATTCTAATTTTACTCCAATTTTTCCTCCTCTCCAGCACTTTAAAATGTTCGCCAAAAAGCACTTGAGAAACCATTTCAGATTCATCTGAAGCTTCAACTCTTAAAGGAACAATACTTAAATTACAAATTCCGTAGTGCATTTATGAATTATAATTATTTTTAGTGAAGAAAAGTTATTTATAGCTTTTCGATTACCATTGCGCTTGCACCACCACCACCATTACAAATTGCAGCTGCACCAATTTTTGCATTATTTTGTTTTAAAACGGATATCAAAGCAATAATAATTCTTGCTCCAGAAACTCCTAACGGATGCCCTAATGAAACGGCTCCACCATTAACATTTACGTTGTTTGATGATAAACCTAAAATTTTCATATTCGCCAATCCAACAACAGAAAATGCTTCGTTTAACTCAAAATAATCTACATCATTTAAAGTGATTCCAGCTTTTGCTAATGCTTTTGGGATTGCTTTTGCAGGTGCAGTTGTAAACCATTTTGGTTCATGTGCTGCATCTGCATAGCCTTTAATTTTTGCAAGCGGAGTAATATTTAATTCTTTAGCTTTTTCGGCAGACATTAAAACTAATGCCGCTCCACCATCATTTATTGTTGATGCATTTGCGGCTGTAACAGTTCCGTCTTTTGTAAAAGCAGCTCGTAAAGTAGAAATTTTATCAATTTTTACGTTTTTATACTCTTCATCTTCAGAGAAAATAATTGGCTCCACTCTACGTTGAGGTATTTCAACCGGAACAATTTCATCTGCATATTTTCCTTCTTTCCAAGCATTTGCAGAACGATTGTAAGATTCTATTGCAAAATTGTCTTGATCTTCTCTAGAGAAATTATATTTTGTAGCACATTCATCTGCACAAACTCCCATTGCAACTTGCTCATAAGCATCAACCAAACCATCTTTTTGCAGACCGTCTTCCATTGTAATTGGTCCAAATTTTGAACCATTTCTTGCATGTTGATAATGTGGAATCATACTCATATTTTCCATTCCTCCAGCAACAACAATCTCAGCATCACCAAGAGCAATAGTTTGTGCTGCTAGCATAATAGCTTTCATTCCAGAAGAACAAACTTTGTTAACTGTTGTACAAGGGACTGTATATGGTATTCCTGCAAATATTGCTGCTTGCCTTGCTGGAGCTTGTCCTAATCCGGCAGAAACAACATTTCCCATAAATACTTCCTCAACCATTTCTGGTTTTAAATTAATTTTATCTAAAGCACCTTTTATGGCAATAGCTCCTAATTTTGGAGCAGGAATTGAAGACAAACTTCCCATAAAACTACCAATTGGAGTTCTTGCTACTGATACAATTACTACTTCTTTCATAATCTATAGATCTATAATATTTTGTGCATTACTATTTATAGCGCGAAAATAACTATTTTATTGTGAGCAATAAAATATTAAGGAGTGCATTTCTTGCATAAAGAATAAAGTTAAATGTAATTTTTGTTGATGAAACTATTTAAAGTAAATTTGTAAATGTATTTAAAGCAGCTAAAATTAAACGAATGAGTAATTTTATTAATAAAGTATATAAAAACAATACGATAGTTTATAAAGTATTATTGTTTTTAATAGCTGTAGTTTCAATTGTATATTTATTTCCAAAAGGAGGGCAATTTAAATAAGATTTTAACAAAGGAAAACCTTGGCAATATGATAATTTATATGCCACTTTTGATTTTTCTATTCAAAAAAATGATGAAGAAATTAATCAAGAAAAACTTGAACTTACCAGAAATAATAAGCAATATTTCGAATTTAGCAATGTTATTGTTTTAGCAGTTAAAACAGACTTCACAAATAAAATAAATTACATTCAAGTAAATAATTCTATTGAATCACAACAAATGTTGCATTTAATTTCAACAGGAAATTTTATTGTTGATGAAGTGTATAAATATGGATTTATAGATATAGCAAGCCAAGGAAAAATTTTTAATGAAAATGAAATTATTTACTTACGTAAAGATAACCAAGTAGAAGAAATCGCATACAATAAGTTATTGATTTATAAAGAAGTACTTCAGTTAATTACAGATAACATTGGCAGTTCTCCATTAAGTTATTCCGAAAATAAATTATTAAATACCGTATTAGAAGTTTTAAAACCAAATGTTAGTTACGATGTTGGTTTTACACAAAAAGCATTAGAAGAGTCGTTTAAAAATATTTCATATACAAAAGGATTGGTAACTTCTGGCGAGCTAATTATTTTAAAAGGAGATATTGTTGAAGGAAGAAAATTTGCAGTTTTAAATTCCTTAAAAAAAGAATCAGAATCTAAAGTTTGGACAGAGTCAAATTATTTATGGATTGTTTGTGGTTATACAATTTTAGTATCATTAGCCTTATTAATGTTGTTGCTGTTCTTGAAAAAATATAGGTTAGAAATTTACAAAAACAATAACAAGGTAACATTTATCTTTTTTAATGTTTTCTTAATGATTTTAATACAAACGCTTGTAATTAAATACAATCCAGATTACTTATATATCGTTCCATTAAGTATTTTACCAATTGTTTTAAAAGCATTTTTTGATGCCAGATTAGGATTATTCGCACATGTATTAACCGTATTGTTATTAGGTTTTATTGTGCCAAATAGTTTTGAATTTATTTACTTACATATTATTGCAGGAATCGTTACAATTTTAACAGTTTCAGAATTGTATAAAAGAGCCAATTTATTTATTTCTATTGGTCAGATTACAATTATTTATATGATTACTTATTTTGCATTTTCAATTATAAAAGAAGGAAATGCTTCTCAAATTAATTGGTATTACTTTATGTTGTTTTCTGCAAACGGAGTATTATCATTTTTATCAGTGTTCTTTATTTATATGTATGAAAAAATCTTCGGATTGGTTTCTGACGTAACACTTTTAGAATTATCTAACACAAACACAAAATTATTGAGAGAGTTAAACGAAAAAGCACCAGGAACATTTCAGCACTCAATGCAAGTTGCAAGCTTAGCAGAAGCTGCAGCAAATGAAATCGGAGCAAATTCTATGTTGGTTAGAACTGGCGCATTGTATCATGATATTGGTAAAATGTTAAATCCAATGTATTTTATAGAAAATCAATCTACAGGCGTTAATCCGCATAACGATTTATCTCCAAAAGACAGTGCCTTTATCATAATCAATCACGTAATAAAAGGAATTGAGTTAGCTAAAGAAAATAGATTACCAGATAGAATTATAGATTTTATAAGAACACATCACGGTACAAGTTTGGTGTATTATTTTTATAAAAACGCACAAGAATTAAATACAGATGAAGAAATAGACATTTCTAAATTTTCATATCCAGGGCCAATACCATTTTCAAAAGAAACAGCAATTTTAATGATTTGTGATGCTTCTGAAGCAGCTACAAAAAGCGTTAAAAATCCAACAGCACAATCAATAGATGCTCTAATTGATAAAATAGTAGAAAAACAAAAATCTGATAATCAATTTATTAATTCTGATATTACTTTTAGAGAAATTGAAAAAATAAAAAAGGTCATAAAAAAGAAACTAATGAATATGTATCACTTAAGAATTGAATATCCAGATTAGAGTTTAATTTTTAGAAAAAAAACTAAAAAATGTTGCGAAATTGTATTTGTAGTCTTACATTTGCACTCGCAATTTTTAATTATTACAAAGGTTGTAATTAAGGAGAGGTGCCAGAGTGGTAATGGAGCAGATTGCTAATCTGTCGACGGGTAACTGTCGCCAGGGTTCGAGTCCCTGTCTCTCCGCAAAATTTTGCAAACTCGGGGTGTAGCGTAGCCCGGTCATCGCGCCTCGTTTGGGACGAGGAGGTCGCAGGTTCGAATCCTGCCACCCCGACACTGTTTTCGTAGAAACAATAAAACTACGGGCTCGTAGCTCAGCTGGATAGAGCACCTCCCTTCTAAGGAGGCGGTCACAGGTTCGAATCCTGTCGGGCTCACATAAATCCTTACTAGAAATAGTAAGGATTTTTTGGTTCCAACACCTATGTTTACTCGGTTTCACAAATAATTAATGCTACTATATTAATGAGCTTTAGATTTAAGTAAATATATCATTTTTACTCCGTTTATCCAAATTACACTCAATTTTGACAGACATTTGACAGACATTTTTTCTTTGTAAAGCCTTTGTAATTAATAGAAGAATAAAGAAATCATTGAATTACTGCCACACTTATCTGTTATGTCCTATAGTAATCGTTTTTAGGGTTTTCATTTTAAACTTTTAGAATTGAGATTTTATCAATAAAAAAAAGCCAAAAAAATTCAACTAAAATATTTTAGTTCTACACCCCCCACTCTTAAAAATATCGGTTTTCTTTTGAGGGGTAGCCTTCCTGAAACCACCTATAACTCTCAGGTTCTTTGCGTCTGAAATTCAAAAATTATGGATACTATAGTAACTACAAACAAAAACCCTTGTAAACCCCTATAAACATTGGTTTTACTGAGATCATCGTGCCTGTGTTTCGTTTAGGGTTATAAGACACCGTACAGTGGTTATCCTTTATCTCTTCGTGTAAGCTATTTTATATCTTCATATTGAATCACATCTACCAAATCCCAACCGTCTTTATATTCTGTTTTTTCAAGTAATTTCGAGACCTCTATATTAAAACCTTCCTCATTTAAAGAAGCAGCAGTTTCTTGCCATTCAGTATATCCTCCTTTATCCGGAAAAGCAATAATATCATAACTCTTTAGAGGTTCTAAATACTTATATTTAAAACCACTCATTGAACCTGTAGACATCCAAGTATATTGAGGAAACTCTATGCTCATTATAAGTGCTGTCTTCTCACTTTCAACGATGGCAATTTGTTTTACAGTATCATTT
>Ga0105053_10001408_pt1 | contig 38465 bp, 29 predicted proteins | sample BON01_FD_78093 | JGI IMG/M metagenome (GOLD analysis project Ga0105053, IMG submission 78093) | Freshwater microbial communities from Lake Bonney liftoff mats and glacier meltwater in Antarctica - BON-01 | ecosystem: Environmental > Aquatic > Freshwater > Ice > Glacier meltwater | place: Lake... | reverse complement strand
CCCTGCGGGAATCCGAATCGCCAAAAAATCCATTGAACCGCTGCCTTCGTGAACCTCAGGCACCGGTTCTTAAGGTAATTCCGTTTAATCAACCACCACACAAAATGTCGCTTTCTGTTGCCCTACGGGACTCCGAATCGCCAAAAAATCCATTGAACCGCTGCCTTCGTGAACCTCAGGCACCGGTTCTTAAGGTAATTCCGTTTAATCAACCACCACACAAAATGACGCTTTCTGTTGCCCTACGGGATGGTGAATGGGGTAGAAAATGAAAAAGTCCTGCATGCACAGGACTTTTTCATTGCGGAGAGGGAGGGATTCGAACCCCCGGTACCTTGCGGTACACATGATTTCGAATCAAGCACATTCGACCACTCTGACACCTCTCCGAATCGGAAGGCAAAGATAAGCGACAGCAGCTTATCTTGCAGCCATGAAGCACCAACTCAATTTGCGTTATTCCTGGACCGGAACTCCGATTCAACATACCGACCAACTTACGCTTATGGGATCTTGTTTCACCACCCATATGGGCAACGCACTCGACGAAAGAGGCTTCCGAACCTTGTCGAATCCTACAGGGATATTGTTTGACCCTACCGCCATTTGTAGGCATCTGCACAAGGCTTTTGGGTCATTGGATGTAGAGGAGGATGAGCTGTTTTTGCTCAACGAGTGTTACAGCCACTGGGACTTCCATAGCGATTTTTCATTTACCGAAAAGTTAGAAAGCCTGCATGCGATAAATAGCGCTTTACAGCGTACCCAAGATGCGCTTATGCAGTCGAGTTGGCTGGTACTCACCTTGGGTTCGGCTTTTAGGTATGTACGCAAAACAACGGGACAGCCGGTGGCCAACAACCACCGCGCGCCTGCTGATGGCTTTCGGAAAGAATTGCTGGAAGTGACTCAAATTGTAGATGCAATAAAATCCACACTTGCCTTGCTTCGCAGCCGAAATCCGGGCTTACAATTACTGCTAACGGTTAGTCCAGTACGCCATATCCGAGATGGAGTGGTAGAAAACAACCGTTCCAAAGCACGTTTGATCGAAGCTGTACATCAAATAGTTGAGCAAGTGCCTCAGAGTTATTATTTCCCGGCGTATGAGTTGGTAACCGACGTACTCCGCGATTATCGTTGGTATGATATCGACCTGGTTCATCCCAATTTTGCTGCTACGAGCTATGTGTTTGAGCAATTTGAGCAACTGTGTATGACGGCCGAAACCCGCAAACTGAACGACGAAGTCTACCAGCTCACCCTGGCCCGCCGCCACCGACCGCGTTTCCCTGAAACCACCGCGCACCGGAAATTTTTAGCAGATACGGCTGCCCGGGAAACGGCTCTCCAGAAACAACTGCCGTGGCTCTAGGCCAATTTTGAACCTATTGTTTATGGAAAACCGCAGCTTACCTTCTCGTTTTTATACCGACGCCGGGGAATATCAGCGTCAATTGGAGCAATATTTTTTGCCCTCTTGGCAATTTGCTGCACCCGCCGAAAGCCTGGCGCTCGCCGGCACACAACTGCCCTATTGGTTCGCCGAAGGCAGTCTGCACGAACCCCTTTTGCTTACGGTGAATGCGACAGGCGAAAAGCGTGTTTTGTCCAATGTATGCACACATAGGGCCAAATTATTGGTCGAAAAATCACAACATGGCCAGGATATCCGCTGTGGATACCACGGTCGTTGTTTTGACTTGGACGGCAGCATGAAAGCCATGACTGGTATGGATGGGGTGGTAGGTTTTCCAGCGGCCAGTGATCATTTGCGCGAATTTCAATTTGAAGAAGTGCTTGGGTTGGCTTTTGTGGGTCTAGAAACCAGTCAAAAGTGCAGCGACTGGCTCAAACCAGTCATCGCGCGTACGGCATATCTGCCTTGGCATAAACTCAAAGCCCGACCGGAACATACGCGCGATTATCCGTTGGCTGCGCACTGGGCTTTATATGTCGATAATTATCTGGAGGGTTTTCACATCCCCTTTGTACATCCCGCACTCACGCAACAACTAGTTTTGCAGGCCTACGATTACGAAAATTTTGAAGGAGGTAGCTTGCAGCTAGGCCTAGCAAATGGTCAGGCGAGTTGTTTCGCTCCACCGGCTGGCCACCCCGATGCGGGTAAGCGGGTGGCGGCCTATTATTTCTGGTTGTTTCCTAATCTTATGCTCAACCTCTATCCGTGGGGACTGTCGCTGAACCAAGTTTTACCACAGGGCGTAAACCAAACCATTGTCCGTTATTTCACTTTTGTGTGGGACGAAAGTCAATGGGGCCTAGGAGCCGGTGCCGATACCAACCGGGTAGAACTCGAGGACCACGGTATAATAGCGTCCGTTCAGCGCGGCATGCGTAGTCGCTACTGGAAACCGGGCATGTATTCACCTCGGCATGAAAGCGGTGTGCAGTGGTTTCATACCATGCTGCGGCGAAATTTTAATTTCTAAGCCTCTTTACGCGTAAAAAGAGCAACGACGGCTGTTGTAATTACACCCATCACCGGCGTAAAGATTATCGTCTGTTTGATATAGTTGCTCAAGCTAAAATATTCAGCAGCTTCTGCTGCAGTCATCATTTTCTGTTCAACCGAATAAGCAGCTACGTTCGTAAAATAATCGGGTGAAATGACGGTCGTCGTTAACCATTGGCTTAGAGGAGAAAGTAAAGTCACAAACCCGGTTATCCAGACACCTGTTAGGAAGCCTTGTTTGTAGTTCATCACACCGCCATAGGCCTTTTTGCGTTTGTCGAGCAGTGCCAAAACGTAAACAGTGATGGCAGGCACCATAACCAAATTGGTCCAGACGGGGTGTTTGTCGATGTGCACATCATGCAGCCCGGTGAGCCGTTCGCCGAGCATCCACAACAACAGCATACTGGTAAAGATTAAGGCCCATTTGATTTCGAGTAGGTATTTCATGGTTTTAGCTTTGGTTAATCAAACCAGGTGAAAGCATTTAATCCGCCATTTTTTAGAACAATTAGGCCAGTATGTACTGTTTCAAATCTATTTAGGCCGCCAACCTAAACCGAGCGTGCCTAAGATTTGAGCCGAACGTATTTAAATGTAGCTATTTTTTTGAGTTCTCCTTCAACGCCTGTCCAATAACCAAGCGGTTAAATTCCGGCCATAGGTTACCGCATGATTATAATTGTTGTTAGAGACTACTACAACCAAACCTTCTTGGTCGTAAGGAAAGAGCATAAAAGCGATATATCCCGGCCAGCTTCCGCTGTGGTGAAGGAGTGGGATTTTATTTTCATCTCGCTCAGTAACCCAACCAAAGCCGTAATTTTCTTTTACGCCATTGGCAAAAGTTGTGGGCTGCCAAGCTTGTTGCAATAGACTATCGGGCAGTAAAATGCCTGTTTTGAGCGCCTTTTGCCACAGCTGTAAATCAGCCAGGGTGCTATTTACACAACCGTCACCGGCAATGCCGTCCATATAGTAGAGGTAGTTGTAGTCGGGCAGACTGTCAGGAACGGCAAATCGTTGTAAACTGTCGCTCCACACCCTTCCCACAGCCAGATTGGCCGGAATTTGGCCGGCTAAACGTCGGTGGTATACCCGACTGTTCACCATACCTGCTGGCTCAAAAATGCCGACTTTCAGCTGTTCGGCATACGTACGACCGCTGACTTTTTCAATCAAACAAGCCAATAAAGCATAGCCTGTATTGCTGTATTCGTGTTTTTTTCCGGGTTTAAAATCCTTTTTAGGGTGGTGTTTTACGAGTAAAGCCAACATATCCGCATTGGTGGCTATTCGTTTTTTATCCCAATGTTTTTCTATCAAATCCATATAATCGGGAAGACCACTGCTGTGGTTTAGCAACATGCGCACCGTTACACCGGCATAGGGGAATTCCGGGAAGTAAGCGGCTACTTCTCGGTCGAGTTTGAGTTTGCCTTGCGCGACCAATTGTAAAGTGGCCACAGCCGTGAATTGTTTGCTGACCGACGCTAACTCAAAAACCGTATGCTCCGTCATTGACCCGCTGCAATTGCGGTAAAGCAGGCCCTGTTCGTCGGCAACCAATATACATCCTTCAAATACGCCCGCTTTCAGTTTCAATTGAAAGCTGCTATCGATAGCAGCGATGCGGTCTTCTCGGCTGCGGTGGGTGGCCATGCTGTCGGCTGCCGGAAATCGGAAATTTGCACTTACGGTCTGCAAGCCTATAATTTTGTTTTTGTTGTTAAAAGCAAAGCCAAAAGATTGCCATTCGGTACTGTCCCTAGCATAACGAATGCGCATTTGGGTGTTTTTGACGGTGGTACGACTAACGTATTGGTCTACTACTGGGCCATTCATTTCCATTTGCGGCTTGAATAGCTTCTTAAGCAATCCTTTGGTGAGGATGAGCTTCGTTGGACCACCAAGCTGTTGCCGCATCAAGTCATAATCGAGGGAATTATATCCAGAGAAAAAGGCACTGATGCGTTCTTGCTGGATGCTGTCTTTGTTTTGGGCGTTTGTTTTTGCCGAAGTAAGCAGTAACAAAAGCGATAAAAAGAGAAGCTGTCCGCGCTGTTTTAGCTGCTTCATAGGGTGGAAATCAAGGTTGCTTCGACAAATAAACAAAAATAAAGGCAGATGGGCATGGGCAATAGAAAGGGGTGGTTGGTGTACAAAAAAGCCCATCACCCATTTCAAAAACTAGGGGTGACGGGCTGAAGTCGGTAATAAGGGACTAATGGATCAGTTTGTCGCTAACTTGTTTTTCCCATTTTTTAGCCTGTTCCAGTTCGTTGTTCGGCAATACAGGGTTGGTAAGACTGTCGTAAAAAGCCCAGCTCCGTTGACTGTTTTTGGTTTTGAGTTTAAAATTCAGGCAGATGCGTTGGGCGTCGGTGCGTCCATCTTTTCCGCTTTTGTCGTGGCTCACAAAACAATTTTCTACATCGCTGAGCAGCACGTGCTCACTAGCAGGCTGTTTGCCGGTATTGATGTAGTAGACGGCTGTATTGTCTTGGCTGATGCCAATGGCGGCATTGTTCCATTGCTCGAAATAGCCAATTTGGTTGTTATTGCTGGCGGCCAACTGAAACAGTTGATGCTGTAGGGCGCGTTTTTGTTTTTGGTTGTTGCGTGCCACCAATAAAAAGGGCAAGGCGCAGAATAAAAGGGCGATAAGGCCGGTGATAAATGTTCCGAAATCCATGGGTTGGTATTGAAAAGTGAAAATTGATATGAGGGCTACAAACGGATCAGAGCCGATTGTAACTCAAAAATTGCCGACTTAAAAAGTCCGCTTAACATCAAAATTCAAGTCAAAAAAACTGGTGGAAAGGAGAGATAATGTCTGTGCTACCAAAAGTAGAAATTCGGTAAGCATTGTTTCGTAAAAATTGGCGTACGACAGAACCCTCTTGTTTTTCATCGTCCACTTTTGCCACGACGGTCGACAGGAGGGTCCGGTGTAGTTGCTGACACTGCCCAAGCTGCTCCGTAGCCATTTGCAGCTGCTGGGTTGCCGATAACAGTGCTGCAGGCTGGGTATACACTGTTCCAGGTGCATCAGCTACCAAGATTGTTTTAGAAGCTAAATCGCCTTGAACTTGTATTTCGCTAAACGCAATATAGCCGCCATGCAGCAGCACAAGTAGCAGACATTTAGCGAGTAACGAACGCAGCTTCATGGTGCGAAGCTAAGTTTAATCTGTCCTTTTCCCAACATATTTCACTATCCCCCAAAGTACAAGAAGCGCAACGGGGAACAGTACCAAGGCCGAAATACCAAAAGCGGCAGGTATGGTACCAAAAAGAATGGCAACTCCACCAACGGTGAGTGCATAGGGTAATTGGGTGCGCACGTGTTGGATATGGTTGGCACCGGATGCCAAGGAGCTTAAAATGGTGGTGTCGGAAATGGGGGAGCAGTGGTCGCCTAAAACGGCGCCGGCCAGCACACAACTTACCACATTGTGAAAAATGCTGAGGGATTGTTCGTAATCCATACCGGCTTCCTGACACAAACGCCAGGCGGCAGGCAACATGAGCGGGTAAAGTATGGCCATGGTTCCCCAGCTAGAGCCGGTACTGAACGCTACAACGGCCCCCAACAAAAAGGTGAGTACGGGGAGCCATTGCGGGGCTAAATTCATCTCCAATAAATTACCTGTAATAAAATCGGCGGTGTGCAATTCCTGGGTGAGCGTAGCCAAACTCCAGGCGAGCACCAAAATCATAATGGCCCCCATCATGGTTTTGAAGCCGGCCATCAAGGCTTCAATCACTTCCTCTAAATTGAGTTTTTTGCCGCCAAGCGACATGGCCGAGGCGACCAAAACACCGCTGAATGAGCCCCACAACAAGGCGAGGTAAGAATTAGCGTTGCCAATAACGGCTGACACCCGGCGTAAAAAAGGCAGACTGCCATCGTTCCAAACCTCGGCACTGTAGCCAGTGTAAAACAAACCCGCCACGGTGACGCCTACTACTGCCAAAACGGGCAGTAAGGCATAACGTCCTTTGGCGCTTATCCCTTCCTTTTGAGCAAATACATCGAGTGAATTGGCATGGTGCTCTTGTTGCAGGCTGTTGTCCGTTCTGTTTCGGGCATTTTTTTCCGCCTCGAACATCGGACCATAGTCCTTCCGCTGCCAGATCAAAAAGAGCATAAAACAAAGCGTGAGTATAGGGTAAAAGGAATATTGCAGGGAATTGATGAAGACGTTATACGGGTTTTCGTCGAGCCCATCGATGGAGCTGATGCCATCTTGAATATACCCCAACTCGGCGCCTATCCAAGTGGTGATAAAGGCGATGGCGGCGACGGGAGCAGCAGTCGAGTCGACGAGATAACTCAATTTTTCACGCGAAATCCGGAGTTTATCGGTAACCGGTCGCATGGTATTGCCTACGAGCAGGGTGTTCGAATAATCGTCAAAAAAAATGGCGATGCCCAAAAACCAGGTAGCCAGCTGACCTGATCGTGGGTCGGTGGCCCGTTTGGAGATGCGGTTCACGATGCCTTGCATGCCGCCATTGCGCGTTATTACACCTACCATACCACCGATAAGCAGAGAAAACACCAGGACGGCCAGGTGGTCGAAACTGTTCAGCGCCTGGATGATGTAGGTATCTATCAAGCTAAAAAAGCCGAAACCCAATCCCCCCCAGAAATCGTGGGTATACCAACCAATGATTAAGGTGCCGCTCAATAAACCCAGCAGTAATGCACTGTAAACCTCTTTAAAGAGCAACGCCAGCATAATGGCAATCAAAGGAGGCAAAATGCTCCAACCCAACGGGATGGGCCGATATGGCCGGCTTTCGATGTGGTCGGCTAGGCGAAGCTGCAAATTGGTTTTGTCATGGAGCTGCTGGACAAGGGCCGCTTTACCACCGCGGAAAGGGAGGGTATGGACTTGTTCGTTCAGGTAAACTACCAAACTGTCTGGTGCCGTTTTGGGATTGGCTGAAAAACCAATTTCGAAATCGATACCGGCAATGACCACAGCTGGCCAGTGGATGTCAACGGAAGGGGCTTCCTGGCCTTTAACCGGACCAAAACAAAAGAGCAAACCGACGAGCAGGAAGCGGGTAATCTGTTGAAACATCTGCCGAATATAGGAGTTTGTCGCTTTACAGCCACAAACTCCCGTTTTATCTGTTTAGTGGCTTAAAAAAGGAAAGCCGCTTGGCTAACAACCATCCGCAAATGGGTAAGAAAATGAAAACGACTCGCTTGCCGGCTTTTGCTGACTTTCGCCGCTGCTGCTTGCCGTTAATTCCAAACGGGCATCTGCTCCTGTTTCATCCACAGCTGATACCCTTGTCGGAAAAAGAAAATCAACTTCTCTCCCTTTTTGTTGCACACTGGGGTAAGCGCGTCACCCGCGAAGAATTGCTAAAAAAGGTTTGGGAAGAGGAAGGTGTAATTATCGGTAGGAGTTTGAATGTGTTTAGCTCTAAACTGCGCAAAAAGCTATAAACGGAGACCAATGTTTAGTTGAACAAAAGGCATGGCCTGCGATATAAACTCGAAATTCTGGGTTAAGCTATTTTGTTGTTTCGCCCTTCGTTGGCAGTGGCCTATAACCGAAGTACAGCCCTTTTTTTTATCTTCGAAGGATGAATACAGCTCCTGAAAAACGCCTTTTCCTGCTCGACGGTTTTGCCTTGGTTTTCAGGGCCTATTTTGCCTTTTCGAGTAATCCGCGCGTTACCAGCACCGGTTTAGATACCAGCGCCACCTTTGGTTTTGCCCTTGCGCTGCTGGATTTGCTGCAAAAGGAGCATCCGACCCACATAGGTGTGGTATTTGACACTCCCGAACCTACTTACCGCCACATCGATTACCCAGCCTACAAAGCCCAGCGCGATGAAATGCCCGAAGGGCTCGCGAAAGCACTGCCTTATATCGACAAACTCATCGAAGCTTTTCATATCCCAGTAATCAAAGTGCCTGGTTATGAAGCCGATGATGTAATTGGCACCCTGGCCTGGAAAGCAGCGGAGGAAGGGTATCCCGTTTATATGGTAACACCCGACAAAGACTTCGGACAGCTCGTGCGCGACAAAGTCTTCATCTACAAACCTGCCCGCATGGGCAACGGCATCGAAATATTAGGCGTGCCCGAAATACTTGCAAAATGGGAGATTGAAAGGGTTGAGCAAGTGGTAGATATCTTGGGTATGTGGGGAGATGCAGTAGATAATATCCCAGGCATCCCCGGCATAGGTGAAAAAACCGCCAAAAAATTGGTTCAGGAATTTGGCACAATGGAAAACCTCCTCTCGAATACCGACAAGCTCAAGGGTAAACAAAAAGAAAACGTCGAAAATTTCCGGGAACAAGCACTGCTGTCGAAACACCTCGCGAAAATCACCACCGATGTGCCAATCGACTTTGACCCTACCGGCCTTACCCTCGATCCACCCAATACCGAAGCGATTAAGTCGCTTTTTCATGAACTGGAATTCCGCACCTTGCTCAGACGGGTTTTGGGCGACGAAAGCCTATTGCCCATGCCAGCAGTGCCAAGCGCGCCAAAAGTGGGCGATCAAATGGATTTATTCGGCCAGCCAGCCGTTCTTTCTACAGGCCGGAAATCTGACAAACCACTGCTTACCCCAGGACTTGGTTTAACGACGGATGAAAATGATGGTCTGCCCCGTATACTTAAAAGTTTTAAAGACAGTGGTGCTGTTTACACCCTGGTAGAAAGCGCAGCAGACCAAGTAATACTGCTGAAATCATTGCTTGCGCAATCAGAATATTGTTTCGATACCGAATTCACCAGTCTCGATCCGATAACCGGTGAGTTGGTCGGCCTGGCTTTTAGTTTTAGCCCCAGCACCGGCTTTTATGTGCCTTGCCCAGCCGATCAGGCAGCTACCAAAACGATAGTCGAACGTTTCCGGCCGGCGTTAGAAGCTCCCGGCATCCGTAAAATAGGCCAAAATCTGAAATTCGACTTTCAAGTTATGGCCTGCTATGGCGTAAGATTGGGTGGCGAACTTTGGGATACCATGTTGGCCCACTACCTCCTTGATCCCGATACCCGCCACAATATGGACGCCCTGAGCGAAACGTATTTGGGCTATACACCGGTGAGCATCACCGAGCTTATTGGTAAAAAAGGCAAAGATCAGGGTACCATGCGGGATGTAGCCATACAAATCGCCAGCGATTACGCCGCCGAAGATGCCGACATCACCCTCCAACTCAAGCAAAAATTTGCGCCCATGCTGGCACATAATCAGCTCGAAAAGCTCTTCCACGAAGTAGAGATGCCACTGGTGGAGGTCCTCTCAGACATCGAACTCGAAGGTGTGAAAATCGATACCCAAGTATTGGCCGATTTTTCGAAAGAACTCGAGATACAAATCCGCTCAAAAGAAGCTGAGATCCAAACATTGGCGGGCATGAAGTTTAATGTAGGGTCGCCCAAACAGCTCGGCGAGGTACTTTTTGACGTGCTCAAGCTGGATCCAAAGGCCAAAAAAACCAAAACTGGTCAATACAAAACCGACGAAGAGGTACTCACCGCCCTCGCGGAAAAAGCACCTATAGCCCGCGCAGTGGTGGACTACCGCCAGGCGCAAAAGCTTAAATCTACCTACGTAGATGCCTTGCCGACCATGATCAACCCCAAAACTGGTCGGGTGCACACCAGCTTTAACCAAGCCGTTGCCGCCACGGGTAGGTTGAGCTCCAATAACCCAAATCTCCAGAACATCCCCATACGCACCGAGCAAGGGCGCGAAGTGCGCAAAGCGTTTATTCCGCGCGGCCCAGAATACACCTTGCTTTCGGCCGATTATAGTCAGATCGAACTCCGCATCATCACCGAAATCAGTGGCGACGAAAACATGCTAGAAGCCTTCCAAAAGGGCTACGATATTCACGCCGCTACCGCCGCCAAGGTGTATAACGTAACGCTCGAAGAAGTGACTTCGGAGTTGAGAAGAAATGCTAAGACAGTCAATTTTGGTATTATTTACGGTATATCTGCTTTTGGGTTAAGTCAGCGCTTGGGTATTCCACGCGGCGAGGCTGCTACCCTAATTGAACAATACTTCCAGACCTACCCGAAAATCAAAGACTATATGACCGAAATCGTGGATTCGGCAAGAGAAAAGGGGTATGTAGAAACGCTGCTTGGTCGCCGGCGCTATATCCGCGACATCCACAGCGCCAATGCCACCGTGCGTGGTTTTGCCGAACGCAACGCCATCAATGCCCCCATTCAGGGCAGTGCCGCCGATATGATTAAACTGGCCATGATCCGCATCCATGCCGATATGAAAAAACGGAATATGCGCTCCAAAATGACACTTCAGGTACACGATGAATTGGTTTTTGATGCGCACAAAGACGAACTAGAAGACCTAAAATTGTTGGTTGCCGACGGCATGAAAAACGCCTTATCGATTAAAGTACCCGTTTTGGTAGAAATGGGTACCGGCGATAACTGGCTGGAAGCACATTAAATCCGCAGGTAGTAAACCAGCTTGAAAAATCAACACGAGCACCACCACAAGCATATAGGACCTGCGCTAACACAGCGGAATGGCAGTAACTCAGTTTCTATTTTTTTAAATACGCATTCAATATCCAACACAATTCAGTAGGATTGTAGTCTACTATTCCATCCTATTTATGGCAAAACGACCCAGCTGGCTGCAATGGCTTACCATCGGGATTTTTACTTTGGTTGTGGCCGGAACTATGCTTTGGTGGGTCTTTGGTGCAGAGCTACTGCTTCGTATTTTCGAAGGCCGCTTTCATCCTGCGCTGGATGGACTCGTCCTACAGCATCGCAGTCTAGACCCACTGGTACGTACAATAGGTTTTTACTACGATTTAGCGGTAACACTTTTGAGTCGTGTGGTTTTGCTTTTCCTCGGCACAGTGTGTATGCTCTGGCTGGGCTGGCCTCAGCTAAAAAAAAGACTTCATTCGTTTGCGGCAGAACCGGTTTCACCCGAGCAGCTGGCAGTTTTTCGTTTGCTCGTATTTGGCGTTCTACTTATTTACCCCAATTACACCGCGATTTTTCGCATGAGTGCATTACCCGGTGGCTTGCTGGTGCCACCACCGGGCTGGTCGGCACTGTTAAGTTGGCTTCCTCCATCCCTTCTACTGGCAAAAATCAGTGGAAGTTTTTTTGTTTTAGGTTGTTTAGGTGCTTTGATTGGTTACCATACCCGCTGGATGGCCCTACTGGCGACTTTAAGTGGCCTTTATTTTTTAGGTATACCGCAGTTTTATGGCAAAATAAATCATTACCATCACCTCCTGTGGTTTTCGGCATTGTCGGCTTTTAGCCCGGTAAGCGATCGCTTGTCATTTGATGCCTGGCGGAACCCCCATCAAATTATTCGGCCCGCCATAGCTTATGCCCGCACCCTTCAGCTTTTTGTGGCACTTATGGCGCTTATCTATTTTTTCGCCGGCTGGTGGAAAATAATAGGTGGAGGAATGGCCTGGGTATGGGGCGAAGGTGCCTGGTTGCATCTCGAAGCGCAAGCTTTTCGACTAGGCGTAGAAGCACCTACTTGGCTCGCTGATAGTGCTTTTTTAAAACCCTTCCTTGGCTTGGCTACATTGGTACTTGAATTGGGGTGGGGTTATGCGGTGTTGTCACGCCGATTCCGACCATGGGTATTGGGTGCCGCTTTGTTTTTTCATGGCAGCATTTATTGGTTGATGCAGATAAATTTCTGGCAATTGCCTATTTTTTATCTGGTGTTTTTACCCTGGGGAGAACTGTTAAAGCAAACCAATATCAAGGTACAACGGCTCCTGCCCGACAGTCAAAAAGCACTTCGATGGGTAGGCGGAGTTTTGATCGGAGTGAATGGCTTGTGTGGCCTCGCCCATTTTGATAGTTGGCCTTTTGCCGTTTATCCCAGCTTTGGTAATCCGCCTGAAAAGCGGGTAAAATACTATTATCTGGTTGGCAGCGACGCGAAGGGTATCGTTAATATTAACTTGGCGTCGGACCCACAGCTGCGTTTGTGGTTACCCAAAACCTACTTACAGGGTTTACATGGGCAGCTGTTAAGCGCATCCGATAGTGTCCTAAATTCAAAATTGGAGTTACTCCTTCCGTTGTATTTAGGGGCTTTAAAACAAGATCACAATGAATTCACAATAGTGAGTAGGGTAGTCGACCTAGAAACAAAACAGATTTTAGAGCTAAAAATACTTGGACACACCTCTGTTTTTAAAGCGAGCGAACTAGCTCGATGACGTCAATTACATTTTGATAGTAAGCGGCTTTAACTTGCTAGGGTAAAAATGAAGAAGTTAAAAGGAGTTGATTTAATCAGTTCCTCGCCAATATAAACCGAATGGCGCGCTCATTAAACGCTGCTGGCTGCTCCATGGTCACCACATGACCACATTCTTCTACAATTTCTAGCGTAGCCTGACGGGTGCGGGCAACTAGGTCCTGCACGGTAGGTAAAAACATATGGTCTTGCCTGCCCATGACATATAAAGTTGGGATGCCTGGCAAGGGGACTTCAAAACGTTTCAAAATTGGCCGCAGCTGGCCGGTAAGTTTATACCACCGCAAAAACTCCTGCCGCGCCAGTTTACGGGCTTCATTCACAAAAAAAGAACGAGACTCTGCGTGGTTTTTTCGGGGCATGATTACAAAAGCAAACAGCTTGTATAACCAGAGGTAGGGGACCAGATTTTTGAAGGCATTGCCCATTCCCACAAAAAAGCGGGAACGGATATCCAGTTTGGCGATAGCACCTGCTAATATCATGCTCTGCACCCGCTCCGGTGCCATTTCGGCCAATTGCCGTATGATGATGGTGCCAAGAGATACGCCTATAAAATGCGCTTTTTTAATTTCGAGATGGTCAAGTACCTGAAGTATATCAGCTGAGATGGTCTCGAAGTTATAGTTTTTGCCCATGACCGCTGAACCAGGCGAGCGCCCATGACCCCGTAAATCGACGAGCAAAACATTAAATTCTGCCTTAAAAGCCCGGATTTGTTTGTACCAGATCGCTGAGCTTCCACCCGCGCCATGCACAAAAACTACCCAAGGGGCGGCTGAGGTATGGGTATGGGTTTTATAGAAGAGCATGGTTCGAAAACAAAAAAAAGGACGCGTTAGTTTGAAAGCACAATGCTACGGAAATTTTGAGTGGTATTTGGCCATCTCGTAACAGCGCGCAAGGTGTTTAAGCGAACCGTTAGGCCAACGGCAATACCAATCAACATAGGGTTAACGTTCATCGATAGCATACTTGCCAGGGCCCAAAAATAACAAAACCAAAAACCCCAAAGTATACAATAGTGGCAATTCCAGTTTGCCAAAACCTGCCGAGGCGTTTACTTCAAAAACAACAACTCCCATGGTAAACAAAAGCGGTAGCAGCGCTAGCCGCGTCCACAAACCGAAAAGCAGCAAAAGCGAGCAAACAGCCTCCGCAAAAATGACCAGCTGCAACGAAAGTTCACGCCCTAACCCCAACGGGTCGGCAAAGCTGAACTTGAGCAGTTCGTAAGTATCAATTTTCGGCCAAGCATGACCGAATATCATCATCAAGCCTAGACCAAATCGGAGTAAAAGCAGACTGAATTCATGCAGGCCCTTACTACGGCCTGTCAGAAATTTGCGTAAAGGACGATTGGCCATCAGGGAATTTGGTAGCTGAGCAGTAGCGTTTGCGGGTTTTTTAATGCTGTTTTCCGCTCAACAACGATGTGAACAGTCTTTTGACCAGCTGGAACGGTATACACCGCCTCGCCTTTGTTTTTCGGCAAGACCTGAAGTCCGGCGCCGACCAACGATTGACCTTCCGCTAATTTCCCAATGTAGTATTCAGCTTTTTCATCACCATTCGACATTTTGAGACGAAGCGTTTTGTCGCCGGTGACCACGATATAAGGTTGTCGCAGTAGTTTGCTGTTGTAGTCGTATTCTTTTAAGCCCGGCAGCACTTCGCCATCTGTCCAAAATAGTTCGGCCATCAACTTGCCAGTATTGTGGTATTTTTTTTCGATGCCATGTTTTTTACCCGACCGGTACGTCACTTCTTGGTACAAAATACCATCTTCATAATACCATTTCGATGGGCCGTCTTTTACATTGTCTTTATAGCTGATTTCCGACTCCGCTTGCCCGTTGGTGTAATATTGTTTCGCGGCTCCATCTCTTCGACCATCCACATAGCTGACCTCATTTTTTATTTTACCGTCTTCGTAATAGTTTTTTTGTGTGCCTTCCGCACGGCCAGCCGCATTTTTTGTAAGTGGCTGGGCTGAATCTTTTTCAGAAACAGGATCAGCGCAACTAATTAGTGCCAGAAGACCTAAGAGACAATATTTCATAGCAGTATTTGAAAATGGATATTGGTATGCTCACCCGTTAATTGACAAGTAAGTTAAAATTCGTCGTAATTCAATCTGCTTTTTTGAAAGATATGACTTTGGCCGCGCCCGGTCGAAACCCCCTCTAGTCAAGTATCGGGCATCGAGCCAAAGGTGTCAGTCCTGCGTTTGCCGAACTAAGCTTGTCGACGTTTTGATTTGAGAGGACTAGAAACAGAAACGTATTTTAGCCTAAGTGTTGGGTTTAAAGAGGCTTATAAATTAGTTGCCCGCCAAGCTGTGGACAAGCAGGTAAAACAATAAAAAACCGCCCCAACTGGGGCGGTTAAAGCGGTGGTCTGTTTTGCGACCAATTATTCTGCCTGTTTTTGTTCTGGTGCATGAGGAAGTGCCTTCCTATTTTTTTGCTGTAGCGACCGTGCAGCCCGGAGCTCGTCGTGCTTTTTGAGTTGGGCTGCTGTGAGTGTTTTTTTCAACATGGCCAGTTCTTCATCGCGGAGATTTTGTTGGTTTTTACGTTGACCCATTCTTGCGTCTCGCGTCTCATCGCGTTTTTTTTCGAGGCGGAGCATGTCCTTTTGTAAGATTTCCTTTTGTTGAGGTGTTAAGTCGAGCGATTCATCGAGTCGAGTAATACGTTTCTCGACACGTGCTTCAGCAGTGAGCTGGTTAGGCCTACCTTGATGTTGGGCGAATGCCAGGGTTGCTGTCGATACAGACAGCAGTGCAATCAACAATAATTTTTTCATGATGGACAAATTTAAATGTGTGACTAGACCACTATGACCTGTGGCTGCGGAGAGGGTTTAACGCAGATAACAATGAAATAAGCCAGCAACTGAACCCCTTCTGCTTTCTGTGTGTTGATGAGATAGTTTAATTTTGTTTTTTAACCACTAAAACCCACCTTATGGCTTTTGAATTACCCGCGTTACCCTATGCGCACAATGCACTTGAACCACATGTAGACACCGCAACCATGGAAATTCACCATGGCAAACACCATGCGGCCTATGTAAATAACCTAAATGCCGTCTTGACTGGCACCGATAACGCAGGCAAATCGTTGGAAGAACTGATGGCAAACATCAGCAAACTACCTCCTGCAGTACGCAACAATGGCGGAGGTCACTACAACCACAGTTTATTCTGGACTATAATGAGCCCGAATGGCGGTGGCGCACCCACTGGCGATTTGGCAGCAGCCATCAATAGCGCTTTTGGTTCATTCGATGCCTTTAAAGAGAAGTTTGCCGCAGCAGGTGCCACACGCTTCGGCTCGGGCTGGGCTTGGTTGTGCATCGAAAATGGCACCTTGAAAGTATGTAGCACACCTAATCAAGACAATCCTTTGATGGACGTGGTAACCGATTGCAATGGTACCCCTATCCTAGGCCTTGATGTTTGGGAACATGCTTATTACCTCAAATACCAAAACCGCCGCCCCGATTATATCGCCGGCTTCTGGAATGTAGTGAACTGGGCAGAAGTAGCCCGTCGTTTCGCTGCTGCGAAATAAGGGGTATTTAATCCGCATTTATTAACGTGGCCGGGGGTATTTGCCTCCGGCTTTTTTGTGCGGAAAATTTTGATTAAACGGCTTTTGGTTAAACGGGGTTTTAGATTATTTAATAGAGGGTACTTTTTGCCAGGCCTATTTTGATTTACAGTTTATAAGGTACTCTTTATCCAGAATTAAGCGTTTAAAAGCGAGTTAAGCTGACCTCATCTCGAAATTTGTGTGCTGGCTATCAACAGATATAGTACTGAGACTTTACAGGTTTTTATGGATGCGGAGCTTTTGGCGGATTGGTTGTGGAAAATTGTCTGTGCCGAAGACTTTTTTGTACGTGGTACCATTGGCAAACAACTGGCACGTGCTGCCGATTCGGTTTCGGCTAATTTGGGAAAGGGCTGCGCCCACTTTTGGTTTAAAGAATCCAGACAATTCTATTTCTACGCGAGAGCCTCCTGTCTTGAGACCAAAAGCTGGATTAGAAAACTAAAAACAAGGGGAATATATTCTGAGCATGACTGTGATGAATGACTTGAACCATGCGGAAAACGCTTCGCCAAAATAACGAACTACATCACTTCCGTTGAAAACAACAAAAGCGGCAGTAATTTTTTATCCCGCTTATGTATTCATATTCCGTTTAACCGACCGCCGAAATCGTGTCCAACAACCCCTTTTAGCCGTTTAACCGTATACCGCACAAACCCCTCAAACCCCCGTTTAACCAAAAGCCGCACAATTGACAAAACGCCATTTAAACAAAATCTCCCTAAGTCCTCATCTCGACTCCATAGTTCGATACGCTCCCCTGCGATCGATGCCCGAGTACCTTGACAAAACGGTGGTTTCGGCTCCGCTCAACCACCGTTTTGTCAAAAGTCCCAAAGCCTCGCTTAACCATCCACCGAGCAAATGTCCCAAAACGCCCAACTGGCTTTTTGGCAATACTGGCCATTTGGGTAACTTCTAACAGACAGTTTCCACCGCGTAAAAAAGACCTTATCTTACCTCAAAACTACCACCATGTCTGAAGTCACCGAGTTTAACGATTACCGTGAACGTATGAACGACCGCATACTGGCCACGAAAAACAAGACCATCCAAAAAATCTATAATGCCGATCATACCACCTACCAAGATGGTGCGCTAAATGCCCGCACCAAGGAGATGTTGGGTTTGGTTGCTAGCATGGTTTTACGATGCGATGATTGTATCAAATACCACATTCAAGAATGCCATAATTTGGGTGTTAAAGCCGAAGAGATGTATGAGATATTTGGTATAGCCAATTTGGTTGGCGGCACCATCGTCATACCACATACGCGCCGGGCGATTGAATTCTGGGATGTGCTTGAAGCGGAAAAATCAACTTAGAGCAGGTATTTTACCGTTCACCCCCTTTATTGTACAACTCATTACAAGTGGTATGGCGGCACGGATCAGTTGCTGTTGATTTGTACCCAGCATTCAACCCAATAGTTATGAAATTTATCCAACTGCTTCTTATCGCCTCGCTGCTGTCAACTGCCACTCTGGCACAAAATCAGCCAGTAAAGCCTGTTTCCCCTATTTCACCGCTGTCTGGCGATACCCGTTTACCTGATGTGCAGGACGTAGCTGAGGCGCCAAAATCAGAAAGCGCGAGTGTTCGACTAAACACAAAAAGTGGCGAAAAAACCTGGACACAATCTAGCAACGGCACCACTTTTAAATTGGAGTCGAAAGGCAAAATTGAATTGAGCGCCAACGACAAAGACATCGTCAGCATCAGCGATGGGGGTCATCTAACCATTAGCAAGACGGTTTTTGGGGGCAGGCATCGCGTTGATATGCGTCAGGAAGGCAGCGGACTCAAAAAGCGTTACTTCCAGGGCAGCAAAGAAAAACCTTGGGAACCCGATGGTCGCGCCTGGCTTGCTGAAATTTTACCAGACCTGGTACTTACCAATACATTGGGTGCCGAAAGTCGTGTGGAACGTTTCTACAAACAAGGTGGAGCAACCGCCGTACTTAAAGGTATTGATGAGCTAAAAAGTGATTATGTACGCCAGTATTACGGCGATTTATTGCTCAAGTATCCACTCAACGACCAACAAACCGCAGAGGTTTTTCAGTGGCTCAGCAAAAGCATTACCTCCGATTATTACCTCGCGACTTTGCTGAATGGCAATCTCGAAAAGGGTTTAAAAAACCAAACCACCTCCTTGGCATTTATTAAAGCCATCAATGGTATAGCCTCCGATTTTTACCGTGCATCGGTACTGCAAGAAATTATCAAAAAAGGGGCGAGTGCTAAAATTGATTTGAAAAGTTTTCTCCATATCACCGGCGAAATCAGTTCCGATTTTTACAAAGCTTCGGTATTGGAGGAGTTGGCACGTTTTGATGGCTTAAGTGCCTATCAAGCCGAATACTTTGATATTTCAACGACCATTAATTCCGATTTTTACCGCGCCGCCGCACTCAACAAGGGGTTCGAAAATATTCAGCTAACCAATATCGGCATATACAACGGCCTCAAAAGCTGGAGTGGCATGAATTCCGATTTTTACCAGCAAGAGGTGCTTATTAAGCTGCTCAAAAAACACCGTTTAACAGCCGAAGCCCAAAAAATTGTGCTAACACCCATTGGAGCACGCATGAGCAGCGATTTATACAAACAGGACGTGCTGCGCACTTTTGCTTCCACCCAAAAACTGACAGAGGAGAATTTTACCCTGTGGCTGAATGCTGCCGCAACTGTGAATAGCGACTTTTATATGGCTGCTACCTTGAACAGTTTTCAAGCAGCAGACCTCAGCGATACACAGCTTGCGGGTATATTTAATGTGACTGCTAAAATGAGCTCCGATTTTTACAAGGCCGAAGTGCTGAGTAAATTTGCCAAGTCGTTACCCGCAAACGGCACAACAGCGCGCACTGCATTTGTTGCCGCTGCCAAAACCATGAGCTCGACACATTATTATGGCCAGGTAATGCGTCTTATCGACTAAAAGCGACTTTGCCTAATTTTTAAGTAAATTGGGCGAGTGTTGCGCCGGAAGCCTACCCTGACTATGTTATTGGCCCCCATACGCCAACATCCCCTACGTTTGAGCGGGGGTTTGGTCACTGCGATCCTCTGCTTTTTCTTACTTCAGTATGCCGAAACCGAAAGTTGGCAACTCGAAGTACGCCATTGGCCAGTGTTTATTTTGTGCTTGTTGTTTGGCCCTTTCGCCAGTTGGTGGTTGAGCTTCTTAAACCGAAAAATAGACCTTTGGCTGAATTGGCAAGCGGCTTTTGCAGCACGATTTGTAATCGGTTTTTTTGCAGGCTTTGCAAGTACTGGCCTTTTCGCTTATTTGATTTGGCGGCTATGTGCTTTGTCCTTGCCAGCACTTTTTTACCTGACAGCAAGTGACAACGACCTCCTCCAAAAAACGGGTATACTTCTCGCTATGGTCCTATTTTTTCATCAAATAGCCTACGCTATACGCTATGCTTATAGTCAGTATGCTGTTGAACAACTGGCCGCCGTACAGCGCAAAAGTGCCGCTACCGCATGGCGCTATAAAACATTGCGGGCACAGTTGAGTCCCCATTATTTATTCAATAATCTCAACACCATTTCGGCCCTAATTCAGCGGGATGCGGAACAGTCCGAAGCCTATGTCCGGCAATTGGCAAGTACTTATCAATATTTGTTGCAGCAGCGGCACCACGACAAGGTGAGATTAGCTGAAGAGCTGGATTTTTTGCGTGCTTACTTTTTTCAGCTGCAAATTCGATTCGGGGAACAGATTCGTCTGCATATCGACCTGCCTGAAGCAATTTTAACCGCTGAATTACCGCCCTTGAGTCTACAATTGCTTGTCGAAAATGCGGTGAAGCACAATACACCTGGCAAGGCTCATTTTTTAGATATCCGCATCACCGCAACAAAAAATGGACAGCTCGAGATCAGTAACAATCGGTTGCCTGGTGCAGTAAACGATTCCTTTCATATTGGTCTTCAGCATTTACGGGCACAATATGTACGACTGGGTAAAAAGGAGCCCGAAGTAATTACCGGTGATCCCTTTGTGGTGCGTTTACCTTTGTTCGACCCTTTAAGCGAAAACGTATGAAGAAGTCGGTCATACACGAAACCTTATTCCGGCTACTGGCGCCCTTATTTTTTGGTGTGCTGGTTTACCTCATGCTGTTGCTCATGAACAACCAAACGGCACAGCTCAACCAACTGTTCCGCAGTCAGGAGATGTATGTTTGTATGTTGCTGGCCTTTGTGCTGTTTGAGTCGATGCGCTTGGCGATACTCACCAGCGAAAGAAGTAATTGGTCGGAACGCCGGCGCTGGTGGTTGCTGTCGACTATCGTAAATGTGTTGGCGGTGGCTTTGGTGATCGGCGTGGTATATGGTTACTACGTTTTGGTGATTGGTTTTGAACCAGCGCAAGGGGAATTATGGCGTTTTACAGGCCTCTACCTGCCAGGTGGTTGGTTTTATCTGGCATTGTACGCGTCTCAATTTTATCTCCACAAAGAAAACAAAGCACAATTGCTGGCCGAACAAACGCGGAAGCAGCTGTTGGAGCAGGAATTCAGCGATTTTAGCAATGAGTTGTCGCCAGCGCTTTTGTATAAAGGATTGGAGGAGCTGCTATTGCTGATCCGGAAAGATGCCAAAGAAGCGGACGATTTTGTGGGCTTACTTGCCCACCATTACCGCTATCGCCTGCTCAACCGCCAACAGGAGGTAGTAAGTTTAGCGGCCGAAAACGAAGCGGCCTACCATTATTTGAGCCTCATGCAAAAAATCAGGCGGCAAGAAATTAAGTTGCTGATTAAGCCGGCACCTTCGGCCGACTTTTGTTTGCCACCGGGTAGTCTGCAAGTTGCCCTACAATGGTTGCTCAGTAATAGCCTGCAAAGGGAAGAAAACCTTTCGATTCAAATCGAACAGCAGGATAATAGGCTTGAAATTAGCTTAGCAGGCACCGAATCTCTTTTGCCCGATGCTGATAGTAATTACGCACTCGAACGTCTACAACGCAGTTATCGCATCTTTAGTAACCACCAATGCGCCATCCACCGCCACGGTGGTCGCTTGTATATTCGTTTACCCCTGCTGCAAAGCCAACCGTATCTGCCATGAAAGTAGTCATCATCGAAGACGAGCAACCTGCCTCGGATAAGCTTATTCAACTGCTCCAACAACGCGACCCGAATACTGAGGTGTTGGCCGTATTACGCCGACTAGACGAGGCGATTGCCTGGTTTAAAGTCCAACCCGAAGCTGCCGACCTCATTTTTGCTGATGTGCACTTACCCGATGGTTTGAGTTTTCAGCTTTTCAACCAATTGAATTTGCGTCAACCTGTCATTTTTATCACGGCCTATGATACCTATGCCTTAGATGCATTCCGCGTAAATGGCATAGATTATTTGCTAAAACCCTTGCGTTTTGCAGAGCTTGACAAAAGCCTGCAAAAAATGAGTCATTGGAAAGGCCAAGCTGATGAAATTCGGCAAATGGGTGAAAATTGGGGCAAAAAAGCCTACAAAAACCGATTTATGGTCAAACTCGGTGAACACCTCCGCGCCGTAAATGCCGATCAAATTTTGCTTTTTTATGCCGAAGGCCGCACCGTGTTTTTATATACCCGCGATGGCCGCAAATTTATCGTCGATTTTACACTCGATCAACTCGAAGAATTGCTCGATCCCGCTCTGTTTTTCCGCATCAACCGCAGCAATATCCTCCAGCTCAACGGCATCAAAGAAGTGGTGATTTATTCCACCAGCCGTTTGCGTGTAGTTACTCAACCCGAATTCGCCGAAGAACTGATTGTAAGTCGGGAGAAGGTGGGGGTTTTTAAGGCGTGGTTTGGGTAGGCTGGTCCTCGTTCTTTTGGGCTGTATCTGTTCTTTTTACCTAGCCTATTGGGACACGTACTGTGTGACTTACAAATTTAAATTTATTTGAATTAAACAATGAATAGGAATGCGTTTTAACGCTGAATTTATTATGTCACATTTACTGCGTTGAAGAATATGTATTCATATTGAAAAAACGCCTTTAATAGGGCAGGAATTATTCCTAACTGTTTAAACAATTGGGCTGGTTTTGTTGCTCAAACGAGGAACAAAATGATTGAGGAACTAATTAAAATTAACTTCAGCCGAAAATATAAAATCGTGTTTTAAGCCGAATATAGAGTAAAGTGCTTTCAAAATAATTAAAGTAATTATTATAAACTCTCCAAATGGAATTATTATTTTGAATAAGCAGTCAAGGTAAAAATATCAAATATCAACAGCGTAAATTAATCTCACTCAAAAGTGTTTAGCGCTTATAAATAACTATTAAGCGTTTTAAAAGGATGCGGGTCAGTCCGGTTTAAACAGGAATGCCAGGAAATTAAACTGTAACTCTTCTGAAAATGGACCGTCAGAACCTGTAGTGAGTCTGCCGTACGATGAGTCCAAATAGACTTGGCTAGAGGTTAAAAGCATGCTAGTCGGAACGAGGACCGGCCTACCCCTTAAACTGCCTTACATTCCACGTCAGCGTCAGCAAAAAATACCGCTGAATTACGCTGGTGCGGGTATCGTCAACATACACATCACTTACGGTACGGCCAATAGCCTGGTTTTGTCCCAATACATCAAAGGTGCTGAGGCGGATTTCGCCATCGCCGTTTTTGCCTAATCTGTAGCCTAAACCAGCATTCCAAAGCATAAAATCTGGATCAATCCCAGCATCGAGGCCGCTGTAATGGGTGTAGGCCCACTCACTGCTGAGCACCCATTTGCGGTTGGGCTGCCAGTTGGTGCGTAAACCGGCCAATTGGTTGATATAATTGGCGTTTAGGCTCGGATCTAAACTATTAATAACCCGGTTGATGCCGGTGGTATAACTGAGGTTGAAGTCTACCTCAGGGCTGATGTTACTGCCGAGTACAAATCCGCCGCTGAGGGTGGTGGTTCGGGCAAAATTTTCTGCGTCATTTATCAAACCTGGCGTTTGGTTGTAACTGAGGCCTGCGTTGAGGTTGAGGTTACTTTTGAGGGCTTTAACGGGTAGGCCATAAGTGATTACCCCACGACTGTTCCAGGCGCCTGCTAAGTTTACCGGCCTGCTCAATCTGCCACCCCTCCGTAAAACAATGCCTTCTACCACCGTATCACTGTTGGCAATGGTGGTAGAAGAGGCCAGCGCATGGGCAGTTACATTGCCAATGGCAAAAACACTTAAGGATCGACCTGTTTTGCTTTGGGTAAGATTATACCGCAAAACCACAAAATTACTGAACTCCTGTACCAGGTCGGGATTGCCCACGCTAAGCTGTAGGGGATTGGAGTTGTCGACTACATTCTGCAGCTGTCTCAAACTCGGCAGATTGGTAGAACTGCGGTAAAAGAGACGGAGGCTTGCATTTGAGCTAAAAGCGTACTGCAACATGGCATTGGGCAACAGATTGCGGAAATCTCGGGTCACTTCAAGCTGTTGTGGGAAAATTTGAGCACTTTCCATACGGGTGTGTTGCAAATTAAGGCCAACGCCCCCTCTGAGTTTGCGCGACTGAAAGCGGTAGTTAAAACTTACCCGCTGACTTAGCTGGGTATTGTCGAATTGGTTGCTGAGTTGGCTGTCGACCAGGGTGTAAGCTGTACTCAGGCTGTCGTACAACCGGGTAAACTGCTCGCTATTCTGCACATTTAAAGATGGCTGATAACCGATAGAAAGCTGCCCTTTTTCGCCTAGCGGTTCGGTGAACTGAATATTGGTGCTGTAGGTTCGGCCCTGACTGTTGTTTTCGCTGTTTTGGTCTAGCAGGGTAATGGTGTCGGTGAGGCCATACAAACGGTTCACAGCGTACAAATTGCCTGTGCCACTGCGGTCGTTGATGCCGTAGTTCAGGTTTACGCTCAGCGTACGGCCGGCTTTGCGCATGCGGTGACGCCACAATACTTCGGCAGTGCCGTTGAGGGCGAGTTGATCGCTTTGGGAATGGGTTAAGGTGGTGTTCAAAAGCTGCCCAAGGGGATCGGCATTGCTGCCGTTGAGTTGGTTGTCGCTTTTGTTTAGTTGCACATTAAAGCGCGGGGTAAAGACGATGGCGTTGCTGGAGTCGATTTGATACTCCATCCGCAGATTAAAGCGGTGGTTTTGGTTGAGGGCATTGCTGAGGTTGCCTTCGGTATAGGTGGGGCCGAGGCCGTCGGTCTGGTAAAACTGACGGTTCAGGTATTGGTCGGTGGTGTTGTCGGTGATATTGAGGAAATAACTACCGCTGATTTTGACTTTTTTACCCCATGTATCGGAATAATTAAGGCCAAGGGCATGGGTTTGATTGATACCGGCTTGCTGCCCGACCATAAAATTGTTGCTACTGCTTCCGCCGCCTGGCCGGCCTCCGCCGCCGCGCATGCCACCCCGACCACCGCTGTTGCCGGCCGATAGTCCGAGTAAATCCTGGCTCGAAAAGTTGAGTTGATTGGTATTATTGCTCTGCGCCAGCAGCGTGATGCGGCGTTTTCCTTCGAAATTATTCAGATTTCCACCACTTTGGTAGCGCTGATTGGTACCGTACCCCGCATAAACACGACCAAAAACACCACTGTTTCGTCCATTTTTGGTGGTGATATTGATGGTTTTTTCGGTATTCCCGTCGTTAAATCCGGTGAACTGCGCCTGTTCGCTGAGCCGGTCGAAAATCTGCACTTTGTCGACAACCTCGGCAGGTAAATTCCGCAAAGCCAGGGTAGCGTCGTCACCAAAAAACTCTTGGCCATCTACCAGCACCCGGCGTACCTCTTCGCCCTGGGCTTTTACTGTTCCATTTTCGATGGTAATGCCGGGCATTTTGGCGACGAGCTGCTCGGCGTTGGCATCGCGGTTTACCTTAAACGCGTCGGCACGGATAGAAGTCGTATCGCCCTGCTGGCTTACCCTTTCCTGCACGCCTTCAATTTTTACTTCTTTTAGCAGATTAGGGTCCTCTTGCAAGGCTATTCCCCGGATAAACAAGGGTGTTTCGCCGAGTTGAATTAAGGTATCAAAACTGGTGAAGCCGATATAACTCACCTTTAGACGGTAACGTCCAGGAGCTGCAGCCACCGAAAAGCGACCATCTGCAGCGGTAGTCGTGCCGGTTGGTAGCCCGCTATCGCCCAACATTTGTAAGATAACATTCGCGCTACCTAAGGCTTGGCGGTCGTGCGCTTGAACAACCCGCCCGCGGACGACGCTTTGGCCTTGAACGTTCAAAAAACTACAGAAAAGGACTAAAAAAAATAGGGGTAGTCGTAATTGCATAGGGTAAGGTCGGAGCCGCTTAGAGCGCTAGTGCATCGGGAGGTTTAAGTAGGTGCGAAATAAAAAGTAGCGGTAGGCCTATGCAAAGGTGAACAACAGGCTAAAGTAGTTGATTTATGGCCTTTTTTACCGCATTTTTTATAGTTTTGTGGGCTATTTCGAAGGCAACGCCATGAAGGAAAAAACCAAAAAACAGGACATTCTCGATTACCACAGCCAGGGTCGCCCAGGCAAAATAGAAGTGATCCCTTCAAAACCCACCAACAGTCAGCGCGATCTGGCCATTGCCTATTCGCCCGGTGTTGCTGAGCCCTGTTTAGAAATCGAAAAAAACCCCGACGACGTTTATAAATATACGGCCAAAGGCAATTTGGTTGCGGTAATCAGCAATGGTACCGCCGTTTTGGGTCTGGGCGATATCGGCCCCGAGGCCTCCAAACCTGTGATGGAAGGCAAAGGCCTGCTCTTTAAAATATTTGCCGACATCGATGTATTTGACATCGAGTTGAATGTGAAAGATGTGGATGCATTTTGTGCCACTGTTAAGGCCATGGAGCCCACCTTCGGCGGGGTGAACCTCGAGGACATTAAGGCACCCGAATGTTTCGAAATTGAGCGCCGGTTGAAGGAGGAGATGAATATCCCCATCATGCACGACGACCAGCATGGTACCGCCATCATTTCGAGTGCAGCCTTGTTGAACGCCGTTGAATTGGCAGGCAAAAAGCTGAATAAAGTCCGCATTGTGATCAACGGTGCAGGTGCCGCCGCCATTAGCTGTACTCGTTTGTTTGAGGCACTTGGTGCCGATCGCAAAAACATTGTCATGCTCGATTCAAAGGGGGTTATCCGTGCCGATCGTCATGAAATGGAAGACAACAAACGGTATTTTGCTACCAAACTCGACCTCCATACACTCGAAGAAGCCATGACAAATGCCGATGTATTTATCGGCCTAAGCAAAGGCAATGTAGTGACCCAAGACATGGTGCGCTCAATGGCCAAAAACCCCATAGTTTTTGCCCTCGCCAATCCTGACCCTGAAATTTCGTATGATTTAGCCGTGGCCGCACGTGAAGATTTGATCATGGCCACCGGTCGTAGCGACCATCCCAACCAAGTGAACAATGTATTGGGTTTCCCCTATATCTTCAGAGGAGCCTTGGATGTACGCGCTACCCGCATCAACGAAGAAATGAAGTTGGCTGCGGTAAAAGCCCTCGCCGAACTTGCCAAAACCCCGGTGCCAGAAGTAGTAAATATGGTATACGCCGAAAAAAACATCAGTTTTGGCAAAAACTACATCATCCCAAAACCCTTTGATCCACGTTTAATTTATACCGTATCACCAGCGGTTGCCAAGGCGGCAATGGAATCGGGGGTGGCCCGCCTGCCAATCACCGATTGGGCAGCTTACAACCTCGAACTGAAAAAACGCCTCGGTCTCGACGATAAATTCATCAACCTCATCACCCAAAAAGCTAAACAAGACCCGAAAAGGGTAGTCTTCGCCAATGCCGACAGCTTCAAAGTGCTTAAAGCGGCACAAATTGTAAGTGATGAAGGCATCGCTAAGCCTATTTTATTGGGTAACGAGGCTTTGGTGCATCAGATTGCGGAAGAAAATGGACTCGACATCAGCCAAATGCCTATCATCGATCCGTTGTTCGATACCCCACAATCGGCCGAATATGCGCAGCTTATCTTCCAAAAACGCCAGCGCAAGGGGGTGACTTTATACGACGCCCACAAACTCCTCATGAACCGCTCCTATTATGGCTGTATGATGGTAGAAGCAGGGCATGCCGATGCATTTGTAAGTGGTATTACCCGCAAATACACCCACGCCATTACACCCGCACTCCAAGTTATTGGCGTGGCACCCGATGCCAAAAGAGCTTCTGGTATGTACATCATGCTCACCAAACAAGGTCAGTTTTTCTTCAGCGATACGTCGGTTAACCCGAATCCCACCGCCGAAGAATTGGTAGATATCACCGTTTCGACCGCCAAAGCCGTACAGCGCCTCGGCCTGAAACCAGTGGTTGCCATGCTGTCGTACTCCAACTTTGGTTCGGTAGAAGGAGAAGTGCCCCAAAAAATGGCGAAAGCTACCGCTTTGCTGAAAGAGCATTACCCTGGCTTGTTGGTAGATGGCGACATACAAGTAAACTTTGCACTCGACCCAGATTTATTGCGCGAAACCTTTCCTTTCAGTGATTTGGTAGGCAAAAAAGCCAATACATTCATTTTCCCAGATCTTGCTTCAGCAAATATGACCTATAAATTTCTGCAAGCCTTCGGTGCCGCCGAAGCCGTTGGACCGGTATTGATTGGTCTCAACAAACCTGTTCACGTTTTACAACTCGGTAGCAGTGTGCGTGAAATTGTAAATATGGTCGCTATTGCGGTGGTAGACGCCCAAACCCGCAACAGACCATGATAGCATTTCTGAAAGGCCGACTGGCGTTTAAAAGTCCGACGACTCTTTTGATTGATGTGAATGGCGTGGGCTATGAGGTGCATATTTCACTGCACACCTACAGCGCCCTGGGGAACAGCGAACAGGTACAACTGCACACCTATCTGCAAGTCAGGGAAGATGCGCATGTGCTCTACGGTTTTTTCGATGTGAAAGAAAAAGAGTTGTTTTTACAATTGATTTCTGTGCAAGGCATCGGCCCTAATACAGCCCGAACCATACTCAGTTATGTGTCGCCCGACGAGTTAAAAAGAGCAATTATTGCTGCTGACGTGGCCAGTGTGCAGCGTATTAAAGGTATTGGGCCAAAAACTGCCCAGCGGATGATTATTGAATTGAAAGATAAGCTGCTTAAAAGTCACCCAGAAAACCTTGATTTGGGTGAGATGGCTTACAATAATGTGCGGGAGGAGGCGTTACTCGCCTTGGTAACTTTGGGTTTCCCGAAAGCACAAATGGAAAAAAATATCAATCAGCTGCTTGCGAAAGCAGATGCGCCACAAAACGTGGAAGCCCTCATTAAACAGATTCTAAGAACGGTGTAAGTTGAGCATTGCGGGGAAAATGAGAGTTTTACGCCCGGTTCACCCGAAGGTGGCCGTCAGGCTGTCATCTTTTTTGATGACAGCTTGTTGCGTTTTTATGGCTTTTGGCGCAAACGCTCAATCCAATGGGGGCGATACGACCAGGCTGCCCTACCCCATGCGCGACCACCGCTCCCCACTCAGTCGTGGCCGCAACCCAATTAACCTCAGCCGACCCACCAATATCGTCTACGAGTATGACCCGGCAACGGGCCGTTATATCATGCGCGAACGTTTGGGCAATACAGAAGTAGGCAGCCCGACGCCCATGACCTACGACGAATTCCTGCGGTATGAGCGAGAAAAGTCGAAAAATTCCTATTGGAAAGAACGTACCTCAGGGCAGACGTCCGGGTCTATCGAGCGCCAAGGTGTGATTCCGAAAATTTATGTCGGCCCCAAGGTATTCGATAAAATTTTCGGCGGTAGTTTTGTTGATATACGCCCCCAGGGCTCTGCGGAGCTTCGTTTTGCAGGTAACTTCAACCGCATCGATAATCCCAATCTCACCGTGCAGCAGCGACGTATCGGAAATTTTGATTTCGATATGAACATACAGCTCACCGTGGTGGGAACTATTGGCGAGAAACTCAAATTTACCGCCTCTCAGAATACCGAAGCCGTCTTCAACTTCGAAAACCAGATGAAGTTGGAGTACACCGGCTATGAAGATGAAATCATCAAAAAAATCGAGGTCGGTAATGTGGCCTTGCCTTTGCGCTCTGCCCTCATACAAGGCTCACAGAGTTTGTTCGGTATCAAAACAGAATTGCAGTTTGGCCGGTTGCGGGTAACGTCGGTGCTCACCCAACAACGTGGCGAAAGCCAGCAGGTGGTGCTGCAAGGTGGCGGACAAAGCACTCAGTTTGATATCGGTGCCGACCAATACGATGCCAACCGGCACTTCTTTTTGGCGCAATATTTTCGCGATAACTTCAACAACGCCATGTCCACCATACCGGTCATACGTTCGAATGTGATCATTACCCGCGTAGAAGCTTGGGTAACCAACCGCAACCAGATCAATGCCGATGTCCGCGATGTGCTGGGCTTCATGGACTTGGCCGAAGTAAATCCGCACAATGCTGCCATCGCACCGAATGGCGCCACCATCCCGGGAAACGGAGCCAATACGCTCTATGGCGACCTGACCAATCCCGCCAATGCCGATCTCCGGCAGGTAAACAGCGCCTTCGACATCCTTGAAACCCGCTTTCCCTTTAATCAGCTTAACAATACCTCCGATTACGAGCTCACCTTTGCACGTAAATTAGACCCGAGTCAATTTAGCGTGAATACGCTGCTCGGTTACATCTCCCTAAACACCTCGTTGAATAACGATGAGGTGCTCGCCGTGGCCTTTGAATATACCGTGAATGGCGTTTTGTATCGGGTAGGTGAGTTTTCGCAGGAGGTGCCCAGCGACCAGTCTAACCCTTCGATATTATTCCTCAAACTCCTCAAAGGAACAACCATACGTACCGATTTGCCGATATGGGATTTGATGATGAAAAACATCTATTCCCTCAATGCGTTTGGGGTGAACCGTCAGGATTTTGTGCTGAATATTGTGTACAACGATGTGCTCAATGGCAACAAAAACTTCATCCCAGAAGGTAGCTTGTCGGGCCAGCAGCTGATCCAAGTGCTGGGTGTGGACCGCTTGAACGTCCAACTCGAACCGCAGCCCGATGGGGTGTATGACTTTGTCGAAAATGTAACCATCGATGCGCAGCGGGGGCGTATCATCCTCCCGCGTGTAGAGCCTTTTGGCAAGGATTTGTCGGCTGCCTTCGATGCCGCGGGAAACACAGCCGCAGGAATCAAACGAAAATACATCTTCCAACCCCTCTACGACAGTACAAAAGCTTGGGCACAGCAATTTCCAGAGCTAAATCGTTACCGATTGGTCGGGCACTTTCAATCGTCGAGCGGCTCGGAAATCAGCGTAGGTGCCATGAACTTGCCGCCGGGCTCTGTACGGGTAATGGCCGGGACACGCACCTTAACCGAAGGCCAGGATTATACGGTGGACTATACTTTAGGGCGTGTGAAAATTCTAAATACCGGATTATTGAGCTCTGGGGAAGCCATTACCGTCAATTTTGAAAATAACCCCCTCTTTCAAACCACCGCCCGCACCTTATCCGCCACCCGCTTCGATTACCGTTTAACCCGCGATATTAACCTTGGCGGTACCGTTTTACACCTCAACGAACGCCCCATCACCCCCAAAGTTACCATTGGCGACGAGCCAATTTCAAATACCATGATTGGCTTGGATGCCACCGTTCAAACCGAATCTAAGTTCATCACCCGCTTGGTGGATGGTTTACCCTTCATACAAACCAAAGAAATATCCGTGGTGCAGTTGAGCGGCGAATATGCCCAGCTCATACCAGGCAATGCCAGGGCCATCGGCGCAGGTGGTATCTCTTATATCGACGATTTCGAGGCTGCCGAAAATAGCATCAGTATTACCAGCCCCAGCTTGTGGAACCATGCCAGCACCCCGGCACCCTTCCCAGAAGCTGGTTTACGCAATAATCTGGCGAATGGCTTCAACCGTGCCAGGATAAGTTGGTACAATATCGACCCCCTCTTTTTTAGTAATTCTAATATCACACCAGTACACATACGCGACGACAATGAAATGAAGTCGAACCACTATATGCGCCAGGTGCTCGAGCAGGAGGTTTTCCCGAACAAACAGCTCGCCAACAACCAACCACTCAATATTGCCACCTTTGACTTGGCCTATTATCCCGACCAAAAAGGGGTATATAACTACGACGCTGAACCAACACAATACAGCAAAGGCGTAGACGCAACGGGCAAACTCATCGATCCGGCATCTCGCTGGGGGGGTATGATGCGGAAAATCGAGACCAACGACTTCGAAGCATCCAACATCGAATTCCTCGAATTCTGGCTGATGGACCCCTATATCTACAAACCCAATCACAATGGGGGCGATTTGTTTATTAACCTGGGAACCGTCACCGAAGATTTGCTCAAAGACGGTAGACGATCTTTTGAGAACGGTTTCCCACGTTCCGATGGTACCGGTCAAGTAGATACCACCGCTTGGGGATTGGTGCCACGTTTGCAGCCACTGGTGAATGCCTTCGACAACGACCCGGCCTCACGTACCACCCAGGATGTTGGTTTGGATGGATTGACCGATGCCCAAGAACGGGTGTTTTTTGCAGATTATCTCGCCAGAATAGCCGCCTTACATGGCACAAGCTCTGTCGTGTATCAGTCCGCTTTGGTAGATCCTGCTGGCGACAACTACCACCACTTCCGGGGTACTGACTTTGATGATCTGGAGCTGGATGTGTTGCAGCGGTATAAATTGTTTAATGGTCAACAAGGCAACTCGCCTACCGACCAACAATCAGCGGAATCTTATCCCACCTCGGCCACCAACTTGCCCAACAACGAAGACATCAATCTCGACAATACACTGTCGCAGTCGGAGGATTACTTTGAATACCGCGTAAGTCTGCGCCCTGGCGACATGGTGATTGGCCGGAATTACATCACCGATGTCTACGAATCCACCGTGCAGTTACGTAACCGGAGCAGCGCCACCATCAACTGGTACCAGTTCCGCATACCAGTGCAGAAACCCGACCGCCGGGTAGGCAATGTGCTTGACTATAAATCGATTCGTTTTGTGCGTATGTATTTTGCTGGTTTCGACGACAGTATCGTCTGTCGTTTTGCCACCCTACAACTCGTTCGTACCGATTGGCGGCGTTATTTGGCCGATTTGCAGGCGCCGGGCGAATATGTGCCGGTAGACCAAGAAGAAAGCACCGTTTTTTTACTATCCACCGTAAATATTGAAGAAAACGGCAACCGTTTGCCCGTTCCCTATGTTGTGCCGCCGGGTATTGAGCGGGTGCGTAACGTATTTACCACCAACTACCAGCAGTTAAATGAGCAGTCGTTGCAAGTCAGGTACTGCGGCTTACGCGACGGCGATGCCCGTGCCGCTTTCAAAAACACCACTTTTGATATCCGGGCGTACAAGCGCATTGAGATGTTTATCCATGCCGAAGGTCCTAACCTGCGGGATGGTGATGTGACCGCCTTTGTGCGCTTTGGTAACGACTACACCCAGAACTACTACGAATATGCCCTGCCGTTGATTATGACGGGTGATGGGGTATCCGATCCCAACCTGATTTGGCCGGTGGAGAACAGTCTGAATGTGACCTTTCAAGAGTTGAACAAAGCCAAACAGTTGCGCAACGAAGCCCGTTGGCCTTTTAATACCCCCTTCGTTTATATCACCGACCGCGGCCACCGCATCACGGTTTTGGGTAATCCCAACCTCAGCCAGGTGCAGGTAATTATGTTGGGAGTACGCAACCCCAAAGCCGATGGTGACGACGAAGATGATGGGCTCGAAAAATGTGGTGAGGTATGGTTCAATGAATTACGGCTTACCGAATTCGACAACCGCGATGGTTGGGCTGCCACTGGCCAAATGAATATGAAGATGGCCGATTTTGGTAATGTGAGTCTAACGGGTTTACGTAAAACGATAGGCTTTGGTGGGGTAGAATCGAAGGTGAGTGAAAGAAGCCGCGATGATTTGTTCCAATACGATCTGGCGTCGAGTTTTGAGTTCGGCCGTTTTTTCCCAGAGCGGTTTGGTTTACGTATTCCCCTGTATTTTGGTTACGGCGAATCGTTCAGCCGACCGGAGTACAACCCCATCGACCAAGATATTTTATTGGAAACAACCCTAAGTCAGGTCGACGATCAAGTTGCCCGGGATTCCATTAACCGTGTCACCGAAACCTACATCCTTCGCCGCTCTATCAATATCACCAACATGCAGAAGATGCGGATGCGGCAACGTAAACCGCAGCCTTGGGACATTGAAAACTGGAATGTCACCGCTTCGTATTCGGAGAACTATATGCGCAATCCATTTACCGCCTATAGTAGCATCAAAAATTACCGGGGGTCGTTGGGCTATACGTTCGCTGGTCAGCCCAAAAACTACCGACCTCTAGCTAAAGTTATACGTTCGCGTAAGTTGTTGTGGGTGAAAGATTTCAACTTCTATCTCATGCCGCAGAGTTTTAGCGTCCGCGCCGATCTCGACCGTTTGTTCCAAGAAACCCAGCTGCGCAACAACAGCGATGGCGGTGCGGGCATTGATCCTACGTGGAATAAAAACTTCACTTTTAATCGTTTTTACAATCTGCGCTACGATTTAAGTCGCTCTCTCAAAGTAGAATATGATGCGACCATGCTCACGCGCATCGACGAGCCATTCGGGCGTATTGATACGGAGGAGAAAAAAGACACCATACTGAACAATCTGCGGGAGCTCGGTAGGCCAACCCGTTATCAGCACAGTGCCAATGTGAACTACCAGCTGCCTTTTAATAAGTTTAAGCTGCTCGACTGGATCAACAGCACCTATCAATACCAGGCCACCTATGAGTGGATGGCTGCGCCCTTGGCTGCTGAAAGTTTGGGCAACTCCATTCAAAATTCACAAACAAATCGGTTTAATGCCAATTTGAATATGATGAATCTATACAATAAATCGGGCATACTCCGGCGCATCAACCTCAACCAACCCCTCCGCGACGAAGCCAAAAAGGAGGCAAAGAAAAAGGGGGAGAAGGAAGGGGATAAAAATCAGTTTGGCGAAAAAAACAATGCGGGTCCCCGCGCTGGACAGCCTAAAAATACCACGCCACAAGATTATACCTGGAACATCCCGCGCAACTTGATGAAGACGCTCATGATGGTGAAAAATGTGTCGGGGAACTACTCCATCACCCAGGGAACAATTTTACCCGGTTTTACGCCCGATCCGCAGTACATCGGCAACAATTTCGACAACAATGCCCCCGGTTTGCCTTTCACCTTTGGTTCGCAGGCCGACATTCGCAGAACCATAATTCAGCGGGGCTGGCTCACCAGCGACACCAATTTGAATGCCTTGTACATGACCACCCGCAATGTAAACATTCAGGGCCAGGCAACGATTGAGCCTTTTAAGGAGTTTAGGATCACGCTGAACGTAACCAAAAGCCAGAACTACCGCTATTCCGAAAACTTTCGTGCCGATAGTTTTGGCGACATCGTTAACCTCAACCAACTAGAAAGCGGCGATTATTCCGTTTCTGTTATCAGCTGGAAAACCTCTTTCGAAAAAATGGTCATCGACCCGAACGAAGTAGGTTATCTGGAGTCGGATGCCTTCAGGCGATTTGAATTAAACCGTATCGTTATTGCCGACAGACTCGCCGTCGACAATCCGAACTCAATTGGCCGCGGCAGTGTAGACTCCATTTTCCCCGACGGTTACAGCCGCAAGTCGTTAGACGTTTTGGTGCCCTCTTTTATCGCCGCTTACACCGGTCAAAATGCCGCCACAGCTGACCTGGGTATATTCCCGAAAATCCCACTTCCCAACTGGCGTATCAGTTATACCGGTTTAAGTAAGTTTGCCTGGTTTAGAGAACGTTTCCAAAGTATCACCTTCAACCACAGCTACCGCTCGGTATATACGGTAAGTAATTTTTCGACCAACCTGATTTATGGCGACACCAAATTGCCAGCTAGTGTAAGAGATACCCTCGGCAACCAGGATTTTTATCCCAAATATCAAATTACCCAAATCACCATCAGCGAGCAGCTGGCTCCTTTGGCGGGTGTTGATTTGACCACCAAAAACAATATCACCGTGCGTTTGGAATACAAACAGATGCGTACACTCACCCTTACGCTGCTCAACAACCGCCTCAACGAAATGCGGTCGAACGAGTTTACCATCGGGCTGGGGTATCGTTTTACGGCATCCACCTTGCCGTTTCTGTTTAATGGCCGAAGCTCCAAAACGAACAATGATTTGAACGTTCGTTTCGACTTGAATATCCGCGACAACAACAGCGTCCTTCGGGATCTGGACGGATTTGAACCGCAGCCGTCGGGTGGTGGCCGGAATGTGTCTATCAAACCCAGCATCGATTATATCTTGAACGACCGCGTCAATCTCCGTTTTTTCTACGATTTTGTACTCAACAAGCCCTTCATTTCGACGGCTTTCCCGACCACCCAAACCAGCGGTGGGTTGAGCATTCGATTTACCATAGCTAACTAAGTGCACAGCTCAGATAAAGCTGTATTTTTACGAAAAATATTATCCCTATGAGCGTTCCCGCCAATTTGAAGTATACCAAAGAACATGAGTGGATTTTGATCGAAGGCGATCAAGCTACAGTAGGCATCACCGACTTTGCCCAAGGCGAATTGGGTGATATCGTTTTTGTAGAGATTGAAACGGTAGGCCAAGAGGTTGCCCGCGATGAAGTTTTTGGTTCCGTTGAAGCCGTTAAGACAGTATCCGACCTTTTTATGCCTCTTTCAGGCACCATTACTGAAAAAAACGGCGGACTTGATAAAGTTCCTGAAGCCGTAAATAGCGATCCTTATGGTGAGGGTTGGATGATTAAAATGAAAATTTCGAACCTCAGCGAGATCGATCAGCTGTTGACGGCCGATGCTTACGCGGAACTTACGGGTCACTGAGCCTGACGCAGCGAGAATTCGCATCATACGCCGGACAGGGTGGAAAAAATTTGTGCTCTACAATTTTCCCGCCTTTTTTTGGCTTCTAGTCATTTTTACGCTCACCGGACTGGCCGGCGAAAATTTCGGCGAAAGCAATTTGTTTTCGGGAGATAAAATCATCCATGCGCTGCTATTTTTTATTCTGGTGACTTTAAGTATGCAGGGTTTTAATAAGCAGCAACTTTTCCCAAATCTGCGCTACGAGTCAGGATTTTATGCCTTGGCCACGGGTTTTCTTTTTAGCGGCTTAACGGAGATTCTGCAAGGGCTGTTTTTGCAAAGTCGCTCTGCCGACCCCTACGATTATATTGCGAACACCGTAGGATGTGTCCTAGGATGGCTCTTTTTTAACTTCATCGTCCTCCAAAAACGTTAAAATGATTCCCTATCTCCGGCGGCTAAATGAAAAACGATTTCTCTTTTTTGAAATCGGTTTGATTATCGCCTTGGGAGTAGCCCTCCTTTTTTTTAACTGGAAATTTTATACCCCGGAGCATGAAAACCCGGTTTACTACGATTTTGAGTCCGACCGTATTGAGCAAATCGACTTACAAACCCCATCTACCTCCCAACGCACCTTTAAACCACCACCGCCAGAAGTCGTGCTGAACAACGAGCCTCTTTCTGGCAATATCCAAACCGTACTCGAAAATACGCTGATTGAAACACAATTGGCTACCACCGAAGTGATGGGCGCCAACGATATCGCCATTCCCGCCAGTGCTTTTGGCTACCAAAATGGAGGGATGCCTACAGAAGCTACCGTTAATGAACCCGAAATATTTGCTATCGTAGAGGTGATGCCTGAGTTTCCGGGCGGAAGTGCAGCCCTATTGAAATATTTGGCAAGCAAAATACGCTATCCCGATCTGGCCCGCGAAAATCGGGTGGAAGGACTAGTGGTGGTGCAGTTTATCATCGACGAAAAAGGAAAAATTAGTGGCGTCATCATATTACGTGGCATTGGTGGTGGCTGCGATGAAGAGGCCATACGGGTGATTCAAGCGATGCCCGATTGGCAACCAGGCCTACAGCGGGGCGTGCCCGTGAAGGTGAGATACAATGTGCCGGTACGTTTTGTACTGAAACGAGATTAATTTTTTGGTTAAGCCGTAAGATTTCGGCGACTTTGTATTATTTTAGAGCCTTATACGTTTGATTGAAAACGCATCCCCATGGAATTAAAAAAGAATCCTGAAGCCGATCTGAACAAACAGCGCGGCATCTTTTTTCAAATCGGCATGATCATCTCTGTCGGATTGATGCTTTTTGCCTTCACTTATTCCAGCAGCGAAGGCGGCTTGGCTGATTTAGGGCAATTGGTTATCGAAGATCCGGTAGAAATGGATATTCCCCAAACCGAACAAAAAGTAACTCCGCCGCCACCGCCGCCGCCGCCCGTACTTGAGGTGGTAGCCGACGATGAAATCATTGAAGAAGATGAGGTGCAGTCTACAGAGGTGAACCAAGACACTAAAATTGATATTCCGGTAATTGAGCCTGAAGAAGGTCCGTCGGAGCCCGAAATTTTCACCATTGTTGAAGAGATGCCAACTTTCCCAGGGGGCGACCAAGCCTTGTTGGCGTTTATGGGTAAAAACACAAAATATCCACCTATGGCCCGTGAAAACGGTTTACAAGGTATTGTAGTAGTTACTTTTGTGGTAGATGAAAAAGGCAATATCAACAACGTGCAGGTGCTTCGCGGCATCGGCGGTGGTTGTGACGAAGAAGCCATACGTGTCGTAAAATCTATGCCGACATGGAAACCTGGCAAACAGCGTGGTTTACCAGTACGGGTACAGTACAACTTGCCTTTCCGCTTTACGCTCCGCTAATTTTAAGACAGACAAATACAAAGCCCTTCCGTTTGGAGGGGCTTTTTTGGCACATAGTATGTAGCAAAGCGTATTTAGATAGTGCGTAAGACGTAAGACAGAAGACAGAAGAAAAGCCCTTCGGGCGTTGGTGGTTGATAGCTTTTGGGCCGTTTATCGACTATACAAGCGAAGACTATACAAGCGAAGACTATACAAGCGAAGACTATTTACGCTAGACAGGCTGACCTTGCCTGATTTTGGTTGACAGTTTCTGTACAGCCGTCTTCTGTCTTAAGCGCCTCGTTTCAAAAAACCACCGCATCACT
>Ga0105053_10001388_pt1 | contig 38829 bp, 25 predicted proteins | sample BON01_FD_78093 | JGI IMG/M metagenome (GOLD analysis project Ga0105053, IMG submission 78093) | Freshwater microbial communities from Lake Bonney liftoff mats and glacier meltwater in Antarctica - BON-01 | ecosystem: Environmental > Aquatic > Freshwater > Ice > Glacier meltwater | place: Lake... | reverse complement strand
GCTACGAGAACATTTCAAACTTGGTTCCATCGCTGTAACACAGTCTCTTACTGTGGACCCCTCCTTCTCAGATCACATCTGGTCGTTAGAGGCAATGACAACTGACAAACGAATTTTGATCCCTATTTATGAGATGTCAGCGAAGGAAATAGAAGGATACATCAAGTGCTTTGATGTCAACGTTCAGACCTGGGTTATCCTCGTCCGAGCAGACCAAGAACAGGGCGCGTTAAAGTCACGGTTGCAACGTCGCGGCTCCTGCTTATATCGACTGGATAAAGGTGCCAAGATAAGTTTGAGAAAGGGCAGACTACTGCATTTCGCACGTGTATGTGGTTTCAATTCACGAGAAGCACGAAAAACGGATTGGGTGTGGAAAAACCGGGACACTATGCTGCAGAATAATTCCAGTTTAGGAGATAAGCGTATATGGTCTCAGACTCATTGTTTTGTGCCAACGTGATGATACGGTTGCCTTGTGGCGTGCTCGCATCAAAAGAAGCCCCTGCATCGTGTACGTACACCACGCGATTGAGTTGTTTTAGAGCAACAGCCATGTACAACAAGGTGTTGCCGGCAGCATCTATGCAATCAATGGGTGCACCTGCCGAAATCAGCGTCTGCACAGTATCCCACCAATGGTGGGACGCCGCAAAAAGAACCAGGTGCTCTTTTTTGGCAGTGAATGAATCTGCACGTGCCCCGTGCCGAAGCAACATACGGATGGCCTTACTGTGCCGTTGTACTGCGATGGAGATAGCCGACTCTCCAAGCTTTGTTTCCGAATGTACACAGGCCCCGTGCGATAACATGAAATACACGCCGTCCCAGTTGTTGTTCGTGGCCATCACAGGAAGCAAGCGTTCGTCGGTATCAGTGCACAATTCTGCTATGTTTATGTTTGGTGGGAGCGTTTGCATCATTTTTTCGGGGGTATAGTTTGCGTTCAGGAATATACTTCCGTGCAGTAAGACATGGCTGACTGACCTTGTATCCAGTTGCGCCCCAGCTTTGATTAGCGACAAAAACACATCCACATACCGATTTGCAGCAGCATGGGAGATGAGAGATTCTTGTGTTTTTGTACATGAGTTGACAGTGGCCCCGTGCTGTATCAATAAATCCACTATACGTACTTGATTTCTCTGCACCGCAATGGAAAGAAGAGATTCATCCAAACTTGTCCGGCTGTCTACAAAAGCCCCTGCACGGACCATTTTTTCCACAATATCCCACAAATTATCAAAAGCGGCTTCGGCTACGAGTGGTTGCCCGTTCACCGACAACGAATTTGCACCGACACCACGTTGTAGTAATTCTTCAACTACACTAAAACGCGCGTTCTGGAAAGCGATGGCAATGAGAGATCTATCGTACTCCGTGTGACCGCTGCCAGCAGCACCAGCAGCAAGCATTATTTTTACAATTCGCCAGTCGCCTCTTTGCGCAGCCTGTGCTAGTTTGCATTCGCTTGAGTACGACAGCAAACTTCCGCGGACACCACTTGTTATCAAGGCTCGAATAAACTTTCGGACAACCTTCGCGTGCACCCGTGTTTTGTCATAGTGTTGGAAAGCAATGTCCAGCAGGATTTCGTTGTCACGCAATAGCAAATTTACAGGGACACCACGTTCTATCAATAATATAATAAACATCCGGACAGCCTCCTCGTTTGACTGTGTTTTGTCGTAATGTCGAAAAGCAATGTCCAAGAGGCCTTCGTTGGTATCCGTGTGATAGAGGACTGACGCACCGTTTTCGAGCAGCATTTTTGCCACATACCACTGCCCTCGGTGGACAGTCAGTGCAATAAGAGGTTCACCGTTCCACGACAACGAATTTGCACTGACACCACGTTTTAACAGGTCCATGACAACATCTTCGCGATTTGCATGTACAGCAATGGCAATGAGAGATCTGTTTTCGCTTATGTGACTATTGCAAGGTGCCCCGTTACCACACAGCAACAATACCATTGCCCATTGCCTTTTTTTAGCTGCTAGTATGACAAGAGGTTCACCGTCGGGCGAAAGCGAGTCGGCAGGAACCGCGTATGTCTGTAACAATTTCCGCGCGGTGTCTACAAGGTTTTCACGGACCGCTATGTACAGCAGGGACTCCTGATTGCTGTTACCACCGATCGGACATACCCCAGCATCCAACAGAAGGAATACATTTATCCACTTTCTTACCAACGCAGCGTCGGTAAGACAGTCCTTGACTGCGGGTGACAACAAATCCACACCCGCATTGCGTTTTATCAGATCCAGTAAGGCTGGATTGCTACGTTGACGAATGGCAATGTCAACGAGAGATATGCCTTGCAACGACAGACGAGCTTTGTTCGCACCGTGGTCGAGCAAAATAAACACGGCTATCCAGTCTCTTCGCATGGCTGCTTCTATAGTCAGAGGTTCACCTGTGGGCGAAAGCGAGTCCGCAGGAACCGCGTAGTTCTGCAACAAATTTTCAAGACTGACTGGATAATTTCCACGTATCGCTATGCAGAGCAAGGATTCGTTTTCGCTGTTACAAACTATCAGACGTACACCGGCATCCAACATATGGAATACATAATTCCATTGCCCACTGGACGCAGCGTTGGTAACACTGTCTTTGACCGCGGGTGACAACAAAACCACCTCAGCGTTGCGTTCCATCAGTTGTCTTATGGCTTCATACTTGCTAGTACGAAACGCAATGTCAACAATAGATTCGCTTTGCAGCGACTGACTATCGATTCTCGCACCGTTACCGAGCAAAACCAACGCGATGTCCCAGTGCCCTAGCATAGCTGCTGCTGTAATTAAAGGTTCGCCCGTGGGCGAAAGCGAGTCGGCAGGAACAGCGTATGTCCGTAACAATGTCTCAACCTTGTCTCTATGATACGTAAAGACCGCCATATAGAGCAAGGATTCGTTCTTGCTGTTACAATCCTTCGGACATGCACCGGCATCCAACAGAACGAATACACATGGCCAGTTTTCGCTGAACGCAGCGTTGATAAGACTATTTTTGAAGGCGGGTGACGAAAAATCCACCTCGGCTTTACGTGTCACCAGTTCTTTTACGGCGTCATAACTGCTGGTACGAAACGCAATGTCAACAACAGATTCGCCTTGCAAGGACTGACTAGCGATTCTCGCACCGTTATCGAGCAAAAGAAACACGATTATCCAGTACCCTGCGCTGGCTGCTTCTATAACCAGGTGTTCGCCTTCAGGCGAAATTGAGTTTGCTGAAATCATATGATCTTTTAACAAGCACTTGACAGCTTTGGCATTACATGCGCGGACTGCCATGCAGATGAGAGATTCGTTCGACACATTATTGCAGGCAGTCGAATATGCCCCGGCATGTAGTAGCATTATGACTATATTCCAACAGTTCATGCAAGCGGCATACATCACCAGAGGCAATCCGTTTTCTAGACATGCCCTGGCATTTGCCCCGTCCAGTAAAAGTTGGAACACTGCATTTTCATTCTGGTTTTCGATTGCGGTTGCGAGCACTGCGTTCACCACAACCACACCGGCAACCATGCTCGCTTCAAATTCGACTTTCCGAGCATCCGCCCGCGATTGAGCGGAATCAGAGTCCAGCTCCATTTCTACGGCGTCCTCGTGCGAATACAAGTGTATTTTCCTGCTGCCAATGGGCAACAACTTGCCCCTGCACGTGGGGCATGCTTTCCGAGGCATTCGTAACAAATTTTCGTGACACTTTGTGCAACACATGTGCCCTACTGCACACATCTCTGACAATTGGTGCATTTCGGAATCGCCCTCTACCACAATGCGGTGCTGTAGTTGGCTTTTCAATTGCTCGTCCATCATCTCTTTGTCGTACAAGCCGTGGGTGCCTCCATAACAAATGCTGCACTCGAAGCCTGTAGTGCCAATTCGACCACCCTCAATGTGTGACATTGTGGTAACTCGAGTCACGTCCGCTGGCAATTTCGCCACATTTATATATATACCGACTGCACAACACTACCACAAAACTGTAGCGACTCTGGCACAACCACAGACACCATTGTCCGGAGTGCGGGGAACGTGGTTACCATTCTCTACAGTGCCCAATATTTCTTTGTTTTCTTGTATCGCGTAGTAGTGTCGTCAATGTTGCGTGTTTCCGAGCGTTTAAAGCGACACACGAAAAGCGGTAGAAAAACACGCGGGCGACATGTGCGCATCCTATAAAAGCACACGGCTGCTCGGTATATCGACTAAAAATGTATTTCATCTGGCAGCGCGATGCCTACTCCGTGGCATATGTGCTGCTCAACTTTATTCTCGTCGTCATGGGGTTTTTCTTCTGGATGGTGCCCCCAACCACGGTACATTTGCCGACGTCGAGATGGTGGATGGACCGTACATTTCGCTGCTGAAACACAAATTTCTCGACACGACGTCGCCGCCGGCCAAGGTCTCCCTCGAAACTCTGGGCTCCTATGAAGTTTTTACCAAGAACCCGGGTGCCAATCCCTTTGGACTGCCGTCGACGAGTTTGTTGATGCTGCCCCTCTTTGCCAGTGCCAAAAACATGCTCATGAACGATCGCATCACTGGTCAAGGCGACAAGCTGGTTGTTCTTGCCTCCCCGCTTTGGGCATACGAACACAACCTGCACCTGCACGACAGCACCTATTGCTCTGACAATGCCATCATGCTTGCTGTGGCAAGCAACCGGCTGTACGTCAACCCCATTGGTGGCCCGACTGCACCATTGCTGGATCCGGTGGTGTACAAGTGTGCCCCTGCGTACCCTACCACTGTCGATTACAAAAAATGTTATTCCGAGTTGCAGGAACACAAGACTGTGATTGCAGTTTACGCGTTTTTTATGCTGTTGGTGGTTTTGGTATGCACATGCTTGTATATTCACAGGGGTTATCACAAAAACGAGGGCTGGGGCGTTACGTACACGCCGTACTTGCAGAAAATATCGCTCTTGTTCAATGTCATCATGTTCGCAGTGCTTTCAATGTCCATGAACACGGGCATTCCCACAATTTCAAGCGATAACGGCTGCCCCAACAAAACGACTGGCACATTGCAGCTGTACGAAATATTCCTGACCATCTACCTCAGCGTGATCACCGTGCTGTTTTTGCACGTTGGCGCCATACTCCACGACATCAAGTACGGGCCCACAATGATTGCTGAGCACAAGTTTGGCCCTGAAGTTGATGACATTAAACAATCAAAAACCAATACTGGTTATTCGTGCCAATACCCGGCATGAGCGGGAAAGCTCATTTTGGGACTCCAGTTCGTTGTGCAGAAAAAGCCAGCCCACTTGGGTTTCGGGCCCGAAAACGGCACTCATCGCGTCAAACCACACAAGCACGTGCGTGTGATATCCCAGAGCAGGCGTGCGTGGGGCTTTGCGCGAAAAGCGCCGTGCTTTTGCGGACTTTTGCGCAGCAAACTGGGCTCTCGTGAGTGCCTGGCCTGCACTGCGCATGGTACTTTTTGTTTTACTGGCGAGCTGCTGTATATAAATAAACGCTATAAAGTGAAAGCATCTGCGTCTTGCCGTGCGCAGCAGTTTGGCAGCAAAAACGTGGACGCGATGAGCACGCCCTGGAATATCCGGAAGGGCATGGACACCGCACAGGGCCCAAACGGTGAGTACAACAACACCAGCGAGTTCAGCAACGGCGTGAATGCCAAGCGCATCCGCAACAACCTGTGGCCCTCGGGCAAATTCAACGACCAGGATGGCCCGCTGTCCGCCCTGCAGAACTCCGATAGCAGCATGCGCTCTATGTCGAAGAACCTGTCTACCAACCAGACGGTGATGACGCTGTACATCAACATTCCGCGCCTGGTGGTGCCCATCAATGTTCCGCACATCCACGAGCCGCACAACATCGGCGTGGCCAAAAGCATCTGCGCGGGGGACGTTGTGTTCCAGCTGCGCTACAACGAAGTGATGCTGAAAAACGGCGACGCCTCGCAATACGCCAACCGCTATATGCCGGACCTGGTGTACTGTGCAAACCTGGCGACCATCAACTACATCCTCTTTGGCATCCAGACGCTGCTGGCAGAGGTGTATGCGTCTTCTATTGAGAACAATGGAGTCCGAACACAGGCGGGGTTTAGCGTGCTGTGGGAACTACAAAAGGATGTGTGGAACCGGTCGCAGGAGCCCGTGGAGAGGGCAAGGATGCAGTGGCACAAGTTTCTCAATGTTATTTCGATGGGCGATTTCGGCAAGATGATGAGCTACGACTTTTTCGACGGGTACGCCGAGCTCGTCAACTTTGACCGGGACTCGGAGCGCATTCGCAAGGACAAGTACTTGGCGTACGTGGACGACTTCCTGTGGGATTTCATCAACACGTACGCCAAAATCGGCGGCATTTTCATTGGCAGCGACAACCAGGGGGGCGCGCACTATGGCAATCCGAACCCGGCGTCGTATGCTCCCACCGACTTTGTGGGCACCTTGCAGGTCGCAGGCAAGAACTTCAAGGTGCGCAACATGTGGTCGGCGTGCCAGGGAGGCACCAGCAGCGGCGACATCCTGGGCTTCAAGCTGAAGTTTTTCAAGACAAAGCCCGTCGGACACCCTCCGCTGGTGTTCCGGCTCTCGTCGAATTCCGTTACACAAAGGGAGGAGACCGTTGGCGTCAGCAACGCCATCTGCAAACTTGGCGGGTACAGCATGCTGGTGCCGTCAAAAAACAAGCGCGACACCGTTCGAACAGACATTGTGATGGCCGAGGAACGCAGCAATGGCTTCCTGCAGTTTGGCATCTGTGATCAGATTAGCAAGCCCTCCAATATTTTCAACAACCCGCTCATCAGCGCGTGCGACGCAACGGCTTCCGTGGTGCCAGCGCCCTTTCAGATCTACATGCGTCTGGGCTTTACTAATGTGCCCAGTGTCAATATTCTCAAGTTTCCCGATCCGGATTTCAATAACAACAACCTCCCACCACCACCACCACCACCATCATCACAACCATCATCACCACCACCATATAGTCGTCTTGTGCCAGAGGGTCACCGCATGCAATCAATGCCCCAAAGTCCAGACCACACAGGAACCACAGGCCTTGGAGGCTTTCTTTTGTTCGAGGATGTGCCTAACACGAGCAAAACTCACACGCCCTCTGTTGTGGCGACGGAGGATGTTGTGAACACAGAAGAGCCGCCGGCGAGCGAAAAAACCGCTCCAAGCACCTTGGTTGCAGAGTCAAAAAGCGTGAATCCAGGACCTTCGAAACGACGGACGAAAAAAGTCGTTGCGCCAGTCGCCGACACCGACATGCACACCGAGCCCACGTAAAAATGGAGCCCGCTGTGCTAAAAGGTAAATCGCTAACAAGGAGGTGCAGCCACATGATACACAAAAAAAAATGAGCTTCCTACAGCAGCTCGACGGCGTTGCACAGCGAGTGGCCACATATTCGCTGGAGATACAGCAGCGCGCCACGCCTCCGAGTGCCGCATACAAACTGGCCATGGAGATCATCTTGGAGCGCATGGACCAGCTTGCGTATGTCTTTCTTGTTGCGCCGTTTTGCTACGACTTGCAGCACATCTACGAAAAAGTGAAGCACTCCATCTGCGCGATTCTGCAACTCATCAAGGCCCAGCAGCGGCAGGGCAAGTTGTCTGCGGACGACGAGGACTTCCTCATGGTCCTGTTTGAGACGTTTACCAGACTGTGTGTGTGCCTGCTGTGCGAAAACACCTTTATCGAGATCAAAGAAGGCGAGACGGTCCTGGCATCCGATGGTGTCGGTCGTGCTGACGCTGTGTAGCGCATGTTGTCGACTTTGAATAAACACGGCCCTCTGTCATTTCCGGCTTTCCATGGGCACTCTTTTTCGTGCGTGTGTCTATATATAACAACGTTTTATGCGCGTGGCGCGTGCCGTTCCCTACCAGCACGCGATGCAAACTGTACACATAATCGTGCAGATTTTGCTGCTGTGCGTGGGCCTCGTGCTCACGTTCGACTCGCATCTCCGGCCCATCGAGCACTACTACCTGGTGGGGTTCTTGCTGAACGTTACACTATTCGCGCTGTCGCTCATGCTCGACGCCGCCATGAACAAGTGCATCGCGAAACGCATGATTCTGTGGCTCCTGTACTACGAATTCATCACGCCCCTTGTTTTTATTTTCTTCTACATGATACGCACGCGCTCAGAGACAGCGACCATTGTGTTGTTTTTTGCATTCTACACGTGTCTGCCCCTGCTGTACTTTACGCACTTGACCCAGGAAAGTATAATGGAGTTTATGCAAGACGCCCCACAACACGCATCCGTGTGACGCCAACACCCACGTACCAACGTGGGCTGGCGCTGCCGGTGTTTTATGTCCACGCCCAACAATGGGTAGGCATCAGAGAAAATGCACGCCTGCACCTTGGATGCACTTTGTTCGCGTTCGACCATGTGAGGTATATAACGAGGTGGCGATTGGCCTACTCAAGCATATTGTGAGCATGATTACCCACACCAGACTACCACTGCATGACGAAGACATTGAAACGAAATTGTTAATACAGAAAATGGATTGGGTCAAGGAAATGGAGCGCTGGATATTAGGTTCTAAAAAAATTGGCAAAATTGGGTTACATTTCGAAATCGGAAACCTCATAAAGGCACACCAAAATGACAACGAGGCACTCCCCAAAATCAAGTGTGCATTGTTGTCGTGTGGTGTGAAACAAGACACAGCCCCTACGAAAATTCACCCAATATACATTGATTTTGTTTTCGTAACTTTAAAACTCCCTGAGAACGTTCAAGACAGAAACGAGTATACTGTACTAGGGATCTGTCATTTTATTGCAGTAATACTGATTAAACTCAAAAACGCTATCACGCCTGGCGTACAAGATGACATTACAAAAAAACTCCTCATGCAAATCGAAAAACTGCAAAAAATTGCGCTTATGCGCACCAAACAAATCAACCACAGTTTGTCGGACCTAAAAACGCCAGAGATATCCGAGATGGCGAGCAAGCTCTTGTTGGATGGCAGCGAAGTTGACGAATACGAGAAATTTTTTGTCGACGAGGAACAGGAATGGGATAATATTTGTGGCAATACAGGTTCTGTATAAAAACACACCACGAGACGAGGCACCGCACATTGTAACTGATTGCGAAGCTTGCTGTACAAAGACTTGCTTGTTTAAGTAACACGCATCCACGGCAAATATTTCGAGGCGGCAGCGCCAGTGGGTCTTCAAAAAAAGTTTCTTGCCAGCAACACCGCTAAACACACACCAAATTTTGCAGACGTGCTTTGCACAATTAAACGGGGTTTTTGACTGTTTATTGTGTAATATTCGTGCGAGCGGCGCGCACCATGCAAACAGCATGTGTATATGAACACAGGACATAGAGCACACATGTTGTGCATAGCACGCACAGCAGGCACATTGGCGTGTTGTGGTGCTTGGTGTTGAGGCATATCACTGTCACGTGTTGATTTTTGCTATTTCGGGCAGCGCATCCGGAACCGGGGTTTCAGGTGTAGTGTATAACGTTTGCGGCGTGCAAGCCTGTGGCAGTTTTATGCTTGCGCTAGCTATATAAGTGCAGTGCTTGGTGTGTGCAAAGTGTGGTAATGTCAGAAGCAGCAAAAGAGGAGGGTCTGGGCGTTTCGCCACAGAATGCGTCTGAAGCGTGCGGATTGCACCCAGACAGCGCATCCGAGAAGCTTGACGAGACAGACGACGCTGGGTGTGAGGAAACAAGAACGCCCGACGCCGAGACAGACGATTCGAGTCTTCCTCTAGGTCTCGAAGAACGGTCGGGTGATGAAATGTCAGACAATGTCGAAGTGGAGGATTCCAGCCACCCTATAGACCTGGAAGAATTCTCTGACGATGACGTGCCATTGGCCTTGCACCACAGGCTAACGAAGGACAAGGTTGGCAAGCGCGACGTGACTAAAGTAAACGCATCTGGCTCCAAAAAAGCCCCAAAAAAACGCCTGCTAACAAAAAAGGCAAATCCGGTGCAAATGGCGTTGTTCGCACGTTTCCACCGCTTCGCTCGTTTCCATCGATTCGCACGTTTCCATCGCTTGTGCACGTGGCGCACGATTTAAAAAGTCAAATGGACACTGCGTCTATGAAAGTGCTGTTTTCCAGCATGCGGATGCAACAGCACATGAGTGACAAACTCTGCATAGAGGCATTCTCACAAGAACCTCCCACAATACCAAAGTGTCTGCAAGCACAAATGTCTGGGGGCACGCGGGCAAATTCGTCGGCAAAGCCCCCACCAGTGCCACCCGGGGCAGCACGCGGATTCGTATCCTATTACGCAATAGAGAATACGGATGATGTTGACAAAAAAGTGCCGTCGGCAAGCAAGGACGCAGCAGGCATTCAGCAGAACCATATGACATACGAAGTGCCGATGCCCCAATCGCCAAAGTACAACTAGCAGTGTGCCATGTGCGGCACGTGACAATTATTTGGTTTTAACGGTCTTGTTCGCAGTAACACGTATGCGCCCTATTCACATCGATTTCACTGTTTTTGTGGGGGTTACGCTATATTTCGGTATCGAGCATTTTGCCGCAATAAAAGGAGTCGTATCGTGTTTAAAATATACACATTTTTGTGCAATTTGCCTGACCATGCACAGGCTCCTGTAGATTGGTCGGAACGTTCTGTACATACCCCGACACAGTGCAACACATCGCCGTATTCGTTCGGTGGCCTCTTTCACACCTCGGCTATCATAGGCGCACACGCGGCGTGCTTCTGGGGCCTTGGTGTACTATGCACGGATTATGTGCATTGCACACCAAGACTGTGTGACGTGTATATATATAGGAGGAAAATTCTAGGCATTGCCTCAATTGTGTGTGCGAGTGCAGCAGCCGTTGAAACACTCTTGTTATGAGCAGTATTTTCGACAATGTTGACTTTGCCACATCCAGAAGGAAGAACAAGGTGCTTGATACGGGGCAAGTGCGTGATCTTTTTGGGGGGCAAAGTACTGCTGTACCATCCGTGGCCGTGGCGCCGTCGTTGGCTACAAGCACCCTCATATTCGCAGGTACAGCAGAGCAGCAACTCGAGCTGCCATACCCGAAAAACATGGTATTACCACAGCAGCAGCAGCAGCAGTCCTCGCACACTCCGGCGTCGAGGTTCTCGCCGTGCGACACTCCTGCGTCGCTGAAAATCGACATGATCTGGCTGTTGTGCGTGGTATGCACGCTGTTCCCAGTGTTTGTCGCTGTGTACAAAGTTGTGCTGGCTCCGTCGTTTACACCCGAAATGCTCACGGTGCCCTACCAGTGCAACCTCTTCTACTTTGGCCTCTTCTGCGGACTGCCTGGCATTACTGTGCACATTTTCTGCCTGTCGCTGATTTTCCACCAACTGTGTCGGTCGGGCGTCTTCATGTCCTTGCTGTGGACTTTTTTCATGATTGTTGCAATCGAGCACGCCTGCATGATTGTGCCCACGATAAGCATAGATTCCACCTTTTATCTCATGGCGCTCAGCGTTTTTTCCGGACTGCTCGCACAGGGCTTTTTCATAGCCATTCTGTACAGCGAAAGCAAGCAAAAGCGTGTTTACATTGGCACGCTGGGCGTGGCCCTAGTGCTGGTGGTGCTCTCTGTGCTCTCCATCGTGCTGTCGGTGCTGAACTTTGAGACACCGCACACAAAACCAACGGTGCTAGTGCGCATCGTGCCTCTCTCCATCGCCACGATTATCTACGCCTTTTCGACATACTGGACGCTGTTCCTCGTGCGAGTGGTTTGCAATAACATGTGACGCACTTTTTTATTCATAAAACTGTTCAACGACGCTCGTTCTTAGTGCGGTTGTAATCCATTGACAAGGCTACACAAAAGCCAGACATGCCCTCGACTCTCCTGTGTAGTGTTTATTTGAAGTTACAACTCAAAACCGTAATTCACACTACCACTGAAGTTAGTAAGTCTTTTGCCCTCTGGTATGGTACTGTATTTTCATCCTAGTATACCTTAACGCCAGACATCGGTGCCAGATTCCTAAAATAGGTGTTACCTGCTTCGAAACATTTTTTATTCACAACTTCAATGATTTTGCTGAAATAGCGGTTTTTTTCATATTCATCTGTTGTTTTTTTACCTGGTTTACTCACTCTAACACCTTCATACGTTTGCACTATATTTTTTGTTACTTCCCATAACTCAAGTATTCTTAAATCTTGAAAAAGATACAGGCATACTGCGCACACGGACGTCTGGAACAGCTCCAGAGCTTCATCACGGTCACACTGTATTGTATTATACCACTGTTTCGCCACATCCAGAGTGATATTACCGTATATTTTAATGAATTCACTAAGCACGCGGGAACAATCTATTTCTCGGTTTGCAGGGGACTTGACAAGGACGGGCGTCGGCTCGCGTGTACGAAAGTTCAAAATATCGTCGATTAAATGTGAATCCGTGTGGGGTATTGATTTTACCAAAGGCTTGACAAGGACGGGCGTCGGCTCGCGTGTACGAAAGTTCAAAATATCGTCAATTAAATGTGAATCCGTGTGAGGCATTGATTTTACCGAAGGCTTCGGTGTCGGGTTTTGCTTTTGGAACATATCCCATACATGTAGATTGGTATCGCTTCCGCGAACTGCTCTCCGCATATTTTTCTCTAATTCCTCCATTTTACGACGTACTTTGTCGTTAGAACTGATTTTTCGATCGCCACTGTTTGCGTTTTTATTAGTGTCCTTTTCTTCTGTGTCGTTTATGATTTTTAGTTTTTGCAATTCATATCCACGGAGTACATTGGCACCATGGCCTTTCATTGCGTTGCATACGTGTTTAAATCCATTAAACCAATTCATAGAGCAAGCATAATCCTTTATGATTTTTCCTATGCCCTTGAGTAGTTCGGTTTTCCCTTGAATATCATTTTTCAACCCAATGATTTGATCATTCGTATTCTTGTCTTCTTTGATGGACTGTTTTTTTGCCGGAATAGGCGGGACTTCTGCCGGAATAGGCGGGACTTTTGCCGGAATAGGATGGACTTTTGCCGGAATAGGCGGGACTTCTGCCGGAATAGGCGGAGACAATACGGGAGATTTCGGGGGAATTGACAATACGGGAGATTTCGGGGGAATTGGCAATGGCAGCTGGTTTTTTTGTGACATGTAGAGGCCCAGAGCTTTTTGGTGAATTTTGTGGTAGTTTTATTGGTGTGGCAGGGATTGTAGGAGGTATTACGTATTTTTTTTTTGAGAGTGGTCTTGGCATAGGCTCAGGTAGCAACTTGTAGTCAATCTTTTCGATGATAATTGGGGATGAACGTTTTTTGTCCTTTTCAGTGGGTTGTATGTCGGATTTGGAGTTTTCCAGGTTGCGTAGTTTTTCCGACAGTTGTATTAATTCGATTTTTGCGAGGCACTCTTTTTGGACAAGTATTTCATAGTTTATTGTTAGGGGGAGAATGCAGGTCTGAGCGCTGAAAAAAAGGCCATGCACTTTGATGTATTCCGACGACTCGTATTGTCCAGTAATTTGATACAGTGCTAAAAGCTCCCCAAATTCATACATGCACAGTTGACTCAGTTGCTCTAGAACTACATCATGCTTGTCTCGATCAAAGTGTTTTGGGATTTTTTTGACACTCGCGCGCATCGCCAGCAACTCCTGCCATGTCTCGTAAAACAACACGGTACTTGCCACCTCATGTATGTGCAATCTGATCTGTGTTTCTTCATCAACACGCTGGTTCTCGAGTTTTCGTTTCTCATTCGAATCCATGCACGTTGAAATGTTTTCTTCGAGTAGTTTGCAAAGAGACAGCTGACTTTGAAACTGGAAGAGCGTGTTGCTGTGGGCACCCATAAAGCATTCTGTTAACAAATTCATCTCCAAATCATGATTGTGTATGTCCTCGTGTTCCTGTAGCTCGATGATCATGTTGTTTTTGAATGTAGTGGCATTAACTATGAAGGACGCAATGAGATCATGATTGTCAATGTGCAGCTCCGGACGGTCGCCACGGTGGAAGAGCCAGTCTGCAAAATTTTCACACCATTCGGCTTCTTTCTTGCCGATGTCGTAGAAACTTTTTTGATCATGTGCATCTACATACGCGACGCAGAAGGTGATGTAGTTTGGGTCGGTGCTTACGTTGAGTTGTGTGTCGTTTTCATACACTATGTACCGCCCAGAAGGAGTGTTGTACTGTTCGTGCGCATCGACAGTCTGTTTCACAAACAATTGAAAATATTCACACAGCACAAGAAAATCTTCGCTGGCGTCGTCTTGATCCGACATTGTGTTTGTGGTAATGTAGACGACGTTGGTCTAGTTATATAGGTTGCCTTCGCAAGACAGTGCGCCACGCACGCTTGGAACGCGCCGAAAACCACGGTTTGGCGTAAACGGCGCCGTTTCGCGGTTCCACAGCACACTGTGCTGCCAGAGCGCGGACGCGTGTGTATTTTCCGCGCGTTCTGTGTGTTTTCGGGGCGCTTTCCGCGCAGTGTGGGGCACGCAGCGGGGTGCGACAATCGGAAAACTGAGCCAGGGCAGGGTATAAACAATCTATTCACGTAAAAAAAACACGAGTGTGTTCCTCCACCGGAATGGAGGTGGAACCAGAAGTTGCGATCACCTATGTGGTGGCCAGTTTGACGAAAAAGTGCGACATTTGCAACAGCCTGGGCGCGGAAGAGAGCAAGTTGCTGACGGAATATGTCGTGAAACTGACCAAGGACCACACTCTCAGCAGTATGATCCAGGAGATATCGTCGTTTGCTAGCAACCTACACAAACGACAGGGGGACAGACGAAACTGCATACAACAGAGCGCCTGCAACGTGGAACACACGGATGACGTCATTGCACGACACGTCATGTTCTGCATAGCGCCGCGCGAGGCGCGCGTCCGCATGATTATTTGCAACTCGGTGCTGCTGAACCTGCTAAACGACGCCAAGACCCCGCAGGACTCGGCCATCACCGTCAAGCTCTTGTTGCAAACCCAGGCCGCTGAGAAGCGCGCGTGAGAGCCGCCAAACACTGCGCAAACAGCGATACTGCGCGAATCCAAGGGTGTTCACGCACTAACAGCTCCTTCAAAGTTGCGTTCGATGTTGCCTGCACAATAAATTTAGGTTGTTCTATTCTTCCTGATTGCCGTCTGTAGTTTGATGCCCCTCCTGTTGTCAACAGGAGCAAGACTCGGTGCAGTTTCAGTGGTAATAATGACAGTTTTCGTGGGTGACAAGGCTTGAATGACTCCCTGTACCACAAAAAAACTGCTAACATCCTGACCCTTCCCAGAAGACATTAACACTGCAATCGCTGCTTGCTTTGACAGCTTGTAGCATATGCGTCGGAACTTTGGATCACGTGGCAAACTGGTGAGTGTACTTGCACTCGTAGACGAGGATCTCATTCAGAGGCACGCGGGCATCAAACGGATTATCTAGTTTGATGTCGGTGAGCTTGCCGATGGCGCCGTAGTTGCTGGCACTGTGTGTGAACTGCTGCAGCGTGAGCACCGAGCAGTTTGCCTCGACGACCTTGAACACGTTGGTCGCGAGAAGCGCGTGCCACAGCGTATGCGGGTGCAGCGATGTCTTGCGGTATACGAGCGAATAAATCGAGTTCATGTGCCCACTGGTGGCATTCGGGATCTGCTGTGTGCGTAGCAGATAAATCAGCAGCATCAACACGTACTGCGCGCACTGCGCCTCGTTGTTGATTTTCTCGAGCTCGATGTCGATCTGCTCGAGGTCGACGGCCTTGCGGTGGTAATGGAGCGTGTAAAGAACATGGTCCCAGATGATGGTGCTGAGGGTTGGATATTTTATGCCCTTGCGTGGCAGCCTGTTCCACACAAAGGCGTCGCTGTTGAGCTTGAAGTTTTGCAGAATCTGGTCGAAGACGGTCACGTGGATGTCCATATACACTGCGTCGCTCGCACTGATGTAGTTGGCGGGAGACAGAGTGTCCTTCTGGTGCGTACTGATGTACGAGATCCCCGAGAGTCGCGAATTCCAGCAGCTCAGGTCGTATGGCAACACAAGGATCTGCTTGTTGTTTTTGCTGATTCCGAGACTGATGCCAACGTGCCTGTGCTTTTGCTTCCCCGAGAGTCGCTCATACAGCGAGACCAGCCGCGGCAACACGTTCCATGTCCCGATGTTTTCGTTCAGCACCTCGTAAAACATAAACAGCAGGATGAAGCTTTCGCCCTGCTGCAGCCCGAGCGGCATGTCCTGTGGGGCAAGATGGGCGGGAGTCGCGTTGTCGTGGTACGGGGCATGCTTCTCCTGTAATGCGGGCATGTCCGGTGCATAACCCAGTGAGGAAGGTGCCCGCGGCTCGTACATATTGCCTGCTTTGTGCGCACGTTTTGCAAAAAAAAACACTAGCTGTGATGCCCTGAGATATGCCGGGGAAATGGCAGTTATATATATACATATGCCCACACAGACGCACTATACGTCGAGGAGGCGTTTTAGGGACATGGCATGCCCACACGCATGGCGGTCTGAGAAAGTGCACCCAGGCAGAGATGGCGTACAAAGGGTTTCGCCACCGCACGGACCGTGTGTTGAAATAATCTGTATCGTCTGAGAAAGTGCACCTAGGCATAGATGACGTACAAAGGGTTTCGCCACCGCACGGACCGTGTGTTGAAATAATCTGTATCAAACGTAAAAGACACCAGTAACACGCGCGTTCTAGGGTAATACTCTATTTCGAGACTTTAATAAACCCACACAAAAAAAAATAGTGCATCAGAGCGGGCGTTTGCTAATTGTGCGTGCCTGCGTTTCGCGGGCACTGTGGCGAGGCCGTTGGAGTGCCTGCCACCGGGCAGATGACGGTGCACACGTCGTTGGGTTCAAAGTGCACGTTTCTGCGCGAAAGCCCGTTTCTGAAGAGCATGAACAAGAAGCGCAGTTCGAGCTCGCGGATGTCGTAGCTGTTCTTGGCCTGCGGGTCTGCGACGAGCAACTGCTCACGGTAAAACCTCTGTTGGTTCACGTGGAAAAAACACCGCACAGAAAACAAGAGCCTGTCCAGGTGTTGGTTGTCCGCAGCGAGCGTAGCATTGTGTAGTCTGTGCTGGATATTGTAGCTGCAAAAGTTTGCTGCATGGTCATCGGACCACTCGCTGCAGGCAACAGCGATATCCGCATGGCATACCGCAAAGGGCGAAAGGAAGGCGAGAAAAAGGTCTTTTTCCACGTGCTTGTGTATTGCGGGGGGGCCATAGGCCACCCGGTCCGAGACCATCGACCAGCGAATGGTGCTCTTCTGTAGGTTTTGCACAATGCGACGCATGGGCGACTGCATGTAGTACTTGTTGACCTCCACATGTGTGATGTCCGCTGATACAAACGGAACAACCATTGGTTTGCGCACGCTGGTCCGCAGAAAATACTCGCCAACTCCCAACAGGATCCGCCCCACCGCAACACGCTTGCGCTCACCAAGGCTGGCAGGCACAGCGTGCTGCACGTAGAATTCCACCATCGTCAACAGACTCATAATGTCTAGGCGTGCCACACGCAGGAAGTCGGGGCATGGTATGGCGTGCTCGGCATCGTACTGCACGCCCATTGCAAAGCGAAGCACGGCGGCAAGCGTGTCTATCACACTGAAGCACACTGACAGCAGCCGTGACGGAGTAATGACATGAAGCGAGACACAGGGAGTGTTTTCGTTGCCGCTTGCGCGCAACGTCGTTGCCAAGAGGTTGTACTCGACAAATGCCACAACATTCTCCAGCACACACTTTCCTGCCACCTGGCACGCCGCGATGCAGAAAAACGAGCACGAGTGCGGCTTCCTGCTGTTTTCCAGCTGCGCACCACATGCCCCGCAGCGCTCGTGCAGAAAGTACGCTGCATTCACCGTGTTGTGCACCAGCCGCGACCGGCTTGCGCTGTTGCACACGTCAAAGGACTCTCGCACATCCATACTCACGTTGCGCTTCTTGATGCTTACAACGTGGGTGCTCGAGGTATATGGCATAAAACGTGACATGAACTGGGGCTTGGGCTCCTCAAATTCCAGCTGTCGTACCTTGATGCGCACTGCGTCGCGTGCCAAAACACCCACAACCCCAGTCAATCCTCCCAAAACCGCAAACTCATGCTGCGCCCAGCCCTCCAGCTGTGCATATAACTCGTGCACCTCAATCTCTGTGGTTGTGTGCACACACATGTCGTCTGGAAGCAGTGCACACACATGCTCGTGTAAACGCAAGTCCATCGGCACCGTCTAGAAAATCTACGCATGACACGCATTTTCCCGGTATAAATGGCCGGTCTCCCACCCACGCCCGAAATAGCACACATGTAAAACCCAACACATTCATTCATGTGTATTCTCGTGATTCATGTATTCATTTGTGTGCCACAATGGTCCATATATGCATTCATATACATGGTAAGATGCATTTAATATTATCTCATGCATGTGTGTGACAGGACTCTTTCATACATGTGACAATGAATCATGCACATGTGTGAGATGACCCAGATACGCATATAGAGTATTACTCGCCCGCCCTTTTTTTGCGGTCGTCGGGTGTACGGGCATGGATGACCAGCAAGAAAACAGAGATTTCAACGTGGCATGAGTTACTCAGTGCTGGCATTTCTTAATGCTCATCCATGACTGCATTCGTGAGAATAGATATCATCTTTCAACAGCGTCCCACTACAACTAGCACGTGTGCACTTGCTTGTGAAGAACAGAAAATGCATGACATATGCGTTGCTTGTTTCTGTCCCTTGATAACCAGGCACACGCTGTTGTGTTGTACACGCAATCCTTCTTCTTCGGTGTGGGTGGTGAATGTATAAGAAACATCAGCTTCAAATCCCTGAAACGAGTTGAAATCCGCAATCACTTCTCCCAGCGTAGCATAAATAGATGTCATAATGTCGCGATAGACAATGTGGTTGCTTCGATTATAATATAGCTCAATGCACAAGATCACGCGTGAGCCAACAACTGCTGTGCATGGTTCCAGCATATAATCTCCATTGTCTGACAACCCACGCTGGTAGTATTGACTCACAATGTTGCCGCCCGTGGTGACAGAATGCCAAAACTCGTTCGACTGTATGCAGAGGTCGCTGCGTGTGTTCACACGCCACTGGATGTGGTTCATTCTGTTCATTTCACGATGTTTTAGGATAGCGCACTCAACGGTACCTGTGTGTACGTTATCAAGCTGGCAGTGATGGATACAATCTATCACTACGCTGGCAAAACACATCATGAAAAACTCGGCGCATGATCAGGATCACATTTTCCTGCTGTATTTCCGGCAGAGACGTGAAACCGTTCACAACAGTCGCAATAATATCCGTGAGAATTTTGTCTTTTGGGTATCTGTCGTCGAATTTGTTTTTAAAGGCAAGTAGTGTCATTTTTACCCCACTCGTTAACAAAAATTTTTCTCTTTTGGTGAGATTTTGACTAGTTTCATGTTTTTGCGCTGCACTCTTGTAATCAGAAATTACTGTTGCCATCTGTTCTATATAATTATGCCATATTGCTGTTTCGGCAGAGCTGTTGTATGGATTAGTGATCTTCAGATCGTTTGCAAAATAAGGATCAGTTTTCAAAATATAGCTCATAATAGCAAGGTTTATATATAGGTTTTTTTCTGTTTCTGTCGACAGCGAATGACCTTCTTCGATTTGCTGCTGCAGAAACATTAAACATTTTTTGATATTTCCAGGGGCATTGCCAATTTTTTCTTGCCGTTGTGCATCGGTGTATACATTGCGTACCTTTTCCATAATATCATGTTCAAGCACAAACGGATTTTGACAATCTGATGGTATATTTGTGCTTGACACACCAGAAAATTTTTCCAGCATGTTATAACAACCAATATTTACACGTGTCAGTAGTAATGTCTTGTCAGACTCTGGTGAAGAGCCTGGAACTGATACTACAATTGGCGTATGCACTTGGCGCTTGTTTCTAGAGGTATGGCACATTTTTGCAAAGAAACACGCAATGAAAATTGAAAATAACGCAATGACGGCCTGTGCTATGACAAGGATATCAGTGTCGTTGAGATTCGTAAAGTCCGTTATCATGCTATTGGGATTGAAGGATTTTTTTTGCATAATTTTGTGTGTCCAGTCCGTGAATGAACCTTTGCCGAACGAGCGTGACAATCGTAACAAAGCTGAATCGCGTTTCACATGTTTCGTAACGCTTGTTTGTACGAGAATATTTGGTTTGTGGCCTTTTTTGCTGGATGTAGCAACCTCTACTGTTTGTGTATGATATTTTGCTAAGCGTTGTGCTAAGCGTTTTGCTATTCGCTGTGCTGATGTTCCTGCTATCCGGGTCTGCGATCGCAATGTGGCGCGGGAAGTGCATGGCAAAACTGAACAAGCTGCAGACGTGCCACGGGCAATCTGCATATTCATTCGAGTACACACAGCAGGCGCACGAGGACGGCCTTGCAAAGCACCGCAAAAGCTGCCCATTTACGCTGGCTCCCGAGCTGACGGCACTGGTTAGCATCATGTATGGCCCGTGTTTGTTGAGTTTCCGGCACTCGCTGCGGCTGGTAGACCCACACCTGTGCATAGTCAGCCGGACAACAGCTGTTCCCGACTCGGACGAGCTGTTTGTGCTCGGGAAGGCAGACATTGGGCTCGATACGAGCGACGACACGAAATACACTAATGTATGTGAAGTGGTGAATCCTCTGTCCATGCTTGCCATATTGCAGCGCAGTGACAAAGGTGTGGCGGACCTGCCTGCACTGAGCGAGAATTTCGTGCGCTCGCTTATTGCGCCGCATGAGGTGGACGTGCCAAACACGGACGTCAAGCACAATCTTCGGCAACATGGGCTCATGGGCACACGCCTCGGTGTGGACTTTCTGTTTCCGTCACAGCACGCGCGTCCCAGCGAGCACAACAGCGTCAATAATCGCGGCAGCTCGCAGTGTTTCGAAGCATTTCCCTACTGGCCTCAGCACTGGCAGGCTCCCTTTGGAGAGATCCTCCACGACACATATGAGCACGTCTCGGCATTCGGCAACTACATGGCGCTGTTGACAGCGGAGCCCGGGTGTGCCGACCAGGCCTCATGCAAGGACACGCTAGTGTTGCTACCTAGTCACCTGCGCTTTGAGAATATGAGCAGCAACTTTTTTGGAACCAGCGGGCTGTGTCGCGAGCACTCGTTTGGGATGCCACTCGTGCCCACCAATACGCATGGAGTGTGCACGTCGAACATCCGGACCCGCACTTTCAGCAACACCACAGTGCAGACCCCAGAGTCGGAGAGTTTCTCTTGCGAGTCTGGCAACACGGAAACCTGCTCGTGCTCAGACACCGCGCGGGTGGGCATCGGTGGTGGTATGGGCGACAGCATTGGGCATTTATGGCCGCTTTTGCGGGCCTTTCTCGAGGAAGACACCCTGCACACTCGCCCCTCGCGCTTCAGCGAGCTCAAAATGGGTTCGATGAGCATGCATGACTTGGCGCAATTTGTCGACCTTGAGATCAATATAGACCTACAGGAGACTGATTCTATCAACGACATTGTGCGCGAGCAGTGCTATGGCTCGCAAGACTATGGCAACGACGACCGCTTCGTCGTAGCACAGAAAAACTGTGTTCACAACAGGGAGTGTGTATCACAGGGCAAGGTCTGTGGGGCCATGGGGAGCTGCGTGGAAATGCTGATTGACGTCGAAAATCACCTGCGGTCGGGAAGCATCGAGGTAGGCCTCAACAGCCCCAGTTGCAGCACGAGTCAAGACAAGTTTTCGGGGGCCAGTCCTTGGCGGCGCATGCATGATATCCTTGAGCAGCACGGCATGTGCTCGCATTCCAACCGGGTGTCGTATGAGCGCATGAACAACATGCTACAGGCGCTTCCTTCGTCAGAAACTGGGTGCACAGAACACTTTGACGAAACTCATGCTCTGTCATATTGGGTGTGTGATCGAGCCATGGTGAACTGGACGTGGGTGCGAGAGCGTCCCGACTTTATTGCAGGACAGAGCACGCGCAACCTCGACATGCGCGCCAAACACGTGTCATACAGCATATTGCACGACGAATTATTCGACATTGCGCCGCACTTGTGTGATTCCGACTACATGCACTCAGAAACCCTTGGATGGTGCGGGTTGCAACATGCAGAGACCAACAGTGAGGTAGAGAATGCGCACTGGATGCGGACAGCGCCGCTTCACGGGCAGTTTTCGCTGCTAAAACCCGTCGAGACTGACATTCTCGAGCGCGCACTGCGCATCAATCACGCGCCTCGCGACAAGCTGCGATTCATGGGCATGCACCGCGACATGCTCAAGTTTGACGATGACACTTCTGCCGAAGTGCGCCAAAACCTGGCGATTCAGCGATGTGCCGACCTGGGCGTGTGCCAGACCGAGATTTTTACAGCGGCAGGCATGCACCGCAATCGCATGAAGCCTATACAGAGTCTGACCTTGACACCTGGCGAAATCGCCGTCACCGTCAAGGTCAGCGACATGCTCGAGTGTGGTCCGATGGGCTATCTGCTTGAAGTGCCCACACCCACGAATGGCGTGCCCTCAGCCCGAATTTTGTGTGTGTTGGATTGGGGCGTGGTGCCCATTGCGTACTGGTTGCAGGAAATCGCCAACACCGCCCCGACTGCCCCAGAGGTAAGCACAGCGTGTCTGGACCTGTTTGGGAACAACTGGAACTCACACGGCCTGCAATACAATGTGGTGTCGCTTCATTTCGAGTACGACGGCGGGCGGCGCGACAGAAACACAGCGCTGCAGTTTTTCCTCAACTCGCTCCTGCTGATGCAATACGTCCCCGAAACAATGGACGCTGTGCTGGCAGCACACAAAATTCACACATGTGTGTCGGACATTGCCGGGTTCATCCGCAGAATGCCCACGTTGTATGCGCTGCCGCGGCGCGAGGTCGGACTCTACGTTTTGGTGGACTTTGGAACATACGAGGTCCCACTCTTCTGGTGGCTCAAATACGCATTGTCCCTGGTGGTTTTCAAGGATGCCAGCGCCACGGATGTGACAGTGCGCAGGCTAAACAGCCAGCGACCGCTGCGCATCGACGCATTCGAGAACCGCATTTCCACACAGGATGTCGTGCCGAGCGGCGGCAGTCTGGAGGGCATCACGCTGACCCAGTTTTGGTCGCGCATCAACGCCAATGAGCTCGAATTGTTCGCTGAGGCGCACGATTTTGTCGTGCAGGAGCTCGCCAGATATATTGACTCGACCATCAGCGTCTCTGCGGTAATGGGGTGTGTCTCTGAGTTTCTGGTGGACCCGGCCAAACATGCAGAGCTGCGCAACGTCGCAGACCGCGACAGCCGCGCCAATACATACACACAGATGGACACCATGGAAGACATGCTCGACACCGTGTTTACCAAAAACACGCAGGTGCCACTGTGGGGAGGAGATATGCGGCGTGGAGTGCAAATGGACAGCGAGCTAAGTGACAGAGCGTTGACGTGTGCCAAGCAGTTTTCGGATACGCATCTGATGGGACACGCCAACGGCCTAGACAGCATCTTGTCGTTCAACGACACGCAGTTCAGGCAGGTGAAAACAACAGGTTTTATGGAGTCTTTCCTGAAGAAAACGTTTGATGTGTCCATTCCCGTGAATACACACAGTCCCATCAAGAATCCAAGCGCAATGGTGCAGTTTTACGACGATGTTGTTGGCGGCAGGCGGGGCATCAAGATTCTCGATCTCGACTTTGCCGCCATTCACGCCGAGTTGGGAAACATGAACGATATTAAGGACTATGCGGCAGAGTATCTGGGCTCCTACGACAGGATGTACGAGGAATACACTGCTGAGGAGCACCGAGTCGCCCCTCCAGCACAACCGGTGTTTTCCACGGGCTGCAGCGATTCACAGGCACACGATCTGTGCAGCGCGATGCCGAAAACACACTGTGTATACGACAAGAACAGACAGTTGTCATTACTCAAGCAAGGGCTGTCCATGGGGGTGTGGAACACGGATGCCGCCATTATATCACTCTTTGCAAGCAGCAATCCTGCCAGCCCGTTTACGGACATTGACATGTGCAAGAAAACCAGCCCGGCCGAGTTTGCACTGTTTGGACACTCGAATCCAAACTCGGGCGATTCTACGTCAGGAAGGGAACCCCCGGGGGGCGGACGGTGTACCATGGCGGATTTGAAAGTGTATGGCGCCAGTGCCGATTTTGCGCGTGGGCCACTTTCAACGCGCCCCGACTTCACCCTGATGCATCCGCGCATGCCTGACATGAAGCGGTGTCATCTGGCTGAAGATGCTGGGCCCCCCGAATTGATGATGCCACCAGAGCTGGACTTGACAGACGGCGGGCACTCGCGTTTTGTGGGAGAGTATTACATGCCGGTGCCCGAAAACCTGGCGCCCGCGCGGCCGACCAACGGGCTGTGCCACCGTATTGACTCCCAGTGTGTGCGCGGTGCCGGGGCAGAACTGTTTGGAGCGTCCGCCAAGCATGCTGTGGATCTCAAGTACAACACCATCGAGCGCAACGCATATACGCAGGTCAACGGCAGATTCTCCCAGTTCATCCCAGAGCTCCTCCGAGAGCACACAGACATGTACACACAAGACCTTGATATTGACGAGGTTTTCGCAACAAGCACGGCGGACATCTGGACCACCAAGGTCGTACAGCGCCCCGAAAACAACGAGTGCAACATCAACAAGATCGTGTGGCCAGAAGGGTTCAGTGTAGTGCCGTATGTGCTGAATTCGGAAAAACTCGGCAGTGATGCGAGCTTTTCACACGTAATCTACAACGACAGGATCCTGCAACGCCGCAGCTACAACGATGGCACCGAGCAGCAGCTGTATGCGCACCATTTTGTGGGCGGTGAGACCGTGCGAAAGGCTGGCGGGCAAATCACCTCTCCGACGCCTCTCATGTCACACTGTGGCATGGCAGTGGGCCACATGCACATGTTCAAGAGAGTGCCAATGGAAACAGTAGGACGCACGCGCATGTACGAGAGATACCACCGCTTCAACCAAGACATAGGACAGGACACCAAATTCGATGCAACTTCTGACCCGGTGTTTGGATCGGGCATGTCAACGAGTTTGCGGACTTTTCTTGGGTTTGGTGGCAGCGTTTTGGACAACTTGTTGGCAAGTGTAGGGCTGGGCCACTTCATGCACACATATGACTCAGGAAAACGCAAGTGGCACGAGCAGGGTGCGCTCAGTCACCAGTTTTTCTTCAACTCGCGATTTCGGTGGACGAAACACGACACACCACCCAGCACTGCTCCGTCTTGACGAAGCGGCAAACCCACATCTATGCCATCACCGTCCCCAAAATCGGCAGAAACGTGCATTTGGCTCGAAGGCACCAAATTCGGAGTATATCCAACTCTACAGCCACAGTGCACGTCTCCACTCAGCGGTGCTGGGTATCAGAACAGGCCAACGTTGCAGAACCCCATGCCAGCGCTGTTTCCACATTTTAAACTGCCAAAAGGCAGCGCAGGGTGGGACCCGTACACGCTCGCGGCGTTTTACGAGCAGGATGCGTATGAAGAAAGCACGGTGCGTCCGTGGTGGTCGTCCACAGTGTGCGACATGGTGTCGAACTTTGCCGACCGCAGCACAAACTACTTTTTCCTGGAGCTCTTGTTCGAGAAAATGCCACGGTTCATGTACCAGATGATGGGTCAGTACGACGACAACGGTGGCATCCACAATGTGTGCCAAAACCCGAAATGTAACTCGATTGGCAGCATTTTTGCCACGTACGACCCTATAGGCATGTTGGTCGATCTGGTCGACGGTAATGACTGCACAAGGTGTAGGTCGATCAAGGACAGACAGCACAACTCTGACACTTGGCGCAAACGCAACCGCTTCCTGTCTGACCCAAAGTCGGTGTTAAAGTCGCTGTTTGAGAAGAATGAGTACTACAGACAGTTTGCCGACGACCACTCCTTGGCCAACACAGATCCATTCACGCAAATGTTGAATCTCAACATGATTGTCCCAGAGCAGACACGCGGCATCGGGTCGGTCGGGCCCACTGCGCTGTCGTTTGCCTCGTGCCAGTACGGGTCGAAACGCACTGGACTACACGAGCGGGCGTCTGGATACTGCGACACCATGCATGCGTCTACGCACCTGCGCATCACAAAGCCCTCGCTTTGGTCGGAAATCGACGGCTCGCCTGGAGAGTATCTGCTGCCGTGCCGGGTGGACGCAAACGATAACACGCAGTTGTGCCACCCGATTCTGGTGCGTGGAGGCAATACTGCTGTGCGCACAACAACAACAGACAACACGTGGACGAAAAAGCCCGAGCAGTCTGGAGCCTGTTCGTACTCTGTGGAGTTTGACGGCTCTTTCTTCTGTGGGCCGCTGGCGTTTCTCGACAAAAAGTTGCAGGACTGTGGGGCCAGCACTACGCCACAGCTGCATCCAGTGCCGGTGCGCGGAACCGAGATCGACGACAATCTGATATGGAAATGCGCCACATGCAACAAGTACTCGGACGCTCGCCCGATCCTGCAAAATCCCACGAATATACGCGGTGCGCAATCGCCTGTGCGCCAGCACCGAGTGGGGTGTGGAATTTACAAGCGGACACTGGGCAGTGTCTCCAACGAGTACAGCGGCCCATTCACAGAGCGCCACAAAGATTACGCCACGACAATGCGCGACATCCGTATGGCGCTGCAGACCGCCTTCCGCAACGCATCCGAGATCGAAAGCACCCTCAACGCGCAACTGCACCTCGTTTTTGGCGACAAGCTGTTTATTCACGACAATGCAGTGTGGTGGGACGTGGCCGCGAAAAACACCACACAGATCGACGATGCGGTGACAGAACCCTTCCGCGAGTTCGGCTCTGGCGAGTCCATCAGCCATGCCAACGAAGGCTGTGCGGTGGGTAACCTCAGGACAAACTCTGACGATTGCAATTTCCTAACATACGACGCTGGTGTTGCGTACAGCAACTCGATCCTCTTCCGCAAGGATTTGGACAATGGGTGCATGGCACAAGACAACAAGCAGGACCACCTGAAGCCCGACAAATGTGACATGAACATCACCCGGCCCACCGTTGATCGCATCAAGACTTTCACCGACGAGATCCACCTGAAAAAATTCGGCCTTGAGCTTCCAATGGTCCAACCTAGACAGACGGCGCGCATGCGGATTGCAAAACACAGCTTTGTGTCGTGGATCGACGGGGTGCTGCTGTTTTATGCCGCGTCGACGCGCACCAACACTCACTCCAAGGACGCTGGAGACTACCTTGCTTTCGTTTTGGACTCGCAAGCCCGCTGCCGCGACTCGTACCGCAACAAGTCTCTGAGCGACTACGCGTGCTACATGGATGCCGCCAATCAAGTGCAGTTGGTGGTGCCGTGGCTGGGCAAAAACTACGCCTTTCTCAAAAAGGAAAACCGCCTGAAAATCCACGAAGACCCTCTTGTGCAGGGCACGGAGGCGCCGCTGCAGGAGCTTTTCCGGGTGCACATGGGAACCAACATGTGTTTTGCTGCAGATGGCAAAACGCGCCTGCCGTGTACAGCCACCGCGTGCCTAGACGACGAGTACAAGACATACGAAAACAAGACAGTGTTTTGCGAGAGCAGCAAAGGATCTGACCGGTACTACGAGGACGAAATCGCCAAGAAACTCGATCGCCTGTACCTGGAGCGCATGCACCTGGAGAACAACTTGTTCAACCCAAACGCCGAACACTCACAGTGCTACCTCAAATATACACCACACGACGTCGAGCTTGCCAACGGCCGACAGTGCAGACACATGCAGGCCCCACTAGGGTACAGCCCGTCGATTATCCGGCCGTTTTTGAAGGGAGTGGCCTCTCTGAACCGCAGCAAAGTGCAAATCGCGCCCGATCGCATACAGAGGCACGAGTTTTATGCCTCGCCGTCGCCGCCCCGGTATTCGTCGTTATGGGCCGGCGAGCACATGTCGGCCATGCAGGCCGAGGGCGCGGTATGTCTCTTGTGCTGTTTTCAGGCCCTATCATAGCGATTTTCGGTTCTAGCAGCACGTTTGATTTCTTTGGTGTGTTTGCAATTGTGTTACTGGGTGGTGTGATTCGATGACGTTATTCGATTGTTGGATATGCAGGTGTATGGTCTCTTGTCGGTGCATGAGGAACAGTTGTCACCGTCGCGCATAGTTCTGCAAGTGGACGAAGCCGGCATGTTTTCGGTTGCCAATGTGCATCTTCGAGGCGATAGTGCCGTGGACCCGGCTTCGGACTGGGTCTCGAAAATGCACAACACGGTGGCCGATGACATTGCGTTTGTGCACGCGAATCCCCTGTACAACAACTCGTGTGTGGGCAAAGGCGCATGCCCCGATCGACACTGGTCGTGTCCGTACATACTTTCTTCGCTATTTGGTGGTTCTCACGTGGCCCGGCGCACAAATCGGCGTATTTTCCTCATCACCCCTGGTATTTTTATGTATCTTGTGGTATCGTTTTTGGGGGGTTTTTGCAAGTATTTTCACTGAAGATGGTATTTATTTGCAGATAGTTATGGCTGTATTTCCCTGATATTTTGTGGCATGGAAAACGCTTTTCAATATCCGGAGTAATTTCCAAGAGATGGATCTATGTTTTTATCCTTGTCTATGCTAAGTTGTCGTATAAGTTCCGTTTGTAGGCTCGATCCTATTGGATTGGGGCCATTGTTCGTCAGGGTGTGTTTTAAAAGGTTACAAAAACACTGCTGACGTTGCGTGTGCCATCACACCACAGACCCCATCCGCATGCGCAAGCTGTATCCAGATCTCGGCGGTGCGAATCCGCTGGTGCGCAGTCGACGAATCGATGCCGACGATATGCAGAGGTTCCAGCAATTCGGGGTGGGACTGTTTGTGAATGTGGACAAGAATGCACACACGCGCATCAACCTGAAGCCCAATGTGCGGGCTTTGCTGGACGTTTTTGTGCGGCGAATCGCAGCACGCACTGCAGTGTTCCGAGATCAAATGTGGCGTCGCTGATGGACTGGCCGCACCTGAGGGTAGAGTTGCGATCGCAGGAACAGGTGCCTAGTTTGCAGGGCCCACAGGACCTCCGGGTGAAGATCCCCAGCTTTTGGATCACCATGAAAGAGCTTGTCATGGCCGAAATGTCGGAAAGAGGTGCTGCCAATAAGGTGTTCGGCAGCAACACAAGCACAGCGTATGCGGAAGCAAAGCCGCACCAGCCTAATCCCCTCGTCTATTCTGGACAGCATAGCACCACACTCGACAAGGGCGGAGACTGTCATCGACAGCCACTGGTGAAAATCACGAAAGCGCAACTTGGCACGATTCTGGGCTCGGATGTGTGCTTTGTCGCCAGCGGAAACGACACTCACTGGCTCGTACGTTGCACTTCAAAGGGCATGGTGAACGAGACGGTGCTGGAACTACAAACGACGTCACAACGCGGCATCGTAGACCGCAATGCGTTTTTCGAGGCCAAGAAGCTCTTCAGGGCATGTGGGCGACACGACACGCGTAAGGGACACCACAATGACACCAAAATATTTGCATGGAACGCTGCAAGCCGCAGCTTCGAGGCACATGCCGTGCGTGACGAAACAAGTCTGTCCCGGCGCGTGCGCATCTCGCCACTGTGGAACATGTTAGGCCGCCTGCGAGGCACTGTGGTGTACAAAACTTTTGATCCACAGTATGCGTGGGGGCAAACTGACGCACGCCGCCACGACAACCCCCGGTGGGCCAGCAATTCACAGCAAGCCGATGCTGTGGACGCGGCGTGGCAGAGCAACTGGGTGTACACCAACACCGACGCGCAGTGCAGCAATGCGAGCTTTGGCAGTATCTCACAGGAGAATTGGTACAACAACCCGAACAAGGCCGAGAGCTGCCTGCGTATTTCGCGCGAGTTCCAGGTGTCACAAGGCACGTGCATGCAGCAGCTTGCAAACACCTTTGACATTTGTCAAATCGACGAGTTGAAGGACTTTTGCTACGCAGTGCAAAGCATTCGCACTGAAGTGCGCCAGATCAACGCCGTTGCCAACCAGTACACCAATCTACACAAGAATCTGTACATGCCCTCGCGGTACATGAAACAGGACGGGATGTTTGGGTGGTCGGCGATCGTGGAAACCTACAACACCATCGACCCGCGGCTCTTGCAGGATGCCACAGTGTGTCCTGGCATTGCCGTGCTCTTGGCCAACGCTGCCGAGAGCTACAGCGAGAACAAGGAGTGTCCTGCCACGTGGGTGTTTCAGATGTCGAATTTTCTCGAGAGCATCCGCAATATTGTGAACGAGGTGGTGAACATCATTGTGCTAGCACAGCAGATTGCAATGGACGTGGGCATATTCCTGCTCTCAGCTCTCGCAGGCGACACAGGCATGCAGGGCGAGAAAATCCAGAGCATTCTCACCGGGCTCAAGCAGCTCCTCCTGAAAATGCTCGACTATTACCGCGAGATGCTCGGCATCATGTGGCAAGTCATGACCATGGACGATGGCATCTTCAAGAGCCTGGAGGACCTCATGAAAAAGCTGTGCAATTTCGCCAAGAATTTCTGCGTCACCGTGCTGCGCGTCATACGCGAGATCGTCAAGGCGTTCCAGTTCGTCTCGGGCTCGGCCAAAGGTGGGTGTTTCCGCCTTTTTTTCGTGTCGCTTGTGCGCGGCTGGCACTGTTTTTAATGCATCTCTTTTTCCGCGTCTCTTCGCATGTTTCACCACATGTGCTGCACAGGTGCTGTTATCAAGCTCGAAGAGGCCGAGGCCAACGTGCGGGCATGGAACTGCAATTTCATGGGCGACAAAATGAACGGACCTCCTACCCCCAGCCAGCGTCTGCACGCCAGCACGTGTTTTGTGGAGCAGAGTGGGTTTTCGATGCCGGCCGACGCTCTGGGAGGGCGTGTTGGGGAGTTTTCGTGCGGCCTCACATCCTACTGTATGCCTGAGCTGCTCAGCACCAAGCCGGCAATCCTGTGTATGAACTGCAAGCAAGAACAAAACGGCGTCACTCTACTGCGCGGGTTTGCCTGCGAGTTGGCCACCAAACAGTGCGTGTGTGGCCAGCGCAACATGCCTGCTACACAATGTGCCACCTCCGAGGACTGCGGGCTGGCAGATTCGATGTGCAACGTGCAGGCGTCGTTTTATTCGAGCTCATACTCCACTCAGCTGTGTGCCGACAGCACAGGACGGTCCTACTGTCTCAAGACCTCGATGCACGATGGCACTGGAACCTGCACTTCATACGTCAATGATGCCGCAAACCTGGTACCCGCCTGCTTCCAAGAAAGCCTGCAGGTTTCCAAGTGGCAGTACGACGAGCAGCTCTGCTTGGGCTATGGTCCTGATCTCGGCAGCGTGCAAGGGGGCGTGTTAATGTCAGACACTTTTATGTTTCAGTGCTCTGAAATCACCAGCATGGGGCAAAACTACAAGCTTGCGTGCGTGCGTGTGCTTCTGGATGGCACTGTGCAGAACTCGGTGTTGTCGTACCTCACGTTCAACATTCGCAACACCAAAAGCTTCGGGCGACGCCGGTTGTTGGACAGCGACCCCGACGGCAATTTTGGGCACCCAGACAGCATGTTGGCAGCCTTTGTGCACCAGTCGGCAGAGAGAATCCCTCGAATCGTGGGCGCGTGTCGCGAGGTCTTGCATACGTGTATGCAAGCCGACAAAAAGCACACAGACTGCACGTATTGCGCGCGCGTGTGGTGGTTTGCCAATTTTACGCTCAGCATGTCGCACCGCGACCACGAAATTGTGGTGCAGCAGTTTGATGTGCACGACACAGACCTGGTGGACGCACGCAGCATGCTGCTCAAGTTGTCACATGCGGCAGTGCTGATCCCACACATGCTGAAACACGCCCCACACGGCGTGACAGTGCTGTTGCACGACTGGCTGCAGGATGACTGGGCATATCAGTTTATAGTGCAGAGTGCACGCGCGCCCGTGCGGGTCTTGGACGATATTGTGCATGCTTTGATGCAAGGTGCCAAGAAACAGACGCCTCGTGTGCGTATGCAAGTACATGCCAATCCCCCCACACGGCAACTATTACAGGTAAATACAGAGGGGAGCAGTCTTGTGTTACCGGCAGCAAACGCCCTGAAAAACAGTCTGAGCAGCACCCGTGATGCCGCGGTGGCACAGCTCCATGACACAAAGTATTTCTTTGACGTCTCGTCGTTTGGGGCCATTTTCGACGACGCTACGGAGCAGAACCGCAACCTCGAAAAGGAACTCACAAACGTCCGTCTCAAGACGTTTAGCGACGCGTTTGACTCGTCGGATGACACTGGGTGCATGCTCAGCTTCGGCACGGTGCAGAACGACATCATCATGAATTTCGCCAGGGTGCTGGCCAAGGACGGGTGGACTGTGAAGCCCGTGTGCACGCGTAAGCAGATGCTGCAGTTTGCACGCACCGTTCCGTCGTGCCCGATCCTGACCGCGCCGTTCACGCGCCTGTACAACAACACGATGATTCTGGCGAAATACTACGCTTACATGGCGCAAAGCGGGTGTCTGACCAACATGTCGATTTCGTGCCTGCCACAGGCTGTTTTTACCGAGACTGGCATTCTGAATGCGCTACCACGCTTGTCGCAGGACGCCAAGTTCACCAACCAGACGCTGCAGAACATCACGCAGGAGAAGGACATCCTGTCGCTGTATATCCTCTGGTTCTTCTACTTTACGACCGATTTTATCACGTTTGACCGCACCGCGATGATGTCTGGAGTCATGGCGTTTGTGTCCACCGACGCCCTGTACGACGAGGCAGTGCAGGCTACCATGGTGCGCAACAATGAGTATTCTGTGTTGGTCGGTGGTTTCTTGTTCGTTCGTGTCATTGGCCTCTTCCAAGGTTCCTGTGTCCCACTCGGGCCATACACATTTGGTATCACTTCTGTTGCTCGAATTTGGACATACAACTTGCATGATGCGCATGATGGTGACACCTTTCTTTGTATCCTTGAACCAGTCAGTGACACTATCAAAATCTGCGGGCTTGAAGTTGCCATGTTCAGAGTATACTTCCAACATTTTTCCCATACCACCTAGCAGTACTTCAGTAGACACGGTCGAGTGCGACGGATTATTTTTCCCGTGATTCGCATGGCCATCCCAGTTGTTTACCCACTGGTGGGTGTCACGTTTATCTGTCGAGGGCAGAAACTCATCTTCGTAGACTGCATAGTACTCCAGAAACAAATCCATGTTTGCCGACTTCAACCCGAGTAGATTGCTGGTGACGGAAAACGGCCAATTTGTCGCACTCACAAGCTGCACCACGAGTCGCAATTTTTCAAGAATGCCCGGCGGCGCCCCATTCGCCTCGGCGTGCAGACAGTCGACAAACTTTTTGTAAACACCGCCGCCCGTGCGCGCATACTCATCGGCAAAGTGCTGGAATACCGGCATGAGTCGCTGGTCTTTCAGGATCATAATCGTATTCAAAAACGCCAGCATCGGCCGCAGGGACACGGAAACCTGCGCGTAATTCTCGTGTTCTAGGTTTTTCGCACTCGTGCGAAGTACTCTTCGGAAGCGCTCGTCCATTTCATACGGGGGTTGTACTTTTTGTAGTTCATTTTTAGCCCGGAGAAGATCTGCCACTTCTGCACGGACCATAGCTTGTTTGTAGTCGCTTACCACGTCGCCCATTATGCTCAGGATCTGCCACTTCAGAATCTCGTCCTCCTTTTCTTGCCTATTTTTCAATTCATGCGCGCTGTCCCCGATTTCGCGCAAACAGGACTCGAGGTGCTCGATTTTTGCCAATATAGGGAAACGGTCTGGCAGCGCGTGTGGATCCGGGTCCATGGTAGACGCCAGCATCGTGTTACACATGTATGCATCGGCGGCATCCGTCCAGAACAGTCGCGTGAAGAAATCAACCACCGGGCCCTGCGACTCGACCTCTTGTGGTCCACACAACATTTTGCGGAGATTCTCTGATGTCACCGGGGTTTGCACGTGGTTCCATAGCTGTTTTGTTCTTGCCTCGTGCATTTGTTTGGTTTTGCATGCCATTTTTGCATCCACTTCCTGAAGCTTCCCCTCGGGTGTATCATGACAGTCCCAGTCTGCGTTGCGGGCTGCAGTTTTCCCCTTCATATGCATCATAGTGTATATCGTGTGCATAATTTTGTCTTCCTGCTGGGGCTGCATAACTTTCCTCAAATACGCTGCACTCTCCTCCTTCTCAGCAGCATGTATCGGATTGTGAAATTCATCGTCCGTTCCTACGACAGCCACTGGGGGACTTTTGTAAATATGAATATATTTTTTCAACAAGCGAATCATGCTTTCTTGAAGCCGCGATACGCATCCATTCACCTCCATTGTGGTCAGCAGAGACCCTGCCAGCAACAATGCAACTCCTCCTCCCACCTCAATTTCCTGCATGTCCTGCATTAACCCTACTTGTGGTGACATCACGTGACTTCCATACAGTGGTATAGTTGGACACATGAAGAAATCGAACGCTGTGGGGTTGATTTTTACATTTATTTCGCTGTCTACAGCATTGGTGTCCAGCGGAATGTCTTTGTCTTGTACCTCTGAACCATCCTCCATATGTACCTCTTCGTTTTCTACATCCAAGCCGACTGATGCCTCTGGTGGTATATTTTCGTCCTCGACACACTCGTTTGTACCGATTGCCACGAGCTCGCCATTGTGTTCTTCCTCTGTCACAGGGCTGCTACCCTGCGACGCCAAGACTGTGGTGATGTTATCGCGAATTGATATACCCAGAGATAATATCTCAGTGTTGAGTTTGTTTTGGACAGTGTCTGCACTGGCTTGCAGTCCCTCGTGTATATGTTCGGTTTCACCAGGTGTTTTGTCTGCGGGTTCAGCATCCTGTCTGTCTATTTTTTTTCGTGTGTTGTCTGTTTTTTTGACACGTTTTTTGTTGATTTCTTCTGGAGTTTTCATGTGGCTTCCTGTGAGATCCTCTGTGCTTTTATCTTGCACATGTTGGCCCGCATCCGCATACAATACTCTCGATGCATTCGTATCATTACCATGTGGTTTTCGCACATCTGCCGCTTTCTTTGCTCCATCCGAAGTTTGCTCCGTAGATGTCACCTTTTTTGTTTTATGCACAGCCTTCTGTGCATCGGGTGCGTTTTTTTCCTTGTCAATAGCTTTATGCACAGCTGCGGCCTCTTTTGCTTTATCTGCGGCTTTATGTACATCTGCGGCCTTTTTTGCTTCATCAGCAGCTTTATGTACATCTGCGGCCTTTTTGGCTTCGTCCGCAGTTTTATGCACAGCTGCTGCCTTTTTTGCTTCGTCCGCAGTTTTATGCACAGCTGCTGCCTTTTTTGCTTCAACCGCAGTTTTATGCACAGCTGCTGCCTTTTTTTCTTTGTCCGCAGTTTTATGCACAGCTGCTGCCTTTTTTGCTTTCTCTGCCTTTTTTGCTTCATCCACAGTATGCACTAGCTCAGCACCACGTTGCGCAGATTTTGCGTGAGGTATGCCTTTGCCAGACATTATGACGACAACAACGTTATCGCGTAAACAATTACATTGACACATATATAGTATAACACTGTTCTGACACACGATGATTCTGGATTTTCGTGAAAATGGAAAAGACAGTTCTGTTCCTGTTTATGTGTTTTGCGTGTACACGGCAAGGTGTACCACCTACATGGGGTTTTGCGATTGTCTCGTGCAACCCAATACAGGTGCTTGCAAGCAATGCCCTCAAATGCTTGCCTACATGGGTCGTTTGTTACAATACATTTGCTCGAGTTAAAAACAACTGTTTCGACAAGGTCGAGATGTGCAACATGCGGGCTCCTCGCGAGCACACAAAATCGCACACATGCGATTCCCAACCGCACCTGACCTCGACAACCTATCGGACTACCTGAATTGGCAGTGCATCCATGTGCTTTCCAACCGCAAATACCATGATTTCGTCACCGAACAGTCGCTCTTGCCCGACAAAGTGTGGGCCTTCCCGTGTGATGCTGTACAGTGTGCAAAACGCGTCTACATGTACATGGATTTATACCTATACGAATATATCGATTGACAAAGATGTATAGTGTGGGCATTCCCGTGTGATGCTGTGCAGTGTGCAAAAGCGCGTCTCATTCATGCCGTGTGGTGCATGCGCGCAGGAGTGGGCCACCAAAATGCTCGAGTCAGTCAAAATCGTCGACGCGTACATGGGCTTCTTCTGTGACTACATTTTGCAACTGTCGCGGTGGAAATACGGGGCACTCTCAGCGCTCTGCCGCATTATGCCAAACGCGCTGCCCATCACAAGCGACTACACCTCGTGGACGCTCAACGACTGCATCGTGACGGGCATCAAACAGCGCCCGTGCTTCGAAATCATGTCGGGTAAACACGGCGAAACTAGCTCGTTTGTGCACCATGCCGAGATCCAGTGCTGCCAGTCCATATGGACCATCATGCACATCCAACAAGTGCTCGTGTGTGCGGTAGGGTGTTTCAAAGAGCACCATACAGACACCAACCTCACTCCCACCATTGAGGCCTTCGAAGTGTCGACTGAGCGACAGACCCTCATGGACTACTGTTCCTACGTGTTTGAAGACGTGCGCAAAATTTTCATCGAAGATAATATACTGCAAAACAACACAGACGTCGAGAGAAGTGCAGCCATCTGCGATGACGACAAGCGCACCGCATGTCCCTCGCCTGAAAAACTCACCACGGACTGTGACGGTGAGCAGCGCAGGGTAAAACCACGCCTGGCGTAGGTTGTGTTTGTACCATGCGGCAATTTTTTGCTATGTTTCTATGCGGTGGTCTTGAAATATAAGAGATATACCACGAAAAGACTGCTCCCTAGATACAGCGCGCAGTTTTCGATGTAGATATTACTGTCCAGCAGTGTAAACGGCAAGAGCAGCTGCCATGCGCTGTATTGTGTTTGTACCATGCGGCAGGGCGGACACAGTAAATACGCGACCAAAAGACGCCTCCCTCGCTACAATTTTTTTCTATGTTTCTATGCGGTGGTCTTGAAATATAAGAGATATACCACGAAAAGACTGCTCCCGAGATACAGCGCGCAGTTTTCGATGTAGATGTTACTGTCCAGCAGTGTAAACGGCAAGAGAAGCTGCCATGCGCCGTATTGTGTATGCATACGCGCCATGATGTACGGCACATTGTTGCCCAGCTCGTTGCGCACAAGCTCCCTCACCAGGAACCCCAGCTGCGTGACATGCAGCAGGTAGAAAAGCACCTGGTATGGCCTGCGCAAGTTGGTGATGCCTCCGTGCAAGCTGGCGGGGTGCACAAAGTAAATGCAGACAATCGCGACCCAGTTGAAGGTGACAATCGCCGTGGCCAGCGCAAAAATATGCACCACGCTGTACTGGTTTGCGTCGATACAACCGCAGGTGTGTGTCAGCAGAATGCACGACACACACAGCAGGATGTTGCAAATGTACACGGAAAACGACGTGAGCAGGCGCGAATTGCACCCGCTGCCCCCGTCCGCGCGCGAGCACTCGGAAAATGCCGAGTACACCGTGTACACCGTGGGCGTCGCCGCTGCCGCCAGGTGCGTCGCCCCAGAGTGGAAAAAGGGCACGTCGTCCGCCAGCATCCCGAGCCGCGGTCTTGGTCCTCGCACCGAATAGACAGCGCAATCTGCATCGACGTCTCCTGGCCGGCATGGCTGGGTATCACCACAAAAAACGTCTCAGCATTGGGCGTATACAACACGGCAGAGAGCTCTTGCTTGCCAGGGGTTTGAGTGTGCACAATCGCAACAGGATTGCGTACACTGGAGCTGATGTGTATGAAGCGCGAATTGGTGGCGTGAGCATCCACACTCGCGTTTAGCACATGCGTTTCCGTCCTGTGCGTGTCCCTGTGCACCATATGCACCGCCGATGCGTTGGCGACCAACACACTGCGCACCAGCGACCAGCACGGCTCGAAAAGGCGCGTGCCAAAGCCCTGCACGTGGATTTTCCAGCGGTAGCACGACACACCCAACGCCTGGCATGTGGCAAATCGCATTGGGGTCCCCGGCAGCACACTTTCGCCATACATGAGCTTAATGCCCGCGTCCCGGTGTAGTGAGTACAATTTACGTGGAATAAAAGGGACCAGCAGGTCGGCATTGCACGACTTGAATACATTGTTGTGCCTGTACAGGCTCTCAATGCGAGAAATCCCAATCGTCTCGCATGCCTTTTGCCGTGGCGAGCTAACAAGCAGCACCTGCTGCGAGTTGATGCTGAGCGCGTATGCCTGCAGCACGACGGAAATCGCACACAGCATGCAGATGATGATGTTGTGCTCGTGTGTCGACAGCAACACTATGCTCCACGAAACACACACAATGGCCACGTTGATGTACGAGCCACACGACACCAGCACAAAAAGCTGCACCAGAAACATACATATGTAGCCATAATTCAGACACGACCCTGTCTGCTGCTCCACACCCGCTATGGTTCCCCTGTGCATGATATGTGCGTCGCGCGCCCCTGCAAGTGCGTGCGAATCCACACATACATATATATACGTGTACGCACTGTGACGACAGCATGCGATCTGTTGTTTGTTAGGGTCTCACAGACTGACACACAAACATGGTACACGTGTAGTGTTAGATGGTCACTGCCACCCGACTTCCAAAACATGCTGTCTATAATGGGCAAGGCGCAAGACGCCAAAATCGCAGAGACAATGCTACAGCAGAAAACAGTCTTCTGGGTGCCAAGAGACACATGGGCCGAATGGTCGACGTCGTCGT
>Ga0105053_10001383_pt1 | contig 38876 bp, 23 predicted proteins | sample BON01_FD_78093 | JGI IMG/M metagenome (GOLD analysis project Ga0105053, IMG submission 78093) | Freshwater microbial communities from Lake Bonney liftoff mats and glacier meltwater in Antarctica - BON-01 | ecosystem: Environmental > Aquatic > Freshwater > Ice > Glacier meltwater | place: Lake... | reverse complement strand
GGGCCGTTTTTTTTTTTTTCTGCGTTGATTGCGTTTTGTTTTGGTGTGTTTGCGTTTGGATGTTGTTGTGGGTGAGGAGGAAAGGGTGTGTGTGAGTGCGTGCTGATGATGGCGCACCAATACTGGTGGGCGGGACATGGGCGTAGAAAAGGGGAGCGCCGAGTTTGCGCCCGAACCCGCCCCGCGGCCAACGGGCCCTTGCCAACAACGAGACAAAAGGGGAGAGCGCCGCCAAACGGAGAGCGCCGCCAAACGGAGAGCGCCGCCAAACGGAGAGCGCCGCCAAACGGAGACCAAAACGGAGATATATATATATACTCACAAGGGCAGACCACGGCCGTCGAGTCCTCCGGCCCGGCCCGCGACAGCGGCGCCGTACCCGCTCCGTGCCCGCACTTGGCCGCGGTCAGCCACCCGCCCGAGAGCGGGGCGCCGCGGTGCGGGCAGGCGTCGTCCAAAGCGCGCACGCGCCCTGTGGCCGCGTCGCGGAACAGCACCACCCGCCCTCCCAGCATGTCGACGCCGTGCACCTTGCCCGGCTTGACGTTCTGCGAGAGGGCGGCCGCGTACCAGAAGTTGCGCAGGTAGGCGGAGCGCTGCTCAAGCTCGCCAAGGCGCTGCGGGTCGAGCGGGCCGCTGCCGCCGCGCTCGTCGTCTGCGCCGGCGGCGCCGCGGCGCCGGAGCGGCGGCTCGACGACGACGCCGGCGGCGGCGGCGGACGCCGGGTCCCATGCGCCCGGCTTGAGGCCCGCGGCGGCGCGGCGGCCGGACAGGAGGGACGCAAAGTCGTCGTAGGCGCGCTGGCGGGCGGCCGAGTCGTCGCCGGCGCTCTTGTCGTCGCCGGCGCCGGCGTCGGCGTCGTCGTCGCTGTCCTCGTCGCCGCCGCCGGGCGCGGGGCTGTGGCCCGGGCCGCGGCGCGGCGGCGCGCGCGGCAGGGGCGCGGCGACGGACGCCTCGACGTCGGCGGCCGTCTCGCGCTCGAGCACCGAGGCGCCCGCGTCGCCGCGGAACGACAGCATGGTGGTGGAGGAGGAGGAAAGCGCCTGGTCGTCGGCGGCAAAGGCGGAAGCGGAGGAGGAGGGCGCCGCCGACGCCGCCGAGGGCGCGGGCGGGCGCGGGGACAGCAGCGCGCGGTAGACGGCGCGCTTGACGGACGACAGCGGCACGGGCAGCATGCGCTTGGGGAGGGTGGCCATGGAGCGGATGGCGCGGGCCTGTTTTGTTGTTTTGTGTTTGTTTGTTTCGTTGTTGGTAGGAGGGGGGAGAGAGCGCGAGTGAGCGGACGAGCGAGAGAGAGGAAGAACAAAAAAGGGCGTGCGCGCTCGGCCATCGCACACAAGAAAATAGCCTCACCGCGGACGCAGGGTCGTCGGTCGACTGCAGCACGGACAGGACGGCGATAGCCTCGATCAGGTACAGGAGGAACCACGAGCCGCTGTTTTGTTTTGTTTTTGTGTCTCGTCGTCAAAGAGGGCGTTTGGCGTTTGGCGTGAGAAGAGGGCGGGGCAAGAGGAGCGCGACGGAGCGCCGGAGCGCTGGAGCGACGACGAGCGGCGGAAGCGAAAAACAAAGAGCAGAGAGAGACTCACAGCGCGGCGACGTGGTCCCAGAGGAACAGGGGCGAGAACTGGTCGGCGTGGCCCGGGAGCGCGGCCAGGATGTCCTCGAGGCCGACCTGCGACGCGAGGCCGAGGAACTGTTTTTTTTGTGGTTTTGGGTCATGGCGTCGTTTTTTTTTGGTCGGCGAGCGGCGGGCGGGCGTTTTGTGAGCGGGGCGATCGAGGAGAAAAAGAACGCGCGCGTGTCCGGGACAAAGGCAGGCGCAACGCAGCCCCCCCTAGATCGACGACGCAGGAGCGGACCGGCCCAGGCACGCGTGCGGGGCAAAAAGAGAGAGAGAGGGGCCGCGGTGCCTCCTTGGCGTCGGCGTCCCATGACCGCAAAAAAGAAAAGGGAAAAATCGCGGCCGGCGCCCGCGCGCATTTTCTTTTCTCACCTTGAAGGCGACGTGCCCGGCCTCGCAGATGGCGCCGGCGCCCAGGCCCAGCACGAAGGAGCGCACGAGCGGCTCGAAGAAGGGCGAGGGCTCGGGGCCGTCGGCGGGGACGGGGTCCTGTGGTTGATTGGTTTTTGCGGCGATCGATCGAAGGGAGGAGGAGGAGGGCGTTGTGAGGAGGAGTTTTCTTGATGACATCATTTTTCCCCCTCCCGGAGAAGCGTTTCGTCGTTCGCGCGCGCAGAGGCAATCCGACGGGACGCGCGCGCCCACGTCGAGAGCCCCACGACGATGCCCGCGACGCTCCCTAAGCGCTATTGGCCGGGTCGAGCCCGCACGTACCGCGACCGCGGCCTCCCGGCGCTCGGCGACGCGGGGAGGGGGGAGGAGGGAGGCGGGGCTCCTTCCCTGGCTCTTGCGCGCCAGCAGGGGGACGGGCAGCGCGCGCCGGCGGCCCAGGACCGGGGCGCCGCGGAGGCCCGCGAGCCTGCCGACGACCTGCATGATTGGTTGCGGGGGCTAGGACGCGCGCGGAGGGAGAGGGGGGAGGAGAGAGGGGCGCGATGTGTGACGCAGACGTTTTTCGGCTCGTTTTGAATTGCCGTAACGCTTCTCTCTCTCTCGCTTCGTTGATGGGTGGAGGAAAGTGAGCGCGCGTGTGTGTGTGGGGGAAAGTAGGGACAAAGTGGGAGAGGCGCGCGGATGCGTGTGTGACGAGGAGCGGATGCAAGAAGAGCGCGGGAGACATGAGTCTTTCGGGAAATTCGCGACGGCGTCGTCGTCGTCCTCGTCCTCGTCGGCGTCGTTCGGCCGAGCTCCCCCCGGGTATTTTTTTGTGGCGGCAGCGCGCGTGGCAAAGCGCGACGAACACTGCAAAAAAGCGCGGGTTTCGATTACTTTTGACGCAGCACAATCCCTCAATCATCCCGCTCCTCCCGCCGAGGAGGTGTCGAAGCCCACGCCCAGTGGCATGCCGCGGGGCCGCTGAGGCGGCGCCGCCGCCCCCCCCGTCCCGCCGCCGCCGCCATAGCCGCCGCCGCCGCCAAACCCGCCGCCTCCTCCTCCGCCGCCGCCTCCTGCTGCTCCTCCATAACCGCCGCCACCACCACCGCCATAACCCCCGTCGGAACCACCACCACCACCACCACCACCAGACGGCAGCGCCAGGGGCGGGCCGCCGCCGCCCCGGCCGCCGCCGCCGCCGCCGACCCCCCCGCCAAACCGCCCCCTGCCCCCGCCGCCGCCCCTTCCCCGCCCGTCCGTCAGCATCATGCGCCCCCGCTTGAACGCCGGGTTGAACGTGGGCACCACGCCCGGGTTGGCCTCGTTCATCACCGCGTTGAGGTCGCGGAACTCCTTGGGCTTGGCGCCCTCGATGGCCTCGATCGCAGGCGGCGGCCCGCTCAAACGCGTGTGCCTGTACCTGCACTGCGGCCCGTAGACGCAGAAGCCGAGCTTGAACATGTTGCACTCCTTGATCTGCTCGAGGTCGTGCTTGAAGGGGCAGTCGAGCTCGACGCACTTGCCCGTCTTGAGCAGGCTGCGGCACACGGGCATGCGCGCGCCGTCAAACTGGTGCAGGAAGCCGCACGCCTCGCCCTTCATGCACATGCCGCGAAGCCAGTAGGTGCACACGGTCTGGCGGTAGTTCTTCTTGAAGTTGCCCGGCTGCTGGCCGATCTCCTCGGCGGGGAGGTCGGGCGGCGCTTGGGCTTGCTGTTTTTTGTTTTTTTGTTTTTTTTTGTTTGTTTGGGGGTTTCGTCGAGCCGTGTGAGCGCGTTTTTCGTCGTCCCGTTCCGCGTCGGGCGTCGTCGAGCGTCGTCGGGCGGCCGGCAGCGCCATCTCTCTCTCTCTAACTGTCTCACCTCCTCGCGCTGCTTGGCGTCCACCTGCTGCAGGTCCGTCTCAAAGTCAAACTCAAAGTCCTCCGACATCCTGCTCGCGTTGGGGGAGGAGGAAGGGGGGTTACTGGCGGGTGTCGTCGCGTCTCCCGGTCGTCGAACCGCTTCTCCTTTGCGCAAAAGGGCGCGCGCGCGCGCGCGCCGGACGACGGAGCTGCTGGTGCTGCTCGTTCGCCGCCGCCGGTTGGTGACGAGAGAAGAAAGAGAGGAAAGGGGGGGATGCGTCTCGATGAGAAGAGGAGAGAGGGCGGGGAGCTGTCTTCCGCGATGTGATGGCGGCGTCTGCCTGCTCGGTTAATGTCGTGTGTCTGGATGATGGACAGATGGTCGATTGGAAGTTGCGTGTGATTGGTGCGCGAGAGATAGAGCAAGAGTTCCAGGCGCGGTGCCCCGTCTTTGGTGCGCCGCCGCCGAGCCCGCCTCGTCGCCCGCCTCGTCGCCCCGGGGCCCCGTCTCGCAAAGGAAGTTCTATCTTTTGCAAAACGAGGAGTCGTGGTTTCTATAATACATCGATGTGGGCGCGACGCAGGAGACGAGCGAAAAAGCAAGAAAGGAAAACATGCCGCCGCCTCATCCCCCCCCCTCGCGCGCTCGTCCTCAGTCGAACCCGCGGTGGATCTCCGCCCGCGTCACCTCCTGCAACGCCTTGATGAACGCCGCCGTGCGCAGCGGCACCCCCTTCTCCTCGTGGATGCGCCAGATGGCGCCGAATGCGTCGGTCATCTTGCGGTCCAGCCGGCGGTTGACGTCGTCCTCCTCCCAGCGGAAGTTCTGCAGGTTTTGGACCCTGTTTTTGTGGTTTGTTGTTTGTCGTTTGTTGTCGTTTTTGGAGTTGTTGTTTGTTGTTTGTGATTGTTTTTTGTTTTTTGTTTTTGTTCGTCGTTGGGTTGTTGTCGCTGTGGTTGTGGCTCGATCCTTCGCAGAGAGGAAACATGGGGGCGGGCCAGGGGGGGGAAAACAAGAAAAGGACGGGGCGTGCGTGCGCGGGGAGGACACACCGCCCGCCGCCCCGCCGCGTGGCGCTCAGAAATTATTGGTCATTTCGGTCAGGCAACGCGGCCCCCTAGTGAAAGGGGGCGGCGCCTGGTTGCAATATCTCGATCATCGCTTTGTGGTGCGGGGGAGGGGGGAGGGGCGGGTCGCTCGGAAGAACAAGTACAAAACAAAAAAGACGCGCCCGCGCGCCGCCGACGCTCGAGGAAAAAGAAAAAAGCCGCTAACACCCCAAAAACAAAACAAAACACAAAGCAAAGACTCACCACTCGAAGAACGACACCGTGACCCCGCCCCCGTTGGTGTAGATGTCCGGCAGGACCACCACCCCCCGGTCGCGCAGGATCGCGTCCCCCTCGGGCGTCGTCGGCCCGTTGGCCGCCTCTGCCACAAACCGGCAGTCGAGCGACGCCGCGTTTTCCGCAGTGATAACGCCCCCGATCGCGGCCGGGATCAAGACGTCGCACTTGACTTTGAGCAAGTCGCCCACGGGAAAAGGCTCGCCGCCCGGAAACTCCCCTAAAGGGCGGCCGGTGGCCGCGTGCGCGCGCAGGGCGGGGACGTCGAGGCCCTTGGCGTTTCCGACCGCGGAGGAGACGTCGCTGACGGCCACCACTTTCCCTCCGTGCTCCTGCAGGATCTCTGCCGCCCACGCGCCCACGTTGCCGAACCCCTGGATGGCGTAGGTGTGGTCGGCGATCTTCCCGCTTCCCGTGGCGCGCAGCATCTCGCGCACCGCGAATACGGTGCCCCGACCTGTGGCCGCCTCGCGCCCGAGCGACCCGTGCAGGTGGACCGGCTTGCCAGTGACTACGCCCGGCGAAAAGCCCTTGTACTTGCTGTACTCGTCGAAGAACCAGGCCATCTCGCGGGCGCCTGTGATTAGTGTTTGGTTGTTGATGTTGGTGGTGGTGTTCATTTGGTCGGGAAAAAGAGAAGGAAAAAAAGAGGGAGGAAGGAGGGGGACGGGTGAGCGTCAGGCGTCTTTTGTTATCTTCGGGTTCTTGCAGCTCCTCCCCCACCAACCAACCCCCGCCAACAAACCAACGTCGACCAAAAGAAAAACTCGCCCGTGTTCATGTCGGGCGCGGGGATGTCCTCCGAGGGCCCGATGATCTCCTTGATCGCGCCCACCAGCTTGCGCGTCACCTTTTCGAGCTCGCGCGCGCTCAGCCTCCTCGGGTCGACGGTCACGCCGCCCTTGGCGCCGCCAAAGGGGAGGTCCATGACGGCCGTCTTCCACGTCATGAGGGACGCGAGCGACCGGACGTCGTCGAGGTCGACCTGCGGGTGGTAGCGCAGGCCGCCCTTGAAGGGGCCGCGGCTGTTGTTGTGCTTCAGAGGGTTTTTTTTTTTGGTTTTGGTGTTTTGGTTGGCGGGGGAGAGAGCAAAAGTTTTGTTTTTGTGTGTGTTTCGGGGTTGGGGTTGGCGGGCGCGTGAGCGGTGGGAGAGAGCAGCACAAGGCAATCAAGCACACGAGGTGGGGAGGAGGAAAGGGGGAGGAGGAGGACGTCGTACAGAGAGGGTGGGGGAGTGAGTCATAATATGCTGACTACTCATCCGTTCCCAAATCGTCTCTCTCCCTCGTCTCACCTGCACGCGGTAGGCCTGCAGCACCTCGATCTCGCCGTTGTCCATCTGGACGACCAGCTCGACGCCCAGCTCGCGGTTGGGCGTGAGCAGGAGCTTCTGGAGCTTCTCCGGGTACTCGAGCTCGTGGAGGGCCTTTAGGTGGGGATTTGTTTTCAAAGGGGGACGACAAGGGTTGGATCGGCCTTTTTTGTGAGAAGGGGGCAAAAAAGACGCTGCGTTGGGTTGCCGAGGCGGGGCCTTGGTTTGTGGGACGCTGGTCCCGTCCTCAACACCATCGTCCAAGCAACGTCGGGCAGGAACGGGTCTCTCTCCTCTTCCCAATCCCTCACCTCGCGCAGGAACGTGTTGGTGTTCTCGGCGTGCGAGCTGGCCGCTCGCCGGGCGCCCGCGATCGACGACGGCGGCGCCCAACCGGCGGCCGACGCTGACGCGGACGCGGACGCCGACGCCGACGCCTGCGTGGCCAGGGCCGCGGCAGCCTGGCGCGCGAGGCCGCCCGCGATCCAGGCCGCTTGGCGCAGCGCCATGGCGGGTTTTTGTGCGCTCTTTATCTCTCTTGCTGGTGAGGAGAGCGCGGGAGGGGGGTTGTTTTCCTAAGGACTGGTTGTTGACGCAAGCGCCGAAAGGCTGCAAGCGAATCAAAGGGGTCAAAGAAGGAGGGCGATCGACGGTTGTACGTGCGAGAAGGACGTGCGTGCAATGGGATCGAGAGGAGGATGCATTGTGCTTGAGGACGTCTCGAGAGAAGAGGACGTGAAAGAAGGAGTGAGTGAGCAAGGGAGGGCTCACGGGAACGCGACCAACTCGGGTATCCCTGGCAGCGACTCCCCACGCCGCGCGACGCGTTCAGCGCCGATGTCTCCGAGCGACGCGTTCAATGTGCGCACGACGGCCGCGGGAGAAGGCGGCCGCCCGTCCGCCTCGCGCGCCGCGAGGTCGACGACGGTCGCGCTGCCCCGCCGGAAGCGCAGGCCGCCGCCCAGGCACGCGCGGGCCTGCGGCCCCAGCGCGCCGTCCTCCTCGTCAGCATCGGGCTCCGACGACAAGGCGTGCCCGACGACGGCGGCGAGGGTGCCCGCCGAGGACGAGACCACCACGACGAGGGCAGGAGGACGCGCGTCGCAGCTGCCGACGGCCGCCGCCGCCGCCTCGGCCTCGGCCGCCGCGACCGCGCGCCGCCACGCCCGGCCGCAGCGCCGCCAAAAGGCCGCGCGCGCCTCGCCGGCTCGGGGCGGCGCCAGGTCGTCGTCTTGCTGCATGAGGGCAGACCCGCCAGCAGCGACCAACGACCGCGCAATTTCGGCGGCGGCCGCGCTGTCCTCCGGGCAATGCAGCACGGCCGCGACGCGCGCCCCGGCCGCCAGCGCGGGCGCCAGGGTGGCCGCCAGTGCCGCGGCGGGGGTGACGGCGGTGGCGGCGGCCCCGTCCGAATGCTCAGGCCTTACCAGCACCACCCTGGCCAGCGTCTTGGCGTCGGCCTTGGCCAGCGACGCGGTCAGAGCCCCGGGCGCCGTCTCGTTAAGGCGGTCGAGCGACGCGCGCGCGGGCGCCCCCCCGTCGGTGCCCGGCCAGAAATCGACGACGGTGGCGCCCCCGTTTGACTGCAGCAGGCGCCGGAAGTGCTCGGGGCCGAGGCCCAGGGCGCTGCCGACGAGGGCCTGGTTGACCGCGTTGTGCGCCACGACCAGCACGGCGCCGTCGCTGGGGCCTTGCGCTCGTGCGGCGTTGCTATTGTTGCCGCCGCCGCCGCCGCCGCCGTCGCCGCCGTCGCCGACGTCGCCCGGACCAGCCGAACCAGCCGCGTGCCCCAAGATCTCCCGCCACGCGAGGCCCGCGCGGTGCCACAGCTCCCGCACGGGCGCGTGGCGACGAGTCGCGCTGCTGCTGCTGCTGCTGCTGCTGCTGCTGCTGCTGCTGCTGCTGCTGCTGCTGCTGCTGCTGCTGCTGCTGCTGCTGCTGCTGCTGCTGCTGCTGCTGCTGTCGTTACCTTCCCCCTGATCCCCGTCGCGCGCGAGCTCAAACAGCTCGGGCGACCGCTGCCACAGGGCGTAGGCGGCGCCGTGCCGCGCCTTGCCGCGCGCCTTCAGGAGGCCCTGGAACGCGTACAGGTCGATCTCGCGCAGGGTGGGGAGCACGATGGCGGCGTCGGTCAGGGTGCGGGGTAGGGACGTCGCGGCCGTCGGTGCTGCGCTTGCTGCTGCTGCTGCTGCTGCTGCTGCTGCTGCTGGGTCGGCCGTGGCGGCTGCCGCCGATGCCGACGACGACGGCGGCGGCGGGTGCCTTGCGGCGATGGCCTCGGCCGTCTGGCGCGCGCGTCGCAGGGGCGAGACAAACAGGCGCGAGAAGTGCTCGTGGGCAAGCTTTGGTTTTTTTGTGTTTTGTGGTGGTGGTGTTGGCGGTGTCGGCGTGAGGACTGAAGGTGAGAGCCGAGCAGTAGGAGAAACGGGCAGCCGCGCGCTCCGCCGCCCTCCTCTCCCGCGCTCCGCCCTCTTCCCCCCCCCCCCCCCCCCCCCCCCCCCCCGCCCCCCCCCCCCGCCCCCCCCCCCCCACCATCACCCCCCCTCTACGCCAAAAACCCCAATCTCACCATCTCGCCGGCGGCGCGCGCCTGCGCCTTGCCCTTCGCCGTGAGCTCGGACCCGTCGCTGCTGCCCTGCACGCGCCCCTCGGCGTTCCAAGTCGACTGGCCGTGGCGCACCAGCACGACGCGCACTCGGCCGCGCACGGGCGGCAGCGGCAGCGGCGGCGCGTCGGCGCGGTCGCCCAGCGGCGAGAAGGCGTCGGCGCCCCTCCAGCCGTACTGGAGCTCGAGGGCGTCGGGCTCGCCGCTGTCGGCTGTTGCGCCAGGGGGATGCTGCTGTTGCTGTTCTGCGGTGGCCCCGGCGGCGGTGCGATGGCTGCGGCGGCGGCAACGGCCGCAAAAAGACGGACGAGGCGCCAGCGCCGGCGAGAGGAGGGGCCGCGGGCGCGCGGCAACAAGGCTGCGCCGCCTCTGCGTCGCCGACAGACGGCTGGATTGCGTGGTCGCGCGCGTGCGTACCACTGGCGCCGCCATCGGTGCGGTGTTGTTTTTATTTGGTCGGATCGCAGGGGGGTCGCGATTTGAGGAGCTGTTTTAGGAGAGGGAGAGAGAGGAGAGAGGGAGGAGAGAGAAGAGAGCCTTCCATCAAAAGTCACTTGACATCACGCGCGCTGTGCCTCCTCACACGGGCACACCTCCGGCACATCGACTTCGCTCATCCGTGAACGACTAATGACGACCCACACCTGACGACGACGACAAATCACAACAAGACCCATCACTTCGCACCAACCCTATTCTGGGGAAGTCTTCTGCCGTTTCGTCGCGCGTGCGCGTCTTGTAACGCGCCGCGCGCGGGCGCGCCGAACAATCAACCCAATGGCCGACCTCGCCGAGTTTGCCCAGGAGGGGTTTGACCCCGTCGCGTGGGTCAACGCGGCCGTCGAGGACCGGCAGAGCCGCGCGGGCGCCGACGCCGACGCCGACAACGCCAACGCCGCCGGCGCCGGCGCCGCAAACGGCGAATCGCAGCATCAGCAGCAATCCCTGGAGCGCTTCGTCAGCGAGCTCGAGATGCGCCTGGCCCTGGGCGCCGAGGAGGTCGAGGACGCCCTGGCCGCCGCTTCCACCGCCGCCCTGCGCCGCGTCCCCCACGCCCAGCAGGAGGCCGCGCGCCTGCGCGGCGAGGCCACCGCGCTGCGCTCGGCCGCGCACCGGCTGCTCGCCGACGCCGCGCGCGACGGCAGCGCCGCGCAGCAGGCCGCCGCCCCGCTGGCCGCCCTGGACGCGGCCAAGCGCAACGTCGACGCCGCGTGCGCCACCCTGCGCGAGGCGGCCGAGCTCTCGGGCGCCTTCCGCCGCGTCGAGGACGCCTTCGCCGCGGGCGACTTTGCGCGCGTCGCCGCCATCCTCGCCGCCATGGCGCGTGGCCTGGCGGTCGTCGGCGACGTGCCCGAGTTCCGCGAGGGCAAGGCGCGGCTGGCCGCGCTGCAGGACCGTCTGGTGCGCGCGGTCGAGGGCCGCCTGGCCGAGGCGCTCGCCGGGGACGACGCTGCCGCGGTCGCGGCGCTGGGCGGCGTGCTGGCGGCCGCGGGCCGGGGCAGCGCGCTGCAGCGGCTCTACTGCGCGTCGCGCGGCCAGAGGGTGGCCGAGCTGTGGTCCGAGGCGCTGGCGGCCGCGGGCGCCGCGTCCCCGTCCGAGGCCGGGGCCGCGTTGCTGCGCGGGGGCGGGTACCTGGCCTTCTGCAACGCGCTGTTGCGGCTGCTGGCGCGCGAGGCGGAGTGGCTCTCGGCCGCCGTGCCCGCCGCCCCGCCGTCGGCCGCCCCGCCGTCGGCCGCGCCGCCGCCGCCGCCGCCGCCGCCGCCGTCGCTGTCGACCTCTGGCGGCGCCGCCCCCCGCCCGTCCGCGTCGGGCCCTTATGGAGGGGCGGCGGCGGCGGCGGGGGGGTTGGGCGCGGGGCTGTCCGCGGGCGCCGACGGCGCGGCGCCCGCGGCGCGCGAGGCCATGCTGCGCGCGCTCGTGGCCGAGGCGCTGCGGCGGGTGGACCGCCCGCTCCGCGAGGGGCTGGTGGCGGCGGTCGACGCCGCTGTCGCGTCGTCGGCGTCGGCGGCGCTGGCGACGGCGTCGGCCGGCGGCGGCGGGGGGTCCGCGGCCGCGGTGGCCGCGGCCGCGCAGCAGCAGCAGACCGGGGTGGCGGCCCTGGTGGCGGCATTGCAGTCGCTGCAGCGCGACTCGGCCGTGCTGCTGAGGGGGCTCGCCGACCTCCTGGCGGCTGCGGGCGGCGGCGGCGCGGCGGCTGCGGCCGGGGCGGCGGCTGGGGCGGCAGGGACGGCCGCGGGGGCGGCGGGGGCAGCGGCGGGGGCGGCGGCGACCTCCGCCTCGGCGTCTGCGTCGACGGCGGCGGCGACAGTGGCGGCAGCGGCGGCGGCTGCGGCAGCAGCAGGTGGCAACGACGCCAGCGCCGGCGCGACGGACGGAGGGAGCCAAGCCGCTGCCGCCGCCCCTGCCGCCGCCGCCATCGCCGCCAACGCCGGCTCGAGCAGCGCGGCCGCCGTCCTCGCCGCTCTCGGAGCGCCAGGAGGGGCCGGGGGCGGCGGCCTGCTGTCCGCGGCGCTCTCCCCCGTCGAGGAGGCCCTCTTTGGCGAGGGGCGCCTCGCCGCGCTCGAGGAGGGGCCCGAGGGCGGCCCGCCCGACGGCGCGGGCCGCCTCGGCCCCATGGCGCTCGCCGTGGCCGCGGGCCTGGCCGCGGCCGACGGCCTGCGCCCCTCCCGGCAGGCGGACGGCCTCCCTGGCCAGCAGCACCAGCAGCAGCGGCAGGACCCGCAGGACCTCGAGGCGCTCGCTCGACAGCTGGCCGCCGGCTGCGCGGGCGCCTTCGGCTCGCTGCGGGCGTCGGTCGACCGGTGCTCGGCGCTCAGCGGCGGCACCGAGCTCCCCGCGCTGGCGCCCCTGCTGGACCGGCACGCGGCGCTGCTGCTGGCGCGCCTGCGCACGGCCGTCGCCCTCATCCGCGACCGCGCGCGCGCCGGCGGCGCGGGAGGGGCCGCAGGCGGGGCGGGGGGGCCGGCTCCGCAGGCCGCCGCCGACCCCGGCCCGCTGCTCCAGGTTGCCTTGGCGGCCGACGGCGCCGCGCGCTGCCTCGCGTCGCTCGAGGCGCACTACGCCTCGGCCGCGTCCGGCCTCGCGCCGCGCCTGGTGGCCATCGCGGCCGACCCGGCCGCGCACCCGGCCGACGCGCTCGCCCTGCGCGTCGTCGCGTTCCCGGTCAAGGCGCAGGCCGCGGCGCGGGCGGCGCAGGCGCTCGCGGCGGCGCAGGCGCAGGCGCGGGCGCAAGGCGGCCCGCCCGTGGTCGTGCTGCGCTCGGCTGCCGCCGCCGCCGAGGCTCTGGCCGCCACGGTCGACGCTGCCGTGCAGGACGCGCTGCTCGCGCCCGTGATGGCGGCGCTGGCGCCGCTTCCGTCGATGGCCGGGGTGTGGGCGGCGGCGGCGAGCGGCGGCGGCGGCGCGGGCGGCGGCGGCGCGGGCGGCGGCGCGGGCGGCCAGCAGGCGCTCGCAGCCGTCCCCGGCTTCAGCGCCGTGCCCCTCGCCGCCGTGACCGCGGCGGGCGAGCACCTCATGGCCCTGCCGCAGCACCTCGAGGCGCTCATCCCGGACGAGGACGACCCGTCCAACGCTGCCGCCGCCGGCCCGGGCTCCGACGGCGACGGCGGCGCCGCCGCCGCCCTGGCCGCCGCCGCCGCCGCCGCCGCCGCCGGCGACGAGCTCGCGGCCCGCTGGCTCGACCGCCTCGTGCTCGCCGCCGCCGGCGCCTACGCCGACGCCGTCGCCCGCATCCGCCCGCCCCTGGGCGACGGCGGCGCGGCGCAGCTCGCCGCCGACGCAGAGTACCTCGCGAACGTGAGCCGCGCTCTGCTCGGTGCCGACGCGCCGGCGCCCGCCGCGCTGGCGACGCTGGCGGCGCTGGCGGCGAGCCCGCGCGGGGCGCTGGGGGCGCGGGCGGCGGCGCACCGGGCGGCGGGCGGGCGGGTGGACGAGGGGACGCTTGAGGTCTTGGCGGCGCTCAGGGGGGAGAGGCTGGCCGGGGGGAGCGGCGGCGGCGGTGGTGGGGGTGGAGCGGCAGGCGCGGGCCTAGCTGCTGGCGCCGCGCCGTCTTTGGCGGCGGCGCCCGCGGCCGGCGGCGCGGCGGCGGCGTCGCTGACTTAATTAGAATCCGGCTGTCACCCTGTTGAGACCCTCCTGTCGTGAGAGGCGCACACGCGCACAGGACCGTAACATTGACCCCTCGCGCTCATATCCATCGTATCGCTGCTTGCTCACGGAACAGACCTCTCTCTTGGCGTTTGGTTCTCGCGCCTCTCACGCACCGTAGACGACGCACCGTGTTACAGCAATCAGACGACGCATCCAAAGACCAGCAACACCCTCGCGCCATGTCCGGCGCGCTCGCTGCGCGGCCCACGGACAAGGAGCAGGAGAAGGGCCGCGTCGAGACGTCGCGCGTCCGCCGATACTGGCCGGGCAAGGCGCCCGAGTGGGCCGCTGCTGGGGTGCCGGGTGCTGCCGATGAGCCCGCCCCTGTCGTCGTGGCGCCTCGTCCTCACGCTGCCGCCGTCCCAGCGGGCGGCGAGCAAGCCGCGCCGCCGCGCTCGCCGCCGCCGCGCCGGCGAGCGGTCGCGGCGGCGGTCGTCGTGCACCCGGCCGGCGCCGTGCCGGCCGCGAGCGGAGCGCGGGCAGAGGGCGACGAGGAGGAGGAGCCAGGCTGGCACCAGCAGCACCAGCAGCACCACCACCAGCAGCAGCTTCCGGTCCGTGCGCCCGTGCCGGCCCGACCCGAGGAGGACCCGCGCATGGGCCGCCTGCGGGCAGCGCGCGAGGCCCGGGAGGCCGACGGAGGCGCCGCCGCCGCCGCGGCCTGCGCGCTGTCGGCCGCCGCCGAGCCCGGGACGGTCTACCGGCGCGGGCGCCTCGTGCGCGCGGCCGAGATCGTCGTGCCCGCGGGGGACGGCCCGGAGGCGGCGGCGGCAGCGGCGTGGCCGTCAGCAGAGAAAGCCGCTGGCGACGGCCACGGCCACGGCCACGGCGACGAGGACGACGACGCGGCCGAGCGGGAGGCCGTGCGGCGCCGCGAGGCGCTGCGCGAGCGCCTGCGCGCCGAGGCCCGCGCGCGCGAGGATCTGACCGGCGCCGCCGTCGCTCCGTCAGCGGCAGGGGGCGGCGGAATAGGAGGAGGGGGGGCGGAAGGCGAAGCGGAAGACGAGGACGACGACGAGGACGAAGACGAGACCGGCGGCAGCAGCGAGGAGGAGGAGGACGACGAGGACGGCGGACTCGTGGCGGGCGGCCCGCGGCTGGTGCGGCCCGTCTTTGTGCCGCGCGCGGCGCGCGAGGCCACGGGAACAGCGGCAGCAGCAGCAGCAGCAGCAGCAGCAGCAGCAGCAGGGGCGCCGACGACGGTGGCGGCCGCCGCCGCCGCCAAGGCGCGGCAGGAGGCCGACGAGGAGGCCGCCTTTGCGGCGGCCGAGGCGGCGCGCCAGGCCGCTCGCCGCGCCGACACGCGCCGCCTCGTCGCCGAGGCGGTCGCCGCCGAGGAGGCCGCCGCCCTGGCCGCGCGCACGGACGGCGCCCGCGCCCATGGGCCCGACGACGTCGACACTGCGTCCGACGGAGAGGCGGACGGCGCCGAGCGGGCGGTCGCCGGAGCAGCGCCGGCGCCGGCGGAGGTTTGCGCGAAAAGCGCCCCCGCGCGCAGCCGGATTGACGACGAGTACTTCCTCTGGCGCGCGCGCGAGATCGCGCGGGTGCGCCGCGACCGCGACGAGCGCCGGCGCGACCGCGAGGGCGAGGAGGAGCGCGAGCGCCTGAGGGGGATGACCGACAGCGAGCGCAGGGCCTACCTATCCGCCAAGCGCCGCGAGGAGGACGCGGCGGCGGCGGCAGCGGCGGCGGCGGCGGGCGGCACGGGCGCCGGCGGCAGCGCCGGCGCCGGCCCGTCCTCGTCCTCCGCGCCCCCTGCCTCCGAGGAAGCCGGCGGCCGCCGCTTCCTCCAGCGCTACTTCCACAAGGGCGCCTTTTTCCAGGACGGCGCCGACGACGCGCGGCGCGCGGCCGGGGGGGACGAGATCTACCGCAGCCGCGACTTTGGCGCGCCGACGGGCGGCGACCGGGACGAGACGCGCGACCGCTCGGCGCTGCCGCGGCCGCTGCAGGTCAAGGCCGGGATGCTCGGGCGCAAGGGGCAGACCAAGTGGACGCACCTGGCGGCAGAGGACACGACGGCGGCGGCGCGGGGGGACGACTGGTACCGGATGGGGGCGGGCGCCGCGGGGGGGTGGGGGGGGGGCAGGGGCGCCGGCCGCCGCCGGGGTTTCGAGGAGGATGAGGAATTCGGCGCGAACAAGCGCCGCAAGGGCTGAAGGATAGTCGTTGGAAATTCTCCGCCGCCGCCGGCGCAGTGTTGTTTCGTCGCAGCAAGATATTCAAATTCGAAAGTGTATGGGTCACAAGCAATGTTGTGGTTTGCTCATCACAGGGCATCATGATTGGTTTGGTGGTCGAGAAAGTGAAACACCAGCTCAGACGCGCTGCTGGCGGTCGACGGCTCACGAAGGCGGGCGCGTGCCCGCGCCAGCCCCCCCGCCTCCCAGCGCGCTCGACGGCGGCGGCGGCGCCTCTGCGCGCTGCGGCGCCCGCTCCGAGCGCGCCTCGTGCGCAAAGCGCAGCGCGTCCACGTGCAGGCCCGCCGCGCGCTCGGCGGGCGTGTACTCGGACAGGTAGTACAGCTCCTCCCCGCCCCCGCCTCCCCCTCCCCCTCCCCCTCCCCCTCCCGCCGCAGCCGCGCCATCCCCCCCGCCGCCGCCGCCGTGCTGCTTGGGGCCCGCCAGCATGCCCCCCCAGGGCGGGAACCGCACGAGCGCCGCGACGAGCGAGCCGGCCAGGATCGCCGCGCCCAGCCAGTAGAACCCGGCGTAGAAGCCCTGGTCGCTGAGCTGCGGAGAAAAGGCGCCCCCGAACAGCGCCGCCTGCATCACGGCGCCGCCGGCCGTCCCGCCGGCGGCGACGATGCCTGTGACGGCGCCGTTGCTGCGGCGCGAGACGAAGGGCACGACGCCAAACACGGCGCCGCACGCGAATTGGGCGGCGCCGGCGAACGCGACGAGCGCCACGACCGACAGGGGCAGCGAGTCGTGCGCCAGGCCCAGCAGGAGGGAACAGGTGCCGGTGGCCGCCAGCGACGCCCACACCAGCCAGAGGCGCCCTCGCATGCCAAACGCGCGCGCGGCCGCGTCGCTCATCCACCCGCCCGCCGCGCGCGTGACTACGTTGCCGAGGCCCGACGCCGCGCCGAGCAGGCCGGCGCTGGCCAGCGACAGGCCAAAGTGGTCGAAGCCGTAGGCCGGCACGACGTTGTAGCAAGTGACCTCGGCGCCAAAGGCCAGGCCGTAGGCGGCGGCCAGCAGCCAGGTGCGCGGGTTGCGCGCGGCGACCGCCAATCCGCGTGCCATCATGGCGGTGCGGCGCCGGGCGGCGCTGCCGCGCTGCTGCTGCTGCATCTGCTGCTGCTGCATTTGCTGCAGCTGCGCGGCGTTGGCGGTGACGGGATGTACCCAGGGGTGATGAGTCATGGTCGCCGAGCCGAAGCCGTGGGCGCCGTGGGCGGCGTCGGCCGGAAGGAGCGTAGGCGCAGGCGGATGCTGCGGCGGCAGGAGCTGCAGCGGCGTGGCGGGCAGGGCGACGGGGCCCGGCAGCAGAGCCGAAAGGGCGGCTTCCGCGGCGGCCGAGGCGGCGGCGACGGCGGCGGGCAGGTCGTCGTGGCCCTGGTACGACTGATAGCGGTGGGGCCCGAGCGAGGCCTCTGGCGACGGCGGCGGCGGCGACGGGCTCGCCGCCGCCAGCGCGGCCAGGGCGGCCGCGGCCTCGGCCGAAGCGGGCGAAAGCGCGCGGGGCCCCGCAGGGGCGGCGTCGCCGACGCGGGGCCGCGCCGACGCGCCCCTCGACCGGCCGCCGCCGCCGCCGCCGCCGTCGTGGCTCCCGGCGGCGTGGGCCGCGGCCTCTGCGTCCCGCGCCGCCGCCGCTGCCATCACCCACCACCCGCCGTCCTGGCCGCCGCCGCCGCCGCCGCTGCGACCGCGCTCGACGTCGGCGGCGGCTTCGGCGGCGGCGACGGCGGCGGCAGCCTTGTCGTTGTGCTTCTGCTTGCCACCGCTGTCACCGACGGCCCCTCCGCCGCCGTCCTCTCCCCCCGCTGCCGCTTTGCCGCCGCCCCGCCCCGCCTGCCGCTTCTGCCGCCGCCGCCGCGCCTTGTCCGCCTTGGCCTCCTCGCGCGCGCGCCGCTTGGCCGCCGCCGCCGCCAGCGGCGCCAGCGACGCCTGCGGCGAGTCGTCCGTCAAAAAGAGGGCCGCGCACCCGGCGACCGTCTGCAGCGCGCCAGGCACGAGCAGCGCCCACCGCCACGCCACGGGGTCGGGCCCCGCGCCCCCGGCCGCCCCCTCGGGCGCGTACCAGAGCGACGGGTCGAACGGAGCCGCCGACGACGACGGCGCCGACGAGGACGACGACGGCAGCGACGCCGCGATCCCGGCCACCAGCAGCGGCATCAGCAGCGGCGCGACGCCGCCGCCCGCGTTGCCCCACCCAGCCGACACCGCCGTGGCCGTGCCGACGACGCGCGTCGAGAACATGGCGCTCACCCACGCCTGGTCGACGACGAAGGCCGAGAGCGACATTCCCGCGACCATGCGCGCGGCGACGAAGCCGCCCGCGTCGGTCACCAGGGCCGTGCAGAAGACGGCGGGCGCCGTCAGCAGCAGCGCGACGCCCGCGGCGCGGCGCGGCCCCGCCGCGTCGACCAGCACGCCCATGGCGGCGCGGGCGGCCACCGCGCCGATGACCGAGGCGGCGGCGGCGTTGCCCAGGTCGCGGCGCGTGAGGTCGAGCGCGTCGCGAAGCAGGGGCAGCAGGGCGGCGGGCGCAAAGGTCGACAGGAAGGCGGCGAACAGCGCGGCGAAGCTGCAGTAAAAGGCGCGCATGTGCGGGCGCGCCAGCGACAGCAGCTGCAGGCGCGCCGCCTTGAGCTCGGCGTCGACGGGCGCCGAGAAGAGGCCGGGCGGCGCAGAGGGCGCGCCGACGGCTTCGGTGGTCAGCGGGCCCGGCCGAAAGGCGCGGCCGAGGGCTTGGCGGAACCAGTTGCTTTGGTGGTTGTGGCGGCCGTCGCTGCTGCTGCTGCATTTGGCGTGCTGGTGCTGTTGGCCGCCGTGCGCTGCTGGTCGTGCCGGCGGCGGCGCCTCGTGTCCTCTGCCTTTGCCCTCGCCGGGCGTCGCCGCCGTCGTCGGCGTTGCCGGCGTTGCCGGCGGCCGCGCCTGCTGCTGCTGCTGTTGCTGTTGCTGTTGCTGATGGCGGACCGCCTGTCCGAGCAACGTGCCCGCGGCCCACGGGCCGGTCTGGAGGGCAGTCGCGGCCGCCGCGCGCGCCCGAGCCACCGCAGAGGCCTGGGCGGCAGCGGCGGCCGCCGCTGCTGTTGCTGCCGTTGGCGCGGCGGCGGCGGCGGGGGCGGTCGCCGCTCGGCCGCCGGCCTCGTCGCTCGGGCATCCCTGTCGATCGGCGGCTGCCGCTCCTGTCGCTCTTCCTGCTCCGGGTGCTGCTGCTGCCGGCACCGGGCGACCGGGGGACTCCGGTCGCCGCATCCTCAGTGGCCCCTTTGCGAAAGGTTGGGCGATTCACTGTGTGGTATCGCTCTTCTTCCAAGAGGTGCCTAACTAAACGGGCACGGACATTGGCATCGATTGGGAACAAGCTTTGTGGTCGAGGCGAGGCACGCATCAATCGAGGGCCGAGCGACCGGGAAAAACGAGCGCGCGTGGCGGCCTGTATCGCCGAGACGGGCGTCGCACCACGCCGCGTTCCTCTCTTTTACGACGTTCCCGGCGGGCCTCCCCCCCGGAACAAGCGCCGCGCGCTCGTCCCGGGTCGGCCGACCGATGGTCACCCGAGTCGTGCATCTGGGGTGGTTGCCGCGCCTTCTGTCAGACGCGCGCTCGAGACCAAGCCGGGGCGACCTGACAGCTCCCGCCGGACGCCTCCTCGGCCTCGGGCGTGCCGCCGCCACGGGGGGGCGCCATTTTCAGCGCGCGTCATCCAGGTCCCCCCCCCGCGAGCCAGAAGAGCCCGCGGTGGGCGCAGGCGTCGGCCTCGGCCGCCTCCGCCACGAGCCGCCCGCACGGCACGAAGAGCGCGTCGCCCGCCGACAGCGACGCGCGCCGCCCGCCCTCGAGAAACGCGCCGAGGAACGCCGTCGTCCCGCGGCCGCCGCGGTGCCACGCGGCCAGGTTGGCCGGCGAGGGCGGCGCGCAGGCGACGGCGATGCGGCCGCACAGCACGTGCAGGAAGGACGCGGCGCCCGCGGCGGGCGGGGCAAAGTCCCGGAAGCTGCCGCGCGGCGCCATCGACAGGTGCGCCAGCGATCGGGGGGCGAGCGGCGGGCAGGGGGAGGTAGGCGGCGGCGGCGGCGGGAGGGCGGTCGGCGGCGGGGGGGCGGTCGGCGGCGGCGGCGGCGACGGCGCGCGCAACACACGGCGAAAAAGCCCCTGGCGGCGCCTGCGCCTCCTCCCGGAGCCTCTCCGGCGCCGACGCCGCCGCCGCCAACGCGCCACACGCGCCGCGCCAGGTCCGCCTCGACCACGGCGGGCGGCGGCCGCAGGACCTCCTCGAGCGCCGTGCCCGCCACGCCCACCCACGTGGCCTCGAGCAGGCGCTTCTGCTGCCCAGGCCGCGATGCCCTGCCGGACGCCCGCCGCGCCGACGGCCGCCGCCGCTGCTGCCGCCGCCGCCGCCGCCGCCGCCGCCGCCATCGCCGCCCCGCCGTCCGCGCCCGCGCCGGCGGCGAGCGGGGGCGGCGCCGACAGCGGCTGCGGCTGCCGCTGTTACCCCAGCGGGGCCGAGAAGCAGGCCCGCGGCCGCCGTCGTCACAAACGCGCTGCTGACCTCGTCGTCGCCCTCCTCGCCGCCGTCGTCGCCGTCGGCGCCGTCGCCGTCGCCAGGGCCGCCGGCCCCGCTGCCGCCGCCGCCGCCGCCGCCGCCGCCGCCGCCGCCGCCGCCGCCGCCCGGCGCGCCCCTAGCCCCTGGCCCCGCTTGCTGCATGAGCAGGCCGGCGGCGGCGAGGGCGTAGGGCGCGGGCTGCTGCGGCGGGCGCTGCCGCTTGGCGGGCGGCAGGGGGGCCGCGCCAGGCGTTGCTGCCCCCGCCCCGACCCCCTCGCCGGGCCGCGGCCGAGGCTGCTGCTTCTGCTGCTTCTGCTGCTCCGCCTGTTGCCTCTGCTGCTGCGGCGGCGCCGGACCGCCCACAGCCGCCGCCGCCGCGCTGTCGCTCGGACGCCCGGAGGCCTTTTCGACAGGGGCGGCGGCGGCGGCGGCGGCCACAACGGAGGCGGCGGCGGCGGCGGCGGCACGAGCGACAGCGGCGAGACCGGCCTGTTGGCCGTTTGTCCGTACGGGACGGGCCAGGGGCGGGCAGGCGTGTGAGCGTGAGGCCCGCGCGCGCGTCAGATCTTGACCGATCATCGGCCCGTGGCATGTGTGTGCGTGTGTGTGTCAAGGCAAGATGGGCGGGCGTTTGAGCTGCTTTTCGCCTCTCCCCCTCCCGGCCCCTTTGCAATCCCGCTTGTCTCCCGCCTCTGTCTCTCGCCCGCCCTCCCTAACCTTTTTTTCTTCGCTGCCGCAACCGCCACCACCGCTCTCTCATCTATCGAGGGCTTTCCTTCGCCGGCTCGAAGCAGCCTACGTCCTCTCCTTGCTGTCATCAACTCCCCCATTCACCGCCTGCCCTCTGTCAAAGCGGGCCCCCCTTCCCCACCTCCTCCCGCCCGGCTCATTCTCCCTCTCCGGCGCTGTCAGCGCTCCTCCTGCCGCCCCCGCGCGCGTGCGGGGCGAGCCAAAGCGTGCGGGCCAAAGTGCTCCTTTCGAGAGGGGTGCTCCCTTCAAGAGGCCGCTGAGGGTGTTGACAACAACTAAGAGCATCGGATCCACGCCCCGGACGAGCGCGCCACCGTCGGACGTATGACGGTCGCTGCGGCCTCTGCGCCCGGGCGCACCTCGGGCCCTGTCCCGGGATCGGCGGCGGCGTTGGCGCCGGCGCCGCCAGCTGCCGCCCGCGCTGACGATGCCCGTTTTTGGGCGGCGCCTCACCAGCAGCCGCAGCAGCCGCAGCCGCAGCAGCCGCATGCTCGCGCGGCCAAGCCTGGAAGAGCGTGGGCGCCCGCGGCGGCCATCCGGCGGTCGCTGCCGTGGCCGTTTGCGCGCAGAGCCGGAGCGGCGGGCACGGGCGCCGCCGCCGCCGCGCCCGCCGCCGCCGCCCAGCACCACCACGCCGCCCACCACGCCGCCGCCGCCGCCGCCGCCGAAGTCTCGCACCGCAGCGACAGCAGCGCCGCCAGCGCCGACGACGCGGCCACGGTGACGACGGCGGCGCCGACCGTCACGGCTACCGCCGACGACGACGGCACGACTACCCGCTCGCTCACGCTGTTCCCGATCGACGAGAACATCAGCGCGCACGGCACAAAGCGGCAGCAGCAGCAGCAGCAGCAGGCGCGGCGGCGGCAGCAGCAGCAGCAGGGGCAGCAGCAGCAGCAGCACGCGGGCCAGCGGCCCAAGCGGCCCGCGGACGGCGGCTGGGACGGGGGCGGCAGCGCCGGCGTCAGCGACGCCGACATCGCGGCGGCGCGCGCCGCCGGCCGCACCGAGGACGAGGGCGGCGACGCGACAGAGTCGGCGCAGGCGGCGGCAGCGGCGGCCGCCCGGCAGCAGCAGCAGCAGCAGCGGCAGCGGCAGCAGCAGCAGCAGCAGGCGGGCGCTCTCGCGGCCGCGCGCAGCCGGCCGTCGTCGCTCAAGCAACGGCTGCTCGGCACATTTGGCGGCGGCGACGGCGCCGGCCCGGCCGACGCGCCCCCGCCGCCCCCGATGGCGGCACTTTTGGAAGGAGGGTCGTCCGACGCGGCCCGCGCCGGCCGCGCGGGCGACGACGGTGGCGGCGGCAACGACGGCGACGCGTCGACGGCCACGCACGTGTCGGCCCTGCTGACGCTCACGTCCTTCTTCGAGCACAAGCTCCAGTCAGACGCCCTGCGCGCCCTGCGCGTCTTCGCGTCCGTGGACGCCGCCGTCGCCGGCGCGCAGAGGCAGCAGCGCGAGGGCGCCGCCGGCAAGGGCGCCCCCGGCCCCGCCGCCGCCGCAGCAGCGCCCGCGCCCTGCGCCGCGCCGGCCGGCCCGGGCGACCCCCCGCCCGACATCCTCGCCGCCTCGCGCATCGCCCTCGCCCTCAGCCAGTGGGGCTACACCGTCGTCCTGCGCCGCGTCGTCGACACGCGCGCCTACTGGACGCGCGGCATGGCCAACACGTTTGTCGTCGCGCTCGACGACGGCCGCTTCGGCCCCGGCGCCGGCACCGCCGCCGTGGCCGCGGGCGGGTATGGCGTGGAGTATATCGTCGACCCGGGCTTCCGCGACCTGTTTGCAATCGGCGGGATCGCCGAGGCGGGAGGAGGATCCCCACAGCAGCAAGGGGGGCAGCAGCAAGGGGGGCAGCAGCAGCAGCTCCAAGGGGGGCAGCAGCAAGGGGGGCAGCAGCAGGGGCGCGCCAACGGCGGCGGCGCGCCGCGGCCAAACGCGCCGCCGCCGCCGCCCGAGCAGCGCGCCTACCGCCGCGCCGTGGCGTGCCTGCCCGCCGTGTTTGTCGGCATGCCATGCCAGCTGCAGCCCGTGGTCCAGCTCATGTGCGAGGGCCTGCACGCCGCGCTGGCCGCCGCGGGCCGGCCCTGCCCGCCCTGGCGCGGGTGGGCCGCCACCATGGGCCGCTGGATGAGCGACTCGTTCGTCGACCTTCCGGTGCCCGGGCCCGGCGCCGGCCTGGACGAGGTGCGCGCCTTTTTCGCGCGCGCCGCCGACGCTGGCGCACGCGGCGGCGGCGCGGGGGCCGGCGCCGGCTCGGGCGCCTGGGGCTCGAGCGCCGCCGGCGGCGGGGGCAGCCAGGCGGACAGCGGCAGCACCGCGCCGAGCGCGGGCACGCCCGGCGCGGCCGCGGGCGGCGGCGGCGGCGGGCGCGCCGGCAGCCGCGCGGGCAGCGGCGGCGGCAGCGTCGTCACTGTCGGGTTTGACGCGCCCGCGCCGGCGGCGGCGGCGGCCGCGGCGGCGGCGGGTGCGGCCTCGGCGTCGGCCTCGTCCTCGGGCCCCTCGCCGCCCGCCGGCGTCGGCGCGGGCGCGGCGGGCGCCGCCGCGCTCGGCGGCGCGCCGGCGGGCGCCGCGGGCGGCGGCGCGGGCGGGTGGCACTGGGACGCCCCCCCGCACCCCCAGGCCGCCGCCGCCGACGGAGGAGTGGGAGGAGGCGCGCCGGCGGCGGTCGCGGCGGCGACTAGGACCGCCGGCGGCTTCCTCGTGCCCCGCCAATCCGCCGACGGCGCCGACACGCCCTCGGACTACAGCGCTGAGCTCGGCGTGGTCTACACCGACGCGGCCGCCGGCGCCGGGGCCGGCCGCGAGTCGGCGGCCGCGTCAGCGTCGGCGTCGGCATCGCTGCTGCCGCCGCTGTGCGCGGCCGCAGGGCGCCCAGGCGACGAGGCGCGCCGCGCGGCGGCCGCGTCGGCGCTAGACGGGATCGGGCGCGTCCCGCCGGCGCTGCCGGCCACCGCGCCCATCGACGTGGCGCAGCAGGCGGCCGGGGGCGCGCTGCTTCCCCGGGGAGGCGCGGCGGAGCGCGCCCCCTCGGCTTGCGGCAGCGGCGGCCTCGCGCGCCCACCCCCGGCCGCCGGCACGCCCGTCAACGGCGCCGGCTCGGCGCGGCGGCCGCGGTCGCTGCTCACCGAGCGCCTCAGCCACTGCGGCAGCAGCAGCGCCGGCGTGCCCTGACCCCTTCTCTTTGCCCCGACGGTGACTCTGACGCCTATCAACACACCGACATCGCAACGACAGCAACTACGCCCGCCACGACCCCCCGCCGGGCGGCGACGAGACGGCCGGCGGGCGAGAGCTGACGCGCCGAGAGCCTCCCCGCGCCCGCCCCGCCGTGCTTTTTTGCTTCCTTTCCCTCTCTCCCGCCCAACATACTGACGGCACCTACACACACACGCAGACACAAAAACACGAACGCGCCGAATGCGACGTCTTTACCGCCCAAACATCCACCTGCTTTTCGCCCCCACCCCACCCCCCCCACCCTTATCACCAACACCACCAACACCACAAAAAAGCCCCCCCCCCCCCCCCCCCCCCCCCCCCCCCCCCCCCCCCCCCCACCCCCCCAAAAAACCCCCCCCCCCCCCCCCCCCCCCGAACCCTCGGAACACCCAAAAACCCCTCGCCTCGCGCCGTTGTGTTGTCTCCTTCCCGCTCCGAGCCGAGCAAATCACGCGAGCGCGCGCGCGCCCCAGCGCGCCCTCTTGGATGGCCCCTTGCCCAGCCCCCCTGTCCTCGTTTGTTCGATCGCCGAGGCCGGGGCCCGGCTGCCGGGGGGCCTCTTCTCCACCTCCAGGCGCCCTGCTGCGCCCGCTGCCCGTGATATCTCCTTTTGGCTCTCTTTTTTTGTTTCCCTCGATTTTCCGACTTGGGCCAGCCCCTCCCCCCCCTCCCCCTTTCCCCAACCACGACGCCGTGACGGACGCCTCCGCCCTCTCTGTTTTTTGTTTTTGGCACGCTCACGCGCGCGCGCGTGAGCCGCCGCCGCTGCCCGCCTTCCCTCGCTGACATGGCAAAAACCTTCCGTCCCTCTGCCCCCCCCGAGCTGCGCATTGTTTGTTCCGTTGCCGCCGCCGCCGCTCTCCCCTCTGTCGTTGTCGTTCCCACGGCGCTCGCGCCGCCCGTCTTTACCGCCATGTTCCCCCTCCCCCGAAAAAACACGCTCCGCCTCTGCCCGGATCCGCGGCCCTTTTTTTTCCGGAAAGCTTTTTGTCGTCACTTTTCACATTTTGCGCCCTCGCCCCCTTCCCTCTTTCCCCTCCCTTTTTCCCCTCCCTTTTCGTATTGTTCTATATGTGTTCCGGGTCGCGAGGTTTCTGCAAGAAGCCGGGGGTTCTGTCACGCGGGACGCACATTTCCTACCGCGTCCGGACAACCCTCTCTCTCTCCCCCGCCCTCCCTCCGACAAAAAACAGAGCCCACGCGCGAGGGCGCTCAGTTTTTGTGCCAACGAGGGGACGCCCGACGAGGGATCGACACGCAACGCGCCTGTCTGCGTCTGTGCGCTCTCCTCCCCTCTGTCTCGCTCTCCTGCCCTCCGAACGGTCGCGTTTCTTGCGCTCCCCCCGTCTCTTGTCCCCCCTCTCTCCCCTTCCTTTTCCCCATGTATCGGTCGACCCACCCGCCGCGGCCTCTCTCAAGCTGTCGAGCCGCCGCCGCAAAAACACCGCCAGACCAAAACCACCTTGGCTTTGTCCGTGTAATCTGCCGTGTATCTGTGTGGGGTCGGCAAGACAGCAGCATCGCATCAGGACTGGGACGGGTACAACGTACTTACAGAAAGGAAAGAGCGCGCTGCCATCTGTCGGGCGGTCGTCAGAACCGTCGCCGTCTCGCTCGGTCGGTCGGCGCTCTCCGCTCGCCGCTCGTCGCTCGCCGCTCGTTGCTCGTTGCTCGCTACTCGCCGCTCGCCGCTCGTTGCTCGCCCCGCCCGGCCCCCGGCCCGGCTGCGCCTGTACAGGGGGAGATCGCCGGAGATGCGAGGGCGGAGACCTGCAACTGCTAGCCATTGCGGAGATACAGAATCATTTCGGCGACGTTACGGAAAAAGCGGCACAAAATTGAGGGTCGACCTTATTTTCTCTCCAGGCGTCCGTCCCGTTCACCACACGACCGCAACCACCACGGCCACGTCGTCCATCTTGCCGCCGCGCGAGAAAAGCCGGCCCATCAGGCCGAGCGAGCGGCCGGCGCTGGCCGCCCACGGCGACCGAAAGTCCTTGTCTGCCGCGTGCGCGTGCGCGCGCTCGGCGAGCATGCGCGCGGCCTCGCGGCAGGCGGCGCGCGCGGCGGCGGGCGAGGTGGGCGGGCCGGGGGGCGCCGGGGGGCCGGGCGCGGGGAGCGTGGCGCCGCCGCCGCCGAGCGACGGCGCGGGCGAGGGGCCTCCGCCGCTGCTGCTGCCGTTGCCGTTGCCGTTGCCGTTGCCGTTGCCGCTGCCGTCGGCGGCGCTGCTGCTGCCGTTGTTGCCGTTGTTGCCGCCCGCCGACGACCAAGGCGCGGCCGTCGCCGCCCCCGCCCCTTGCATCGCCGCGAGCTTGTCGGGCGCCGAGCGCTGCCGGCGCACGCGCCCGCTGGCGCCGCCGAAGAAGCACGACGTCATCGAGGGCCGGCGGGCGTGCTCCGGGCGCGTCGGCAGGTCGGCGACCGGGTCGGCCTCGTCCGCCGACGGCGCGCGCGAGAGGCCGCCACCGCCGCCGCTGCTCCCGGCCTCGAGCGCAGCGCCGCCGCTGCTCCCGGCCTGGCTCGCCGTTGTCGCCGGCCGCGGCTCCGCGTGCGTGTGCGCGTGCGCGTGCGCCAGGGGGTCGACGCCGCCCGCCGACGCCGACGACGCCGACCGCGCGTGCCGGGCCCCCCTCCCGCCGCCGCCGCCGCCCTTGGCCGCCCGCGCCGCCGTCGCCTCTGCCTCGGCCGCCATCGCCAGCGCGGCCACCGCCCCGCACCCCCCTAAACCAAGCCTGCCCAGCACCTCGAGCAACTCCGCCTCCCACATGTTGTCCCACAGGCCGTCCGACGCCGCGACCACCACGTCCCCGGGCTCGGCGCGCAGGGCGTAGCGGTCGGCTGAGTCGGCCGTGTCCGTCTGGGGGAACAGGCGCGGGTGCGAGATCTGGAACGGAAGGTTGAAGTCGTGCGTCTGAGGCTCGGTGCGCAGCACCAGGCAGCCGGCGCGGACGACGCGCACGCCGGCGTCTCCCAGGTTGGCGACGCGCAGCTCGCCGCCGGGCGCCATGGCCGCGAGGACGACGGTGGCGCTGCCCGGCATCTCGGTGGACAGCTGGGCGTGGCGGAGGGCGGCGCGGGGGTCGGGGCCGGGCGGCGGCGCGGGGTGGGGGGGGGCGCCGCCGGGCGCGATTCCGCCGCCGCCGCCGCCGAGCGTGGTGCTGGCGGCGGGCGCCAGCCCGCCGAGCGAGGCGGCGCTGCCGCCGCCGAGCGAGCCGCCGCCGCCCAGGCCGCCCAGGCTGCGCGGGCCCGCGCTGTTGCTGCGCAGGAGCGCGCGCTGGTGCTGCTGCAGCTGCGACAGGGACCCGCCGCCACCGCCCGCGCGGCCGCCGCCGCCGGCCACCCTTCCGGCCAACAAGGCGCCGCCGCCGCCGCCGCCCTCCTCGCCGTTGCCCTCCTCGTCGTCGTCGTCGAGCTCGCCGTCCCAGGTGACCCCCCGGGCCGCGTGCACGACGCCCGAGGCGGCAAAGGGGGGGGCCGAGCCGCCGACCGAGGCGGGCGGGGGGGGCACGGCGGCGCGGGGCACCGCCAGCTGGCCGGCGGACGCGGCCGCGACGGCCGACGGCTGCAGGGGCGCCGGCGCGGAGGAGACAGAGACCAGCGCGGGCGGCGGCGGCGGCGGCCGCGAAGCGGCGGCGGCGGAAGTGGGGGCAGCGACGCCGCCGGGCACGGCGGGCAGGGCCTGGGCCCAGTCGCCGTCGTCGTCGCCTGCGTCGGGCGCGGCGGCGGCGGCGGCGGCGGCGGCGGCGGCGGCCAGCGCAAGCACGCGCGGCCTGCCGTCGCCGACGCCCGGCGCGTCAGCCATCGGGCTAGGCTGCCGCTGCTGCGCCCACCGCGGCGGCGACCGCCCGGGCACGGGCGAGCGCGCGGGCGAGCCAAAGACGACCGCGGGGCTGCCGTTGCCCCCCCCATCGGCGAGGCCCCCTGTGGGCGGCAAGGGCAGGAGGCCGCCGAAGAAGCCCTCGCCGTCCTCGCTGCAGCCGCCGAGGCAGCCCAGGCCGCCGCTGCTGGCGCGCAGCAGCGACGCCGCCGACGCCGCCGACGCCTGCCGCGCCGCGCGCGACGCCGCGATGGCCGCGCCGCGCGCAGCCTGCGCCTCGCACGCCTCGGCGCACCGCGCCGCCAGCTCGCGCGAGTAGGCGCCCGGGTCGACGCCGTCGGCCGCCCACGCGCTCACGCCGTCGGCCACGCCGACGGAGCCGTGCCCCGCCGCCGAGAAGAACCACGCGTCCTCGCCGCCCGTGCGCGCCTTGTTGACGTGCGGGACGAGGTGCGCGCCGGCCAGCAGCACGAGGCCGGCGCCCGCGGGCACCAGCGACGGCAGGGCGTCCTCCTCGGGCGGGCAGGCGCGCACGTCGGTGCTGCTGCAGCGGCTGACGGCGAGGCGCGGGGGCTGCTGCTGCTGCTGCTGCGGGTCGGGGCCGCCCGCGGAAGCAGCGGCGGCGGCGACGGCGGTGGCGGCAGCGGCGGCGACGGCGGCGGCGGCGGCGGCGGCGGCAAAGTCGGCCGGCGGCAGCGTGTCGACGCGCGCGAGGCGCTCGGCGTCGAGCGCGTCCCCCTCTCCGGTAGGACCGATGGGCGGGCGGCTGCTGGCCTTGGGCAAGGAGCCCGTTGTTGTCGCTGCTGCTGTTGTTGTAGTTATTGCTGTTGCGCTCGCCGCTGCTGCTGCTGCTGCTGCTGCTGCCGCTGCTGCCGCCGCTGCTGCCGCCGCTGCTGCCGTCACTGATGCTGCTGCTGCCGCCGGTCCTGCGTCCTGGGACGATGACGTGGAGGAGGACGGCGACGCCACCTCGAGGTGTCCCGCCGCCTCCCCGTCGCTGTCGCCGCGGCCTCCGTCGCCGTCGCTGTCTGCCGTCGTGGTGGCGGCGGCGGCGGCGCCCGCGTCGCCGCCGCTGCCGTTGCCGCTGCCGCCGCTGCCTGCCGAGGGGGACTGGTCACCGTCCGTCTCGCAGGCCGACCCGGGCACAGGCGCCGGCGTCGGGGGCGAGGGCGTGGCGGCGCTCGCCGGGCGGGAGGGGGGCCCGGTGGCGGCGGCGGCTTCTGCGGCGGCGGTCGCGGCGGCGGTCGCGGCGACGGCGGCCGACGACGGCGGCGGCAGCGCCGCCGCCGCCGACGACGCCGCCTGCTCCCTCCCGCTGCCCGCGCCGCTGCCCGCGCCGATCAGAAGGCCGTCCCCGCTGCCGCTGCCGCTGCTGCCGGCCGCCGACGCCAGGGCCGCGGCGACTCCGCCGCCCAGCAGAGCGGCCTTGGCCGACGCGGCGGCGGCGGGCGGGGCGGCGGGGACGGCGGCGCCCTCGCCCCCGTCCTCCTCGTCCTCCTCGTCGATCGCGGCCGCCCGCGCCGGCGCCGCGCCCGGCGGCAGCGGCAGCGCGAGCAACCACTTCATTCTTTTTGGCGGTGGGTTGGGTTGCGGTATGCTGTTGTTGCTGTTGTGGCTGTGATCTCAGGTCCAATGGCTGCGAGAGAGATTGGCGCCTGTTTTGGTTTTCGTGTGTGTTGGTTGGAGGTGTTGCTTTCAGGGAAAGTGTTGGGCGTTGTCGTTGCACAGCCGCCGGGCGGCCCCTCTTATCGTCGTCGGCGGCGCCGTCGGTTCGCCGGCCGGCGTCGCGCGGCGCCCGGCGACCGTGTCACCCGGCGCGCCTTGACACACGCGTCGCTTGGGCGGCGCCTGCAGGCTCGGGAGCGGCGGGCCGGCGGTCGCGTATGGACGGGGCCGTCCCTCGCTGCTCCGATGCGGCGCGGCGGCGCGCTCACAAACGCAGGGAGGGGAGGGGTCGCGGTTTGTTGCTCGACTGTGGCGAAAAAGGCGAGGGGGACTCCCGATTCGGTGCGCCTTCGCCGATAGGCGGGGGCGGCGGGAGAAACGCCGCGCCTACACGGCGCTTGATGCAATCCACGGGCACACACGCGCGCCGAACGGCACGTCGGGAGCAGAGGGCGTCGCTTCCCGCTTCATGGGGCAGGCGTCCTCTCGCGCGCGCGAATCAGCTGGAGGAGCCCCCCTGCGGCTCCCCTCCTCCTGACCCTCCTCCTTCTCTCTCGGGCCCTCTCCCCACCATACCTCGGGCGCCGATTTCGACCGAGCGGTTCGCGAGCCTATCGGCCTGTCACTGTGCGTGCGTTTCCATCAGGACGAACCGACGTTCCGCGTTCACGGATGGGTGGATGGTGAAAAAAAAGGTTGGCCTTTGCGGGTTTCTCTTCGTTCTTCGGTTGTTGGTTTATGCAGTCGAAAAAAAGGGTCAGCGAGTACTAGTAAGCGGCGAGCGTTGCGTGTGTGTGAACCACCGAGGGCCCGAGGGAGCGAGGGGGGGCTTTGGGCGGCGGCGGCGGCGAGCGGGACGCCGACGGCGGGCGCGGCCGACGTGGCGCGCGCCGCTTGCCCCGAGGTGGCGGCGCCCGAGCGATGAGATTCGAGGAAAACAATCAGTTTCTTACAGGGGCGCGCGGGCGTACTACTTGGACCTCGTGCGCCCGAAATCGAGGCCCCCACACATACGAAGGGGGGGGCGGGGCTGTCACCAAGGCGGGGGGGGGATCGGCGGCTCTGTCGCGGGCCGAAACCAGACCAAAAGAATCAGTCAATCGCGCTTGCCCGCCGGCACGGCAACGACGGGCGCCGCCGCGACTGGCGCCGCCGCGCCCGGCGCCGTCAGCTTGCGCCCCAGCTGCCAGATCCCCGTCGCCGCCATGAACACGTTGACCGCCAGCAGGTTGTAGTTGCGCGGCGTGATCACCATCGAGTACCGCGACCAGATGACGCCCGTGGCCGTGAGCGCGCACTGCTGCGGCAGCGACACGAGCTCGGCGGGGCGCCGCAGGTCGGCCAGGTTGGCCAGGCTGATGCCCCACTTGAACGTGGGGGCCCAGAAGTGGACTGCGCGTTTTGACGAAGGGTTGATTGGTCGTCGCGCGGTTGTTTTGGGGGCGGGGTGAGGAGGAGGAGGGGCGGGGGCAGGGCGCCGTCGGGCGGTCGTTTTTGGCGTCGGCACCTCACGGAGTCTCACAAAAGACAATCACTCACTGGTCTTGGGCCCGGCCGGGTGGTTCCAGAATGCCGCGAGCCGCTGCGCGGCCGAGGGCGTCGCGGCGGCCATGGCCTCCTCTGGCGTGTTGTTCTTGCGGAGTTTTGGTCGCAACCGGCGCCGCTTATGCGACGGGGCGGGGCGACGCGCTCACACGGAGCGCTCTGCCCTCTTTCCGTCTCTCTCTCTCAGACCACGCGCGCGCGCCTGCTCTCGGGTGCGCGCTTGGTAACACTTCCGACGAGCTGCGGACGTCGATCGATCGAGGCCTCGCAGAGGGCGCGTGTGCGTCGATGATGCGACGAGGTTTGGGAACACGACGTGGGATCGTTTGCGCGAGCTCTCTCTCTCTCTGCCAGCGCGCCGAGGTCAGCCACAGCCAATGCGCCGCGGGGTGGCCGGCTCTCTCTCTCGCACGCCACAGGGGGAGGGGGTGGTTGTCCCTCTCTCGACTCTCGCGGAAAAAGGACGAGGATGTTGGAGAGGGAAGGCTCTTTTGTCTCCGTGGGGCCGCGTTTGCAATGAGAAGAGGTAGACGAAGGAGGGAGCCGGCGATATCTCTCTTGCTGTGTCGTTGATCAAGTGGTGGTGGCGGAAGTTGTGGGCTCGCGACGGCTTTCTGACAAGCCGAGCGCCGGCGTTCGGCGGGCGCCTCTCGGTTCGGGCCGGTCGGCGTCGCGTCGATCGATCGACGACGACGTCGACTCGAGCCCCCTCCTTTCTCTCACGCCTGCAGTGAAACACACGTCGTCAAACCCTTGAGCCCCTCCTCTCGACGCGCAAATACTCTCCGTACACAGCAGTTCCACACCGTGATCCGCGCCCTTTGCTTGCTGCTCCTCTTGTGTGGGAAAATAGAGGCCAAACGAAAACCAAACTCCTCTCTTGCCCCCCACCAAACACACGCGAAACCACCACCAGTCAAACAGCAGGCACGCCGCGGCTGGATCGCGGGCGGCCGCGGTGGCCTTTGGGCCTGACCGGGGGGGGGGGACGGGGGGCAAGATGACAAACGAGTAGAGAGAGCGCAAAGCGCCGCGCCGTCCCGTCCGTGTCCGTCTTCGTCGGCGACGGCGGACAAAACTAGACGAGAGCGCTGGGCCCGCGCACCATTGGCGGGCGGCAACCTCTTGCAGGTGAACACCGCCCTTAAAAGTACCAGAGACATAATGCAGGCGCGCCAGCTGCTCGCGCTTGGCGCGCCCGACTCGGCGCGTCCGGGATCGTCCGACAGGGAGCGCGGCGGGGGCGGCGGCGGCCACGCCCCGCCTGCGGCGGCGCCCGCAGCAGCGGCGGCGGCAGCAACAGCAGCGACAGCAACAGCAGCACCAGCGGCCGGGGGGGCGTCCCAACAACAGCCGCCGCTGCCGGTTCCCTGGTTCACCGGCCCCTCGGACTTCCGCCTCCTGGTGCACCAGGCCCACCGCGGCCGCGCCATGTCCGCCTTTTTCGCCTGCGCCGTGACCTCGGGCCGCCACTACTTCCTGAAGCGCTACGACGCCGCCAAGCTCTCGCCGGCCGAGCTGCGCGGGCTGCGGCGGGCGGCGCGGCTATTTGGCGGCGGCGGCGGCGGCGCCGGCGGGGGGGCGGTCGCGCCGGCGCTGCGCCAGCACCCGGGCCTGGCGCGCGTGGTGGGCGCGTGGGAGGAGGAGCAGCGGCGGGGCGCGCCGTCGCCGTCGCCGTCGCCGTCGCCGCAGCCGCAGCTGCGGGAGCGAGCAGAGGCCGCGTCGGCCCCCTCCGCCCCGTCTGCCGCAGCCGCAGCCGCCGCCGCCGCTGCCGCCGCCCCTACCAGCCCTTCCCCCCCGCTGCAGCCCGCCCACTACCTCTGCCTCGTCGAGGAGTACGCCTCCCGCGGCGACCTCCTCGCCGACGTGTCCGCCCGCCCCCACGTCTACACCGAGCGCCACCTGGCCGCCGGCGTGGCGCGCCCGCTGCTCGCCGCGCTCGCCGCGCTGCACGCCCAGGGATTGGCGCACCGCTCGCTGCTGCCGGAGCACGTGCTGGTGTCGCGCGAGGGATCCGTGGCCCTGGGGCACCTCCAGTCGGTCAGAGAGAGCCGCCAGGGAACGGGCAGGCCGCTCACGCCGCTCGGGTGCCTGGACTACTCGGCGCCAGAGGCGGTGCGCTGGCTGGCGGCGCAGGGGTGGATGGGCGGCGGCGGCGGCGGAGGGACGGGCGGCGGCGGCGGCGGCGGCAGCGGCGGCAGCGGTCGGGGCGGGGAGCAAGAGGACGAGGAGGGCGCGCAGCAGCAGCAGCCGGCGGGGGCGCGACGCGGCGCCGAGCTGGGACGAGGCGGCGACGGGACGATTGGGCGGCAGCAGCGCGGCGCGGGCGCGACCACCACCGGCAACGGCGGCGGCAGCAGCAGCCGTGCGGCCGCGCGCCTCTCTGCAACGGGCGGCGAGGACGACGACGACGGCGGCCCCGCGCCGCCGCAGCCGCCGCCGCTGCCGCCGCCGCCGCCGCCGCCGCTGCCGCTGCCGCTGCCGTATGCCCCCCCCCCTCCCTACGACGAGAAATCCGACGTGTGGCAGCTCGGGTGCCTGATGCACGAGCTCCTGTGCGGCTCCGCGCCGTTCGAGGTCGACCTGGCGGCGGCGGCGGCGGCGACGGGCGTGGGCGGCGGCGACCGTGATAGCGGCGGCCATGAAAGCAGCGCAAGCGGCGGCGGCCCGGCGGCGGCGGCGGCGGCGGCCGTCCCGTCGCCGTCGCCTGCGCCGACGCTGCCGTCCGCCGCCGCCTGCGCCGCCGCGCTGGCGGCCGACCTGCGCGCCACGGCGGCGATGATCATGTGGGGCGAGCTCGACTACGACGCCAACCCGCCGCTGCTCGCGCCGCCGTCTGCGTCTGCCGCCGCCGCCGCCGCCGCCGCCGCCGCCGCGCCGGCGGCGCCAGCCAGCGGCGCCGCCGCCCATGTCGTCCACGCCTCGGCGGCCCCGCCCCCCTTTCTGCCGCCCGACGCCGTCGACTTCCTCAAGGCGGCGCTGACAAAGGACCCGGCGCGCCGGCCGTCCGCGGCCAAGCTGCTCGAGCACGCCTGGATCCGGCGGCACGCGGCGCCTGCCGACGCCGAGGCGGCGGCCGCTGCCTGTGCCGCCGCCGAGGCCGCCGCAGCGGCGGCGGCTCGCAAGTTGCGGTGGGGGTGGCTGCGGCCCCGCAAGGGCGGAAAGGGCGCTGCAGGGAACCGGGGTGCCGTCGCTGCGTCGGCCGCGGCGCCGCGCGCGTCGGCGGCATCGGGACCGAGGGGAGCAGGAGGGGGGGGCGGCGACGTTTGAAGGGCGCTCGGCGAGGTAATTTGTTTTACAAGCACCGCCGCCGCCCTTGTCTCTCTTGTTCGAGTGAGCATGCGCGGCAAGGGAGAATAGAGGCGGGAACGAGCAGACTAAACGTGATCTAGAACGCAAGACGCACAACGCGCGAGCGGCGAAACCAGGGTCGCGCTCGCCCGGCGCACCCCGAAAGCAGATGGAGATGCCGGGTGGGGGGTTGCTCGCCGACCGTCGGCGCCTTCCCCGCCGCGGCAGGCAATACAAGAGTCAGTCATCTCGTCACGCGCCTCGACACGGGCAAGGCGCGCGTTCGTCTGAAGGGCCAGACGAAGCAAAAACCAAAAAGAGGGACAAAGAGATGGTGGGCCGACGACGACAAAACGGCGACGACGGGCGACGGGCGGCCGGCGGGCCAAGGCCGAGGCCGCCCGAGAGCGCGGCCGAGAACGGCCCGCTCGGCACGCCTCCACCCCTCCTTCCTCAGCGGCCGCCGAGGCCCTCGCCCGCGCCGCTGCCGCTGCCGCCGCCGCCGCCCTCCCCGCGCCGCCGCAGCTCGCGCCACAGCGCCGCGCTCCCGCTGGCCGCCGCCGCCGCGCCCGCCGCGCCCCGGGCGACCGAGTAGCGCGCGCGCGGCGCCTCGGCGTTGGACGTGGTGTACGTGTGCGCGCGCAGGTGCTCGCGCAGCACGGCGACGCCCTCGCGAGCCGCGCAGTCCTCCAGGGCGCGCGCCACGTCTCGCGCCAGCTCGGCGCGGGTGGCGAGCACGGCCGACGCCAGCTGCGCTGGGTAGACGACGCGCTGCTGCTGCTGCTGCGGCCGCTGCGGCTGCTGCCCCTGCCGCTGCTGCTGCTGCTGGAGCGCCTTGCCGCCGCCGCCTTCCTCGTCGTCGGCGACGGCGACCGGCGGCTCGGCCAGCAGGCGCGCGACAAAGGCGCCGCCCTCGATCGGCGGGTGGCGGCGCGCAAAGTCGGCGAGCCAAAAGTAGGAGGCGCGGTCGACGGTGCCGAGGCGTGCGAGCACGCGCTGGACGGCGCGCGCGGTGACGGAGCGCAGGACCACGTGGGTCGTCTCCTGTCGGCGATATTTTTGGTTTGGTTTCTCGTTGAAGGGGCTGCTCGTGAGGCGGCCGCACAAGCGCCCTTGCCGTCCCCTCTCTCTCTCTCTCTCCTGCCTCGTCGCGGGCCTCGCCACAAACTCGGAGGCAAAAAGCCGTTTTTGAAAGACGACTCACCAGAGAAAAGGCGTCGGCGCCCGGGTCCGGCGCAAGGGGTCCCTCTTCGCTGTCGCGCCTGAGCTTGCGTGCGTGCGGGCAAGGGGGCACGTGAGTCTGGCGTTTGTTCCGGAGCAAACCTTTTATTCTCTCTCTCTCTCATTACACAACTCACCTCCGGGCCCTGAGCGGCGGGGCTGGCATCCGCCGGTGGCCTCGCGGAGTTGTGGCGGCGGCCGGGCCGCGCGCGCTCGCCAAAAGTCTCATGGGCGGAAAAAGGGCAGGAGGAGGCACAGGATTCAGACACAGATGTTTTGAACGCGCAAATCGCTCGCGTCGGTTCGTCTTACGGGGGGGCGCGCGCAGCGAATCGGACGGTGGGGTGGAGTTGAAGGTTGCGGCGTAGCGTGTGGGGGGGGCGGGGCGTAAGAGGATGAGCATGAATGGGCGTCGCGCGACATGAGCGCGAGCGTCGACGTCAGCGCCCTCCGGCCGAGCAGCAGCTGCAAGCCGCCCCCAACTCGTCAAGGACAGGCGACAACAACCTGATCCCGCATCAATTGGGGATTGGAATCGAACGCTCTCTGTGAAATGTGTCCAAAAAGCGAGCCTAGTCGTCTGTTCTAGTCGTCCGTGGCGCTCGCGGGCGACGGCTCGCCGGCAGCCTCCTCGGCGATCGCAGAGCCACCACCCCCAGCCCTGCCGCCGCCGCCGCCCCGCTGGCGAGACGCCGCCGCCGCCGCCGCCCCGGCGAGCCCGCTGGCGACGGCGCTCGCCGCGCCCCCCACCTTGGCCGCCAGCGCCTGGGCGTCCCCCACCGCCTCGCCCAGCGACCCGTCGGCGGCCTTGCGCGCGGCCGTGGCAAGCACCCCGACCACCCCGATAAACCGGAGCGCCTCGTGCGGGTGCGCCAGCGCCGCCAGCAGCAGCGCCGCCGCGCCGGCGGCGGGCACAGCCACCGCCGGCCGCCTCAGGCCCTCGGCCGACGCCGACAGCGACGCCACGATCGCCTCGACGTTGTCGCCCAGGAGCGCGGCCGGGCCGGCGACGTAGTCGGTGGCGCCGTCCGCCTCGACGGGCAGGCCCGCCGACTCCCAGGCGCTAAAGCCGCCGGTGAGCACATAGGCGCCGGGGCGCCCTGCGAGCACGAGCGCGCGCGCGACGGCGCGCGCGGCGCCCGCGTCGCCGTCGCCGCCAGCCATGACGACGACGCGCGTGTTGGGCGCGGACAGAGGCGCGAGCCCGGCCATGTAGACGGCGTTGATCTGCATCCGCAGGCGCGACGGGTCGGCGGCCAGGCGGGCGACGGCCGGGGGCACGGGCACGGTGTCGGCCGGAAAGGCGGCAGCGCGCGAGCGGGCGGCCAGCCGGAGCGCGGGCAGGCCTTGGCGCGCGCGCTCGGCCTCCGGGCGGATGTCGAGCAGGGCGGCGGGGGCCTCGCCGTGGAGCAGCTCGGACGCCCGCTCGGCGGACAGCACCCCTGCGTACCCGCCGAAGCGCGCGTTGTAGACGGCCAGGGCGGCGGGGCCGACCGTGGCGGCGGCGGCGGCGGCGGCGGCGGCCGGGTGCGAGGCGGCGGCGGCGGCGGCGTCGCCCGCCGCGTCGCCCGCGGCCAGCAGGACGTCGCGTGCCTGAGGCGGCAGGCTCGCGAGCGCCTGCGCGGCGGCCGCGTCCAAGGAGGACGACAGCTGCGCGGCCGTCTGCGCCGCCGCGCCCTGCACGGACGCGGCGGCCGCGGCGGCGGCGCCCGCGGCAGCGTCAAGAGCAGACTGCGCCGCAGACGCGGCCGAGGCCGAGGCCGAGGTCGCCGTCTGCAAGGCGGCGGCCGCGCCGGCGCCCACGGTCTGCGCGGCGGCCGCGGCCGCGCCGCCCGCGCCGGCGGCGGCGCCGGAGAGCGCCGAGCGCGCGCCCTCGGTCGCGCCACCCAGGGCGCCGGCGGCGCCGGACAGGGCGCCGCCGGCGGCCGAGGCGACGGCGTCGGCCTGGGCCTTGGCGAGGGCGGCGGCGGCCGCGGCCGCGTCGCCCGCGCCGGCGGCCGCGCCCGTCACGCCGCCGGCCAGCGCGTCCGCCTGGCCCTTCACGGCCGCCGCGTACTTGGCCGCGGCGTCGCTGGCGCCCGCGGCCGCGTCGCTCAAGCCAGCGGCCGCGGCCTTGGCAGCCTTGGCGGCGTCGGCGGCGGCGTCAGCGGCGGCGTCTGTTGCTGCGGCGGCGGGGGTGCTAGGAGGCAGGGTGGGGGTTAAGGGGGTCGCGACTGGCATTGGCGGCGGGGCGGGCGGCGGCGGCGCTGCGACCACCACCTCAGGCAGGGACGGGGCCGGGGCTGCTGCTGCCGCGGGCACTGGTGCCGGCGCCGACGGGGCGGCGACCGGCGCCGGAGCCGGCGGCAGCCTCTGGAAGGCGGGGGCGCGCGGCAGGCGCTGGGGCACCGCCGCGGCCACCTTGGCCGCCGCCTCGCCGGCGCCGCTGCTGCTGCTGCTGCTGCCGCCGCTGCTGCCGCTGCTGCCCGTGTCCTGCAGCGCCTGCCTAAAGATGGCGGCAGCGTCCGCGAGCGCGCCCATTCCGTCGTCGCCGCCAGCGCCGGCCGCGACGGCGAACGTCGGCGATCGCGGGTGGCGAGGGGCGGCGACGGCGACGGCGGCGGGCCGGCCGGCGCTGCGCGGCGCGCCCAGCGCGCGCCCGCAGCGCGCGTTCACGAGGGCCATCCCGTAGCCGCTGATGTTTTTGTGCCTGGGTCGCGAAGGGAGGACGACGGACGACAAAGAGGAGAGGAAAGGAGAGGAAGGGAAACTTTGGTCGGCACGTTGGCAAATCGGTGGTATGTGCGTTTCGACGATCGCGGGCCAAACGTTGTGTGGAAGACAATCCGAGGTGCGGGGGCCCAAGTGCAAGTGACGACGCCTCCAATGGGGGCGCTTATCGATTCGCGATCTCCTCTGGCCTCCCTCCTCTTCCTTCCTCCCTATCTTCTCCTCTCCCCCTCCCTTCGAAAAGAGGCAAACAGCAAACCAGCGTTCTTTCTGCGGTTCACGTCACTTGAACCGAAACCCATCACGAGCCTGTGTCGACCGCAGACGCCGCGGTACCTCGGGCGCGCGCCAAGGAGAAATAAAAACAGACTCGACAATCGCCGGTTGCTGATCGGCCCCCCTCCCTCCCTCCCTCGCCGTCCAGCTGCGACGCCTAGTCGTCGCGCCGCTCACTCGCGCGCACGATGATTGTCGCCGGGTGGGGAGGCGTCCCCGCGCGCGCCTGCATGCGTCGTGGCGCCGGAACCGGTTCATTGCAGAACGATGCGTCGTCGTTTTGCCTCGTCCGCGGACTGCGCGCGCGACGGGTGGCGATCGCAGGGGTGAGTCGGCGCTTCGTTGCGGACGACACGACCGAGACCGGCGAGAGAGGGAGGAGTGAGAGGAGAGAGACAGACACACACCCGG
>Ga0105053_10001374_pt1 | contig 38975 bp, 11 predicted proteins | sample BON01_FD_78093 | JGI IMG/M metagenome (GOLD analysis project Ga0105053, IMG submission 78093) | Freshwater microbial communities from Lake Bonney liftoff mats and glacier meltwater in Antarctica - BON-01 | ecosystem: Environmental > Aquatic > Freshwater > Ice > Glacier meltwater | place: Lake... | reverse complement strand
TGTCACACATATGAATGCATCACGTCACGCATACACATGAGTCGTGTCATGCATACGAATGAGACATGCCACGTATACGAATGAGTCATGTCACACATACGAGTGAGTCATGTCCCGATATGAACGAGTCATGTGACTCATTTGACATGCACATTAGCTGTAATCACCTACATAAACATGTATACATACATGCATACATACACTTATACATTTGCATATATGCACACATATACATTATACATACACACATACATATGCATATAAATATGCATGTATGCACACATATTACAGCTCGCATCAGTAGGCACATTAGTGTATGCTGAAATTGCAAATATATGCACACATATTTTCACACATACATATAAATATACTTACACATAAATGCACACACTTCGGAGCTCACAACAGGAGGTGCATTAGTGTACTCGCTGAAATGGCATACGCATAAACACATATATTCACAAATACACATACATACACATGCATACATACATATCGCAGCTCACAACAGGAGGAACATTGGTCTTCTCTCTGAAATGGCATACACATAAACACATCTTTTCACAAATACATATACATACACATGCATAAACACATATTGGAGCTCACGTCAGGAGGCACATTGGTGTGTACTCGATGAAATAGCATACATATAAACACATCTATTCACAAATACATATAAATACACGTATATAAACACATATCAGAGCTCACGTCAGGGGCAGATTGGTGTACTCGCTGAAATAGCATACATACAAACACATCTATTCACAAATACATATACATACACATATATAAACACATATTGGAGCTCACGCCAGGAGGCACATTTGTGTGTACTCTCTGAAATCTATAGGGATGTGTACGGATGAGTCATGTCACGCATATGAATCAGTCATGTTACATGTCACACATACAGATGTGTCATGTCACACACACGGATTAGTCATGACCGCATATCACAGCTCATATCTGCAGGTATATTAGAGTTCTCATTGAAATCTATTAGGATGTCACATACATATACACATATGTAGCCCCAATCACATACATGTGAATGTATATGTATATGTATACGTGAATATATGTGTATTTACATGTGTGCACGTATGCGTGGATTCATAGAGACATGCACACACATCAGAGCTCACATCAGAAGGCACATTAGTGTACTCGCTGAAATCTGTAGGCATGTCTTGCGGGCGGTTGCTTGCACTCAATTGCATGCTCGTGTTCTTGTCTACATGTGCGACCGCGGTGCTGGTTGGTGCATGTGTGTTTGTGTGTGTGTGGGTGCATGCGGGTGTGTGTGCAGTAACAAGTGTAGTGGCAGTTGGAATAGCAGATGTAGGGTCTAGAGGTGCGATCCGCTGGCGGTTGAGAGTGGCAGTTGAAATGGCAGAATCAGGGTTGAGACGTGCGATTCGCTGGCGGTTAGGAGTAGCTGTCTCTCGCTCGCGCTCCCTCTCTCGCACTCGCATGTTGCTTGCGTTGTTGCTCGCAGCAGTTGGGAGGGCGCTCTCCATAGTTGGAGGAGTGGCACCATTTGCGTGTGCGTCTTTCTGTGTTGCGGCATCTGTTGCAGCATCTGTTGCAGGATCTGTTGCGGCATCTGTTGCGGCAGACACTTCGATTGCATCTGCACTTTGCTGTGTTGTTCGGGCGCTCGTCACAGTTGGTGTAATGCCGTTGGCATCTGTGCTTTCTTCTGTTGAGGCAGACTCCTCCTCCTCCTCTACCTTCTGCCACCATTGCCCCTCCCCCACCCGCTTCTCTTTCCCCCGCTCCTCGCTTCAAGTGTCCCTACTACCACCCCCCCCCCCCCCCCCCCCCCCCCCGCGCGCCCCCCCGCACCGATCCGGCGCGCACCGCGCGATCAGAGGCTGATGAATGTTGGATCGCGCGCGCGCGCGCGCGCGGGGGGTAGGGGCGAGGAGCGCGGGGCGCGGGGGGGAAAGGCGGGGGCAGTTCCTGTATTCGGCCGGGTTACCCGCGTCTCGACCCCATTGTTACGCCGGCACCATCCCCGCTCGGTGCGCACTAGCCGTCAGAAGCGCCCCACGCGCCCAGCACGACCTCGCGCCTGGCGCGATCGGCGCGCGGGAGGGGTTCGCGGGGCGGAGAGGGGTGACCTCTACCCCTCTCTCCCCAGCTCCTCACTCTGGTTCGGTAAGAAAAAAAAATGTGCGTCCGCCCGCGATCCGCGCGCGTCCGTTGCGCGGCGCGGGCGATCCGGCGGCGCGCGCCTTGCCGGAGAGCCAGAGAGCGTGGCATACCTGAAAAAGCTGAGTAAGAGTGGATCGGTGGGGGGCGGCGGGGGGTGCCGAGGAGGATCCCTTTTCTAGGGCCCTTGGGGTTTCGAAGAGAGGCAACAAACCGAAAAAACCGTGGCAGTTACGGGCGCCCGCCCCCTCCGCGCCGCGCGGGCGACGTGCGGGCGCTCGAGGATCAGCGCAGCCGCGGCCGGCCGGGAGGAGCCGCGTCGGAGGGCGAGAGCCTGCGGACGATGTAAAGTCATAGTGTGCCCGTCGGCCCAGTTACCCGCGCCGCCGATCCCCGCCGGCCCCGCCGGCCCCGCCGGCCCCGCCGGCCCCGTCTCTCATCCCCGCTCCCTTCCCAGCAACCACCGTCGCCGCCGCCACCACCGCCACCGCCACCGCCACCGCCGCCGCCGCTACCGCCACCACGCCGCCGCGCCCGCCCGCGCCGCGCCGCCGCCGGCCGACAGGAGGGCCCCCCCGCCGCCGCCGCCGCGCGCCGCGCCGTGGCCGTGGCCGTTGGCGCCGTTGCCGCCGCCGTGCGGGTGGGAGGGGACCGAGCGCCACCCGCGCGGCGGCGGGGCCGACCCGCCGCCCGCGACCGTGGGCAGCAGGGCCCACGGCCGCCCGCGGGCGCGCAGCGCGCCGCCCGCGCCGAGCGCCAGGAGCGCCAGCGGCGCCGCGAGCCAGGGAGCCAGGTGAGACGGGGCCGGCGGCGTTCCGGGCGGCGGCAGCGGCGGCGGCAACGGCAGCCGCGCGGGGACGAGCGCCGGCGGGCGCCCGCCGGCCTCCGCCGCCCCCTCGGCGGCCAGCCCCTCCCCGTCGCCGGGCGCGCCGTAGTAGGCCTGCACGAACGCGGCCGTCGCGGGCAGGTCCCAGTAGCCCTCCGCGCCGTCGAGCCACCGCGACCCGAGGAGCGCCGCCGACGCCGCGCGCCCGCCCCTCTTGCCGCCGCCGCTGCCGCCGCCCGCTGCCGCCCCCGCCTCGAGCGCCGCCGCGGCCGCCGCCGCCGGGACGCAGCGCGGGCAGCGCCGCCGGGGGGGCCAGGCGGCCTTGGGCGCGGAGCGGTCGCCGCTGGCCGCCCACCCGCCGCCCCGGCCCTTCTCCTCGAGCGCGAGGCGGCGGTTGGCCGCGTCGTGCGCGCGCCACAGCCACAGGGCCGCCGCGGCCGTCCGCGGGTCGCCGCCGCCGACGCGGCCGCCCGTCGGCGCCGGCGCCGGCGCCGCCGCCGCCGCCGCCTGCGCTGCCGCCGCCGCCGCCACCGCGCCGCCAAACGAAGGCAAGGCGCCCGCCTCGGCCCCCTCGCGCATCATGCCCAGAAAGTGCCCCGCGCACTCGCGGCACCGGAACAGGGCGGACGCGAAGCGCTCGAGGGCGTCGGACAGCAGGAGGACGTCCCGGGCGCCCCTGTCTTGCGCTCCTCCTGCTGCCGGCGCGCCGCCCCCCGTTGCCGCCGCCGCCGCCAAAGCCGAAGCCGCCCCGTCCTCCTCCCCCCGCCCAGCGCCCTCTGCCGCCAGCCGCGCCGCGCTCGCGTGCCATAGCACCCACAGGCCGCACGTGTACCCCCGCGCGCCCGCGGACGCGCCGCGGCACCGCTCCCAGGGCGCGGCCCCGCCTCCGCGGGCGCCGCGCCCGGCGGCGGCCCACGCCGCCTCGGCGCGCGCGCCGCACACATGCGCCGGCAGCGGGGGCAGCCGCGGGCGCGGGCTTTTTCTCTTTTTCGGGAGCGCCCGTCGGCCGCCGCCCCGGCCGCGCCGGTCGCCTGCGCCGCCGCCGACGCCTCCTGCTCCCTCGGACAGGGCCGCCAGCGCCGCCCGCGAGCCCTCCCGGCACCGCGGCGACGGGTGCGCGCGCGCCCACAGCGCCAGCAGCGCCTCGGCCGCGAGGCGCGGGTCGGCCCAGTCGCCGCCGCCGCCGCCGCCGCCGCCGTTGACGCCGCCGCCCTCGCCGCCGCCGCCCTCGCCGCCGCCGCCGCCCTCGCCGCCGCCCATGCTGCCTGGAGGAGGCTTGGCGCCGCGGCCCCCGGGCGCCCCCGCCGCGCCGCCGCCACCGCCGCCGCCGCCGCCGCTCACAACGCCGAGCGTCTGGTCCCACAGCTCGAGCGTCGCCGCCTCGGCGTCCGCGAGCGACCACCCCTCTTGCTCCTGCTGCTGCCGGCCGCCCGCCGCCGCCGCCGCCGCCCCGCCCTCCCCCTCCTCCTCCTCGGCCTCCCCCTCCTCCTCCCCGCCGCCCGCCCCCTCGCCCTCCCCCGGGAACGCCCACGCGGCGTCCCCCGCGGGCCAGTCCGGGTCGGGAAAGCCCGCCGCCGCCACCCAGGCGACCGTGCCGGCGGCGTCGTGGCGGTAAGAGGCCGCCGCCGCCGCGCCGTCGCCCCTCGGCCCGCTGCCCGGGAACCGGCGCAGGGCCGCGCGGGCGAGCTGCGCGGCGGCGCCCCCGGCGGCGCCCCCACCGCCCCCGCCCTCGCGCCACCCGGCCGCCGCCGCCGCCGCCAGGATCTCGCCGGACGTCCCCGCCAGGATCGTCGGGTACGAGCGGACGTCGAAGGCGCCGCACAGCTCGTCCTCCGAGGCGCAGTCGACGCGGACCACGTGCACGCGGCGCGGGCGCCGGGCTCTGCGGCCGCCGTGTGCCGCGCCGCCGTTTGCCGCGCCGCCGCCCTCGCCCTCGCCCTCGCCCTCATTGCCCTCGCCCGGCGCCCCCGTGTTGCGCGCGAACCAGCGCGCCGCCTCGAGGAAGTGCGGCATGTACGCGCGGCAGTGCCCGCACCAGCTGGCGTAGGCCAGGAAGAGGACCTGGGTGGTGCCGGGCGGGCCGAGGGCGCGCAGGCGGGGCGCGAACGAGGCCGCTGTGAGCTCTGGCGGAGAGGCGTTGGCGTTGGCGGCAGATGCGGCGGCGGCGCGCTCGGCGTCAGAGGCGTCGGCGGCGGCCTGCGGCGCGGGGTGTGCTGCCGCGGCGGCCCGTCCGCCCGCGAGCTCGGCCACCAGCGCGACGAGGAGGAGCCCGCCGATCACCGCGCTCGCCCGGGCGCGCGGCAAGGGCCGGCGCCGCGCGCGCGGCCCCGGCCGCATATCGTCTCTTGCCACAGTTGCCGCTGAAGAGCAGTTTTTTGGGGGGTGTCGTTGTCCGGTCCGCGAGAGAGAGAGAATAGCTCTCACAGGGGCGACAGCCGTCTCGCTGCGTGCGCTCGTTGCAATTGGGTGTCGTGCTATGGGCGGGGGGGGGACACACAGGGAGGGGAGGGAGCCAAACAATCTGGATGCGCTGTGGCGGGGCGATCAAGCCCACGCCGCCGCCGCAACAGGGGAAGCGGGGGGGGGGCCGAGACGGAACGACGGAACGAGGCCAATTGCAAAGAAAACCCCGGCGCCGCCCGGGACCCTGCCCGTCAGCGCCGCTGCCTCAGCGGCGGCGGCGGCGCGGCGGCGGCCATGGCGGCCTCCTCCTCGACGGCCTCGTCGAACGCGGCCAAGTAGGCCGCGCCGGCGCCGCCCAGGCCGCCCAGGCCGCCGCCGCCGCCGCCATTGCCGGCGCAATTGCCGCCGCCGCCGCCGCCGCCCAGGCCCAGGCCGCAGCCGCCGCCGGCCCCGCCCTGGTGCGCCGGGTGCGGGGTGTTGATGAGCTGCAGCGGGTCCCAGCCTGCGCGAGAGGGGCCGCGCGGGGGCAGGCCGCCGCCGCCGCCGCCGCCGCCGCCGCCGCCGACCGAGGACGAGGCCGGCCGCGCCGACAGCGACGACGAGGGCCGCCTCTGGAGCGGCGGCGGCGGCGGGGGCGCGGGGGCGGCGGCGCGGTGCTGCTGCTGGTGCTGCTGGTGCTGCTGGTGCTGCTGGTGCTGCTGGTGCTGCTGGTGCTGCTGGTGCTGCTGGTGGTGCTGGTGCTGCTGGTGGCGCGGCTTCCTGCTCGGCCCCGCCGCGAACGCCGCGACCGACTCGGGCGAGAACAGGTGCTGCGGCTGGGCCGGGGGCGCAAAGGCCGCGAGGGGCGGAGGCGGCGGCGGCGGCGCGGCGCGCCTGGCGCCGCCGCCGCGCCCGGGCGCCGCCCGGGGGCCAGAGGAGGGGTTGTCGGCGGCGCCCGCGCCCGCCGCCGCCGCCGCAGCGGCAGCAGCCGCAGCAGCAGCGGCAGCGGCGGCGGCGGCGGCCCCGCCCGCTCGTGACGGCGCCCCGAGCAGCGAGGCAGAGGCCGCCCCGCACGCGCCGTCCTCTTCCGCCTCGGCCTCGTCCCCCTCTGCGGCGTCGTCCGCGGCGGCGTCCGCGGCGGCGGAAGCGGTGGCGGCGGCCGTGCCGATCGCCTCGCTGTCGCCCCCCTTGCCTCCTCGTTCGTTGCTGTCGCTGTGCTGCTGCTGCAGAGTCTGCGGGTGAATGGACACTCCCGGCTGTTGCGGGCGCGAGGCCGCTGCCGCGGCTGCGGCTGCGGCTGCGGCGGCTGCGGCTGCTGCTGCGGCGGCGGCGGCGGCGGCGGCGGGGAGCCCCTTTCCGCCGCCCGAGCCAGGAGGGGGCGCGGGCCGGCGGTGAGACGGCGGCGGCGAGGGCCAATGCTGCTGCTGCTGCTGCTGCTGCTGCTGCTGCTGCGGCTGCGGCCCGTCGGGAGGCCCCTCTCCCACGACCACCAGACCCGCCGCCGCCAGCGCCGCGGCCGTCGCCGCCGCCGCCTTGCCCGCGCCGGGCGCCGCCGACGCCCCCCCGCCGCCCGCCGCCCCCGCAGCCCCGCCGCCGCCCGCCGCCCCGCCCGCCCCGCTCCCCGGCGGCCGGCCCCTCCCCCTGCCGCCCCGCGCCCCCCCGCCCGCCTGCCCCAGCAGCGGCGGCGCCCCCCCGCCTGCGCCCCCCCCCACCGGCGCCCGGTGCGCGTGCGGCCCGCCGTCGTACGTCACCACCACCAATCCCGGCCGCGCCGCCGACCGCTCCACGTGCTTGCGGACGCCGCAGCCCGCGGCCGTGCACTTGAAGTATCCGCGCGGGTGCGGCGAGCCGCGCACGGCCTTTTGCCCGTACTTGCGCCAGCGGTGTCCGTCGCCCGCGGCGGCGGCGGCCTCGGAGACGACGCGGGCGCTGACGCCGGGCGGGAGGGGGTCGAGGAAGCGGGCGTCGTCGTCGCCCGGGGGGGGGGCGGCGGGGCCGCCGGGGGGGCGGGTGGGTGCCGGGGCGGCAGCGGCGGCGGCGGCGGCGGCGGCGGCAGAGGAGCAGGGTGCGCTAGGGGCGGCGGCGCGCTGCAGCTGCTGCGGCTGCGGCGGGTGCGGCTGGTGGTGCTGGTGGTGCTGGTGGTGCTGGTGGTGCTGGTGGTGCTGGTGGTGCTGGTGCTGCTGGTGGTGCTGGTGGTGCTGCTGGTGCTGCTGCTGGTGCTGCTGGTGCTGCTGGTGCTGCTGGTGGTGCTGCTGCTGCTGGTTTCGGCGGACCGAGAACGACTTGGGCGCGCCGGGGCCGCCGCCGTTGCCGCCTAGGCCGCCGCCTGGGCCGCCGACGCCGCCGCCGCCGCCCGCGCGCAAGAGGGTGAGCGGCGCCGCCGCCGCGGGGCCGAGGGCAACCACCGGCAGGCCCGCCGGCGGCGGCGGCGCCCCGCCTCCGCCGCCGCCGCCGCCGCCGCCGTTACCGCGCCGCCACGCCGCCTCCTCGCCCGCCTTGACCGCCGCCGCCATCAGCGAGACGGCCGCCACCGCCTCGTCGCCGTCGTCCTCGTCGCCGCCGTCCTCGCCGCCGCCCGGGATCAAGAAGCATCGGCCGCCGCCGCCGCCGCCGCCACCGGCCCCGCCGCCGCCGGCCCTGCCGCCGCCGCCGCAGGCCCCGCTGTCCAGGCGCGCGAGCGCGTGGTGGCCGCCGTAGGTAGGCGTGAGCGTGAGAGCCGCGGCGGCGGCGGCCGCGGCCGCGGCAGCGGCGGCGGCAGCGGCGGCAGCGGCCGACAACGCGCCGCCGCCGCCGCCGCCGCCGCCGCCGCCGCCGCCGCCCGCGCCTGCTCCTCCTCCCCCGCCTTCTCCGCCGGCCGCCGCCTGCTGCTGGTGGCGCAGCATCAGCATCGCCATCTGCTGCCGCTCCTGCTGCTGGCGCTGGTGCTCCCGCAGGTGCTCCCGCAGGGCGCCGGCCACGGCCGGCGACTCGAGCAGGCAGGCCGCCGCCTGCGCGGGGCTGAAGGGCGGCACGGGCGGCGGCGGCGGCGGCGGCGGCGCGGCGGCGGCGGCGGCGGCGGCCAGAGCGGCGGCCGCGGCCGCGGCGGCGAGGGCTGCGGCAGAGCCCCCGCCGGGCGGCTGGCCCGCGGCGTGGTGGTGCTGCTGCTGGTGGTGGTGGTGGCGGCCCTGGTCGGGGCCCTCCGCGGGGAGCCCGACGTCGAGGCGCGGGGGCGACGGGCGCCGCGGCTGCCGCTCGCGCTGCGGCGGCCGCTCCTGCCGCTGCTGCTGCTGCTGCTGCGAGGGCGGGATGGCGGCGGCGGCCCCCTCACCGGCGGCGGCAGCGGCGGCCGACGTCGCTGCCGCGATCGCCGCTGCGGCGGCGGCCGCAGCCGCCGCGGCAGGGCCGGCCCCCGGATCCAAGCCGGCGTGCAGGAGCGCAAAGGCAGAGACGCCGGCAAGGGGCGCGCCGGACAGGCGCAGGCGCTTGGCGCCGCCGCCGCCGCCGCCGGCCCACCCGCCGCCGCCGCCGCCGCCGCCGCCGCCGGCCGCGGCAGCCGCCCCGTCGTCCTCGCCGTCGCCGCCGCCATCATCCTCCCCCTCCGCCTCGCCGTCAGCCGTGGCGCGGGAAGCGGCGCGCGGGCGCAGGCCCCGCCTGGCCGTCGCGAGGCCGTCGATGCTCATAAGATCCGCCCAGGGGTCGGCGCCGTCGGCGTCCGCCATCTCGGCGTCTGCCGGCGCGGCCCTCGGCCCGCCGCCGCCGCCGCCGCCGCCGCCGCCGCCGGCCCCGCCGCCGCCGCCGCCGCCGAGGCCGCTCGCCCAGCGGCGCAGCGGCCCGCGCTGCTGGTGCTGCTGGTGCTGCTGCTGCTGCGGCCCGGAGCGCCAGCCGGCCTCGTCCTCGTCGGCGTCCGTGGTGGTGTCGACCCCGCCCGCCTCGGCCAGCGCGGCCAGGGCGTCGAGGGCGGCCTGGCGCTCGCCGTCCTGGTGAGGGGGCGCGGGCGGCGGCGGCGGCGGCGGCGGCGGCGGCGGCGGCGGCAAAGCGGGCGCGGCCGCCACGCCTCCTCTGCCGGGCGCCTCGCCGCCGCCGCCGCCGCCGCCGTTGGACACGCGCGCTTGGGGCCGCATCTTGCCGCCCGTCCAGCTCGCGCGCCGGCCTGGAGTCAAGGCCAATGCGCGGCCCGGGGCGGCGCGGCCGTCGTCGCCGGAGGCAGGAGGCTCGGCGCCCCTGTGGGGCGAGGCGGCGGCTGCGGCGGCTGCGGCGGCGGCAAGGCCGGACGCCGTGCCCCCCCCAATGCCAGCGCCAGCGCTGTCGTGGCGGCCAGCGGCGACCGAGGAGAGCGGGCGGCCGCCGGCTGCCGTGCGCACGCTCGACTCGAGCAGCGAATGGGGCAGGGAGGAGGGCGGGCTGCCGCTGCCGCCGGCGCCAAACAGCGGCGAGGGGGGCACGGGCGGCAGCGAGAGCGCAGAGACGGCGGCGGCGGCGGCGGCGGCGCGGCCGCTGTGGTCGCCCCGGCCTGCCGCGCGGGGCGGGCGCGGCGCGGCCGAAGACGGCGCGCGTGCGAGCGCCGACGGCGGACGACACCCCTCCTCAGGCTCTTCCGCGGCCGTGACCGCCGCCGCAGCCGCCGCCGCCGCTGCTGCCGCCGTTGCCGCCGCAAGCGCTGCCGTCCAAGCGGCGGGGGACGCGCCAGCGTCGGCGCCGGCGTCGGCGTCGCCGCCGGTCGACGGCTGTTGCTGCTGTTGCTGCTGCTGCTGCGCCGCCTGGGAACGCGCGCGCGCCTCCGCGGCGCGTCGCGTGCCGGGAGACCGCTGCCGATCGTCCATCGACTCATCGCGCAGCAGCTGCTGCTGCTGCGACGGCGGCAACGCCTGGGCCGCTGCTGCTGCTGCCGCCGCCGCCGCCGCCGCCGCCGCCGCCGCCGCCGCCGCCCGGTCGCAGCCGCCGCCGCCCCCGCTGCCAGACGCCGCTAGGCCCGGCCTCCGCGCCGCCGCCTCGGCCGCGCGCCCCTCGTCCGGCGGCGGATGCGTGTGCTGGCCCTTGTAGTCCACCTTGAGCACGCGCCCAGTCGACCCGCACCGCTCCACCACCTTTTTCGCCGAGCAAGCCTGGCCGCCGCCGCGCCCGCTGCAGCCGTTGCCGTTGCCGGCGCCACCGCCGCCGTTGCCGGCGCTGCTGCTTCCGCCGCCGCCGCCGCTGCCGCCGCCGCTGCAGGTGCTGCCGCTGCTGCATTTGTAGTAGGACCGCGGGTTGGGCGAACCCTTGACCATCTTCTCGCCGTACTTGCGCCAGTGGTAGCCGTCGTCGTTGGCGGCCGACTGCTTGCCCGCGCTGGGGGTGGCGGCGCGCGGCGGCGGCGGCGGTGCCGGCGGCGGCGGCGGCGATGGCTGGAGCCAAGTGGCGGCCGCCGCCTCCTCTTGCCCCTGCTGCTGCTGCTGTTGCTGCTGCTGCTGCTGGACCGCCGCCACCTGCAGCGCCGCGTGCGCCGCCCCGTACGCGAGCTGCGCCATGGTGCGGTCGTGCGCGGCCCGCTGCTCGCGCGACAGGGCCTCGATCGCCGCCACGGCGCTTCGCTCCTGCGCCTCGCTCGGCGGCGGCGGCGGCGGCGGCGGCGGCGGCGGCGCGGCGGCAACGTCGGCGGCGGCGGCGGCGGCGGCGGCGGCAGGGGCCGGCCGCGCCTTCCCTCCTCCTCCTCCTGCCGCCGCCGTTCTTCCTCCTCCTCCGGCCGCCGCCGACCGCTCCTCGGGCGCCTTCCTCGCGTGGTGGCGGCGCGCGACGACCGCCGCGCGCACGTCCGGCCCGCCGCCGCCGCCGCCGCCGCCGCCGCCGCCGTCCTCCCGCTCTGTTTCTCGAGACATCATCGTCGGCGGCCCTTTTTTTGGGGGGGGGGGGCGGGCGGCGCCCGCGGCGCGCGCGCGCGCGCGACCGGCCCCTCCTTTTCCCTTGCTTGCGGGCGGGGTGGCGCCTTGTTGCCGGCGCGAAAGGTATCGATGGGCGCAAATGGGAGCGCAGATGGCGCTGCCGCGGATCGGAGCGGAGGGCGTGTCTTGGGTGGGAGGGGGCACGGCGGGAGAAGAGAGGAGGAGGGGAGAGAGGGGGAGTCTTTGACTTTTTTTGTTTATTGGTCCCCGCGCGTGTCCTTGCGCGCTCGCGCTGCTTGCGCGGTGGTGCGAGGCGATGCAAATGGCGACGTGGGAGCGCGAGAGTTGGAGGGCGAGGGGTCGATTGGAGGGCAAAACCTTTCGCTGATCGGGGGAAGAGTTGACTGGAGACTTTCCTCCCTCTCTCTCTCCCGCAAACGAGCTGGGGCCGAAGGGCGCGCGCGCATGCTGCCCGCCTTGCCTCCCCCTTCTTCGAAACTCGAGGTCGCGATCTTACTAGTATCGCACACACCGCGCGACGATCGGTGGTACTCACCCCTCTTTATTATCGACCTGCGCGCGCGATCGAAAGAGCGAAAACGCGACGCGACGCGGCGATCGCCGGCGCGGGCGCATTGATCGCTCGCGTTTTCGGCGGTTTCGCTGTCTCTCTCTTTCTCGTAGTCGACACACACACGCGCGGACAGAAAGCCCGCCCCCAATCATCGCGCGCTGCCCCCGCCGCCGCCGCCGCCCCGCCCCCCCGCCCGGGCATCCTCCGCCCCCGCCGCCGCCGCCTCGCCCCCCGCCTCCCCCCCCGCCGCCGCCGCCGCCGCCGCCGCCGCCCGCTCCCTCGCCAGCGCTGCCGCCTCCCCCCTCAGCGCGGCGTCGTCCGCCGCCCTGAGGCGCGCCAGAGCGCCCGCCTGCGCCTCGCCCGACAGCTTGCGGAACTCAAATACGCTCTTGTCCCCCACGTCGCCCTCGGCCGGCTGCCCGGCCTTGCCGAGCGCCAGCGCCAAGGCAGCTAGCGCCGCGGCCGCCCCCAGGAGCGGAACGGCGGCGGACGCGGGCCGCCACGCCGCCGACAAGAGGTGCGTCAGGCACAGCGCGGGGAGGGCGAGGGCCAGCGCGGCCGCCTCGGGCCGCCGGAAGCAGAACCCCTCCTTCACCGCGACGCCCGCGGCGGCGGCGGCCAGCGGCCCGAGCAGCAGGACGTCTGGCCAGGGGTGGGCGGCGGCGTGCACTAGCACCGCCTCCTCGCCGCCGAGGCGGATCGCCAGGGCGCCGCCGGCGCCCAGGAGCCACAGGAGCTGCACGAAGCGCTTGAGCGGGGTGACGTAGACGTGGATGAGAATCAGGCCGGCGCCCAGCGGGAGCGCGCCGCCGGCGAGCAGCGCGTCGAGCGGCACCGGCGGCAGTTGCGGCGGCAGTTGCGGCGCTGACGGGGACAGCAGCAGCATCTCTGCGGCGGCGCCCGCGCCGCACAGCGCGGAGGCGGCCAGGCACGCCCGGTAGCCCCACACCTCGGCGTAGTCCGCGGGCTCCATGGACCAGGGGCCGTAGGCGCCGTCAAACACGGCCGCCTTTTTCGGCTCTGGTGAGCCGTTGCCGCCCCGGCCGCCGCCGCCGCTGCCGGCGCTCGCGCCCGGCGGCGGCGCGCGCTGTCGGCGGGGACGCGGAGGCGTTGACCGCGGGATGGCGCGCGACATGCGCATCGAGCGCGACGTGACCGCGGCGGCCGGGCAGGATCCCATGGCGTTCGCCATCATCTCGCTTTCCCCCTTTCCCCCTTTTTGTCGGGATTGTCGCCCTTTCCGAAAAAGATTCTGGCCCTTGGTTCCCGCGGCGGCGTGGTGATTTCACTGCGAGTGATTGCGCGCGTGGTGATTAATGCGTTTGCGGGGAATGGGGCCAGCGGCATTCGTCTGGTACACGCGCGCGCCCCGCTTTGTTCCCCCGCCGACGGCCCCCAGAAAACGAGAAATCCCCCCCCCCCCCCCCGCGAAATGGAACGACGACGACGACGACGCTCAAAGAGGGGAAAAGTTCTTGCTTCAGCTGGAGAGGATGCGTGTCAAACCAAGCGAATCGATCAAGCGCACGCCCACTCGGCCTGCCGCAGCATCGCGCGCACCGCGCCCTCCAGCGCGGAAAGGGCCGCCACGACGGCGAGCGGGGCGCCGGACGGCAACGGGAAAGCGGCGGCAGCGGCGCCGCCCGCCGCCCCCGCCCCTGCCGCCGCCAGCGCCGCCGCCTCTCCCTCCACCCGCGGCCTCGGGCGCGCGACCTGCCCGGTCGGCGCGCCGGGCGCCGCGCTCGCGGGCGAGGGGGCGAACACGACCAGAGGGCCCGCGGCCGAGCGCAGGTTCGCGTGCAGCGGCACAAAGCCGCCAGCGCCGCCGCCGCCGCCCGCCGTCTCCTCCGCGCCCGCCGCCGGCAGCAGCGCGAGGCGCCTGACGGGCTCCATCACGAGCGCCCCGCCGCCGCCCGCGCCCGCGCTGCCCGGGTGGGCCGAGCGCGGCACCGCGACGACCCGCGGGCGGGGCGCCGACGACGACGACGGCGGCGCCTCGCGGGCGAGGTCGGCGAGGGCGGCGCGGTCGGCCGCGCGGCGCGCGGCGCGGACCGCGGCCCAGCCGGCGGCGGCGGCGGCGAGCAGCGGGGCCAGGCGCGGCGGCGCCTGGGCGGCGGCGGCGGCGGCGCAGGCGTCCGCGTCCGAGGTACCAGCGGCCGCGGCGGGGGGCGCCGCGCGCGGGCGCAGCAGCCAGCTGAGCGCCAGGGGCCGCAGCGTGGCCGCCAGGAGGCCCTCTTCCTCCTCCTCCTTGCCGTCGTCGTCGTCGCCCTCGTCTGTTGGCTTTCCTCGTCCTCGCTGCCGCAGCGCGGCGCCCCCCCTTGCCGCCTGCTGCTCCTGCTGCTGCGGCGGCCAGGCCGGCGGCGGGTCGGACGTCCACGGCACCACGGCGGCCGCCAGCGCCGCGTGCAAGGTGCCCGGGGGCGCGGGGGCTCCATGGTCGGTCGCGGCGCGCCCCCCCCGCCGCGCCGCCGCCGCCGCCGCCGCAAACGAAGGCGGCGGCGCGCCAGCCGCCGCGCGCGCCGCCGCGCGCGCCTCGCCCGCCAGGGCGCGCCGCGCCGCGCGCCAGAGCGCAGCGCGGTGACGCGCGAGCAGGAGGGCGTGCACGCGGACGGCGCCCACGTAGACGCGGCGGCCCCCGTCGCCAGAAGGGGAAGGGTGGGGGGGCGAGGAAAAGGAGGGCGGGCCGAAGCCAGCCGCGGCGCCGGCGCCGGCCGCGCCCTCTCCTGGCCCCCGCCGCCGGCCGCCGGCCGCCGTCTGGACCCTGAGCCCCCCGCCGGGCGCGCCCGGCCGCCCGTCGCGGAGCAGCAGCAGCACGGACGGGCCGCTGCCGCCCCCGTCGCCCGCTTCCGCGGCCGCCCCCGCCGTGCGCCGTCGCTGCCGCCGCCGCCGCCGCTCGCCATTGCCGCCGTCGCCGGCGCCGTCGCTGCCGCCCTCCCCCCCGCCGTCTCGATCCTCGTCACCGCTGCCGTCACCGCTGCCGTCACCGCTGCCGTCACCGCTGCCGTCGCTGCCATCACTGCTGCCGTCGCTCCCGTCGCTGTTGTCGCCGCCGCCTCCCCCGCCGCCGAGCAGCAGCGCGTCGGCGATTGCCTCGAACGGCGCGTCCGGCCGGCTGTCGGCGTGCGGCGCGGGCCTGAGGCGCCACGCGCGCTGCAGCCGCGCGCACTGGCCGAAGAAGGCGTCATCGCGGCGCGCGGCGGCCCGCAGGGCGGCGGCGCCCGCGGACAGCCGGCGCGCGCTCGCGTCCAGCGCGGTGCGGCGGCGGGCGGCGGCGAGGCAGGCGGCGCGGGCGGCGGCCGCCGCGCGCTTGCGGCCGAGGCCGCCGCCGGCCTCGCACGCGGCGATCGCGAGGGGCGGGGCGGCCGGCGCGCCGCCCCCGGGGCCTCCGCCCGAGGCGCCCGAGGCGGCGGCAGGGGTGCCCCCGACGGCGGCGCCCGCGGCCCCGCCCGTGCCAGCGCCCGCGCTCCCGGCCGTCGCCGCGCCGCCCGCCGCGCCCCCGCCGCGCCCCGGCGCCGCGCCGCCGCCCGTCCCGCCCGCGGCCCCCGCCGCCCCGCTTGCCGACTCCAGGGCCCCGCGCTGCAGGCGGTCCAGCAACAGCAGCACGGCGTCCAGCTCGCCGCGCGCCGCCACGAGCAGCTCGAGCGCTGCCTCGGGCCTCGGCGCCTTGTCCTCCTCCTCGCCCTCTTCGCCGCCCCCCTCGCCGCCGCCGCCGCCGTCGTTCTTTTGCCGCCCCTCGCCAGCGGCTTGTCCTCGCTGCATCGCCGCGTGCTCCTGCCCGTCACGGCCTGCCTGCGAGAGCTGCTGCTGCTGCTGCCGCTGCTGCTTCAGCTGCCGCTGCTCCCGCTGCCGACGCTGGCTCCGCCGCCGCCTCTTGCTCGCCCGCGCACCCTCCTCCTCCTGCTCGTCCTCCTCGCCGCCTTCGCCGCCGAGGCTCTCCAAGTCGTCCTCCTCGTCCTCACCACCCTCGTCCTCCTCGCCCGCCGAGGCCTCCTCGCCGTACCGCATGTGCCGCCACAGCTCCGCTCGCAGCGCCGCGCCGGCCGCGGCGTCCTCCTCGCCGGCCGCCGAGATTTCGCGCACGCGCTTGGCGGCCAGGGGCGGGCGCGCGCCGGCGGCGAAGGCGACCACGTAGGGGGTGCGCTGGGCCGTGGCAACGGCGTCCGCCTGCTGCTGCTCATGGTCTTGCTCGGCGGCCGCCATCTCGGTTCAAAAGTGCGGGAGAGCGGAGGGGAGGAAGGTGTTTGTCGTCGTCGCCTTTTGCTCGACTCCCCCCGTCCTCGCTGTACCGATCACTCGTTGAGGGTCCTGATCTGTGGAGTCCGTTGGTGGGGCTTTAGCGTGAGTATTTGGCATGTAGGGCGCGGGACACGCCCTTTAGGTGCGAGCCGCGACCGCAATCCGACCAAGCGGCGACCGACGCCGACGCCGACGCCGACGCCGACGCCTTTCTTCAAGCGTCAAGCATACCAAACAGTTTCTCCCTTCACAGCAACCGCGACGAATCCAAACCGATGAATCCCCCACAGCCTCAACCCGATCCGATGGCCACGGACGACGATCCTGGGCGCCAGGGGGCGTTGGAGGCTGCGCGCATGATGCCTCCCCCCCTCCCCCCCCGCGCAACCGCAGCGGCCCTCCCGACACTGTTCCCTCTGCGCCGCGCGGGACCCGCGGTCGGAGCGGCGGCGGGGCCCGCGGGGGCCGACGCGGGCGTGCGCGCGACCAATGACGACGCCCAGGTCAGCAAGCTGTGAGTATTTGAAGGCGACAGCCGCCGTTGTGTGAATCGATCGGGGGACGAGACGACGCGACCGGCGCCGCCCGCCCGCTCCACATCGCCCGCCCGCCCGCTCTTTGCGGCCACCCCCTGAGCGGCCACCCTCTGAAAAACCAAAACCGAAAAACAGCTCCGCCGTCAGCCGCGGGTACTTCGACGACCCTTTCGTGGAGATGTTTGTGCGGCGGCCGCAGCGGCGGTCGCCGCTCATCAACCGGGGTGAGCCGCCGGCGTCCGCGAGCGGGCAGAGAGATAAAGGGGGGCGCCGCGCTGGCGCCCTCCTCGTCTTTTTCTTTGCGACGACCAAAAACTCGTCTGAACAAGGAACAAACGCCCGCGTCCTCCCTCCTCCTCCCTCCCTCAACACAACAACAACAACAACAACTCACAGGGTACTGGGCGCGCCACGCCACCATGCGCCGCGTCATCCTCGCCTTTTTGCGCCACTACGCGCCCGCGGAGGGCCCAGCGGCGGCGGCGGCGGCGACGGCAACGGCCTCGGGGGAAGAGGCCCCGCCGCCGCAGCCGCCGCCGCAGCCGCAGCCGCAGCAGCAGCAATCCCGGCCCAAGCAGCCCCAGCAGCACCAGCCCACGTGCCAGGTCGTCGTGCTCGGCGCCGGCTACGACACCACGTGGCTGCAGCTGTGCCGCGAGCACGACGCCGCCGCCGCCGGCCTCGCCCAAGCGCGGCCGGCGGATTCCTCCTCGCCGCCGCCGCCGCCGCCGCCGCCGTGGGCGGGCGGCTTTGGCGGCGGCGGCGGCGGAACCTCTTGCCCCGCCGACCCAGGCGCGGGCGGCGGCGTGCGCCCGGGGCGCGACGTGGCCGACGTGCGCGCGCGCGTGCGCTGGGTCGAGGTGGACTTTCCGGACGTGGTGGCCGGCAAGGCGCGCGTGCTGCTGTCCGGGCCGCATCAGCAGCACCACCACCAGCGGCAGCAACCTGGCGCAGGCGGCGGCTTGTTTTCCGAGCGGGCGCCGCCCGCTGCCGCCGCCGCCGCCGCCGCCGCCCCCTCCCCAGCCGCCGCTGCCGCCGAGCAGGCCCGCGCGCTCGTGCGCGCGCAGCTCCTCCTCGACGGGTGCGATCCTCCTCCCTCTCACATGCCCCCGGAGATCCTCGGGCGCGCGTACGCGTCCGTGGGCGCCGACCTGCGCTTCCCCGAGGCGCAGCTCGGCCCGGCCCTGGTCCGCGCCGGCGCGGCGACGGCGGCGGCGCATCCAGCGGCGGCGGCCGCGGCCACGGCGGGCGGCGGCGGCGGCGGTCAAGGGGCGGCGGCGGCGGCCGTGTCGCTGTCTCTGCCGACGCTGTTCGTGGCCGAGTGCGTGCTGGCCTACCTGGAGCCGGCGGAGGCGCGCGGCCTGCTCGAGTACATCGGGCGCTGCTCGGCGGCCGGGGCAGGACCGACGGAAACGGCGGGCGGCGGCGGAGCAGAGGCGGAGGCGGCGGCGGCGGCGGCCGGCGGCGCTGCGGCCGGCGGCGGCGGCAATGGCAGCGGCGGCGTGCCCGCGGCCGTGCTCGCGTACGACGTCGTCTCGCCCGACGACCCCTTCGGCCGGCAGATGCAGGCCAACCTCGCCGCTCGCGGGTGCCCCATGCGCGGCGTGCGCGCGGCGCCCGACCCGCCCGCGCAGGCGGAGCGGCTCCGCGCGGCGCTGGCGGGCGGCGGCACGGGCGGCGGCGGCGAGCGGGCGGCGCAGGCCGCCCCTTGCTGCTCCCCCTCGTCCGCCCCCGCGGCAGCCGCGGGAGGCGGCGCCCTGGTCCGGGCGGACGCCATGTGCATGTCCGAGGTGTGGTCGCGCACCCTGGCGGTGGACCTGGAGGCGGCGGCGGGGTCGGGAGGAGGAGGAGGGGCAGGAGCGGCGGCGGCGGCGGCGGGGGCGGCGGCCTCGCCGCCGCAATCGCCCTTTCCGCCGCTGCGGCAGGGCGCGGCCGCCGGGCTTGGCGGCGGCGGCGAGCGGCGGCGCATCGAGCGCCTCGAGCCTCTGGACGAGCTGGAGGAGTGGGAGCTGTTCGGGCGGCACTACTGCGTGGCTCTGGGCGTGCGGGAGCCGCTCGAGAGCCGCCCTCCGGGGGGGACGCCGGCGGACGAGGAGCGAGAGGGGGGCGCGGCGCCCGGCGGCTTGTGGGGCGCGCTTCGGCGCGCGCTCCGGCCGCCGCTGGCCGTGACGGCGCCGTCGTCCGCCGCTGGGCGCTGAGGAGGCGGTGGTGGTGGGTGTCTAGTTGTGACCGCATGTAAACGCCGCCTCGGTGTGGGTTTTCCAATACGCGCGCGCCGCGTCCAAAAAAGTTCGAAAAAAAGCGAACGAACCAGAGGCGCGGACGAAAAATCGATCGGCGGCGGCGCTCGCCCCACTTTTGCTTTGCAACCGCCTGAGAGCTCCTGAAGCGCGTCCGCCTCTTCTCCTCGCACACCATCCCCGTCGTGGTCGAGGGCGGGCGCAGCGCGCCCCGCCGCGCCGCTGCCCCCGCCACTGCCGCCGCCCCGCGGGCTCGCCCGCCGCCGCCGCCGCCGCAGCAGCACCCGCACCCGCACCCGCACCGGCCGCCGACGCCCGACGCCGCCGCCGCCAAGATCCAGGCGGCGTGGCGCGGCGCCAAGTCGCGCCGCGCCCTCGCCGCCGCGCGCGCGGTGTCGGCGTGCGAGCGCCAGGCCGCTGCTCTGGAGGACCTCTTCCGCGCGTGCGCCAGGCGCGCCGCCGCCGACGCCGTCAACGAGCCAGAAAACGAAACGCCACAAGCAGAGAAAACCTTTCTAAAAGACACGCCTCGGACGACAGCGGACGGCGACGGCGACGGCAACGTCGGCAAAGCTGCTGTGGTTCGCATCATGGACGCAACGCCGCCGTTTGGGCTGACGCGCCTCGCCTTCCTCGCTTTCGGAACGAGCGGACGCACGAGCGGCAGCTGTAGCAGCAGCAGCAGGCATCAGCAGCAGCAACAGCAGCAACAAGCAGCAGCAGCATCAGCAGCAACAGCAGCAGGCGCCGGCCGAGGAGCAGCCTACGACGCGCTCGCCCCCGCGCCCTTTGCCGCTGTGGCCTCCCGCCCGGCCTGCCGTCGCCGGCGCCGCCGCCCTCACGGAACGGGAACCCCCGTGGCTCCTCCGCCTGGGCCGCCTGCTCAAGCGCGCTGCCGCCGCGCGGATGCCGGCGGTGGCGGGCCCGGCGCACAGGAGCGACGACAGCGGCGGCACAGCCGCCGTCGCCGCCATCGCCGCTGTCGCCACTGCGCCGCCGCCGCCCCCGCTCCCGGCGTCACTCCAGCGTTATCAGCACATCAACGCGCCTATCGAGCAGCAAAAAGAGGGACAGAAGCTGTCGGCCCGGCGGCTGCGCGTGTTGTTGCCGCCGCCACCGCCGATAAAGCCGCCGCCGCAGCAGCAGCAACAGAAGCAGCGTCGGCCGCCGTCAGCGCAGCCGGCGCAGCAGCAGCAGCAGCTGCCGCTACTTTTGCCGCCCGTGCGGAATCTGTTGCAACACCGTCCGCTGCCGCTGCCGCTGCCTCCGACCCCGCCGGTCAACTTTCTCGGCGGCCACGGCGGCAGCGGCCTCGCGTCGCTGCGCGCCGCGATCGCCGCCGCCAAGCGCAGCCCCTCCCTCGCGCGGCCCGTGCTGCCCGCCTTTGCGCTGCAGCTTCCATACCACCAACTGCGGCCATCACTTCCGCGGCCCTTGCAGCAGCGGCAGCTCGGGCGAGCAAGCGGCTCGTCCCCCATCGCGGGCGCCGCAGGCCGCGCACCGTCCGGCGGTGGGCGCGGCGACAGCGGCGGCGGCGGTGGCGGCGGCAAAAGGCCCAGACCCAACGACAACGCGAGCTCGCCGTCACAACCTCAGCAGCCAGCGCCACTCTCTGCACCGCGGGAGGATGACGGCCACGGGCGGCAGATCGACGCGGCGGCGGCGGCGGCGGCCGCGGCGGCGGCGCCCCCCGCCAAGCGCGCGCGCGGCGCTCTGGGCCGCCGCCACCCGCGCCCCTGCCCCGCGCTTGCGGAGCCGTGCGAGGCGTTCTTTCAGGTGGGCAAGTCGGTCCTCCGCCTCTACCGCGCGCTCGAGGACGACGGCGAGGAGGGCGACGAGGGCGGCGGCGGCGGCGGCGCCCCTCGGGCGGCGCGCCCCGGCGTCGCGCGCTTCTTTGGGTTTTCTTGCGTGCGGGGAGTTTCCGGACTTGCGCGGGGGAGTGTTTCCTGGACTTGCGCGCGGGGAGTTTCCTGGACTTGCGCGCGGGGAGTTTCCTGGACTTGCGCGCGGGGAGTTTCCTGGACTTGCGCGCGGGGAGTTTCCTGGACGTGCGCGCGGGGAGTTTCCTGGACGTGCGCGCGGGGAGTTTCCTGGACTTGCGGGCCGTTGTCGAGGACGGTGACGCCGGGGAGGCGCGGCGCGTCCTGCGGGGGTGGGCGGGGCGGGCGGCGGGCGCGGGCGACGGGTGAAACAGGTGCGGGGGGGAGGTAGGGCGGCGGCCGCCGCGGTGTGTTGGCAGCGCGCCCCCCGGGTCCCGTCTGGGGGTGCCCCGTTTTTGTGAGGCAGAGGAGGGGAAATGATTCAGTATTAAAAGATAGGATGTCGCGGTCGCAACATAGGCAGATGCTGCAAGTATGCCCGAGAGAGGGAGGGAGGGACGCAAGGAGGGCGGGCGGGGGGCTGGGTGTGTTATTGGAGCGGCGGCAGCGGCGGCGTGCGGGCGGGGGGGGGCGGCGAGGAAAACGAAAAGCAGAAGGCGGAAAGAACACGAGAGGCGAAAACGAAACAAGCGACGAAAAAACATAAAATCAAGTCTCCTGCATCCGCGCCCCGCCTCCGCCGCTAGCGCCGCCGTGGAGGGGCGAGGGCCCGCGCGTCGTCCCGCGCGCGGGCGATGCCACGGCCGCGGCGGACGCGAGGGCCGCGGGCGACACCAACGCGACCACCCCCGCCCCCGCCGGCGCGCCCCCCCCCGCGCTCCCGCCGCCTGCGCCGTTTCCGCCGCACAGGCCGCTTCCGCCGACGGCGGCCCCGCCTCCGCTCCCCCCTCCTCCCCCTCCGCTCCCACCCACCACCCGCACGTGCGGCAGCGCCGCGACGGCCTCGGCCGACTTGACCTCGACCGCGGCGTCCGCCATGGCCGCGTCGACCGGCGCGGCGGCCGCGGCCGGCGGCTGCGGCCGCGAGGGCGGCGAGGCGGCGGCGGCGAATGCGGCGGCCGCGAGCGATCCCGGCGCGCCGCCGCCGTTTGTCGCCGCGGCCGCGGCCGCGGCCGCCGCCGTCTGCGCCTGCGCCTGCTGCTTCTCGCCCTCCTTGGCGAGCGCCCAGTCGGCGCTGTCAAAGTACTTCTGCTCGCGGGCCATCAGGTGCCCGCGCTTCTTGCCCTGCTTGAGGCCCGGGTAGCGCGCGCGCAGGAGGGCCTCCTGGCGCGCCTCCTCAGCGGCGGCCGCGGCCAAGTCCTGTTTTTTTGTTTTTGAGCGGGGGAGGGGGAAGGTGCCGCGCGGAGGAGAGGAGGGACGAGGACGGCGTGAGCGAGGGCGCGTGCGTCGTCGCGACGGTTGCACTGTTTTCGCTCCGTCGGTCGCGCGGGCCGGCCGCGCAAGGGAGCAAGGGGCGCGCGCGAGCGTTCCTTCGGGTACCCGGCCTCGATTGGGTCCCCTGCGGCTGGAGCAGGTCTCTTCTTACCATGCGTGGCGTTTTTGGCGGGACGGAAGGAGGAAAAAGAGGGACTTGTCGTCTCTGTCACGCGCAAACTCTCTTTTGCGGCAAATGGGAGAGAGAGGGGGCCGGCGCTGCCGAGCGCGAGCGAGTCAACTCGGACGAGTCGACGGACGCGCGGCCGCGACGGACGCACAAGAGCGCAAGGCTGAATGAAGTTTGTTGTGTTGCTTGTTTTGGGAGGGGGGTTGGCCTCCCAAACGCCGTGTGTGGTTGGTTGCGTGGTCGTGATGGTGTGGAAGGTCGGGCGTCGCGTGCTGCTCAGTGTGCGGGACGACCATTGCGAGAGCAGCGGGACCTCCCTTGAGCTGCTCCGTTCCCCATTGCCGCAAAGACGCCTCGCGTCGCCGGTCTGCCCCCCGGCGCCATGGCGACAGCCACCGGGCTTCACGCCGCGAAGCACGCGTCTCTCGAAAAAACCCCCACGACCCTCGGCCGAGAATTTACACGATCCTTGGTGATGATATACATGGATGCCTTTGGGGCGCGGTTGTTCGAGAACTTGGTGAGAAACAGCAGCGCGCCGTCCATCGAGCGAGACATAAACGCAAAAAAGGGACGCCTAGACACCATCACGAACTACACGGTCAGGAACCCAACGCGAGGCGCCGCGAGCGACGGCAGCGAGGGGGGCGCCTCCTCCCTCCGCCCTCGCGCGGCGCTCGGGCGGCGGCGGGGGCTGCTGCTGCTAGTGCTGCTGCTACTGCTGCTGCTGGCGCTGCTGCTGTCGCAGGGACGAGAGGGGTGGGCCTATGCGGGCGTCCGGCCCCGGCCCGCTGGAGCCGGGGCTCCCGCTCCCGCTCCCGCTGCCAGAGGGGCCGCCGCTGCCGCTGCCGCCGGGACTGCCGCTGCCGCTGCCGCTGCCGCTGCCGCCGCCGCCGCCGCTGCGGCTTGCGCTGCCGCTCGCGCCCGGCTCGTCGTCGTCGTCCTCGTCGCCGTCGCCGACCCCGCTCGTCGTGGTGGTGGCGGCGTCGCCAGCGGCGCGCGCGAGCGAGGCCGCCGAGCCCCGGCGCGCAAAGGGGGTGGCGGCGCCGGCTCCGGGGGCCGCGCCGGCGGCCGAGGCGGAAAAGCCGCCGCCGGTGCCGCCGCCGCCGCCGCTGCTGCCGCCCAACCCTCCGCCTCCTCCTCCTCCTCCTCCGCCCGCGCTGGCCTCGGACATCCGGTACGCAAACACGGGCGCCTGCTCGGAGGAGGAGAGGTTGGGCAGCACGGCGTCCAGGAGGGCGGTCAGCGCGGCGCGCGAGGAGTTGGGGGCGGCGACGGGCGGGCGGGGCGGGCGGGGCGGCAGCGGCAGCGAGGGCGGCGGGCGCCCGCCGGCCTCGTCCGGCGAGAGCGGGGACAGGGGCGTGGAGGAGGAGGCGGTGGCGGCCGCGACCGCGGCCGCGGCGGCGGCCGCGACGGCGGCGGGGTCGGCGCCGTGGGGACAGGAGGCGGAGGCGGTCGCGGCGGCCGCAGCGCCAGCGGCCATGGCGGCGGCGGCGGCGGCGGCGGCGGCGGCAGTGGCCGCAGCGGCGGCGGCGGCGGCCGCAGCTGCTGCCGCCGCGGCCTCGCCGTCCCCGGCCGCAGGCAGCAGGCCCCCTCCTCCTCCTCCTCTTCCTCCACCCGGGGCGTCACCGGTGTCGCTCGCGCGCCAGGCGCATCCCGTGGACGAGAGGCGCGTCGGGCGCGGCGGAGGGGGGGTGCCCGCGCCGGCGCGGCCGCCGCCGACGGCGGCCGAGGCAGCGGCAAAGGCGGCGGCCGCCGCCGCCACGCCGCCGTCGGCTGCTGCCGCTCCGGGGCAGCAGAGCAGCAGCGAGGAGGACGCCGGGGAGCGCGGGGAGGGCGCGGCCGAGGCGGTGCTCGCGCCGCCGCTCGGGCCCCCGCCGCCCCCTGCGCCCAAGAGCGGCAGCGAAAAAGGGACCGCGGGAGCGCCCGCGCCCAACGGAGAGGAGGGGGCGCCGCCGGCGGGGTCCGAGCCAGCGCCGCCTCCTCCTCCGCCGCCGCCGCCGCCGCCGCGGCCGTCGGCCGCCCACCAGGCCGCGGGCGAATAGCCGGGCTGCAGGCCGGGCCCGGGGGAGGGGGACAACGAGGAGGGCGCGGGAGACGGCGGGTAAGCGGCCGCGCGGCCGGCGACGGCGGGGGACGACGCGCCCGTCCGCGTCTCCCCGGCGAGGCCGCCGCCGCCGACGCCGCCCCCGGCGCCGCCCGGCGGCGCGCAGGAGGACGGGCGGCGGAGGGGGGGCCGCTGGTGGTGAAGGGCGTAGACGCGGAGCAGGCGCGCGGCGGCGGCCAGGGCCGCGGGGCGCTGCGGGTGCTCGTGGCCGGGCGCTGGCGCGGGGGCCGGCGAGGGGGCGCGGCCTTGCTGCAGCAGCTGCTGGTGCCGGGTCGTCGGCGGCGGCGTGTCGTCGCCCGCGGCCGACGGCGGCGGCGCTGCCGCCACGACCGCGGCGGCGGGCGCGACGGGCGACCCTGCCGCGCCGGAGGAGGCAGAGGCGGGACGTTCGACGGCGGCGGCGCCGTCCGGCCCCGCGTCTTCCTCCGGCAGCGCGAGGACCGAGAGCTCGTACAGCGGCGGCAGAGCCTCGGAGCTGAGCGTGCGGCGAACGCCGACGCTGGCGAGAACCGAGGGCGGGCGGGGGCCGCCGCTGTCGCCGTCCTCGCCGCCGCCGCCGCCGTCGTCGCTGCGGCCAGCGCCGGCGGCAGCGCCGGCGGCATCAGCGGCATTGGCGGTATCGGCGCCAGCGGCAGCGGCATCGGCGGCGGCGTCGGTGGCGGCAGCGCCGAGGCCGCTCGACGACGAAGCGCGGCGGCGGCGGCGCCCTCCGGCCGCCCGCCGCCACCGCGCCACGGCGCCCTCCACCGCCGCCCGCGCGCGCGCGCCGCCGCGCGAGAGCAGCGCGGCGGCCTTGGCGCCCGGCCCGGGGTCGTTCTGCTGGGGCGGCGGCGGCGGCGGCGGCGGCGGCGGCGGCGGCGGCGGCGGCGGCGGCGGCGGCGGCGGGTGCGACGGCTGGGAGAGCGCCGCGATGGCGGCCGCCGCAGCGGTCGCAGCGAGCGATACTGAGGCGGCAGCAGCGGCAGCGGCGGTGGCGGCCAGAGGCGGAGCCGAGGGGGAGGAAAAAGGGGGGCGGGGGGGCTCCTGACCGCCCGCCCCCTCCTCCTCCTCCTCCTCCTCCTCCCGCCGGGGAGGAGCCCCGGCTACGACCACCAGGGAGGTCGCCGTCGATGCCGCCGCGGCCGCGGCGGCCAATGCTCGCGGGGACAGGCCGACCGTTGCCGGCGGGAGAAACAAAGCAGGGCCGTCGACGCCGGCGTCGGCGCCGCCGCTCCCGTCGTCGCCGAGGCCGCCGCCGGCCGAGACGGCGCCCGCACCGGGCATGCCCGCGGGAGGAGGCAGCGCGACGCGCGCAAAGCCGCCGCAGCTGTCCCCGGCCGCCGAGCCGGGACGAGCCGAGTAGCCCCCGTTGCGCGCGGCGCGGCGCAAGGGGCAGAAGGCACCGCCGCCGTCCTCGTCGCCGTGGCCGTCGTCCGTGGCCGGGGCCGACGGGAACAGGGCAAAGGCGGCGGCGGCGGCGCCTGCCGCCGGCGCCCCTCCTCCTCCTCCTCCTCCGCCCTCGGCCTGGTCGTAGCAGGCGAACGGCTGCTGCTGCTGCTGCTCCTGGCGCTGCTGCAGGCGCCGGCGCGCCCGCTCCGCCTCGTCCGCCTCGTCGCGCCGGGCGGACGCCGCCGACTCGGCCGCCGACTCGGCCGCCGCCGCGGCCGCCGCCAGCGACGCCTCGGCCGCCGCCGCCGCCGCCGCCGCCTCCTGCAGCCGCCCCTCTAGCGCCGCCCTCAGCTCCAGAAGCTTTCCCGCGTTGAGCCCTTGCAGCGCCTCGTAGTTGACGCAGCCAAAGTCGACGTCGAAGGCGTCGGCGACGGCGGCGGCGGCGGCGGCGGCAGCGGAGCCCGGGCCGTCGGCGGGCGAGGGGGCCGACAGCAGCGCCGCGCGGCTGCGGCGCCGCCGCCCCGCTCCTCTGCGGGCGTCGAATCCGCTGCTGTCGGTCTCGTCCTCGTCCTCGTCGTCGTCGTCGTCGTCCTCCTCCTCCCCCGCCTCGCGCGGCGCCTGCTCCCCCTGCTGCCCGTCGTCCTCGCGCTGCCACCGCCGCTGTTCCTCCAGCTGCGTCGGGTAGATGTGCCGCGCGGGGGCTTCTGCGGCGGAGGCGGAGGCGGCGGGCGGGGGCATATCCTCTGCCGAAGCGGCGGCGGCCGCGGCCGACACGAACCCGGCAAACGGCGGCGGAGCGGGCAAGACGGGGCCGGCGGCGGCGGCGGCCGCTGCCGTCGTCTTGGCTGCTGACGCCGACGCCGGCTCGCGGTCGGGCGCCCCCTCGCTCCCCGGCCACATCGGCGCGGGCACGAGGAGCCGAGGCGGCTTGGGGGCGGACGCGCCACCGCCGCCCTGGCCGGCGCTCCCGCTCCCGCGCCCGCCGCTCGCGCCGCCCGCGCCGCCCGCGCCGCCGCCCGCGGACGAGTGCCGCGGCGGCAGCGAGGGCGAGGGCACCCAGCACGACATGGACGGCAGCGCCTGGAGCGGCGGCGCCGCGCCGGCGATCCAGCACTCCTCCGAGGGCGCCGGCCGCAGCTCGACGCCCCGGCCCGCGTCGACGTCGTCGTCCTCCCCTGACGCCGCCGCCCCCCCCTGGCCCCTGACGGCGGCCGCGACGCGTGCAAACGACGGCGGCAACGACTGGAGCGGCGGCGGCGGCGGCGGCGGTTGGTGGTGGTGGTGGGGTGGCGGCGGCGGGTGGGGCGGGGGCAGGGTCTGGGGCTGGAAGGACACGCGCGGCGTGGGCGCGCCGGCGCCGCCGGCGTACAGGCCGGCCATGAGCGCGCCAAAGCCGCCGTCCAGGCTCGCGCGCCTTCCGCCGCTCGCGCCACCGCCACCGCCGCCGCTCGCGCCACCGCCGCCGCTTGCTCCGCCGCCGCCAAATGCCCCCTGCGTCAGGTCGCATAGCATGCGCGCGAGGGCCGGCGACGCCAGGGCCGTCACGGGGCCGGCAGTCACGGAGACCGCGGGCAGGGCGGAGGAGCAGCACTCGCCGCCGCCGCCGCCGTGCGCCGTGGCGGAGGCGGAGGCGGTCGTGCCGGCGGCGGCGCCGGCCGCGGCGAGCGCGGCGGCCGCGGCCCCGCCGCCAGCCATGGCCGTCCCCGAGGGGTGACGGCTGCTGAGGCGGCGCAGCGCGCGGTCCAGGGACGCCGGGGGAAGCGGGGCGTCGCCCAGGTTGAGGCGCAGGAGGGAGGAGGGGGGCATGGCGGGGGGGCCCGCAGCCGGGGTCGGCGCAGGGGCGTCAATGGCGTTGGCGGCGGCCGACGACGAGGCGGCGGCGGCGGCGGCGCGAGCGCGCTCCTGCTGCTGCTCTTGCGGCCGCTGCCACCGGTCTGGCCCCTCGGGCTGGGCGAGCCGCATCGAGGCCGGCAGGGACGCGCGGCCGAGAGGCCGCGACTCTGCCGCCGCAAACGGCGCGGGAAAGGCGTCGAGGGGCACGGCGCTCCCGGGGCGCGCGAACGGCGACGAGAGCGTCGCGGCGCTGGCCGGCGGAGGCGGCGGCGGGGGCGGCGGCGGGGGCGGCGGGGGCGAGAGGAGGACAAGCGGCGGCGGCGGGGGCGAGAGGAGGACAAGCGGCGGCGGCTGCTGCCACGGCTGCCGCTGCTGCTGTTGCTGCGCGCGCTCGTCGCCGTCCGCCAGGGCCAGAGACGATGGCTCGGACGCTCCGGGGAGCGGATGCTCGATGAGCAGGCGGCCGGGGCCGGCGCCCCCGTCCGTCGTCGCCGCCGCCTCTCCCCCGGCGGGCGGCGGCGGCGGCGGCGGCGGCGGCGGCAGCGCCGACGACGCGGCCGCCGCCTCGGCCATCGGCTCCTCCTCCTCCGGCTGCGGCCGCGGCTGCTCGAGCTGCAGGTCGCGCTCCAGGGACAGGCGGCTGATCGGCTTGCGGCTCGCAAAGTAGGACGTGTCCGGCACCGCCGAGGGCGCCACCACGACCGAGCAAGGCCCGCCGTGGCCGCCGCCGTGGCCGTCGTCCGTTGCCGCCGCCGCCGCCGTTCCCGCCGCCGCCGCCGCTGACGCCGCCGCCGCCACGGGCACAAACACGGCCTTCTGGCGCGTCAGCTGCGCCCAGTCTAGGCCCGCGAAGAAGGGGTGCGCCTTGACCTCGGCCGCGCCCGCCGAGCCCAGGCGCGTGCGCGGGTCGGGGTCGAGGAGTCGCTCGACCAGGTCGACGAGCTCGGGCGTCAGGGGCGGCTCCTCCTCGTCGTCCTCGTCGTCGTCGTCGCCGTCGCCGCCGCCGCCGCCGTCACCCTCGCCGCGCCCCCGCCCCTCGCCCCCCGCCGCCGCCGCCGCCGCCTCCGCCGCGGGCCGCCGCCCCAGCAGCTCCTCCGGCCACGCCAGCCGACGGTCCAGGATGTTCTCGAAGATCTCCTCGGGCGTCCCCGCGTGGAAGGGCGGCACGCCCACCACCAGTTCGTAGAGCAGCACGCCGAGCGCCCAGAAATCCACCCCGGGGCCGTCCCCTAAGCCAAGAAGCAGCTCGGGCGCCAGGTAGTCCGGGGTGCCCGCGGCCGTGCGGCGGCGGCGCGGGGGCGCGGCGAGCGGGGAAGAGGCTTTGCTCGCGGCGGGCGCGGGCGCGCTCGGGTCCGAGGAAGGGCCCGGCGGCGGCGCGGGGCCGGCAGCGGCGGCGGCGGCGGCGTCGTCGCGCGCGTGGGGCGGCGACGGCGCGCGCCAGCGCTGAGCGGCTCGGCCTCCGCTGCCGGTAATGAGGGCGTCGGCGAGGGCGCGGTCGAGCGCGCCGTCGCTGTGGCGCCGAACCAGGGAGCCGCAGGCGGAGAGAGCGACGGAGAGGGCGGCGGTGGAGGGACCAGCGGCGGCGGTGCTGTCGGCGGTGCCGTCCCCCCCCCCGCCCTCCTCCGCCGCTCCGCTTGCCGCCGACGCCAGCACCGCCGGCGCCTCTGCCGCGCCCACCCGGCGGCCGTGGTGGTGGTCGCGGCGGTGCGACTGGCCGTGAACGTGGCCGTGACGGCGATGGTGGCGGTGATGGGAGCGCTCGGAAGGCGGCGGCGCGCCCAGAGCGCCGCCGCCGTCTCCGCCGCCGTCGCCGGCGACGGACGCTGCCGCTGCTCCCGCCCCGGCCTCAGCCTCCTCGCCCGGCCTCCTCGGCCGGACCGCGTCCGTCGCGGACATGCGCCGCCTGCTGCCGTGAGGGCCGCGGTGGTGGTGGTGGCCGTGACCGTGGTGGTGTTGCTGCAAAGGCGGCGCCGCGGGCGACGGCGCTCTCCGCCGCCCCCCCCGGTCGTCGCCCCCGCCGTCGTCGCCCCCCACCCCGTCGCCCTCCTCCTCCTCCTCGGTCCTGCCCTCCTCCCACGCCCCGCGCGCGACGGTCGACAGGCCAAAGTCCGTCAGCTTGAGGTGCCCGTCAGGCCCCACCAGCAGGTTGTCCGGCTTGATGTCGCGGTGCACCACCCCCATGGCGTGGAGGTGCTCGAGCGCAAGCAGCGCCTCGGCCGCGTAACCCCGGGCGTCGCGCTCCGGCAGCCTCCCGACGCTCCGCAGCAGCGAGTACAAATCGCCGCCGCACAGGTACTCCATGACCAGGTAGAGGTGGTCAGGGCCCGCAAACGAGTAGAAGAACCGGACGACGTGCGGGTGCGTGGACGCGCGGCTGAGGATGGCGCGCTCCTGCAGCACGGCCCGGCTCATGTTTTTGTTGAGCGTCTCTCGCTTGGACAGGCATTTCACGGCGAACACGTCGCCCGTGGCGCGCTTGCGCACCAGGTAGACGCGGCCGTAGGCGCCGCGGCTGATGGTGTCGATGAACTCAAAGTCGGCGATGGACAGGCCGCCCGCGCCGCCGCCGGAGGAGGAGGCCGGCGGCTGCGCGACGCCGGCCGTCGTTGGCGCGAGGAGCGTCGTCGTCGCCAGCGGGCCGCCGCCGCCGCCTCCGCTGCCGCCCTCCTCGGCGGTGGTGCTGTCGAGCGAGTGCAGCGGCGGCGGGCAGCCCTCCGACGGGCCGCGCTGCAGCTGTTGGAACAAGTAGGGAGGCGGCGGCGGGTCGGGGGCGGCGGCAAAGGAGGAGGAGGGGCCAGAGTCATCGGCGTTGGCGTTGGCGGCGGCGGTGGCGTTGGCGGCGGGTTGGTCGCCGCCGCCGCCGCCGGCCGCTTGCTGCTCCTGCTGCTCGTGCTCCTGCTCCTGCAGCTGCTGCTGCTGCTGCTGCTGCTGTTGCAGGTGGCGCGCCCGCCGCGCCCTGCGCCGGTCGCGCCTGGCCCCCTCGCGCCGCGCCTCCCGCGCCAGCAGCGCCGCCTTGCCCGCCACCGCCCCCGCGGCCCGGTGCGCCAGCGTCAGCGGGACGGCCAGCCCCCTCGCCGCGCACTCGCCCGCGGGCAGCGCCCACGCCCCCGCGGTCAGGACCTGGGTGAGCAGGGCGAGCTCCTGCGCCAGGCGGGAGGCCCTGCGGGCGGCGCGCAGGGTGGAGGCGGCGCGCAGGGACTGCGGGGAGAGAGGGGGCGGGGCGACGGCGGCGGCGGCGGCGCCGCCGTTGCTCAAGCCCGCCGCCGCTGCCGCCGCCGCCGCCGCCGCTGCGTCGTCCGCCGCCCGCTGCTCCTCCGCGTCCGCGCCCCCTCTGCCCGCCTGCTGCGCCTCGCGCAGGGCGCGCAGCACGTGCGACACGTCCGGCACCAGAGCGTCCGGCCATACGCCGTGCCGCAGCTGGTCGTCGACCCAGTCGGCCAGCGCCGCGACCTGGGCGTCGGCCAGGGCCAGCGGCGCCGCGCGCTCGAGCGCGGCCGCCGCCGCCGCGCGCGCCGCCGCCTCGCGCGCCCCGGCGCCGCCCGCGCCGCCCGCGACCGCGGCCGCGCCCCTCTGCTCGCGGACGCCCCGGAGGGCCGCGCGGTGCGCGCGCCGGTGCGAGGCGGCCGCGCCGTCGGCCAGGCGCCGCGTGATCGCGCACAGCTCGCCGTGCGCCATCAGCAGGCCCGCCGCCCAAGCGCCCTCGCAGACGCTGCAGTTTAGCAGCAGGGGGCCCGCGCCTGCGAGCGAGGACGAGAAGGGCGGCGGCGGCGGCGCGGGGGCGTCGGCGTCGGCGTCAGCGTCGGCAGCGTCGTCGGCGGCGGCGTCGGCAGCGTGGCGCAGGGTCGCTGGAGCGTTCGAGACGTCGCCCGCCTGGGGGATGACCGGGACCGCGTTGCCGCCGCCGGGCAAGTCAGGGTAGAACGACGCGCAAGGGCGGGCGGCGGCAGCAGAGGCGGCCGCTGAGGCGGCCGAGGCAGCGGCCACTGCGGCGGCGGCGGCCGCGGGCGGGGGCAACAAAAAAGCGCGGCCGCTGCTGCCGTCCGCCGCCAGCGGGGGGGCCTGGCGCATGCACTCGGCGGCCGCGCCGAGGGCGGCCGCCGCCGCCGCCGCCGCGGCCGCGGCGATGAGCGGGCCGGGGCCCTCGGACGACGGCGACATCGACGAGGGCGGGACGCCGCCGGCGCCGCCGCCATTACCGCCGCCGCCGCGCGCCAGCTCTGCCGCGGCCACCGCCGCCTCGAAGGCCGCGGGCCCCACCCGGCTGGCGGCCTCCCGCTGCGAGCGCGCGTCGCCGTCGCGGTCCCGGACGCACAGCGGCACCAGCAGCAGCGGCGCCGCCGCCGCGGCGCCCGCCGCCGCCGCCGCCGCCACGACGCGCGCCGGCGCGCCCGCCAGCGACAGCGGCGCGCCGGCGGCCGCCGCCGCCGCCACCAGCCTTTCGAGCGCCCAGCGCTGCCTCTGCCGGCGGTCCGGGCCCGGGTGGAAGTCGGCCGCGGCCAGGTGGGCGGCGGCGGCCGCGGCGGCGGCGGCGGCCAGCACGGCCGTCAGCTCCGTGGCGGGCGCCGGAGCCTCTGCGGGGGCGGCGGCGGCGCCTTCGGAGGGGCCAGCTTTGGTGGCTGCTGCCGCCATTGCCGTCGCCGTCGCGGCGGCTGCTGCTGCTGGGGCGGCGGCGGCGGCAGCAACGGTTTGGGCAGTGTCCCCCTCCCCCTCTCTCTCGCCCTCTGCTGCGCCCGCAGCGCCAGGGATAGGCAGCTGCGACGCCCACCGGGCCGCGCGCCGCACCAGCGCGCTCCTGCCGGCGCCGGCCGCCGAGGCAAGCGCGGCGGCGGCGGCGGCGGGCGCGCCGCGGACGAGCGCGGAGGCGGCCGCCGCCACCACCGCGGAGGGGCCGACCGGCGGGGGCAGCTCCCGCAGGCGCCTGTGCCGGCTGTGCGCGGCGGTCGTGGCGGTCGAGGGCGAGTGGAAGCCGTCGCGGCGGGCCGCGGCGCCGGCTGGGATCCTCGCGGCCGCGTAGAGGGGGCCGCCGTCGCTGCCGCTGCCCGCATCGCTGCTGCTGCAGGCGCCCCCGTCGTCCGCGCTGCCGCCCGCGCCCCCTCCCCTTGCCCCGCCTGCCCCTCCCCCTCCTCCTCCTCGTCCCGGGGACGTCAGGGCGGCGGCGTGCACCACCGCGGCGGCCAGCCGCCGGCGCAGGCTGGGGTGGCCGCCGCGGCGGCGCGAGCCGGCCCCGCGGCCCCACGGGGGGGTGATCGGCCCCCCGCTGCCGCTTCCGCCGCCGCTGCCGCGGCCGCCGCCGCCGCCGCCGCCGCCGCTCTCGAACTGCTGCCGCCAATGCTGCATGCCGGGCGAGGAGGCCGACGCCGAGGACGGGGCGGGGATGGCGGCGGCGGACGCCAAGAAGAAGGCGCGCCTGAGGGGCGAGGGGCGGCGGCCGGCGGCCCGGGCGTCGGCGCGGGCCTCGTCGTCGTCGTCGTCGTGGCCGGCGGCCGTCGCGGCCACGGACGACAGGGCGGGCGAGCCGGACGCCGCGAACTGCGAGGAGGCAAACTGCGAGGAGGAGGCGAACTGCGAGGAGGCGAACTGCGAGGAGGAGGCGAACGGCGAGGAGGCGGCGGGGGAGGAGGCGGCCGGCGGGCGCCCCGCGGTTGCCACGGCGGACGCCGCCGCCGCCGCCGCCGTAGCCAAGAGCGAGCCGAAGCTGCGGCTACGGTGGCGCGCGGCGGCCAGCGGCGTGAGCGGGAGGCTCCAGGCCGGCGCCGCCGGCGCCGGCGCCGCCGCCGCGGCCCCCGCCGCCGCCGGCTGGGTCTCCTGGCGGCGGTGGCCCTGGGAAGCGGCGGCGCCGCCGGCCGCCGGCGGCGGGCCCGCGGCAGGGGGCGGGCCGTGCGGAAAGAGGGCGGCGGCGGCGGCGGCGGCGGCCGCGCTGCTGGTCGCGGCCGCCCAGCCCGCACGCACCGATGAGGAGGAGGGCGAGGGGTCGTCGCCGCGCCCGCCCCCGCCGCCCCCCGCCCCTCGTTGGCTGGCAGGGCTCAGCTGCCCCTCCGCCTCCGCCTCTGCCGCCTCGGCGTTCGGCGCCAGGCGGCGCAGGCGCGAGAGGAGGGACGCGAGCGACATGCGCGGCGGCGGCCCGTCTCCCGAGCCGCCGCCCTGTCGGGCCGTCTCTTGCGCCCAAGCATCGGTGGGGGGCGGCGAGCGAGGGGGCGCGGCGGCGGCGGCGGCGGCGGCGGCGGCGGGCGCAGCAGCCTCCGCGGCGGCACCGTCGGCAGCACCGGCCGGCGCAAGCGGGTGTGCCGTCGCGGCCTCGGGCCCTGCCCGCGCCGCCGCGGCCCCCCCCCCCTCGCCTCCTCCGCCCGCTCTCCTCGCGGCCGCCGCCGCTTCCGCCGTCGCCGCGGCGATCGTCGCCGAGCGGAGCGCCGCCGCCAGCGCCAGAGCCGCCGCCGCCGCCCCCCCGCCCCCCCCGCCGGACAGAGGGGTCGTCGTGTGGGGGTGGCCGGCGGCGGCGGCGGCGGCGGCGGCGGCGGTCGTGGGGACGGGTAAGTGGAGGAGGGCGCCGTCGTCGTCGGCGTCGTCGCTGTCGTCCACGTCGTCGCTGCTGCTGGGCGCCGGGGGGGGTCCCGGCGACGCCTGCTTTCTGAGCGCAGCAAGCGGCGCCGATGCCGCCGCCGCCGCCGCCGGCGGCCCCCTGCCGTGGCACGGGCGCAGGAGGCTCCGCGCCGGGGGCAGCGGCGGTCGCGGCTGCGAGGGCGGCCCGGACGACCCACTCGCCCGTGCCTCTGCCAGCTCTGCCGCCGCCGCCGACGCAAAGGGCGCCGCCGACGCAAAAGGGCTCGGCCGGGCAGCAAGGCCGCTGCCGCCAGCGCCGCCGCCGAGCGCCGTCCCGTAATAGCTCGAGCGCCGCTGCTGCTGCTGCAGCAGCATGGCCGCCGCGCCGCCGCCGCTGACCGACGACGCGCGCAGCGACGGGGGCAGGCCCGACCACAGCGGCGAGGGCGTGGCGCCTTGCCCTTGTTCGCCCTCCGCCCCCGGCACTCCCACCCCGGCGGCGGCGTGTCCGGCGGCGGCGGCGGCGGCGGCGACACCAGCATAGGCAGAGGCCGGGTGGCGCGAGGACGAGGACGAGGACGACGGCAGCACAACCATGCTGTTGGTCGACAGGAGGCCGGGCGGGCGGAGCAGCAGCAGCGAGGGGGGAAGCGGCCGCGGCAGAGAGCCCGCGACGCCCAAGGCCGCCCCGCCCCACCCGGAATAGCCGCCGCCGGGCGCGCCCCCGCCCCCGTCCCCGCCCCCAGCCGCCGCCGCCGCCCGCAGCGCCGCTGCCTCGGCGTCGCCCACGGCGCAGAGGCGGCTGCAGCGCGACAGCGCAAACAGCGCGCGGCTGTAGTGCCGCCTCAGGCCCGCGCCCGGCCCGCGGGGCAGGGCCGACCGCTCGCGCTCGAGGCGCGCGACGGTCGCCGTCACCACGCGCGCGAATTCAGCGGCGGGCTGCGCCAGGGCGCCGTCGACGGTGCGCAGCAGGGCGCGGACGGCGCCGCGCGACACGCGGCGCGCGCTGCCGCCGCCGCTGCCGCTGCCCGGCCTCTGCTGCCGCGGATGCTCGAAGCTGCCGCGGCTGCTGCTGCCGCTGAAGGGGCGCTGCTCCTGCTCCTGCTGCTGCGGCTGCTGCTGCGGGTCGAGGCTGCTTGCGCGGCAAATGACGCTGCTGCTGCCGCCGCCGAGCGGGACGGGCCCGGCGCCGCCCGCTCGGCCCGCGCCTGCGCCCGCGCCGTCGCCCTCGTCGTCGCCGCCGTCGCTGCTTCCGGTGTCGCCGGGCGCGCCGCCGCTCTCCTGCTGCTGCAGCCGGCGGTTCCGGCGTCGGCGGCGCTCGCTTTGCGGCCGCCGGCCCGACGACGGGGCGGCGGGCGCCGCCTCCTCCCCCCCGCCGCGGTCGCGGCCGCCGCCGGCTGCTTTGGGCGTCGTCGGCGTCTCGGCGCCGCCGGCCCGCCCCCCGATGCCGCGGCCGCCACCGTCGTCCTCGTCGCTCGGCTGCCGCGGCGGCGGCGGCGGCTGCTGCTGCGGTGGTGGCTGCGGCTGCCCGCCGTCCGACTCCCTCGGCGCCCACCGCAGCATCGCCAGCAGGTCGGTCCGCAGCGCGCCCAGGTCGGCGTCCGCCGCGAGCTTGGCCGAGCCAAAGGCGCCGGCGAGCGCCGCCGGCAGCTGCCAAGGCGCCGGCCGCGGCGCCGGCGGTCGCTGGTGCTGGTGTTGGTGCTGCTGCTGCGGCTGTTGGTGCTGCTGCTGCTGCTGCGCGGGCAGCGACGCCGTGAGCGGCCGCATAGGCGCCACCCACATGCGGCCGCCGTCGTTGTCGTCGTCCCAGTCGCCGCCGCTGCCGCCCCTGTGGCCGAAGAAAAAGGACGACGCTCCTCCTCCGCGCATGGCCGGCGGGGCGGTCGCGCGGACGGGCGGGCCGCGCCGGGCGTCGTCGGCGTCGGCGTCAGCGTCGGGCTGTCGCGCGGCCGACGATTTTGCTGTCGTTGTTGCTGCAACTGCTCCTGCTGCTGCTGCGCCTGCTGCTGTAGGCGGCGTCAGGGATGCCCGCGCCTTGGGGGAGATGGACCTCTTCACGTGGCGGAGGAGGAGGTCGTGGGCGCGTCCTCGTTTTCGTTCTGTTGTGGGGGGAGGTTTGGGCGGGAAGTCGGGGGAAAAAGGCACGAGGATTCAGCTTGTTGTTCTCGCGGAACGCAGCTTCTCCGCTGACGCTCGTTGAGCTCGACAGCCCAAACCCGAGAGACCCGTACCTTGATCGCGCACGAAGGCAGAGCGGGGAGAGAGGCTCCCGGCGAGCGTTCGGGCTCGTTTTGCGCGTCTCCTGCTCCCGCTTCCTCCGCCACCCGCTCAGACATTTGCCCCCCGGCTAGCGCCGGCGATTCGCCTTGCGCGCTCTGCGGCAGAGCCGGCTCGGCCGCATGGGCGACGGCACACACGCACGCGTCGTCCTTTGGGTTTGGCTGTCGCGTTGTGTTTCGAACCGTCGGCGCCCGTGGCGGTGGTGCTCGGTCAGTCGTTTGGGTCGTTGCGTGTTTTTTTTGTTTGTACAATGAGGTGGTGCGCTGCGTGCTGTCGCGATGGTACTCACAAATGTTGAGAGTGTTGGGGAAATCAACGAAGGATTTGGCTTTAGAGCACATGTTGTTGTTTCCCGCGTGCGGAGCGTCGGACGGGTCGCGCGTCGCCGGTTGCGGGTTTTGGCCACGAGCGTCGAAGCGTCTGTCTTTCGCACCTCCTCGACGAAACGGGACACACTTCCTCGATGACTACTTACTACACCATTTGATCTGTTTCATCGATTGAAGACTCCGCCTTTGCCGCTCGTGACCCGCCCCCCCACCGCCGTTCTCCCGCTTCCCCCGCTGCGCTGAATCCTCAAGCGCAGCCCGCAGTCCTGAAGGCCACCACACAGAGAGGTGACAAACCTGGTGTGTGTCGCGCGCGCGCGGAACGCATCTCCCCCATACGAACGGACGAACGAGGGAGGGCACCTACAAGAGACAATGGCGCACCGGCCGGCGCCCGCCGCCGCCGCCGCCGCCGCTGCTCCGACCGCTCCCGCTCCCGTTCCCGCCGCCGCCGTCGCCGCCGCCCCTTGCCTGCTTGCCCCGCCGCCCCCACCCGCCCGCCGCGTCCTGTCGGTGCAGTCGACCGTCGTGCGCGGCTGCGTCGGCAACAAGTGCGCCGTCCTCCCCCTGCAGCTCCACGGATTCGACGTCGACCCGCTCCACTCGGTCCAGCTGTCCAACCACACGGGCTACCCAAATGTGGCGGGCCACCGGTTTGACGGCGCGCACGGCGCCGCGATATTCGCCGCGCTCCGGGAGAATGGCCTCTTGCGGCCGCTCGCCCCCGCCGCCGCCGGGTCCGCCGCCGCCGTTGCTTCTGACGACGGCGGGGCCGCGTCGGAGGGGCAGCAAGGGCAGCCACGTCAGCAGCCACGTCAGCAACCGCAACGGCCGCAGTACTCGCACCTGCTGACGGGCTACATCGGCGGCGCCGCGCTGCTGCGCGCGGTGGCGGCGGCGGCGCGCGAGCTCGGGTGCGGCGCTGCGGGCGGCGCTGACGGCGCGGGCGGCGGCGGCGGCGAGGGCGGCGGCGTAAGCGGCGGCCCCGCGGTCGAGTGGTATTGCGACCCGGTGATGGGCGACGAGGGGAGGCTGTACGTCCCCGCGGAGCTGTGCCGCGTGTACCGCGACGAGGTCGTCCCGCTGGCGTCGGTGCTGCTGCCAAACAGCTTCGAGCTAGGCTTGCTGGCGGCGGCGGCGCCGGCGGGGGCGGAGGATGGATCGGAGGCGGGGGCGGAGGCGGCGGCGGCGGGGGGACCGGCGGCGGCGGGAGGGCCGCCGCCGCCGCCGCCGCAGGGGGGAAAAGGCGGGGGGGCGGCCGAGGGCGGCGGCCTCGCCATCCGGAGCGAGGCGGACGCCCTGGCGGCGGCCGCGGGCCTGCTGCGGCGCGGGCCCCACACGGTCGTCGTGACGAGCCTGGGGGGCTTTTCGGACGAGGAGGAGGAGGAGGAGCAGGAGGGCGCGCGGACCGGCGGGAAGAGCGACGGCGGCGGCGGCGGCGGCGACGGAAAAAGCGAGAAGAATAAAAAGCAGGAGCAGAAGCAGATCACCCTGCTGGCCGTGACGCGCAAGGCCCAGCGCGACCACCAGCCCGACAACGGCCCCCCGCCCGTGCGCGCGTGGCGCCTGCGCGTGCCGCGCCTCCCTGGTTACTACACGGGCACGGGCGACCTGCTCGCCGCGCTGCTGCTGGCGCGGAGGGGCAGCAGCGCGCAGGGAGGCGGGGGAGGCGGGGGTGCGGGCGCAGGGGGAGGTGGTGGCGAAGGGGGCGGCGGTGGCCTAGGCGACGACCTGCCGCGGGCGCTCGAGCAGAGCGTGGCGTCGCTGCAGGCGGTGCTGCGCGACACGGCGCGGCACGCGCGCGCAGAGGAGGAGGCCTTTTTGCAGTCAGGGGGGGTCGACGCGGACGCGGACGCGGCGACCGCGCGGAGGTTCCGCGCGCGCGAGCTGAGGCTGGTGCAGAATTTGGGCGCACTGGGGCCGCCGCCGACGGGGGTTTCTGGCGCCGCTGGGACTTGTTGGTGGGCGGCGGCGGGTGGCGGGGCTGGAAGCGGGGGCGACGAGGGCGGAGACGAGGGCGGAGACGAGGCGGCCGGCGCCGTCGCGCGCTGCGAGGAGCTCCAAAATTGCCTGTGCTTCGATGGTGGTGCGTCGTGTGGTCGGCACGGATTCGCGATTTGCTCTTGACTGCGTGTGAAGACAAAGGCACACGGATGCTCCTTTTTTTTTCCCGGCGCCGCTCGACCGCCGCCGCCCCGCGTTGGCGCGTGCAGCTCGAGGCTGATGCGCTCGGCGATCTGGCCCAGGCGCGTGCGCTCGAGGCGCGCCTTGGCGCGGCGGGCGTCGGCCTCGCTGGCGGGCAGGGTC
>Ga0105053_10001364_pt1 | contig 39058 bp, 39 predicted proteins | sample BON01_FD_78093 | JGI IMG/M metagenome (GOLD analysis project Ga0105053, IMG submission 78093) | Freshwater microbial communities from Lake Bonney liftoff mats and glacier meltwater in Antarctica - BON-01 | ecosystem: Environmental > Aquatic > Freshwater > Ice > Glacier meltwater | place: Lake... | reverse complement strand
GGTTTTCGCGGACTATTCCTGCCGACAAGCGCCATTACTCAAGAGTTTGGACCGCACTCAATCTTCCCAGCCCCCGATGATGTTTCAGTCTTCCTCGGTGCGTGGGAGGGTGATCTGGGCCTCGACGATGGAATACCGCAGAGCATTTACACCCTCAACGTCGACGACATGACCCAACTGGGCCTCGAGTCATTACGTGTTGGGCAGAGTTGGCAGTTGCCTGACGGTTCTGGAAGTATCGAATTGGTTGGATTTGAACGTTGGGCATCTTTCCAAATCGCGTCCGATCCCGGCAAAGAATTGGTGCTGATTGCCTCGATGTTGGCAATTCTCGGCTTGAGTTTGAGTTTGTTTATCCAACGTCGGCGGGTCTGGGTCAGGGTAGGTCAGGTTCCTGCGCAGGGCTCGACAGCCAGGGTTAAGGTTGAGGCAGCCGGCATTGCCAAGGCCTCCGGGCACGACGCGACCGAGCAAGTAGACCACATTATCGAATCACTGAAAGGGCCAGCCACCTAATGGATTTCGCAAACAGTGTGCAGTTAGCAGATGCAAGCAACAACTTTGTCTACCTCGCCATGGTGACCCTCTTCCTGGCAACGGTTTTCTTTTCGGCCTCTTTTGCGGTGGGGCGCAGGAGGGAGACCCAACATCAGGTGGCTTCTCGGCGCGTCCTCGTTGAATCGGGTGGCTCGCGCGTTCAGGATTCAGCGCCCGCGCTCACTCAAGATGAGCCCGGTCGGCGGGGTGCAAATATTGGCATGTCGCTCACGTGGCTCTCCGCGGGAATGCTGCTGGTCGGCGTCGTACTGCGCGGGATGTGGGCGGGTCGAGTGCCCTGGGGCAACATGTACGAGTTTTCGATCTCCTCAGCACTAGGCATTCTGGCTGTTTTTTTGGTGTGGTCAACCCAGCGGGACCTTCGCTGGTTGGGTCTGTTTGTCACCCTTCCCACCCTGTTAACCCTTGGAGTGGCCGTCACGCTCCTGTACTCCGAGGCGGCCCAACTCGTGCCGGCTCTGAACTCCTACTGGCTCGTGATTCATGTCCTGGCAGCGATCATTGGCGGCGCCGCTTTCACGGTTGGCGCGGCAACAGCAGGACTGTCTTTGATTGCGGACAAGGGTTGGTTTAAGCAGCTCCCACCGCGAGAGAAACTGGAAGGGCTCACCCACAAAGTTATTGCCTTCTCCTTTCCCATCTGGACGTTTGCGGTTGTCGCTGGGGCGATTTGGGCCGAAAATGCGTGGGGTCGTTACTGGGGTTGGGATCCAAAGGAGACCTGGGCGTTTATTACCTGGGTGATTTTTGCCGCTTATCTGCACGCTCGCTCCACCGCAGGTTGGAAACACCAGAAGGCTTCCATTATCGCAATCGTTGGTTGGCTATCATTCTTGATTAACTACTTCGGGGTAAACATCTTCATTAATGGTCTGCACAGCTACGGCGGGCTGTGACGCCAGTCTGGCATGAAAGGGTTTTTTAAGGATTCTGCTCGCGCCTTTTACGCATTTTGTCAATCCACACTTCGTCGTCAAGTTTGCGCAGAAATTTCGGGTCGTCATCAGGTGCGCTTGGACCGGATTTTTTTCCGTTTATTCCACCCGCTGGCCAGACCCGACCCAATAGCAGCCACGCGACACCACCCAAAACCGGGAGCACCACCACGATCAACAACCAGACGTATTTGGGGAGCGTTCGAACCTGGCTATTGGGGCTTCGAATGACATCGATAATCGAGTAAATATAAAAAGCTAACGCGATGAGAACCCCAGCTACCCTGATCATGACCCTCCTCGCACATTCGGTTGAAACCAGAATCAAATACCCGGCACTGACTCACATATGAGTAGCGTGAAACCTAAGGGTACGCCATGATCGCAATCTGTGTCGGGGTAGCGTTAGGAGGGTGAGGAACAAGACAATTGCTTGGGTGAGTTACACCACGATCAGGTTGGCCTTAGTGGTTTTAGTGTGGTTTGCCCTCCAGTTGTTCACACCGGTTCGAGGACTGCTGGCATTTGTCTTGGCGCTTCTAGTCTCCACGGTCTTCAGCATTATTTTCCTCGGAAAGCAACGAGATGCTATGAGCGAATCAATGTTTGGGTTTTTTCGCGGACTCAATGCGCGCATTGATGCTGCAGCAGCCAAAGAGGACCACTTAGATGAGAATTTAGATGCTGAGCCCAACGCCCAACACGACCCCGTAGATCAACAGCAGATTCCCGGTGACTTTGAGGACGGGAATCAAAGCCGGCCCTAAGGCACCGCGCCTAATGAGTTTAATGGGCAGAAACGCCCACGGGATTGCCGCGTAAGCCAGCAGGGTCCAAGGCCCAAATGGAATCACCAAGACGGCAGGAACCACAAAGGCCGTCGTGATTGAAGCGATGTATAACTTGCGAGTTCGGTGATCGCCAAGCCGGACGGCAAGTGTGCGTTTTCCGTGTTCGGTATCTCCGGGAATATCTCGCAAGTTGTTGGTAATCAAAATAGAGCAGGCGAGTGCGCCAACACCAATTGAAGCGATGAAAGCACCTGTTGTAAGTTCTAAGGTTTGTACGTACGCCGTCCCCATGACCGGGACGACTCCAAAGAAAATAAAAACAAAAAATTCACCAAATCCTGCATAACCATAGGGTCGCGACCCGCCCGTATAAAACCAGGCAGCCGCAATGCTTGCGGCGCCGACAAAGAGAAGCCACCAGGTTTGCGTGAGAAACACCAGCGTGAGTCCGCTGGCACTCGCGATCGCGAACATGAGAAATGCCGCAAACTTAACCTGGTGAGGCTTCGCCAATTCTTGTCCGACGAGCCGGACGGGACCAACTCGCACCCGGTCGGTCCCGCGGATACCGTCGCTGTAGTCATTTGAGTAGTTCACCCCGGCTTGCAGGGCGAGTGCAACGAGGAGGGCCAAGAGCGCTCGGCCAATGTTAATTGAATTGAGGTGCTGAGCAATACTGGTGCCAACTAAAACCGGTGCAATGGCAGCGGGAAGTGTGCGTGGTCGAGCTCCCTGGATCCATTCACGTGTTGTGGCCATGGATTAACCGTAGAGGTTGGTGATGGCAACCTGATCAATTTTGCCATTGGGCAATGTTGCAAGATGGGGGACGACGCGGAAAGTAGGAATCGCGATGGATCCAAGTTCGCGGGCGATCTGTGCGCGAATTTCGGTCATGACATTTTCAAATGCAATTGGGTCAGCAACTATCAGGGCGGTTAGGCTTGGAAGCACGTAGCAGTTGTGTACAACTGGATTCTCTTCGATGATCTTGGCAACGGCCCTGCGCGAAACATTTACCCCGTTGATCAAAATAATGTCGTCGAGTCTGCCGAGAATTTCTAATTGGCCGAGTGAATCTATGTTGCCGTAATCATCCGTACTAAAACTGGAGTCAAACGGTCTGAAACTTTTCTCGTCGGTTGGTCGATAGCCCACAGCAATACTTGGCCCGTGAATGGTGATTCGAGAATCATCGGGATCGAGAGTGGCGTGGGTGCTCGGACCACCCACTCCACTGAAGACACATCCACCAGCACTTTCGGTCATGCCGTAGGTGTAGGTGATGGGAAGACCTAAATCTTGTGCTTGCAGGAAGTCATTGGTGGGGGTTGGGCCACCACCAATTAAAATTGCTGCGCATTGGCTCAGTGCCTTTGCGCCGTTCTGCGAACTCAGTAATCTTCGAAGTTGCGTTGGAACGAGTGACACGAAGACGGGTTCGTTTTTAATGCGATAAACGGCATTGGCGAATTCATCAGGATCAAACGTTGAACCACCGGCGACGCTTTCCAAGCCAACTGGTTCCGTCTCTGCCGCAATTGAGCGGGATAGAACGTTAACTCCACCGATAGAGGTGACGGGTAGTGCGCAAATCCAGCGTGGGGATGCGTCAAGCCTGAGGCCAATGACAGCGCCTGAATTAATGAACTCATTCATTGCTCCCAACTGGGCTGCACTGAGTTCAACTCCACGAGGATTTCCGGTAGATCCTGACGTTGACATAATGGCTATCGTCTGGGATTCACATGGGGCGCTTGACTTGATCGCTGTCCGAATGGCGTGAACCTGGTGCGGGGAATAATGACGGCTCTGCTGGGGAACGGGAGCGAACACCGATGCACCGCTGAGGGCACGGTTGAGGGCGGCCAAGGCGGTGGCGACACCGGAGGCGCCAGGAGCAATCTCGGTGAGTTCAATTTTGCGATTATCGGAGTCGGTCACGACGCGAGAGTAGAAGATGCCGGTAATCTGCGCTCATGGACACTCGTAAAAGGTATGTACTGCCGCCGGTCGCACCGGCGGATTCACCGGCCAACACCGATCCTTCCCACTCGTCCAGTACACCTGCGTGTGAATGGAAAACTTTGGGGGATTTCACCGACATCACGTACAGCCTTGGTACGGGGGCATATCACGGTGTGGCAAAGATCACGATTTCTCGCCCGCACAAGCGAAATGCGTTCAGACCACAGACGCTGTTTGAACTCAGTGATGCCTTCAACGCGGCCCGCGACGACGATAGCGTCGGGGTCATTATTTTAACCGGCCAAGGTGATCTGGCTTTTTGCTCCGGTGGAGATCAAGTCATTCGCGGCAATGACGGGTACATCGGTGATGACGAAGTTGCTCTGAAGGGAATTGGGCGGCTCAATGTCTTAGATTTGCAGGTCCAGATTCGCCGGCTGCCAAAACCCGTGATTGCAATGGTGGCCGGTTACGCAATTGGCGGGGGCCACGTATTACACGTGGTCTGTGATCTCACGGTTGCCGCTGACAACGCCCGCTTTGGTCAAACCGGTCCCAGAGTCGGTTCATTTGATGGCGGATACGGATCTGGATTGCTCGCCAGGATCGTCGGGCAAAAGCGTTCGCGCGAAGTGTGGTACTCCTGTAATCAATATGGCGCCGAGCAAGCCTACGACTGGGGGTTGGTCAATGAAGTTGTACCGATTGAAGACCTTGAAATAGCAACCTGCGATTTAGCAGCTCAGATTTTGACCATGTCACCGCTAGCCCTTCGACTTCTCAAGGCCTCCCACAACGCGGTTGACGACGGCCTTGCTGGTATTCAGCAATTGGCCGGAGATTCAACTCTGCTGTTCTACATGACCGAAGAAGCCCAAGAAGGTCGTGATGCCTTCAAAGAAAAACGCGAACCTGATTTTGGTCGCTTCCCTAAACGGCCGTAAGTTCAATGTCATCTCCCTTTCTCACACTAGAGTTTTTCTCACTCACCCTACGAGAGGAATTTCGGGGACTGCACGTGCGTCAAGGGGTTCTCTTTCAAGGCCCCGAAGGTTGGGGCGAGTTCAGTCCCTTCCCCAACTACACGCCACAGCAAGATGCCTTATGGCTGAAAGCCGCATTGGAAACTGCCTTTGTCCCACGCGATTATCCAATGGATGCACATATTGGTGTTAACGCAATCATTGGAGATCAGGAAGATACTTATCACGGGAGTATTCGTGCGCTGAAGCAATACGGCTGCACCACTATCAAGTTAAAGGTCGGACTAAGCGTAGCCCGTGACGTGGAAAGAGTGCACGGAATCATCCAAGCCTTCAGTGACTCGCAGCGCTTAGATGACTTGCGTATTCGCCTTGATGCCAATGGACGTTGGAGTGTTCAGCAGGCATGCGACACTGTTCACGATCTTCATGGCGCACCTATTGAATATATTGAACAACCATGTCGTTCGGTTCAACAATTGGGGGAGCTTCATCGAAAAATAAATATTCCTATCGCCGTCGATGAAAGCATTCGTCTCGATGGTGAGGTTCAGGTGCGTGACTTTGCGGATCTAGCAATAGTGAAAGTCTCGCCGCTCGGTGGAATCAACGCAATTGAGCAGTTGGTAGAAAAACTCGACGTCCCAATTCGAATTAGTGGCGCGCTGGAATCAAGCGTTGGATTAAGCGCTTCACTTGCAGCGGCACACGCACTAGTGCCAAATGAAGTTGCAGGGCTGGGTACAGGAATGCTTTTTGCAATGGACACGACGACACAACCTGCCGTACCTCACCGTGGTCGTATCCAGGTCAAGCGGTATGAGCCCGGTAGCGACCAACTCAAGGAGGTTCGCCTTTCAATCACGGAGCAGGAGGCGTGGAGGAAGCGCTTTGCCCTCGCTTGGGCGTTGATACCGGACTCTGTGCTTGCGTCCTGGGGCGTACCCCATTCGGGTATGCGAGGCTAGGGACATGGAGCCATCGATCGCTCAGGCGAAAGTAATGGTTGACGAACTTATTCGATGCGGCATCACCGACGTTGTTTTGTCCCCAGGCTCTCGGAGCGCGCCACTTGCCTTGGAACTTGCGGGTGCACACGCTCGGCTTGAGCTTCGTCTGCACGTTCGCCTTGACGAGAGGGTCGCCGCATTTGTCGCATTGGGTTTGGGTAAAGCGACCGGAATCCCGGCTGCCGTGGTGACAACTTCAGGTAGCGCCGTCGCAAACTTATTACCCGCGGTCATAGAAGCGGATCACTCCTATGTACCAATGATTCTGTTGACCGCGGATCGACCACCCCAATTGCGTGGGATCGGGGCCAATCAAACTATTTCGCAAATGGCGATTTTTGGTCCGCATGTTCGACTCAGTGTTGATTTAGCAACCGCGACCGCAGCGGAAGGTCAAGTCAAGTACTGGCGTTCGGAAATATCCCGGGCTGTTGGAATCGCAACCGATTGCGTGAGTCCTGGTCCAGTGCACGTCAACATTCCATTCTCTGCACCACTCGTTGGTGACGCGGACGGTATTTGGGTTGAGAGTCTTGATGGTCGACCCGATGGCCGCCCCTGGGTCGCCGACGCCCGGCTCCTTGCCGCCGTCAGTTCACCACTCGATGAAATCATGACTTTCCTTGACGAAGAAGGTGTGGTGCCGGCTCGTGGGTTAATCGTGGTGGGGGATCACAATGACTCAGATTTCATCGAAATGATTGATGAACTCAGTGACTGTGTCGGCTGGCCGATCATTGCTGAGCCCAGTGCGAATTTGAGTCGAGCCGACCTCGCGCTCTCGCATGGGCATTTACTCGCGGCAGATCCCGCCTTTCGAGAAACCCATGTCCCGGATCTGGTTTTGACAATTGGGAAAGTTGGCCTCTCCCGCGGAGTGCTCAAGCTCATCGAGTCGGCGGGGATGCATATCGCGGTAGATAGCCACGCGAATTTTTCTGATCCAACCCGCAGCGCTGACTTAGTGATCGCTGCTGTACCGCTCCCGCCGGAAGAGTGTGAAGTTGATGGCGAATGGCTCGAACAGTGGCAGCGGGCAGATATTTTGGCCGCCGCCGCGATTGAGACTGTTTTGAATCCGGAGGAACTCACCGGAATGCAGATTGCGAGAGTCGTGACCCGGCTGTTACCGGAAGCTGGAACGCTTTTTCTGGGAGCTTCCTCGGCGGTTCGTCATGTTGCATCGTTTGCTGCAACCAGTGTGACCGACTCGGCCGTCCTGGGTAACCGCGGAGTTTCTGGAATTGACGGTTGCGTGTCCACAGCTTCAGGGATCGCGATTAGCGCAACGGTCGAAGGTGACGGTTGCGTCGTCGCCTTGGTCGGTGATCAATCATTTCTTTATGATTCGAATGCACTTTTGATCCCACCAACCGAACCAAAAATCAACCTCGTGGTGGTCGTGATCGACAATAATGGTGGTGGAATTTTTTCAACATTGGAGCAGGGGGGTCCGCAATACGCACAGTACTTCGAACAAGTATTCGGGATACCCCTTGAGATTGACCCAACGTTGGTCGCAACGTCGCTTCGGGCTCATGCTGTCACCGTTACGACCGAAGACGAATTGGCCGAGGAACTGGACAAGGCGATTGACGGTGGATTGCACGTCATCACTGCAACGAGTGTTGATCGAGCGCGGGAAAGTGAAATTTTGGTACAGATTGCACAGGCTGTCCACGAAGCACTTTCAGGGAATTGAGTTTGGTGGTCGCAGATTCAACCCGGCAAAAAATTCTTATTGCCGCCCGGGACCTGTACTCCACCCTCGGCGTTCTCAATATTTCTCGACGTGAAATCTCTAAAAATTCAGGTTATGCGGCGGGTACCGTGACTGCGGTTGCAAGGAATCGGTCAGAGTTTCTAAAGCTCGTCATCGCCGCGATGCCGTATTCATCGGTCACCAAAAGTCTTGACGTAAATCTTGACGCGAACGAAAATCACGCCTTGCAGTTATTGCTGTCGGCCTCTCGTGATATTTGGGGAGATCCAGCAAGTGCGTGGGATCCTATTGAACTCTCCGCTTTGGCGGGTGCCCCATTTGATGAGGGTTTGCGCGAAATATTGGCGCAACGGATCGAGTATCGATGGGAGAAATCCCGCGATATTGTGGTGAAATTGCGCGAGCACGGCTTGGTCGATCCAATGGTCGATCTTGATTCGGTTGTATTACACATTATTGCTGTCGGAGTCGGTATCGCAATGCTGGCTCCGGTCTTGCCCGTGGATATCAGTGAGACTCACTGGACCGCACTGAGTGCTCGGCTGTTGGAGTCCCTGTCGGTAAGCGATCCGGTCGTCCCACATCCAGGGGAGTTACCAAATTTTTGGCGGATCCGAACAACACTTTCGGGTGCACCTGCGTCAACGGCGAGGCTACTTCGAATGCTATCCATGCTTGATGTGGCGGTTGTTCAATTAACCTCGGTTGACCTAACAAGCGGAGAACAACAAATTGACGCCATTTTAAAAACTCCCGCGAAGATGGACCGAGCAACCCTGCGGCAAGCCATAGATTCAGTTGGCAAAGATGTCATTGTCGCAAGTGGTAATGAAAATGACACCGTTGATGTTGCAACCCGGGTACTCAGGCTCAGCAGCATTCTGGCAACAACTCCAGCGTTTGCGCCCCAAGCAGCAGCGGACCTGATTCTGGCCCAGTCGTGGGAGGTCGTTGAAGCAACAAGTGGCGAGAACTCTTCAGAACGTGTGTTAAGGCTGCAATGGACCTTGGATCAGCACGTGATTTTGCGACGCGAGGGCGCGCCTTTCACCCAGGTTGAGTATCAGCGCGCCTCAGCGCTGTTGGAACTAGTCGAAGCCTTGGTCACTGCAAGTGGCGTAACGAGTGAATACGGGTGGGTAGAGGAACTCACCAACAACAAGCCAGTGCTGGTTCGGCTGGCTCGTCCCGAGGACACGGAAGCGGTTGAACAATTACACATAAGGTCGTCAGAGAAATCCATCTATCAGCGTTACTTCACTCCGAAAAATTCGTGGCGCGAAGAAAACCTGCGGCGGGTGAGCGGAGGCCACAGGGGAGTCACTCTCGTCGTGACTGATCGAAACAATCAATTGATGGCCTTGGCAAATGTATTTCCACTTTCGGCAACCGATGTGCAAACCGGTGAAATTGCCTACTTGGTTGAGGATCAATTTCAGGGTCAAGGAATTGGAAAGATTCTGCTCAAGCATTCACAGGACTTGGCCACCCGGTTGGGCTTTAACAAATTGGTGGCTTATGTGCTCAACGACAATCCGGTGATGCGCAAATTGCTACTCAATCATGACTGGGTGCAGGTGCCAGCCCCTGAATTTGGACTTGCTGTTAACGCATTTGAAAAAGTAATGATTAATTAACTACTTTCGAGTGCGTCGCGCACCGGGGCAAGTTTTGCAGCCGACTCGGCCAGTTCTAACTCGGGAATCGACCCAGCAACGATTCCGCAGCCGGCGAACGAGCGCACCGTTCCAGCGTCGTGATCAATTTTCGCGCATCGTAGGGCAATCCCGAATTCACCATCGCCCCGCTGATCGAACCAACCAACCGGGCCGGCGTAGCGTCCGCGGTTCATTCCTTCAAGCTCGGCAATCATGAGTTTGGCCCGCTCGGTTGGGGTCCCGCACACGGCGGCTGTGGGGTGCAATGACGCAACAAGTGACAAGATGGGGGCTTGGCTTGCCAGCTGGCCGGTGACATCTGTTGCGAGATGTTGCACATTTGCGAGTTCAAGAACGCGCGGTTGATCGGGGACATCAAGGTCCGTGCAGTGGGTTGCGAGTGCTTTCGCGACGGAGTGAACCGCGTACTCATGCTCGGCCAAATCCTTCCGGCTTTTCATGAGATCAGACGCTAAATCGGCATCGGTGCTTTTATCTCCTTGGCGCCGAACCGTTCCAGCCAGAACCCGACTCATGACCAGATCACCGATACGCCGAACGAGTAACTCCGGAGTCGCGCCGAAGAGGTCCTCAACCACAAACGTCCAACAGGTGGGGTAGGCCTGCGCGAGTGCATTAATGAGGAAGCGAACATCAAGGCTTCCATCAACGTGGGCGACGAGATCGCGAGCGAGAACTACCTTGTCGAGTTCACCGGCATCGATTCGGGTAACCGCGGTTGCCACGGCCTGCTCCCACTCCCAAGGCTGGACACTTCCTTCGGCCCAAACAACCGCCCGGGGTCCCACCGGTACCGAAACGGGTGGGAGGGCGGTGCTGGCGGAACCGATCGTGGTCATCCACGTTTGTCCGCCACGTTTACCGACCACCACGCTGGGTACGACAACTTCGGACAGATTATTGAGATCAAAGGCAAATGAGGCGAAGGCAACGGGTCCGGTTCCCGGCAGACTCACCGTGTCCTCAACGCGGGCATTAGTCAAAAGACGGTTCCACCAACGCTGGGTTCGGGAGAAAGTTTCGTCACCACGGACTTGCAACCGGGCCGCAACCCCCCAACCGATGAGTCCTTCTCCACCGCGGACCCAGGCAAGTGGGTTGTCCACCGGCAGATGGCGTAACAGCTCAATATCGTGATCGAGTGCCCGGGTGCGGAACGTCAGGTGCTCTTGATCGGGTATCGCCCCCGACTGCTCAAACGTACTCACCACGGGAGCCTACGGCTACCCAATGATTTCAACCACTTGAAACTGTGGTTCGCACCTGGCGCGATCTCTGACAGACTATTGCAGTGGCCAGAGCGAACTTGGATAAAGATCCAGCCGAAGTAGCCGCAATGTTTGATGCTGTCGCTGCCAAATACGACATCACAAATGACATTTTGGCGCTTGGACAAACCCGCCGCTGGCGCAGCGCGGTTCGCACAGCTCTCACCCTCGAACCACGCCACCTCGTTCTTGACATTGCAGCCGGCACCGGCACTTCCACGGCTGCCTTTACCGCGACGGGAGCACAGGTTATTGCCGCGGACTTTTCACTAGGAATGTTAGAAGTTGGTAAAGCCCGAAACCCAACTCTCCCCTTCGTGGCAGCAGATGCGTTGGCACTGCCATTCGGTGATGCATGTTTTGATCGGGTCACCATTTCATTTGGACTGCGTAACGTCGCTGACCGCATGTTGGCGTTAGACGAATTCCACCGGGTCATCAAACCCGGCGGAGTTCTGGTGATTTGTGAGTTCTCCCACCCAACGCTGGCGCCACTTCGCAAGGTGTACACCGAATACTTGATGGCGGCGCTACCGGCGCTCTCGGATCGAGTGTCGTCAAGTCCAGACGCATATCGTTATTTGGCCGAGTCGATTCGGGCTTGGCCAACCCAGAAAGAATTGGCGGTCGATATCGCGAAAGCTGGTTGGCGCGACGTCCAATGGCGTAATTTCACCGGGGGAATCGTGAGCATCCACCGGGCAATTGCTGGAAAGGATTGACCACTATGCTTGGAGGGATAGTGAAGCAATTCACAATCGCTCAAGATATTCCCTTATCGTTGTGGCCGGATAAATCTCAGTCGTAGAGCAGGTGAAAGGTCCCGAGTGAACGTCTACACACCAATTTTGGTGCTCGGGATCTTGGCCTTCGGCTTTGCCGTCTTCTCCGTCGTGATCGCCAGTTTTACCGGGCCCAAACGCTACAACCGGGCGAAATATGCCGCTTACGAATGCGGAATTGAACCGACGCCACAGCCGATGGGTGGCGGGCGGTTCCCGGTGAAATTTTACCTGACCGCCATGATGTTCATCATTTTTGATATTGAGCTGGTTTTCCTCTACCCGTGGGCAGTTTCCGCCGATGCGCTCGGCGCATTTGGATTAATCGCAATCTTTCTTTTCCTGATAAATTTATCTTTGCCATATGCATACGAGTGGCGCCGCGGCGGATTGGAGTGGGATTAATGGGTCTTGAAGAGAAGTTGCCCTCGGGAATTTTGCTGACAACGGTTGAGCAGGTGGCCGGCTACGCACGTAAGGGTTCACTCTGGCCAGCCACTTTCGGTTTGGCTTGTTGCGCAATTGAAATGATGGCAACGGGCGGCCCCCGATATGACATTGCCCGTTTTGGCATGGAAGTTTTCCGCGCATCACCACGTCAGGCAGATCTGATGATTGTCGCCGGCCGGGTTAGCCAAAAAATGGCGCCGGTATTGCGTCAAATCTACGACCAAATGCCAGATCCAAAATGGGTGCTCGCGATGGGCGTGTGTTCATCCAGTGGCGGAATGTTCAACAATTACGCCGTGGTCCAAGGGGTCGACCACGTTGTCCCCGTTGACGTCTATCTTCCCGGATGCCCACCACGACCTGAGATGCTCATCGATGCAATCCTAAAAATCCATGACGAAATTCAAGACATGAAACTTGGCGTAAACCGCAAAAAGCAGATCGTTGAGCAGGAGCGGGTTGCCCTTGCTGCGCCAGCAGTCCTGGAAATGAAAGGCCTGATGCAATGAGCGAACTCCCCGTAGTTCCCTTGGGCACTACCGAAATTGATCTTGTCGGTGTTCGTAAAGGCTCATTTGGTACGTCAGGTTCCGGCGATACAAGCGGGTTCGGTGGATTGGTTGCGCCGATCGTCATGCCCGGCGCTTCGCTGCCCCCCTTCGGTGGCTGGTTCGACGAAGTAGCGGAAGAACTCGCACTGTCGTTACTTGATGCAGGTGTAAGCGGGGTCGTTGAAAAGATCGTTATCGATCGTGGCGAGATGACTTTCCATGTGAAGGCAGAGCATCTCATTTCATTCATGACCGAATGCCGTGACGAACCTGCACTGCGGTTTGAAATGTGTACCAGCGTTAGTGGCGTCCATTTCCCCGAAGATGCGGATCGCGAGCTGCACATCGTTTACAGTTTGCTGTCCATCACTCATAACCGCCGAATCCGGGTCGAAGTGAGCATCCCTGACGCGGACCGACATCTCCCCTCGCTCGTTGCGTTGTACCCGTCCGCGGATTGGCACGAACGCGAAACGTGGGACTTTTTCGGAATTATTTTTGATGGCCATCCTGCATTAACGCGCATTGAAATGCCGGATGACTGGGTGGGTCATCCACAACGCAAGGACTATCCCTTGGGCGGAATCCCCATTGAATACAAAGGTGCAACGATCCCTTCACCTGAGCACCGGAGGTCGTACAACTGATGACTGCCACAGACTTTACAAATGCCGATCCGTTCTCTGGTTCCTACGACACCACCGAAGGCACCGTCTACAACCTTGGCGGAGGCGACTGGGACTCCATCGCTGCCGCGCCCGAGGGTGAGAATGAGCGAATCGTTGTCAACATGGGACCGCAACACCCATCAACGCACGGTGTGCTTCGCATGATCTTGGAACTTGAGGGCGAAACCGTTGTCGAAGCGCGATGCGGCATTGGCTTCTTGCACACCGGAATTGAAAAAAACATGGAGTTTCGCACCTGGGTTCAAGGTGTCACCTATGTAACCCGCATGGATTACTTAGCACCGATGTTCAATGAAACCGCATATTGCCTCTCCGTTGAGCGGCTGCTGGGAATCGAAGACCAGATCCCTGAACGTGCCAACGTCATCCGAGTCATGATGATGGAACTCAATCGAGTCTCATCGCACTTGGTGGCACTTGCCACAGGTGGGATGGAACTTGGCGCCCTCACCGCCATGATTTTCGGCTTCCGCGAGCGCGAACTGGTTCTCGACATTTTCGAGATGGTCTCCGGATTGCGCATGAACAGCGCCTACATCCGCCCAGGCGGAGTGGCCATTGATTTACCAAATGGCGCGGAAGAAAAGATCCGCGAGACGGTTGTGCTGTTGCGCAAACGACTCAAAGACACGGCCGACCTGTTGGTGGGCAATGCGATCTGGATGGGTCGAACGGTAGGTGTTGGTTACCTTGACCTCACCGGATGTACCGCACTCGGCATGACCGGTCCGGTGCTGCGTTCAACTGGATTACCGCATGACCTTCGCAAAAGTGCGCCCTATTGCGGTTATGAAAACTATGAATTCAACGTGCCGACCCAAACCACCTGCGATGCGTACGGCCGTTTCTTAATCCGGATAGCAGAAATGCGTGAGTCACTCAATATTGTCGACCAGTGCCTTGATCGACTCGTGCCCGGCCCGGTCATGATCGCCGACAAGAAAATTGCTTGGCCATCACAATTGTCAATCGGTGGAGACGGGCAAGGAAACTCACCCGAACACATTCAAAAAATTATGAGCGAGTCCATGGAAGCACTCATTCACCATTTCAAATTAGTAACCGAAGGTTTTAGTGTCCCGGCCGGTCAAGTTTATGTTCCGATCGAGTCACCACGCGGTGAACTCGGTGCCCATGTTGTGAGTACCGGCGGCACCAGGCCCTATCGCGTGCACTTCCGGGATCCGTCGTTTAATAATTTGCAAGCGGTCGCCGCTATGAGTGAAGGTTCGATGATCGCTGACGTAATCGCCGCGGTTGCCAGCATCGACCCGGTAATGGGCGGAGTGGACCGCTAAATGTCACAGATTAATCCCGCAGAGAAACGAGTAACACGTGATAACTGAACCAACTCGAATCAAAATGCGAGAGCTTGCCGGACGTTACCCGAATCCGCGTTCGGCACTCCTACCCATGCTGCACTTGGTGCAGGCCGAACAAGACCAAGTAACCACCGAAGGTATTGCGGCTTGCGCGGAGGAACTTGAAATCACCCATGCCGAGGTAACCGCGGTGGCAACGTTTTACACCATGTACAAGTACAGCCCGGTGGGAAAACATCACATTGGGATTTGCATCAACACTCTGTGCGGTCTCCTCGGCGGAGATGCTGTCTACAAGCGGGTAGCGGAGCGACTGGGCGCAACACACAACGGTCCATCTGCTGACGGAAATTTCTGGTTGGAGCGCATTGAGTGCCAAGCGGCTTGCACCCACGCACCCGTCATGACAATTGACTGGGAATTCATGGACGACGTAACTCCCCAAAGCGCGGTAGACGTTATTGACAAACTTGCCGCCGGTGAAGAAGTGTGGTCAACGCGGGGACCGATGATTCGTGACTTCCAAGCAACGGAACACACACTCGCTATGGCCGAAGATGACTTGGCGACCATTGGAAATTGCGTTGATGAAAAAATGCTTGCAGGTTTAAGAATTGCAAAGTCTGGAGGGCAGCAATAATGAAATTGACACCCGTAATTACTGAGCACTGGGATGACCCCGAGCTCTACACACTTGACGGTTACCAGCGCCACGGTGGATACGAAGCACTCGCAAAAGCACTCAAGACCGATCCCGATGAGATCATCACAATGGTAAAGGACAGTGGGCTCCGCGGACGTGGGGGAGCCGGATTCCCTACCGGATTGAAGTGGTCATTTGTCCCCCAAAATGACGGAAAGCCGCACTACCTGGTGGTAAACGCCGACGAGTCTGAGCCGGGTGCATGTAAGGACATCCCCATCATGATGGCAAACCCGCACGCACTCGTCGAAGGCGTCATCATCACCTCATTTGCTATCCGGGCACATCATGCCTTTATTTATATCCGCGGTGAAGTCCCGGCGGCGATCCGCAAGGTTGCTTTTGCCGTACGGCAAGCTCGCGAGGCGGGCCTGATCGGTAAAAACATTCACGGTTCAGGTTTCGACCTTGAAGTCACCGTCCACGCTGGTGCCGGCGCCTATATTTGCGGTGAAGAAACCGCACTCCTTGACTCACTCGAAGGTTATCGTGGACAGCCACGTTTGAAGCCGCCTTTTCCTGCCGTTGCCGGACTTTATTCATCCCCGACGGTCATTAACAACACTGAGACGATTGCCAATATCCCCTACATTATTGATCGCGGCGTTGAATGGTTCCGTCAATTTGGCACAGAGAAGTCACCCGGATTTAAAGTGTTTGCCGTGTCAGGTCACGTACAACGACCAGGTATCTATGAAGCACCGCTGGGAATCACAATGCGCGAGTTACTCGACTACGCCGGTGGCATGCGTCCGGGCGCTGAGCTCAAGTTTTGGCTTCCCGGTGGGTCCAGCGTCCCTATGCTGACAGCGGATCATCTGGACCTCCCCTTGACCTATGAAGCAATGGCCGAGGCTGGAACCATGTTGGGAACAGGAACCCCCATGGTCTTTGACCAAACGGTGTCGGTTGTCAAAGCGGTTACCCGCTGGCTTGAGTTTTACAAGCATGAGTCCTGCGGAAAGTGCACCCCCTGCCGCGAGGGCACCTATTGGATCACCGGAGTTTTGGAAAAGTTTGAGCACGGCCACGGTACCGAGGGCGAAATGGAAACACTGACCACATTGTGCGGGCAGATCGCCGGTCGCTCATTCTGCGCACTCGGTGACGCTGCGGCAACACCGTATCCGGCGGCCATGAAATATTTTCGCGACGAATTCACCGCTGCGACACACACCAGTGCCGACGAGGCGTTCGATCCAATTGCCTCATACGTCTTTTCGGGAGCGCGCGCGACATGACCGTGACGAATCACACCGAAAAAGTCGACACGGTCAGTGTCGTCATTGACGGCATTGAAATGGACGTGCCCAAAGGGACCCTCGTTATTCGCGCCGCCGAGCAGATTGGTATTGAGATTCCTCGCTTCTGCGATCACCCTCTGCTGGCGCCGGTTGCCGCCTGTCGCGCCTGTCTCATTGAAATTGATGGGGTCGCGAAGCCCCAACCGGCTTGTGCACAGGTGCTCACCGACGGCATGAATGTTCGGACCCAGCGTTCATCAGAAATGGCACGGATCGCCCAAGAGGGCGTCATGGAATTTTTGCTGGTAAACCATCCCCTCGATTGTCCAGTATGCGACAAGGGTGGCGAGTGCCCGTTACAAAATCAAGCCATGAGCGTGGGTCGCGCGGACTCGAGATTTGAAGGTGAAAAGCGTACCTTCCTTAAACCTATCAACATAAATGCCGAGATACTCCTCGATCGTGAGCGGTGTGTCTCGTGCGCGCGTTGCACCCGTTTCGCGGACGAGATCGCCGGAGACGCTTCCCTCGAGTTGCTGGAACGCGGTTCCCAACAACAGGTCGGTACCGCAAATGACGAGCCGTTTGACTCGTACTTCTCGGGCAACGTGGTTCAGATTTGTCCGGTTGGCGCTCTGACAAGTGCGTCGTACCGCTTCCGTTCGAGACCGTTTGACTTGGTCTCTGTTCCCACCACGTGCGAACACTGCGCATCAGGGTGTTCACTTCGCACCGATTACCGCCGAGGCACAGTCACCCGTCGACTGGCATGGGATGACCCAGAAGTAAATGAGGATTGGAGTTGCGACAAGGGCCGCTTCGCATTCGCATACCTGTCTTCTGGTCGAGTTGAATCCCCCCTGATTCGTGAAAATGGTGAACTTCGTCCGGCATCCTGGCCTGAGGCAATGCACTTTGCCGCTTCAGGTTTGACGGCTGCCGGAACTTCGGCGGTGCTTGTTGGTGGCCGACTCACCGTCGAAGACGCTTACGCATATTCGAAGTTTGCCCGAGTTGTGTTAGGAAGTGACAACATTGACTTCCGGGCGCGCGCCGGCTCAACCGAAGAAGCAGAATTTTTGGTGGCTCATGTAGCTGGAAAGACGTTGGAAATCACCTACGCTGACGTGGAGTCCGCCTCACAGGTTGTGCTCGTGGGCTTTGAACCAGAAGATGAATCACCGATTCTGTTCCTACGTTTACGCAAGGGTGCCAAAAAAGGAGTTACGGTTCACACGGTTGGCCCACTTTATTCACTGGGGAGTGAAAAACTTAACGCGAACTGGATTCAAGCGAAGGCCGGCTCTGAAGCCCACGTGATCGCAAACCTTGATCCTGATCTCGTGGGTGCGCTGAACCGCAATTCAATTATTTTGGTAGGGGAACGTGCTTCCTCTAGTCCGGGAACGCTGACCGCGGTTTGCGAACTGGGCGCAAAAACTGGCGCACGCATTGCCTGGGTGCCCCGACGTGCTGGTGAACGAGGTGCACTTGATGCAGGTGCGTTGGCAGGTTTACTTCCCGGTGGTCGACCAATGACCGAGCCGGTAGCTCGCGCTGAGATCGCGCAGTTGTGGAATATCGACGCCGATTCACTTCCGCAGGCGGGACTTGCTGGCGCCGAATTAATTGCGGCGATTACACATGGATCGATTAAGGCAATCGTGACCGCTGGCCTGGATCCAGCCGATCTGCCCGATGGCGGTGAACTTATTGCCGGAATCGAAGGCGCCGACTTTGTTGTGGCGCTTGAAAATCACCACTCGGAAATCACCCAGCGGGCAAGTGTCGTATTCCCCGTTGCCGTGGTCACCGAAAAATCGGGATCCTTCATGAACTGGGAAGGCCGGAGTAAGCCCTTCAGTGCCGCGTTCCGCGAGGCATTGACCCTTTCCGACGCCGGGGTGCTCTCCATGTTGGCGAGCGCAATGGATTCCCAGTTAAATGGTGATACGCGCGCACTTCGAAAAGAAATGAACTCACTCCTCCCTTGGTCGGGTCCACGCCCAGAGTTGAATCCCGTTGAAGCCGTCCCGGCGTCTGGAACAACCGTGGCAACATGGCGCTTGCTGATCGATTCAGGTGTGATGCAAGAAGGGGAGCCTCATTTAGCGGCAACCGCGCGCCCATCAGTTGTGAGCGTGAATTCTGCGTTGTTTGACGAACTGGGCCAACCCGAAGTAATCACCGTTACCGGTCCGAAGGGTTCGATCACCCTGCCGGTACAGGTCGCCAAGGTCTCTGGTGAAAGCGTATGGCTTCCCATGAACTCACCGGGATCACATATTTATGCGCAACTTGGTTGTGGCTATGGTGACGTCGTTGTCGTCAAGGGAGGTCCCGCATGAGTGGTTCTTCATTTGGTTTCTTTGGAACCGACCCATGGTGGATGGTAATTCTCAAGGCCGTTGCAATTTTTGGAATGCTCGTGATCCTGACCCTATTCACCATTTGGTGGGAGCGGCGTGTTGTCTCGCGGATGCAAAACAGAATCGGCCCGAACCGGGTGGGTCCGGCTGGTTTACTGCAGTCGCTAATGGACGGTTTTAAACTTGCCTTAAAAGAAGAAATCATCCCCAAATCGGCGCACGTTGCCGTGTACTGGATCGCTCCGGTCATTTCCGCAACGGCAGCCTTCCTCGCATTTGCCGTCATTCCGTTTGGCCCACCGGTCTGGATCCTTGGAGTTGAAACACCACTGCAACTCACCGACTTCCCCGTGTCGGTGCTGTACGTCTTGGCCATTACTTCCGTTGGTGTTTACGGCCTGGTCCTCGCCGGTTGGTCATCCGGTTCCACCTACCCACTTCTTGGTGGATTACGTTCAACCGCCCAAGTGATCTCCTATGAAATCGCCATGGGACTTTCATTTGTTGCCGTATTTCTCTTTGCCGGCTCCATGTCGACGTCGGAGATCATCGCGAAACAACAACCCATCTGGTTCGCCGTTATTTTGTTGCCATCGTTTCTTATTTATGTCACATCCATGGTCGGCGAAACCAACCGTGCACCGTTTGACCTCCCCGAAGCTGAAGGTGAACTTGTCGGTGGTTTCCACACCGAGTATTCGTCATTGAAGTTTGCCATGTTTTTCTTGGCCGAGTACATCAACATGGTGACGGTCTCGGCTCTGGCAGCGACCCTTTTCCTGGGTGGCTGGTTGGCTCCATGGCCCATCTCCCTGTGGGATTCGGCAAACGTGGGTTGGTGGCCAATTCTTTGGTGGTTGCTAAAGGTGCAACTCTTTATTTTCATGTTCATTTGGTTACGAGCGACTCTTCCACGATTGCGCTACGACCAGTTCATGAAATTTGGCTGGAAAGTTCTCATCCCCGCCTCCTTAGCGTGGATTTTTATCGTTGCGACGGCTCGCGTTTTCCGGAACGATTTCACGTTCAGTAACCAACAATTGTTAATAGCCGGCGCCGCGGTAATTGCGATACTATTGATTGGCTCATGGTTACTTCAGGTCCGCTCCGATCGTAAACAAGCAAGTTTTGACGCTGATCTGGAGTTCGAGGTTCATGTTCCATTCGACCCAATGGCTGGTGGTCATCCCATTCCGCCAATGCCGGGTCAAGTACTCGCCTACACCCCGCGACGAATACTCGCCGCTCAGACTGTGACTTCTACAGCGATTGCGCCCGCAATTGATTCCACCCCTACCGAGGAGACGCCTCATGCCTGAGTTGCCAACCGCGGTTCGCGGGTTTGGAGTGACCTTTAGAACCATCTTTAAAAAGGTTGTGACCGAGCAGTACCCAGAGGATGCCAGTAAGTATCCGCCCAAACCCCGCTTTCATGGCCGCCATCAACTCAATCGTTGGGCAGACGGACTCGAAAAATGCATCGGTTGTGAACTCTGCGCGTGGGCTTGCCCGGCAGATGCAATTTTTGTTCAAGGAGCTGACAACACCGCCGAAGAACGCTTTTCACCAGGTGAGCGTTACGGCCGGGTCTATCAAATCAATTACACCCGATGTATTTTTTGCGGGCTGTGCATCGAGGCCTGTCCAACCCGTGCACTCACCATGACCAACGAATTTGAGTTGGCCGACACCAACCGGGCTGATTTAATTTATGAAAAGCAAGATCTTCTTGGCCCGATGCTTCCAGGAATGCTCGCCCCACCACATGAAATGGTGCCGGGAACGTCCGACAGTGATTATTACTCGAATAAAATCACTGGATCAGTCCCCGAGCAACGGACATCTTCCGCCAATGAGCCGGCGAACACTGAGCAAGGCGGACCTGCGTGAGCATTGATGGCGAACTCGTCGTTTTCATAATTTGCGGTGGTTTATCGGTTGTCGGCGCACTCGGAATGGTTCTGTCACGCAAGGCGGTGCATTCGGCCCTGTTTATTGCGATGGTCATGATCAACCTTGCAATTCTTTATGTTGCGAACTCTGCCCCATTTCTTGGAATGGTCCAAATCATCGTTTATACGGGTGCTGTCATGATGTTGTTCCTGTTCGTCCTGATGGTGGTCGGCGTTGACTCATCGGATTCATTGATTGAGACAATTCGCGGTCAGCGACTTTTTGGTATTTTGTTCGGGGTGGCACTCGCCATCCTGCTGATTGGCGGTATTGGAAGTTCGGTGAACGGACGACAGGACATTGGGCTCAATGCGGCAAATGACGAGTTTGGCGGCAACGTAGAAGGTATTGCAAATTTGATTTTCAGCGACTTTCTTTTTGCCTTTCAGACAACAGCAGCATTACTGATCACCGCTGGCTTGGGTGCGGTCATTCTGACTCACCGCGAAGCGTGGAAACCTAAAGCCACCCAGAAGGAACTCTCCGTTGCCCGATTTATGGTGGGGGCGGGTCACCCGGGTAACAAACCCAACTCCGGCGTTTACGCACGGCATAATGCGGTAAATACCCCAGCGATCTTGCCGGATGGCTCACTGTCGCTTGAGAGTGTTCCAGCCCCCGTTCGTTCGCGTGATGACTCGCTATTGATTGACCACAGGGTCGTATCAACCGTTGTCGAACTGGTTGAGGGCGAGGACCAGAACTAATGGATCCCATGTACTACATTTATCTCGCCACCTTACTTTTCAGTATCGGGGCGATCGGGGTTCTGGTACGCCGCAACGCGATTATTGTGTTTATGTCCGTCGAGTTAATGCTGAATGCGGCGAATTTGGTATTCGTTGCTTTTTCCCGCATGAACGGAAATCTCGACGGTCAAAGCGTCGCATTCTTTGTCATGGTGGTGGCCGCAGCCGAAGTTGTCGTCGGGCTCGCGATCATCGTTCAAGTTTTTCGCACGAGGCAGTCAGCATCAATTGATGAGCCGAATCTTTTGAAGTACTAGCAAAAAATTATCTGACCATTTAAAGCCAAGGAATAGGACCAAACGTGACCGTTATGCCAGCGGAGGGGCTTTTCTCCCTTATGTGGCTTCTCATTGCGTTGCCCTTGGCGGGTGCAGCGATTTTGCTGCTCACGGGTCGACGTTCCAATTCGTGGGGCCCCTACCTGGGTGTACTCACCGTGTGCGCCTCAGCCATTCTTGGTGTCCTGCTTTTGATCCAAATGATGGGACTGCCAGCCGAGGAACGAACCATTACCCAGGTCGCGTATCAATGGGTTTTTGTCGGCAGCTTCACCGTTGATCTTGCTTTTCAACTCGATCAGCTCTCCATGGTTTTCATTCTGCTCATCACAATTGTCGGTTCGCTGATCCACATCTATTCGCTCGGCTACATGTCGCATGACCCTGACAAGCGTAAATTTTTCGGCTATCTCAATCTTTTCGTTGCGGCAATGTTGCTACTCGTGATGGCGAATAACTACCTGCTGCTCTACGTTGGTTGGGAAGGCGTTGGTTTGGCGAGTTATCTTCTCATTGGTTTCTGGCAACATAAGCCCTCAGCCGCAGCGGCCGCTAAAAAAGCATTCATCATTAACCGAATCGGTGACGTCGGCTTAAGCCTGGCCATCATGCTGATGTTCGTTACCTTCGGTTCGGTCGCTTTCTCCGACGTCTTTGGTTCGGCGACCCAGGCGAGTGAAGGGACCCTGACGGCCATTGGTCTACTCCTGCTACTAGCAGCGGCTGGAAAGTCCGCCCAGTTCCCACTGCAGGCGTGGTTACTCGATGCCATGGAAGGCCCAACACCGGTTTCCGCTCTCATTCACGCGGCCACCATGGTGACCGCCGGTGTTTACTTGATCGCTAGAAGTAACGTGATTTACAACAATGCCGAATGGGCGGCAATGGCGGTGATCGTGGTCGCTCTGATCACGATTTTCATGGGCGCAATTATTGGATCGGCAAAAGACGATATTAAAAAAGCTTTAGCCGGATCCACCATGAGCCAGATCGGTTACATGATGCTTGCGGTTGGACTTGGTCCCATCGGTTACGTCTTCGCAATCTTTCACCTGCTCACCCACGGTGTTTTCAAGGCAGGGCTGTTCCTTGGTGCCGGTTCGGTGATGCACGGGATGAATGACAACGTAAACATGCGGCGTTACGGTGCATTGCGTTCGGTCATGGTGGTCACCTTCATCACCTTCATGGCCGGCTACCTGGCGATTATTGGTATTCCACCGTTCTCTGGATTCTGGTCGAAAGACGAAATCGTTCACGCGGCTTTTGAGCGCGGTTGGTTTATTGGTGGGGCTACCGTCCTTGCCGCCGGAATCACCGGCTTCTACATGACCCGGATGATCGCCATGACTTTTTTCGGCAAGAAGCGTTGGGAGACCGATGTTCACCCGCACGAGTCACCAGCGGTCATGACCATTCCACTCGTCATTTTGGCACTCGGCTCAACCTTTATGGGGATGGCATTGCTCTTCTGGGGAGATATTGAAAGCTGGTTAGAACCGGTGGTGGGCTATGAAAGTCAACCAACGCCATTGCCGACGAGCGCGTACATCGGCATTACGTTGACCGTGGTTATTGTCGGCGCGATCATTGGCTGGATCAGTTACGCCCGGCGCGAGGTACCCATTGATGCACCGCAGGGCAATTGGCTCACCCGCGCTGCACGCAAGGATCTTTACGGCGATGCCGTTAACCACGCTCTTGTCGTTGCACCGACGAACTACGCCGCCCGGGCATTGGTGTGGTTTGACTCCAGCATTGTGGATGGTTGCGTGAATGGTTCAGCCGCGATCGTCGGCGGATTGTCCGGCCGTATGCGGCGCACGCAGTCTGGCTTTATTCGGTCATATGCATTGTCCATGGTGGGTGGAGCCGTCTTGGTCCTTCTGGCTCTCGTATTGGTGAGGATTTAGTGAGTACCTATCCGTGGTTAACCACAATTGCCCTGCTCCCACTGGTGGGTAGTCTGGTCGTAATTTTGCTCCCCAAGCACAATGCGAAACTTGCAAAGAGCGTCGCGTTGGCTTTCTCATTGGCGACCCTTGGCACCGTAATAGCCATGGCGCTCAATTTTGATGCGAATTCGCGGGAAGTTTTCCAGTTCAGTGAAAGCTATGCGTGGATTCCCGCTTTCGGCATTAACTTTTCATTCGGTGTTGACGGAATCGCGCTGGTTTTGATTGCTCTTGCGACAACGTTGGTACCCGTTGTCATTGTGGGCGGATGGGATGAAGCACGTGAATCCCAAGGAAGCGTGAAGGGTTACTTCGCGCTAATCCTGGTACTCGAATCGCTCATGATCGGGGTCTTTGCCGCAACGGACGTTTTCTTGTTCTACGTTTTTTTTGAAGCCATGCTCATCCCGGTTTATTTCATGATCGGTCGCTACGGCGGCCCCCAGCGGTCCTATGCCGCCGTTAAGTTCCTGATCTACAGCCTTGTTGGTGGACTATTCATGTTGGCATCCCTCATCGGACTGTACGTTGTCTCAGCGCAGATGACCGGGACCGGAACGTTTGACTTCACCACACTGGTCGGACTCGACATTGACCCTGACATGCAAAAGTTGCTGTTCCTCGGGTTCTTTTTCGCTTTCGCGATCAAAGCGCCACTGTGGCCATTTCACACGTGGTTGCCCGACGCCGCGAAAGAGGCGCAACCTGGAACATCAGTTCTCCTCATCGGGGTGTTGGACAAGGTTGGCACGTTCGGCATGATTCGATACTGTCTTGAAATATTCCCGGCTGCTAGTACCTTCTATGCACCGGCCGTGATCGCAATTGCCTTAATCGGAATCTTCTATGGAGCTTTCGTGGCCCTCAAACAAACTGATCTGCGCCGGCTCTTTGCCTATTCCTCGATGTCTCACTTTGGCTTTATTGCCCTCGGTATTTTTGTCTTCACTTCGGCTGGCCAAACCGGTTCGGTGATCTACATGGTCGCCCACGGCTTGAGCACAGCCGGCTTGTTTATTGCCGCGGGTTACCTGATGTCCCGTCGTGGTGGTTCAGCCCAACTCTCCTCATTCGGCGGTGTCAACAAAGTAGCCCCGGTTCTTGCTGGTTTCTTCTTGATCGCAGCGCTGTCAAGTTTGGCCTTGCCGGGCATGGTGTCCTTCATCGGCGAGTTCCTCGTGTTACTGGGTGCATTCCAGCAATACATGTGGGTTGGCGCTGTGGCCACCGTGGGCATTGTGATCACCGCGGCTTACGTCCTGCGGGTATACCAGAAGAGCATGACCGGACCCTTGAATCCCGATTGTGAAGGCATGTCCGATCTCAACGGTCGGGAGGTCACGGCCCTTGCACCCATTGCCGCCCTGATCATCGTGCTCGGTTTTTTCCCAGCACCACTACTTAATGTGATTAACCCCGCTGTTGATCGACTCATGACCACCGTTGGCGTAAGTGACCCGGGAGTCACCTTCCCGATCTTGGGTGTCCCAGCATCGGATGAAGGGGGCTCGGAGTGAATACATTTACAGCGCCCGCGATTGATTTCGTCGCAATTTCACCCATTCTTATTGTCGCGATAGCGGCGTTGCTATCGGTCTTGACCGAAACGTTCCTGCCGCGCAGCGCCCGTCGTCTTGTCCAAATGATGCTCACTTTCCTGTCGCTGATTGGCGCTTTCGTCGTTCTGGTAATTAACCGCGACATTCGAACGATCACGGGTGGTGGAGCAGTCGCAATCGACGGCCCGGCCATTGTCCTGATGGGCACGATCCTGATTCTCTCGTTGCTCAGCGCATTCCTGATCGCAGAGCGGTCCCTCGACAGCCTGGGAGATGCATTCGCGCCAAGTGCATCGGCCTTGCCAGGTTCGGTTGACGAACGCGAGTTCTCTGCACGCGGCTACTTCCAAACTGAAATCTGGACACTGTTCCTCTTTGCGGTGCTGGGCATGCTGGCATTCGTCGTCGCCAACGATTTGTTGTTCATGTTCGTGGCCCTTGAAGTCATGTCACTTCCGCTCTATCTCATGGTCGGAATGGCTCGCCGTCGTCGGTTGCTCTCCCAAGAGGCGGCACTGAAGTACTTCGTGCTGGGCGCATTCTCGTCGGCCTTCTTTATTTTCGGGGCCGGTTTGGTCTACGGTTTTGCGGGTTCGATTTCGCTACCGGCAATCCACGACGCGCTTTCCGCAACCACTGGCGAAACACTGTTGATCGTGATCGGTATGGCAATGCTGCTCGTCGGGTTGCTGTTCAAAGTGGGTGCGGTGCCATTTCACCAATGGACGCCCGACGTCTACCAAGGCGCACCCTCACCGATAACCGCGTTTATGGGTGCGACGGTCAAAGTTGCTGCATTCGGCGCCATGATGCGTTTGCTTTACGTCGCATTTGCTGGCATTGAGTGGGACTGGACCATAATCCTGTGGGTCGTCTCGATTTTAAGCATGATTATTGGCTCGCTGATCGCGATCACCCAAAGTGATATCAAGCGCATGCTGGCCTACTCGGCCATTGCCCAAAGCGGTTTCATTTTGGTCGGTGTTGTTGCGGCGAGCCCGGTCGGTATTGGGGCCGTTATGTTCTATTTGATTGCCTATGGTCTGGTAACGGTCGGCACCCTGGCAGTTATCTCCATGGTTCGCGACGCCTCAGGTGAGGCGACGCATTTATCCAAGTGGGCTGGTCTTGGTAAGAAGTCGCCGATCTTGGGCGCCGTCATGGCAATCTTTATGCTCTCACTTGCGGGCATCCCACTCACCAGCGGTTTCGTTATCAAGTTCAGTGTCTTTGCCGCCGGGATTGCCGAAGGCGATACGTGGCTGGTAATCGCGGCCGTCGTTGCCAGCATCATTGCCGCTTTCTTCTACGTCCGGGTAATCGTGGTCATGTTCTTCTCCGAACCCAATGAAAACACCGCCTCGGTCGCTGTCCCCTCGACTTTCACCACGATCACGGTTGCGGCAACGGTCACGGCGACGTTGGTGCTGGGGATAATCCCGCAGCCCATGATCGAATTATTGACCAATGCCGGAATCTTCATCAGGTAGTACCGTAGGATCATGAACCGGATTTTTGAAGCGAGCGATCCGGTATTTGAACGGCACATTAGTTCCAAACTTGAACAGGTCGAGCACGCCCTCCTTGAGTCCACTCGCAGTGAGTATCCATTCGTATCCGAAACTTCCCGACACCTGGTAGTTGCCGGTGGTAAACGTTTTCGCCCGCTTTTGGTGCTCCTTGCCGCCGAATTCGGCGATTCACAATTGCCCGAGGTAATTCCAGCGGCGGTTGTTGTTGAACTCACCCATTTGGCCACGCTCTATCACGACGACGTCATGGATGAAGCCACGATGAGACGCGGCGCAACCAGCGCTAATGCCCGCTGGGATAACACCGTTGCGATTTTGACCGGTGATTTCCTCTTCGCTCGAGCCTCGCAAATCCTGGCCAATCTGGGGCCCGACGCCGTCCGAATTCAGGCCGAGACTTTTGAGCGGCTTTGCACCGGACAGATCAAGGAGACCGTGGGTCCACTGGACGGGGACGACCCGGTAAAACATCATATTTCAGTTTTGTCGGAAAAAACTGGCTCACTTATTGCCACATCGGGGCGTTTCGGCGCCATGCTCAGCGGCTGTAATCAGCAGGTTATCGACACCCTCACCAATTTTGGTGAGCACATTGGTGTTGCATTCCAATTGGCCGACGACATCGTGGACATTACCTCTGACGCGCAGCAGTCCGGCAAGACGCCTGGAACCGATTTACGCGAAGGGGTACCAACCCTGGCGGGGCTGATCGCGCTCACCCAGACAACCCCGGAAGACGCCCAATTGCGCGAGTTACTGGCTCGGCCGCTGCCCGATCAACGGGAACATGCGTTGGCCCTTGAACTCCTACGTAATCACCCGAGCCTGCATGAAGCCCGCCTCGAGGCTTTGCGCTGGGCGGACGAAGCCAGAAGAACCTTGGAGCCATTACCTGATATTGCCGCGAAGGAAACCCTGATTGCCCTGTGTGATTACGTAGTTTCGCGCTCTGGCTAAGGCTCGAGCAGAGTTTCTTCTAGTTGACGCCTGCGGGTTAAGGTGTGTCGATACATATCCACGGTAAACACAACGAGTGATATCCACACGAGGGCAAAACCAACCCAACGCCCTGTGCTCATGGCTTCCCGGAATACGAATACGCCCAGAAGGAATTGCCCGATCGGAGTAATGTATTGCAATACACCAAGGGTGGAAAGGGGAATGCGAGTTGAAGCTCCACCGAAGGCGAGCAGGGGAATGGCGGTCACCGGACCCAACATGATCAACAGGAACGTGATTGTGGGTCCCTCAAGGACGAAGGACTCGTTACCGTTTGCCACGGCAACCCCAAGAATTATCAAAGCAAGTGGGAACAGAACTACCGTTTCAATACCGAGACTGTGGAGTGAGGCTAGATTTGCAAATTTCTTGAGTAGGCCGTAGGTGGCGAATGAGATTGCAAGGCTTAAGGCAATCCACGGCACCGAACCCGAGGTGATTGTCAATACAACGACCGCAACAACCGCAATCACCACGGCAACCCATTGGGTTATGCGAAGCCGCTCTTTAAGAATTATCACCCCGATCGCCACCGAGATGAGTGGATTAATGAAGTATCCGAGTGATGCCTGGATGACCTGATCGGAGTCAACCGCGTACACGTAAACCAGCCAATTGATGGAAAGGAAAATTGCAGCCGAACCCAAAATTATGATATTTCGACGGGTAAATGCTGCCGTGAAGCGACGCCATTGCTTGCCAACCAGGAGGATCAGTACGACGACGATCAGTGACCAAATAACCCGGTGAGCAACGACTTCTATGGGTGCAACGGAGTCAAGGAGTACGAAGTAGAGGGGGAACATTCCCCAGAACAGGTAACCAGCAACGCCGAGCATTACACCGGTGGACGCTGCAGAGCGCTCACGGACTGCCACCCTTTTCACCCGATCCCTTGGTTACCTCGGCGCCTCACTCAAGCGCCTACTCAGACTACTCAGCACTATTAACGAAGCCACGCCGGATAGGCGCGTGAACGTGACACGCTGCGCCCTGAATTTGGACCCCAACGTCAGCGTAGAAATAGTCAGCGCGGCGCTGGCTTGCTGCACAATGCAGTTGCAAGCCGCGTTAAACAACGGTGCATCAACTCGGGTAACGGAAGTTGGCACAGGATTACCCAGCGGCAAAAGGCATGGACCAATTCGTGGAAGCGGACTCAAACATTGACGAACTTAGACCTAGCGGTAATTCGTAAACTGCACGGCGAAATCGAGGTCCGCACCGTTAATCAATGCAATTACTTCCTGTAGATCGTCGCGATTCTTACTGGTGACGCGCAATTCGTCACCTTGGACTTGGGTCTTGACCGCCTTGGGGCCTTCATCGCGAATCAATTTGGCCAACTTCTTAGCGTGCTCCTGACTGATCCCGTTGTTGAAGGAACCATTGAGTTTATACAACTTGCCGGACTGCCGGGGCTCACCCGCAGTGAACGCCTTAAGACTGATTCCACGCTTGATGACCTTTTCCTTGAAGACCTCGAGGGCTGCGACCACTCGATCCTCGGTGCTGCTGGTGAGTTCGACATCAGTCTCACCTTTCCACTCGATCGTGGTCTCAGTGTTCTTAAAATCAAAGCGCTGGGATAGTTCTTTGGCGGCTTGATTCAGGGCGTTATCGGCCTCTTGGTGGTCAACCTCTGAAACGATGTCAAAACTGCTATCAGCCATGGTCACTTCCTTTCCGTTGGCACAATCTAACGAATCAAGGGCACTTGCTAACCAACTGCACCCGCGAGTCGCGACACATGTATTGTTTGCCGGGCATTACGGCAGATTGCCCGAGCGGCCAATGGGAGCGGACTGTAAATCCGTCGGTTATACCTTCAGTGGTTCGAATCCACTATCTGCCACACGTGTTGGGCCCCTCGTAAAAAGGGGGCCCTGCGACTAGAGTGCCCGTGTCAAAACGGGTAGGTCACCCCGGTGATGTCTTCGGACCAGTCCCAAAGGCGGCGCGCTTGAATGGAGTCGTGTGCCGACTCATTTCTTCCCACCACCGTCGGGTAACCGCGGGTTTGCCATTTATCGGCTGGACCGATGTAGCTGTCATTGGCCAAGCCTGGGGCGGTCGCCGCGAATAAAATAGGAAGGGCCCCCATATCAGGACCTTGAGCGATTATTCGATTCACGAAAGCGGTTGCTTGAAACTCCAATGAGTTGCCGCGCATTTTTGAAGCGACCCCTTGCAGGTTAGTGGCGGAAAAACCTGGATGCGCCGCCATCGCGCCTACCGAATAGTCCCCCAGTTCAAGGCGACGTGAAAACTCAGTGGTGAAAAGTAAGTTCGCCAATTTCGATTGTCCGTAGGCACTCCACGCCCGATATTTTTTCTCGCTCATCGGATCATCGAAGTTAAAGCTTTTGACCATTCGGTGGGCTAGCGAGGAAACGGTGACCACCCGAGAATTGGACACGGCAACAAGGGCCGGAAAGAGTAAGCCGGTTAAAGCAAAATGTCCTAGGTGATTTGTTGCAAGTTGCATCTCAAAACCTTGTGCACTTTCGCGCCTCGGAGTTGCCATGATTCCAGCGTTATTAATCAGCAGGTCAAGCCCGTCAGAATTCTCACCCGACCAGGTGTCGGCGAATTCACGGACCGACTCAAGATCGGAAACATCGAGTTGACCAACGCGTATGTCCTGGTCTGGGCCACTTGACCTCATCGTGGTGGCCGCCTGCTCGCCCTTTGCTCGATCGCGCACGGCCAAGGTGACGCTGGCACCGTGCAGGGCCAACTGTTTGGCCGTCTCAAATCCAAGGCCCGAGTTTGAGCCGGTGACGATTGCCGATCTACCGGCAAGATTTGGCACATTGGCTGCGGTCCATGGGGGCATGCCCTAATAGAACCCCTTATGGGGCCATTAGGCAAACGAGAGGTGTGCCCTCAGGAGGGAACCGGCCGTGCCACTGTGTACGCTTGCGAGGTTTAATGCCCCTTTAGCTCAGATGGTAGAGCGTCTCCATGGTAAGGAGAAGGTCTTCGGTTCGATTCCGTAAAGGGGCCCGGATGAAAGATCAGATGCTAGGGTCTTTCTTCGTTCGGCGGGGTAGCTCAGGTGGTAGAGCAAGCGGCTCATAATCGCTGTGTCGCCGGTTCAAGTCCGGCCCTCGCTACACGATTTTTGGCATCAGGCACAATAAGCAGACAAACGAGGCATCAAACCAGCACATGAGAGTGTGCTTCATGGAAGCGAGAGAGCAGTGGGCAAGGCCAGCGACGTCCGTCCCAAGATCACCTTGGCATGCGAAGATTGCAAAGACCGCAACTACATTACAAAGAAGAATCGTCGTAATGATCCTGACCGTCTTGAGGTCAAGAAGTTTTGCGTCAAGTGCAAGACACACACCCTGCACAAGGAAACCCGCTAACTTTTTCACGTGGCAATTAACCTCGAGTTCATCGGTCGCACGTACCCACCGACACAGCCATACTCTGTTGGTAGGGAAAAAATTCGTGAGTTCGCCTTAGCGCTGGGTAACACATCTCGTTGTTTTTTCGATGTGACTACCGCCCGCGCGCTGGGTTACCCGGATTTAATCGCGCCGCCGACCTTTGCCAGCATCTTTACCATGAAAGCTGGCGAGCAGGTACTTTTCGATCCTGCATTGGGACTGGATTACACGAGAGTCGTTCATGGTGATCAGAGATTCATCCAGCACCGCCCCATCTTTGCTGGAGATGAACTTGCCTGCGTTGTCAGTGTTGACTCCATCCGATCTGTCGCGGGTAATGACATGGTCACCGTCAAAGCCGACGTTTCTGCCGAAAATGGGGATCCGGTGAGCACGGTCTACTCCTTGGTGGTCTCCCGCGTCGTGGAAGGCTGACATGACTCTCATTTCATCCTCGCAGGTCAGTGTCGGTCAAGAACTCCCATCTCAGGAATTTGTCTTCACTCGGGCTGACCTGATCAAATATGCCGGTGCTTCGGGTGACTTCAACGTGATCCACTGGAATGAGCGGGTGGCCCAAGAAGTTGGGTTGCCTTCAGTGATAGCACACGGAATGCTCACGATGGGCACCGTGGTTCGCGTCGTTACCGACTGGCTGGGTGATCCGGGCAACGTTATTGAGTACTCCGCCCGCTTTACCCGTCCCATTCCAGTGCCGGACACGATCGAGGGCGTCACGATCACGGTTACTGCCACGGTCACAGAATTAATCGAGAACCACCGAGCCACGATTTCAATATCGGCGATCCACAACGAAGCGACGGTACTCGCCAAATCAGTTGTGACCGTTCAACTTGCGCCATGACCACAATTCCGGAACAGGTCCAGGGACTCGCCGACGAGCGGGTACGTGCTCGAGCGAATAAGGACTTTGCGCGATCGGATCAACTGCGAGAGGAAATCGCAGCGTCGGGTTGGTTGATTAAAGACACGACCGAGGGTTACGTGCTGTTGGAAGCGCCACCATTTGTCATTGCGCCAAATCTGGGTGCCTTTATTGATCAACATGCGAATTCGGTTTCTGGAACGACCGTGGTGCTCGTCATTGTTGACGGTTGGCCAGCGGACGTCCAAACGTGCCTATCCGCACTGTTGCAATACGTCCCGAGTGATGTCCGAATTCTGGCCATTGATTGCGGCAATGTGGATGGCGCAGGCGTGGTCGTTCATGAATTAGCCAAGATCCACCAGAATTTAACCGATATTCACTTTACTCAAACTCTTTCTGAACTTGGTTGGGCTAACGTGGTTACTGCTGCCGTTGCAGTCGTGTCCAGTGATTTTTTTGCCGTGATGGACGTATCAACCATTTGGGAAGGCGACGCTCTCACACCGTTGTTACCCGTCTTCCTGGATCCTATGGTTGCACTCTCAGGTTGGCGCGGTGTTAACGTTGACGTTGATCAAGAGTGGCGCGAATTCGTCCCGGCCGAAACGGGAAGCGTGGACGCAATCTTGGGTTACTTCCTGGTGGTTCGCACGAGTGTGGCCACAGCGGTGGCCCCCGACCCAAAGGCGAAGTTTTACCGAAATGCCGACATGGAGTGGTCCCTTGGTATCCGCGCTGCCGGGTACGACGTGGTGATCCCAGCTGGAGAGCTTCCCTTGCGTCAGGAACGACATCATGGCTATCACGACAGTGAACCGGAGTACCGCGACAAGCAGAGCAAGAAAACCTACGATCGCCTCCTTCAGAAATTCCGCACGATGCCAGAGATCTTGCACAAGGGCGAAGATCGTGGCAATTGAAAATCTTGGGGGCAATCTGCGGGATTACACAACATTGCGTGTTGGTGGTGGAGCGCGGCAGATTGTGCGGGTCACCACAGATCTTGAACTAATTAATCTTGTCACCGAACTCGATCAAAAAAGCGAGCCGTTATTAATTTTGGGTGGGGGAAGCAACGTCGTTTGTGCCGACTCCACATTCCCCGGCACCGTCATTATTGTGGCAACGGAAGGTGTCGACTGGGCGGGTGAACGGGTGCGTGTTGCCGCTGGTGAAAACTGGGACACCTTCGTTACCACAGCACTTGAACACGGAAATGGTGGATTGGCTCCACTCGCGGGGATCCCAGGCTCCATGGGTGCTACTCCAATCCAAAATATCGGTGCCTACGGGGTTGAACTTGCCGAATTCGTCAGCCAGGTCGAGGTGTGGGATCGCACAGCCGGTATCCGGCGGATTTTGTCTGCCAACGATTGTGAATTCGAGTATCGCGGCAGTGTGTTCAAAAAGGATCCGAATCGCTATGTGTTACTGGCAGTGACACTCGAACTTGCCAGCACATTAGAGATTGCCATTGAATATCAACAACTCGCAGATGTCATGAAGCAGGAGGTGGGAACAACCGCGCAGTCTGCGGCCGTTCGTGATCAGGTTCTACAATTACGCTCAAGCAAAAGTATGGTTCTTGATTTAGCAGATGCAGATTCCAATAGCACCGGATCGTTTTTCATTAATCCAACTGTTCTGCATACCGAAGTTCCACCCGGCTGCCCTAGCTATTCGTTGGGGGAAATAAATCCGCGGGCTAAAACCCATGTCAAATTAAGCGCAGCATGGTTAATTGAGAATGCTGGCATCGCTAAAGGCTTCGCTCTCAGTGTTGGCGATTCCGCTATTCGCGTTTCGCGAAACCACACGTTAGCCATTGTGAATCCAGATCAAGGTACCGCACAAGCCGTTATTGAACTAGCGAGTTACCTGCGTCAACAAGTTTTTAATGCTTACAGAATTGAACTCATTGCCGAACCCGTGTTAATCCATTGTGAATTGGATCAAATAACACGCAATTAGTTGGTGGCGCTTGAAATCAACCGATGCATCCGAGAGATTCCCTCGGTGATGTTCTCATCCGAAGTTGCGTAGGACAGCCGGAAAAATCCAGGAGTTCCAAAAGCTTCACCCGGAACGACTGCGACCTCCGCTTTGTCCAAAATAATCGCGGCAAGTTCACTGGATGAATGAGTAACGACTCCATCGAATGATGTGCCCATTAAATCTTGAACGGATGGGTATGCATAAAAGGCGCCCTCCGGTAATGGGCAACTCACGCCGGGAATTGCGTTAAGCAGATCGACCATGAGTGTGCGTCGGCGGTCGAAAGCAATGCGCATCGTGTCAACCGCATCTAGGTTGCCACTGACGGCAGCGAGGGCTGCGATTTGCGACACATTTGCGACATTCGAGGTTGAATGCGATTGCAGGTTGGTGGCAGCTTTTGTTACGTCAATCGGGGCAATCATCCAGCCGACTCGCCACCCGGTCATGGCGTAGGTTTTGGCGACCCCGTTGATCACAACACACCGGTCCGCGAGTTCGGGAACTAGGGTTGGCATCGAGGAAAAAACCGCATCTCCGTAAACGAGGTGTTCGTAGATTTCATCGGTGATGACCCAGATTCCTTGTTCGAGCGCCCACTCGCCAACCGCCTTAACCACTGCGGGTGGGTAGACCGCGCCGGTCGGATTTGAGGGCGACACAAAGACCAAGGCTTTGGTCGCGGGGGTGAGCGCGGCGTCAAGTTGATCAAGGGTTGCCCGATATCCGGTCGTTTCGTCGGTCATCACGATCACCGGCTTGCCACCGGCCAGGATGATCGATTCAGGGTAGGTCGTCCAGTAGGGGGCGGGCAAAATTACTTCATCGCCCGGATCAAGCAGGGCGGCAAAAGCGTTGTAAAGGGCCTGCTTGCCGCCGTTAGTCACCAGGATCTGGTCTGCTGTGACCGCAAAGCCTGAATCCCGGGCGGTCTTCACCGCGATTGCTTCTTTCAGGGCCGGCATGCCGCCGGCGGGGGTGTACCGGTGCCATTTCGGGTCCCGACAAGCCGCCACGGCTGCCTCCACGATGTAGTCGGGGGTCGGAAAGTCCGGCTCACCGGCCCCAAAACCGATAACCGGACGCCCGGCCGCAATCAGGGCCTTTGCTTGGGCATCCACCGCCAAGGTTGCAGATTGGGTAATCGCCCCGATTCGGGCCGAGATTCGGTCGTGTGATGAGGGGGTGTGCGCAGGGGTGGGGGTTGCCATGGCCCAATAATGACAGGGGATCCCAAAGTGAGGCAGACCCGGTCAGGTGTGAGAAATGGGGCAGCCCGTAGACTTTGCCGCCGCGGTAGGTCTGTGCGTAAGCATGCCTACTAAAGGGTTGTAGCTCAACTGGTAGAGCACCGGTCTCCAAAACCGGGGGTTGGGGGTTCAAGTCCCTCCAGCCCTGCGAATCGGCGCAAGCCGGGACAAAGTCAAGACCGAAGAAAACGTGAATGCAAGACAAAGACGGCGAAGTCCGACAGAAGTTCGAGTGGAGTAAACATGGTTGACACCGACGCTAAGCCCACGGGTGACAGCGGTGGCTCTGGCGTGGAAAAGAAGAACATCTTTTCGAGGCTGGCATTGTTTATCCGCCAAGTGGTCGTCGAATTGCGCAAGGTTATTTGGCCAACTCGAAATGAATTGGTCCAGTACACGATCGTCGTGGTTTTCTTTATATTGTTGATGTCTGGAATCGTGGCCCTATACGACCTTGTTTTCACTAGGGGAGTGTTATTCATTTTTGGGTAATTCCAGAACTGAATGAATACTTCACTCACTGCCATAAGTATCTAAAGGAGTATGCAACTCGTGTCGAAAGAGAATGTGTCCGACGAGAACGAATCGATCCCAGTGGATCCATTCGCTCCTGACGCACCCGAAACCGATGAAAATGTCGAGGCGGCAGTGCAAGAAGTGGTTGCTGAAGTAATCGCGGAAGAGTCGGAAGCCGAAGCCGAAGCCGAAATAGACCCACTCGAAGAATTCACGACTTCCATGCGAGTTGCACCGGGTGACTGGTATGTGATTCATAGTTACGCAGGCTACGAAAACAAGGTCAAGGGAAACCTGGAAGCCCGTAGCCAAACCCTGAACATGGAAGATTACATTTTCCAGGTCGAAGTTCCCATGGAAGAAGTCACCGAGATTAAAGGTGGAATGCGCAAGCAAATCCGTCGCAACAAGTTTCCGGGATATGTCCTGGTTCGGATGGAACTCACCGACGAGTCATGGGGCGTTGTGCGCCACACACCAGGAGTTACCGGTTTCGTTGGCCACGGTCACGCACCATCCCCACTGGCACTCGACGAAGTAATTGCCATTCTGGCGCCCGTGCCCGAAAAGCAGCTCACGGCTGGAACGGCAGGCGGTAAGGGTGGCGGCGGATTGACATCGGCGACGCCAATCACCGTTGATTTCAACGTCGGCGATTCGGTTACCGTCGTTGACGGGCCGTTTGCAACCCTTCATGCGATTATTTCAGAAATTAACGTTGAGGCCCAAAAGATCACCGGTCTGGTCGAGATCTTTGGACGAGAAACACCCGTTGAGTTGGCTTTCAGCCAGATTGACGCAAACAACTAATTGCATTCCAATCCCACAAGGTAAGTCCCACCCACAAGAAGGAAACACGATGGCACCGAAGAAGAAAAAAATCACCGGATTGATCAAGCTTCAGATTCCAGCCGGCGCAGCAAACCCGGCCCCACCCGTCGGCCCCGCACTGGGTCAGCACGGTGTGAACATTATGGAATTTTGCAAGGCTTACAACGCCGCTACAGAAGCAGAAAAAGGCACCATTGTCCCGGTCGAAATTACGGTCTATGAAGACCGCTCATTCACCTTTATCTTGAAGACACCACCTGCCTCCCGCATGATTCTCAAGGCTGCCGGTCTTGAAAAAGGGTCGGGCACACCACAGGCCGTTAAGGCTGGCAGTATCAGCAAGTCACAGGTTCGTGAGATCGCTGAAACCAAAATGCCAGACCTTAACGCCAACGACATTGATGCCGCAATGAAGATCATTGAGGGCACAGCCCGCCAAATGGGAATCACCGTTTCGGCGTAATGAATACCAGCACTGACGGCAAGACGTGGGAGAGCCAGCGCGGCTCGCACACCACAACCTGCACGCAGGAAATTCCTGCAAAATAATTAAGGAGCAGATATGAAGCGCAGCAAGGCATACCAGGCAGCAGCCGAAAAAATTGACGCCGAAAACCTTTATGCACCCATTGAGGCAGCCCGTCTGGTTAAGGAAATCTCGGTAACGAAGTTTGATTCCTCGGTTGAAGTCTCAATGCGACTGGGTGTTGACCCACGTAAAGCTGATCAACTCGTCCGCGGAACCGTCAACCTCCCGCACGGAACCGGCAAGACAGTACGTGTACTCGTCTTTGCAAATGGCGAAAAGGCCGATGAGGCGCGCGCAGCTGGGGCAGACTTCGTTGGCTCCGATGACCTCATTGCCAAGGTCGCCGGCGGTTGGACTGATTTCGATTCGGCAGTGTGCACACCAGATTTGATGGGCAAGGTGGGAACACTGGGCAAGGTGCTGGGGCCACGCGGTCTCATGCCCAACCCGAAGACCGGTACCGTCACCATGGACGTTGTTAAGGCCGTGGGAGATATCAAGGGCGGCAAGATTGCATTCCGCGTTGATAAGCACTCGAATCTTCAGTTCCCGATCGGCAAAGCTTCTTTTACCCCCGAGCAACTCGTCGAGAACTACGGCGCAGCACTCGACGAAATCCTGCGCTTGAAGCCATCTTCATCAAAGGGTCGTTATATTAAGAAAACAACGGTGTCCTCAACCATGGGGCCTGGAATTCAGATTGATCCGAGCCGGACCCGTTCACTGCTCACCGTCGACGAGTAGATCACCTCCTATCCTTAACAAAGTCCGTGCATCAACAGATGCGCGGACTTTGTTATTTCATGGAAAAAAATTTAAATAAAAATCGCGATTCGCATTGACCAATCGAGTATTTAATTACAGACTTACGACTTAATATCGGGGCTCAGACGCTTATTCAACATATGAAAGGATGCCACGCACACGTGAAATATGTTTTGCCACTGACGCATCCGTTACTCGCCGTTGAAAACATCAGCATCACACTCAGTGGGCTCAAGATTCTCGACGACGTGAGCATTGGTGTCCCCGAGGGCGCCGTTACCGGACTCATCGGCCCCAACGGTGCGGGCAAGACCACGGTGTTCAACATTATGAGTGGTTTTTTAACCCCTGACGAAGGCAATGTCAGATTTGATGGCAAGAAACTTAAACACATCAAAACCCACCATTTGACCAAGTTGGGTATTTCACGGACTTTGCAAGGGGTTGGGCTCTTTGCATCCCTCACGGCCCTAGAAAATGTGATGCTGGGCGGCTCCTCTCGCGTTAAAAGTGGGATCGTTGCTGATTCCTTGGGTGCGCCGTGGGCGGATTCAGCCCAAAATAAATTGCGCGGCGAAGCCCTGGAAGTCATGGCTGAGTTTGGAATTGCCGACGCTGCGGATCGTTATCCGAGTGAATTGCCTTTTCCCGTGCAAAAGCGCGTCGCGATTGCGCGAAGTCTCATTTCCGACCCCAAAGTTCTTTTGCTTGACGAACCTGCCGGCGGTATCGGCGCCGCAGACATGGCCGAGCTCGGCAGAATGATTCGAAGTTGGACTCCAGAACGCACGGTTCTGCTAGTGGAGCACCACATGGAACTGGTCATGGAAGTCTG